>JACCDN010038390.1_pt1 | contig 83501 bp, 90 predicted proteins | sample 7441691 | NCBI WGS metagenome assembly JACCDN01 (sample SAMN15323439, study PRJNA562643) | freshwater metagenome | isolation source: river surface water | place: USA:Blue River Watershed | collected 2017-08-16
CAGAAGTTTCCCCTCGAGGCCTCCTGCAGGATCAGCTTGTCGAGCGTCAGGTCCGATACCGCCCGGCGCAACCGGGCGTTCTCCTTCTCCAGTTCCTTCATCCGCCGGGCCTGATCCATCTTCAGACCGCCGTATTCTTTACGCCAGCGGTAGTAGCTCTGCTCTGTCACTCCGATCCGCCGGCAGGCATCTGCAACCGTGCCGCCCTGCGCTAGAACGATCTCCGCCTCACGCAACTTGCCGATGATATCTTCCGGCTTGTGCTTCCTTGCCATTCCATTCCTCCTTCGTGACCATTTCTAAAATAGAAATTGGGCCACTCAGAAGGGGGCAGATCACCTCGATGTTATTTGGAGAAACGGCTTCCGTAGACTGCAAGGTCATGTCTGGGCCTCAAGCCGCTCAATCTTGCGAGAGAGTTCTTTCACAGCTTCAATCAAAACACCAACGAGATTGCCGTAGGCGACGGACAAGAGTCCATCATCGTTGGCCTGCACAGCCTCAGGTACAACGGCGACCAATTCCTGGGCGATCACACCGATGCCGCGATTGCCACTGTCTATACGCTTGAATGACACACCGCGCAGGCTGTTCACCAAACCCAGCGCATTCGAGATCGTGGCAACCTCGGTTTTGAGCGAGGCATCCGAATAGGCCGTAATGTCTCCCGTTGCCGTGATCGTACCCGTAATGGCAGCAAAGTTGACGACACCCATAATGATTATGTCTTCGAACGTCGCGTGTTTCAAGACAACGGCGACGGTACGCAAAGCTTTGGCCGGATTGATTGCTACAAGCGCGGCAAGTTCAGCGGCGCCGCTTGCCCCGCAAGACGTCGCCCGCGCCTTCAAGGGTAAGCGCGCTTCAACCGTACGCCCCGTACTGGACGCGCTCGCAAGCATAGGGATGGCGCGACGTCTTAAAGATGGACGATATGCAGCATGATCCGCCTAGACTACAGGTTTTAGGCATCTCACTCGTCAAGATTGGGCGCAAACAGTATAGGTAGGGTAAAGAGTGAAAAGCCGAGAAATCTGCCATTTCTTTGGCCTAAACCTTTTTAGGCGCAGTTTAGGTGAAAAGAGATGAAAGCCGTTCTGAGACAGATTTTGAGGCTCTCGCCAGTCTGAACGGTTTAGACGCCCATGCAAAAACGGCGCAGAACTGCGCGATTTCGAAGCCACAATTGGGACTTTTCTAAGATTTTCAATTAGATAGTGGCGGAGAGGGTGGGATTCGAACCCACGGTACGGTTACCCGTACACCGCATTTCGAGTGCGGCGCATTCGACCTCTCTGCCACCTCTCCGCAGAAGTGATCGGGACTGGCCAAAGCGCCGGTCCCCGGTCGGGAAGCGCGCGGTTAGCCGATGAACCGAGCCTTGCCAAGCCCTTCCATCGCGAAATTGGGGGATCGGACGCAAGCCATCGTTGTTTAAGGTCAAGGCAGCCCCTATATTGCGACCAATGGAACGCGCGACCTTCTTCTCACCGCAGGCTGGCAAGCATGTTGAGGCACCCCAGCGCGCGAAGGCGCGGTTTGGGATTGGCGATGTCGTTCGTCACAAAATTTTCGATTTTCGCGGCGTGATTTTCGACATCGATCCGGTCTTCGCCAATAGTGAGGAATGGTACGAATCGATCCCGAAAGAGGTGCGCCCGCACCGCGAGCAGCCATTCTATCACCTGCTCGCTGAAAATGGCGATTCCAGCTATGTCGCCTATGTCAGCCAGCAGAACCTGCTGGCCGATGGCGAGGCTGGTCCGGTCGACCATCCATCGCTGGACGAACTGTTCGAGGATTTTCGGAATGGTCGCTATCGCCTGCGCCGCTCAATGACGCATTGATCCGATCGGATCAGCCCTTCAGCTTCCAGCCACTGCGCAGCAGCACGTAGACCAACCCGGCAACCGCGAGGTTGAGCAGGCCCAGCCCCAATGCGCCATGCAGCACAGCGATATTGGTATCGCCAATGTCACTCTGCCCCAGGAAGCCAAAGCGGAAGCCCGAAATCACATAAAAGAACGGGTTCATCCGGCTGATCGTCTGGAACAGCGGTGCCAGGTTATCAATCACATAGAACGTGCCCGAGAGCAGCGAAAGCGGAGCAATCACGAAGTTGGTGACGGCCGAGTTGTGATCGAACTTTTCCGCCCAGAGCGATGTCAGCAAACCAATCAGGGCCAGCATCGTTGCCCCCATTAGCCCGAACCAGATCACGGCCCAGGGATGGGCAACATTGAGGTGGACACCCGGCCACATTAGCATCGCACCGCTGAGCGCCAGGCCGACCAGCACCGCACGGGTAACTGCAGCGCCAACCAGGGCAAGCATAAGCTCGGCATTGGAAAGGGGGGGCATGAGGTAGTCGATGATCGTGCCCTGGATCTTTCCGGCCAGGAAACCGAAGCTCGAATTGGCAAATGCGTTCTGCATCATGCCCATGACGATCAGCCCCGGAGCGATGAACGTCGCAAAGTTTACACCCAGCACCATCCGCCCTTCCCGGCCCATCGCGACGGTGAATATCACAAGGAACAGCAGGGTGGTAATTGCCGGGGCCCAGATCGTCTGGGTCTGGACCTTGAAAAAGCGGCGGACTTCCTTCATATAGAGCGTCCACAGCCCGATCCGGTTGAACCGGTGGAACATGGGCGCTCCTTGGGCCGGAAATGTACCATGCCCCATGCCCTGTTCGGGCAAGATGGGGGCGGCGTCCGCGTGTTGGGATACAGGTTGATCGGCCATGACATGGCGACTATCGGCAGGTCGCAAGAATGGCAAGCGCAAGCCCCAATGTTAGGGGCGACAGGGAAGTGACACGGGCATGAGCTGGACCGACGAACGGATCGAAAAACTCACCAAGATGTGGGAAGGCGGCGCAACCGCTAGCCAGATCGCCGAGGAGCTTGGCGGGGTCAGCCGCAATGCCGTGATCGGCAAAGCACACCGCTTGGGCCTGAAGGCCCGCCCCAGCCCGGTTAAGGCGAACGAGAAGGAAGCCGCCCCGGCACCAGCGCCGCGGGCAGCCAAGGCTGCGCCAAGGCCAGCACCCGCCCCGCGCCCAGCTCCCGCAGCGGCGGCCCCTTCGCGACCGGCACCGGCTGCTTCGGTCGCTCCGGCGACGCCCGCCGCCGAACCCGGTCCGCGCATCGTCTCGGTTGGCCCCGGCGGCTTCCTGCGTCAGGGCCCTGGCGATCAGCAGGCGCCGATCCCGCCAGCTCCGCCGCGCCGCCTGGTGCCGGCCAAGCCCAGCCCGGAAATCGCCGACAAGACCAGCCTGCTCGATCTTAACGATCGCATCTGCCGTTGGCCGATGGGCCATCCCGGCGAACCAGACTTCCACTTCTGCGGCGACAAGGTGAATCCCGGGTTCCCATATTGCGTCGAGCATTGCGGCCGTGCCTTCCAGGCGCAGCTGCCGCGTGGCCATCGCCGCCCGCCGCCGCCGCTGCCTTTTGGCGGTCCGCGGGTCCGCTAACGCCAGCTGACGGGCTCCTGCCGGGGCCTTACGCTTAAATCCGTCTGCGCTGTGCCGTTAACCTTGGCATGACCGCGCACGATTCCTCTTTGCACCGCCGCAGTGGCTTGCTGGGCTGGCTTGGGCTGGGCGGACGCGAGCCCAGCGACCAGCAGCCCGCACCCGTCAGCATAGACCGCCGGCAATCGAGCCGCGACCGCCACCTTGACGAGATTGGCGGGTTCCTCAGCTACCATCAGCTGGAAGTGAATGCGCAGACTTTGGCCATCGCCAGCAATTACCTGACGGGCAATGATCCGGATGTGGTCCGGCTGATCGACCGTCGCATCCAGGCCCGCGAACCGGTAACGCTTGATTGGCTTGAAGAAGCGCTCCGCGAACAAGACGCTTCCAGCGAGGCCAAACAGCTTGACCGACTAATGCAGCGCCTTGAACATGGCGTTGAGGAATTCGGCCAGACCAGCCGGGCTGCGCGCGAAGCAACCAGTGCCTACCACAGCGAATTGTCGGTCAAGGCGGGGGAATTGGAGGCAGTGCCAACCACGGGCGCGGTGATCACCGAACTGGCCAGCATTACCCGGGCCATGCTGCGGCGTACGGTCGAGATCGAAAAAGCCATGCTGCGCAGCGAGGAGCAGACCCGCAGCTTAAAGCATCGGCTGGAAGAGACCCGTCGCAGCGCCGAAGAAGACCACCTGACCGGCCTGCCCAACCGCCGGGCCTTTGAGGCGCTGTATCAGGCCGAATACCGCGCCGCTCGCGCAGCAGCGGAGCCGCTGTGCGTGGCATTCTGCGATATCGATCACTTCAAGCGAGTCAACGACACCCACGGCCACGATGCCGGCGACCGGGTGCTCAAGCTGGTGGCCGAGAACCTTGCGCGAATTTCCAACGAGCGCTGCCATGTCGCCCGGCACGGAGGCGAGGAATTTGTCGTACTGTTCCGGGCGGCCCGCGTTGACGACGCATTCGAAAAACTTGATCGGCTGCGGGCCCAACTGGCTGACCGCCGACTGGTCAATCGCGCGACCGACCTGCCAATCGGGCAGGTGACCTTTTCTGCCGGGATTGCCGACGTCTTCGCCTCTGGCGATCGGCGGCTGGCGCTGAAGGCGGCGGATGCCGCGCTTTACCGGGCCAAGCTCGACGGGCGCAACCGGATCATGATTGCCGAACCGGACGAAGCAAAGCCCCCGCGCATTGCGGCATAAGAAAAGGGGCCGCACCGAAGTGCAGCCCCTCTTTTATTTCAACCTGCCCAGGTAACTTAGTCGTCACCCTTCAGGAAAGCCGGCATGTGGTCGGGGTTACCGCCCTCTTCCCGGTCCCGTCGCGGGCCACGGTCACCACCGCGACCACCACGGTCACCGCCGCGGCCGCCGCGATCGCCATCACGGCGCGGACGGCGATCACCGCCACGATCACCGCGCGGTTCACGCGGTTCGCGGGGCGGGCGAGTGTCTTCCAGCTCGGCGCCGGTTTCCTGGTCAACGACGCGCATCGACAGGCGGACCTTGCCGCGCGGATCGATCTCGAGGACCTTGACCTTAACGGCCTGGCCTTCCGAAACGACATCGGTCGGCTTTTCGACGCGCTCGTTCTTCATTTCGCTGACGTGGACGAGACCGTCCTTGCCGCCCATGAAGTTCACGAAAGCACCGAAATCGACGATGGTCACGACCTTGCCGTCATAGACCTTGCCCACTTCCGGCTCTTCGACGATGCCCAGGATCCACTGCTTGGCAGCTTCGATCTGCGACAGGTCCGAAGACGAGATCTTGATCACGCCTTCGTCATCGATGTCGACCTTGGCGCCGGTGGTGGCGACGATCTCGCGGATCACCTTGCCGCCGGTACCGATCACGTCACGGATCTTCGACTTGTCGATCGAGATGGTCTCGATCCGCGGCGCGTGGGCCGAAAGTTCAGTCCGCGAGCTGCCGAGTGCCTTGGTCATCTCACCCAGGATGTGGGCGCGACCGCCCTTGGCCTGCTGCAGCGCGGCTTCGAAGATTTCCTTCGTGATGCCGGCCACCTTGATGTCCATCTGCATCGTGGTGATGCCTTCGCTGGTGCCGGCCACCTTGAAGTCCATGTCACCCAGGTGATCTTCGTCACCCAGGATGTCGGACAGCACGGTGAACTTGTCGCCTTCCAGGATCAGGCCCATCGCGATACCCGAAACCGGGCGCTTCAGCGGCACGCCGGCATCCATCATCGCCAGTGCGCCACCGCAAACGGTGGCCATCGACGACGAACCGTTGGACTCGGTAATGTCCGAGACAACGCGGATCGTGTAGGGGAACTCTTCATGGCTGGGCAACACTGCCTGCAGCGCACGCCAGGCCAGCTTGCCGTGACCGGTGTCACGACGGCTGGGGGCGCCGAAGCGGCCCACTTCACCGACCGAGTAGGGCGGGAAGTTGTAGTGCAGCATGAAGCGAGAATAGGTCAGGCCCTCCAGCCCGTCGATCATCTGCTCCGCATCCTTGGTGCCAAGGGTGGTGGTGCAGATCGACTGCGTTTCGCCACGGGTGAACAGCGCCGAACCGTGGGTACGCGGCAGGAAGCCGACCATCGATTCGATCGGGCGGACCTGATCGACCTTGCGGCCATCGATGCGGGTTCCGTCCTTGAGGATCGCACCGCGAACGATGTCAGCTTCAACCTTCTTGACTGACTTGATCGCGACCATCTGGGTCTGCGCGTCTTCGTTCGCAAAGGCTTCCTTGGCCTTGTCACGAGCGGCATTCAGCGCGGCCGAGCGGGCCGACTTGTCAGTCAGCTTGTAGGCAGCGGCGATGTCCTTGCCGATCAGGTCCTTGAGCTTCGCCTTGATCGCCGAATTGTCGGAAATCGCGATTTCCCAAGGATCCTTGGCAGCCTTTTCGGCCAGGTCGATGATCAGGTTGGCGACCTTCTTGCACTCGTCGTGCGCAAACATCACTGCACCAAGCATGATTTCTTCCGAAAGCTCCTTGGCTTCGGATTCAACCATCATCACGGCATTGCCGGTGGCGGCGACGACGAGATCAAGCTCGCCCTCCTTGATCGCAGCTTCCTGCTTCGGGTTGAGGAGGTATTCACCGTCCTTGTAACCTACGCGCACCGCGCCGATCGGGCCCATGAAGGGCACGCCCGAAATGGTCAGCGCGGCCGAGGCGGCGATCATTGCCAGCACATCAGGCTCGCACTCGCCGTCATAGGACAGCACCTGCGCGATCACGTTGATCTCGTTGTAGAAGCCTTCAGGGAACAGCGGACGGACCGGACGGTCGATCAGACGGGAAACCAGCGTTTCCTTTTCCGTGGCGCCGCGTTCGCGCTTGAAGAAGCCGCCCGGGATCCGGCCGGCCGCGAAATACTTTTCCTGGTAGTGGACGGTGAGCGGGAAGAAATCCTGCCCTTCCTTGACGCTCTTGGCGGCCGTGACGGCGCAGAGCACGACAGTTTCGCCATAGGTGGCGAGGACCGCGCCGTCAGCCTGACGGGCAATGCGGCCGGTTTCCAGGGTGAGGGTCTTTCCGCCCCACTCCATGCTTACGGTTTTGACGTCGAACATTCAGTTTTCCTTCGCCCGCGGGCCCTATTGCCCAAATGCTTTCGCGCGGGTTTTGCTGCCGGGGATCCCGTCCCGGTCCGGTGTGGGGCACCTTTGGCCCCGATGCGCCCCTTTCGCCGAATTGCGAATGGGGCGCTGATAGCAAAAGCGGCCCGCTAGGGGCCGCTCCGCTGGTTACTTGCGCAGACCAAGCTTGGCGATGAGCGCGTTGTACCGGTCGACATCCTTCTTCTTCAGATAGTCGAGCAGCGAACGGCGCTTGTTGACCATCATCAGCAGACCACGACGCGAGTGGTTGTCCTTGTGGTGCGCCTTGAAGTGCTCAGTCAGGGTCTGGATCCGCGAGGTGAGGATCGCAACCTGCACTTCCGGCGAACCGGTATCACCCTTGGCACGGGCGTTGTCGTTGATGATTTCAGCCTTCTTTTCGGCGGTAACCGACATATCATTTACTCCGCGACATCCGAAAGATTGAAACCCCTAACCACCGTTGCGGCGCCACCAACAAGCTCCATCAGCGCCACGGGAACAGTCCCGCTTCGCGCCCAATGCAGCCCGTCGGTGTGGGGCAGCCCGGTCAGAACCCGGCCCTGTCGGACCATGCTTGCCTGTTCCGGACCGAGGTCAAGAGCCGGGATGTCGACCAGCCCTGCCTCCAGCGGCAAGAGTACGTTCTCAAGGGGAGCGCCCTTACCCACTTCGTTCAATTTGTCCAGCGAAATCGCCGCTTCGATCCCGAATGGCCCGGCTTTGAGCCGCCGCAGCATCGTGACATGACCAACCGTGCCCAGTGCAAGCGCGATGTCGCGGGCCAGGCTGCGAATATAGGTACCCTTCGAAACGTGCGCGATCAGGGTGGCGCATGCGGCATCCGCAGCACTGATTTCCAACGAATGGATCGTGACTGCACGCGATTTCAGTTCGACCGTTGCGCCCTTGCGCGCCAGATCATAGGCCCGTTCGCCATCGATCTTCAGCGCCGAATAGGCTGGCGGCACTTGTTCGATCGGTCCCGTAAAACCCGGCAGCACGGCTTCAATCTGGGTCAGCGTTGGGCGCACCGGACTCTCGGCGATCACCTGACCTTCCAGGTCAAGTGTATCGGTCTGGGTCCCGAATTGGACCGTGAAGGCATAGGCTTTGCTGGCATCAAGCATCCGCCCGCACAGCTTGGTTGCCTCCCCCAATGCAATCGGCAGAACGCCGGTCGCCAGAGGATCGAGCGTCCCGCCATGGCCAACCTTGACCTTGCCCAGCCCTGCCTCGCGGCAGACGCGCTTGACCGCGCCGACCGCCTGGGTGCTGCCAAGCCCCAACGGCTTGTCGAGAATGATCCAGCCGTGCGGCACGCAGTCAGCCCCCGGCAAACAGGGTGGCAAGCGACATGTACTGGCCGGTCAGCCATTCAACCGGCGGGACAACCAGCTTGCCGATCGGATCGAAGCCCGGGACCAGCCAGGGTAAGACCACGATCAGCAGCAGCATGATCGGAAAGCCCAGCGGGCGCAGGCGCTCATATTGGGCAGCCGCGCGCTCGGGCAACAGGCCTTCGACAATGTGCGATCCATCGAAGGGCGGGATCGGCAGCAGGTTGAACAGCGCCAGGAACACGTTGATCGTGATGAAGTTGAACAGGTTAAGCGCCGCGAACCGCGCCGTGAGCGAAGGGGCCTGCGCATCCTGAAAGCTGCCGAACAACAGGCCAAGCAAGACCGCGCCCACCGCAGCCAGCAACAGGTTGCTGCCCGGCCCGGCTGCTGCAACGGCCATCATGCCAAAGCGCGGGTTGCGGAGGCGGTACTTGTTGACCGGCACAGGCTTGGCCCAGCCCATGATCGGCCCCTTGGCCAAGGCCAGCGCGCCGGGAACAATAATCGTGCCCACTGGATCGACGTGGCGCAGGGGGTTAAGGCTCAGCCGCCTCATCTGCGCCGCGGTCGGATCGCCCAGCAGGCGGGCGGTCCAGCCGTGGGCAACTTCGTGGAAGACGATCGCCAGGATCAACGGCACGATCAGCGCCGCAGCCTGGAACAGGGTTTCGTTCATGCGCTGAGCGCCTCGCTAAAATGCTTGCGGCACAGCGCCACATAGCGGTCATTGCCGCCGATCTCGGTCTGGGCGCCCTGCTTGACCGCCGCCCCGCTGGCATCAACCCGCAGGTTCATCGTTGCCTTCCGGCCGCAGTGGCATACGCCCTTCAGTTCGACCAGTGCATCGGCAATGCCCAGCAAGGCGGCAGATCCGGGGAACAGCTCGCCCTGAAAATCTGTGCGCAGACCATAACAGACCACCGGGATCCCACCTTCGTCGGCCAGCCGCGCCAGTTGCCAGACCTGCTCCTTGGTCAGGAACTGGGCCTCATCCACCAGCACGCAGGCCAGCGGCTGGGTCCGATGGGAGGCCATGACCCGCTCCCACAGGTCGGTCCCGGCGGCAAAGCGGTTTGCTTCGGCATGCAGGCCGATCCGGCTTTCGATCGCCTTGTCTCCGCCGCGATCATCGAGTTCGGCAGTCCACAGCATGGTGGTCATCCCGCGCTCGCGGTAATTGAAATCCGCCTGAAGCAGCGTGGTCGATTTGCCCGCGTTCATCGAGGCGTAGTAAAAATAGAGCTTGGCCATCGCCGCAGAGATAGGGGCTTTGGCGACAAAGGCCAGAGCGATTGACCCCACCATCCCCGACGGTCACGCCAGGGTTACTCTTCCAGGTCTCGCCGCACCTTAGGATCGGCCAGCAAGGCATCGATCCGGCTGGCCTCGTCAAAGCTCTCATCGCCCTGGAAGCGAATCTTCGCTGCGTATTTGAGGCGCAGCTTGCCTGCCACTTCCTTCTGGAAGAAGGCCGTGTTGGTGCGCAGCGCTTTAAGCACCAAGTCTTCGTCCGCACCCAGCAGCGGCTTCACGAAAACGGTGGCATGGCGCAGATCAGGGCTCATCCTCACTTCGGTGACCGAGACCGAGTGAGCGGACAAGACGTCATCATGCACCATCTGCCGCGTCAGCAGATCACTGATCACATGGCGCACCTGCTCACCAACCTTGAGCAGGCGAACCGAACGGGTTTCAGGCGTGGCAACAGCACGGACCATCAGGCGGCCCTCCCCGGCACTGGCGTGGGTATCGCGGTAGAGGTTGAGCGGGCGTAGAGCGTGGTCCAACTTTCGTCCCACAACTCCCCTTCCAGGAAGATCGCCTTGCGTCCGCGGCGGATCACCCGGCCCTTGCCCATCAGCGGACCCGCAGGGATCAGCTTGAGCAGGGTCATTGCGATCTCAAGGTTAAGCGGCGCTTCCTGCCCGCCAGTGGCCTGGACATGGGCCCAGCCCATCGCTTCGTCCAGAAACCCAGCGACCAGCCCACCCTGCACCCCGCCACGCGGCGTGATAAAGCTATCAGGCACAGTGAATCGCATCCGGATCGTCTCACTGGCGGGGTCGAAGTCGATAAACTCCGCCCCCATCAGCTCTGCATGGGCGCCACCGGTTCCCAGGAACCCCATCACAGCGTCCGTTCGCGCTCCTCGACCTCAAACACTTCGAGCATGTCGCCCGGTTTGATGTCGTTGGTGTCCTGCAGCACCACGCCGCACTCCAGGCCGGCGCGAACTTCGGGGACATCGTCCTTGAAGCGGCGCAGCGAGGCGATGACGGTCTTCGAAACGATAACGTCCTGGCGGGTAAGGCGCGCGAACAGGCCCTTGCGGATCCCGCCTTCGAGCACCAGCAGACCAGCGGCCTTGTCGCGCTTGCCAGCCGGGAAGACTTCCTTGACCTCGGCGCGACCGACCACGTTTTCGATCCGCTCCGGACCCCAGATGCCGGCCATTTCCTTGGCGACGTCTTCGGTCAGGTGATAGATCACGTCGAAGTACTTCATCCGCGTCTTGTTACGATCGACCATTTCACGGGCCTTGGCGTTCGGACGAACATTGAAGCCGATGATCGGCGCGTTCGAAGCCGAAGCCAGCGAAACGTCGCTTTCGGTGATCGCGCCGACGCCCGAGCTGAGCACCTTGACCTTGATCTCATCGTTCGAGAGGCGGTTGAGCGCATTGACGATGGCTTCGGTCGAACCCTGGACGTCGGCCTTGATGACCACCGGATATTCGATGACTGTCTGCTTGGCCGACAGCGCCGAGAACATGTTCTCAAGGCTGGCCGGAGCCGTCGTGGTGCGCTTGGCCGTGGCCTTTTCCTGACGGAACGTGGCGACTTCGCGGGCGCGGGCCTCGCTCTCGACCACGGTCAGGGTATCACCGGCCATCGGCACGCCGCCGATGCCGAGCACCTCGACCGGCAGGGCCGGCGGAGCAGCCTTGATCTGGCGCCCCTTGTCATCCAGCATCGCGCGGACGCGGCCCGAATGGGTACCAACCACCAGGATATCGCCAACCTTCAGCGTACCGCGGGTGATCAGGACAGTGGCAAGCGGACCCTTGCCCTTGTCGAGCTTGGCTTCGATCACAGTGGCTTCCGCCGCACGGTCCGGGTTTGCCTTCAGTTCAAGCAGTTCTGCCTGAAGCAGGATCTTCTCGATCAACTGATCGAGGCCAGCGCCGGTCTTGGCAGACACTTCCACGTCCTGCACATCACCCGACATCGCCTCAACGATGACTTCATGCTCAAGCAGGCGCTCGCGAATTTTCTGCGCATTGTATTCGGCGCGGTCAGCCTTGGTGATCGCGACGATCATCGGCACGCCGGCTGCCTTGGTGTGCTTGATGGCTTCGATCGTCTGCGGCATGATCCCGTCATCACCGGCAACCACCAGGATGACGATGTCGGTGACATTGGCACCGCGCATGCGCATTTCGGTGAAGGCTTCGTGGCCCGGGGTGTCTAGGAAGGTGACCAGGTCACCGCCCTTGGTCTTGATCTGGTAAGCGCCGATGTGCTGCGTGATGCCGCCAGCTTCGCCCTTCACCACATCGGTGCCGCGCAGGGCATCGAGCAGGCTGGTCTTGCCGTGGTCAACGTGGCCCATGATCGCCACGACCGGCGGACGCGCCTTGAGCGTTTCGGGCGCATCGACATCTTCGCTAGTGTCGATATCGACATCGCTTTCCGAGACACGCTGGATGTTGTGGCCGAATTCCTCGACCAGCAGTTCCGCGGTATCCTGGTCGATCGTCTGGTTGACGGTCACCATCATGCCCAGCTTGAACAGCGCCTTGACCAGGTCTGCGCCCTTTTCCGCCATGCGGTTAGCCAGTTCCTGAACAGTGATCGCTTCCGGCACCACGACATCGCGGACCTGCTTTTCGCGCGGCTGCGACTGGCCGGCGAAATGGGCCCGGCGTTCCTTTTCACGCGCCCGCTTCAGCGCGGCGAGCGAACGGGCGCGGGCACCCTCGTCTTCGTTCAGCGCGCGGGTAACGGTCAGCTTGCCGCTGCGGCGTTCATCGCCGCCCTTGCGGTCGCGGGTCGGGTGCGCAGGCTTTTTCGCCGGTTCGGGACGCTTGGGTGCGACCACCGGGGTAAAGCGGCGCGGCGCAGGGGCGGCAGTGCCGGTGCTGCGCGGGGCTTCCTCAGCAGGGGCTTCCTCAACAGCTTCGGGCTCCGGCGCAGCGGCCGGCGGCGCGGCAGCTGCAGCGGCGGCCTCGGCTTCAGCCTTGCGGTTTTGCTCGGCACGCTGGCGCTCTTCTTCAAGCGCCTTCTGGCGGGCCTCAGCTTCGCGGCGGGTCTGCTCTTCAAGCATCGCCAGACGCGCTTCTTCGGCCTCGCGCTGGAGGCGAGCGACGCGTTCCTGCGGGGTTTCACCCGCGGGCGCAGCCGGCTTCTTCGGCGCTGGGGCCGGAGCGGCGACCGGAGCCGGGGCCGGAGCGGGCGGCGGCGGGGGCGGCGGGGCAGCAACCGGTGCTTCACCCGGCTTGCGGATGAGCTTGCGGCTCTTCACCTCGACCACAACCTTGTTGGTGCGGCCATGGCTGAAGGTCTGCTTGACCTCACCGGCTTCGACCGACTTCTTGAGGCCCAGCGGCTTGCGGCCCAGAGTCGGTTTGTTGTCGCTATCGCTCATGATCGTACCAATACCCTTCGTTCATTCCGTCGTCGACTGCGGGCGGACCTTGCGGTCTGCTCCCGGCAGCGTGTCTTGTTCACCAGTCATTTCCGCGCGGCCCAGGAATCGGAGCAGGCGGCGCAAAGGTGCGCCAACCCGCTCGGCCGCGGCATGATCGGTCAGTGCCAGATGGACGACGTTATCGCGGCCCAATGCCACAGACAGCGCCGCCCGGTCCAGTGGCAAGGTGGTGCCGGTCATCCCGGTACCCTCCCGCTCCTCGCCCACGCGCCACGCCTGATCGAGCTTGCGCGAGCCATCATCGCTGGCGTCGGCCGCGTGGGCTAGCCAGGCAACCTTGCCCATGCGGGCGTTTTCGGCGATCCGTTCAGACCCGACCAGCAAGCGGCCAGACTTGTATTCCAGCCCCAGCCGATCAGTGAAAGCCCGCAGCAGGGCCGCTTCGATCTTGACCGGCAGGTCGGCAGGAATGTCCAGCGCCGCCCCCTTGAAGGCGCGGGCCAAAGCCCCCTTGAGCTTGCCCTTGATCAGCGCCTGTTCCAGCTCTGCCCGGCTCACGCCGATCCACGCCCCGCGCCCCGGCGCACGCGCCAGAGCATCCGGAAGCACGAGGCCATCGGGTGAGATCGCCAGGCGCAGCAGATCATCGCGAGAACCGTGGTCCCCGGTGAGGATGCAGCGGCGTTCGGGACTTCCGTCCGCCGACTGCTCAGAGGTGTCGGAACCTAGCGGCTCATTGTGAGGAATCCGCATCAGCGGCCTCCTCTACGGCTGGCTCGTCTTCGAACCAGTGGGCACGGGCGGCCATGATGATCTCGTTGCCCTGCTCTTCGTTCAGGCCATATTCGCCCAGAACGCCACCCTTGTCCTCGTCACGGGCGGACCGGCGCGGGGCGCTGCCATCACGGCGGCGCTGCTCGGTACGCTTCTTGGCGATGAGTTCATCAGTGGCGAGATCGGCCAGATCGTCCAGCGTCTTGATACCGGCCTTGCCGAGGGTAACCAGCATGGCTTCGGTCAGGTGCGGCAGTTCGGCCAGGGCATCTTCGACACCCAGTTCGCGGCGGGCCGAACGAGCGGCTTCCTCGCGGCGCTCAAGCGCTTCGGTCGCGCGGCTCTGCAGCTCTTCAGCCAGTTCCTCGTCGAAACCTTCGATCGTGGCGAGTTCCGCCAGTTCGATATAGGCCACTTCTTCCAGCTCGCTGAAGCCTTCGGCGACCAGCAGCTGCGAAAGGGTTTCATCGACGTCGAGCTCTTCCTCGAACATCTTCGATCGCTCGGCGAATTCCTTCTGGCGCTTCTCCGAAGCTTCGGCCTCGGTCATGATGTCGATCTGGCTGCCAGTCAGCTGGCTGGCGAGTCGGACGTTCTGGCCGCGGCGGCCAATCGCGAGCGACAGCTGGTCATCGGGAACGACCACTTCGATCCGGCTCTCTTCCTCGTCGATCACCACGCGGCTGACGGTGGCCGGCTGCAGCGCATTGACCACGAAAGTCGCGGTGTCTTCGCTCCAGGGGATGATGTCGATCTTTTCGCCCTGCATTTCCTGCACGACGGCCTGAACGCGGCTGCCCTTCATGCCGACGCAGGCACCGACCGGGTCAATGCTACTGTCATGGCTGATGACACCAATCTTGGCGCGGCTGCCCGGGTCACGCGCGGCGGCCTTGATCTCGATGATGCTGTCGTAGATTTCAGGCACTTCCTGCGCGAACAGCTTCTTCATGAATTCGGGGTGCGCGCGGCTCAGGAAGATCTGCGGACCGCGGTTCTGGCGCTCCACCTTCATGATCCAGGCGCGGACACGCTCGCCAACGCGGGCGACTTCGCGCGGGATCTGCTGATCGCGGCGGATCACGCCTTCGGCGCGGCCCAGGTTGACGATAACATGGCCGAATTCGACCGACTTGATCACGCCCGTCACCAGTTCGCCAGCGCGGTCCTTGAATTCCTCATACTGACGCTCACGCTCGGCATCGCGGACCTTCTGGAAGATCACCTGCTTGGCCGACTGGGCATCGATGCGGCCCAGGTCCACCGGCGGCAGCGGATCGACGATGAAGTCACCGATCTTGGCGCCCGGCTGCAGCTTTTCAGCCTGCTTCAGGTCAACCTGCTTGAAGTAGTCCTCAACCACGTCGACCACTTCCACCACGCGCCACAGGCGCAGATCGCCGGTGCGTGGGTCGAGCTTGGCGCGGATGTCATTCTCGGCACCATAGCGGTTGCGCGCGGACTTCTGGATCGCCTCTTCCATCGCCTCGATGACGATGGACTTGTCGATCAGCTTTTCATTCGCGACCGAGGTTGCGATCGCGAGCAGTTCTGCGCGGTTGGCGGAAATCGGACTGGCCATGTTCAGTCTTCCTGTTCTTCGACAATTTCATCGGCACCACTGGTGTCCAGCGGGCGGGTGGCAGCAATCAGCTTGTCCGTCAGGACCAGCTTGGCGGAATGGATATCGGTCAGCGGGAAGGAAACCCGACCCGACTTCTTGTCTTCGATCGTGACGGCATCGCCGGCGATGCCGATCAGTTCGCCCTGGAGGCTCTTGCGGTTACCTTCAACCGGATTGACCAGGGCAACGCGGGCTTCGTGTCCGGCCCAGTTCGAAAAGTCCTTTACCCGGGTCAGCGGGCGATCGATCCCCGGAGAGCTGACTTCGAGGCGGTAAGCCTCTTCGATCAGCACTTCCCCGGCTTCTTCCAGCGCATCGAGCGCATCGGAGATGCGGCGCGACAGTTCGGCACAATCCTCGATCACCAGCTGGCCGGTTTCGGGCCGCTCGGCCATGATCTGCAGCGTGACCTCTTCGTCACCCACTTCGCTCTTGCCGAAAACGATCACGCGCACGAGTTCGAAGCCCAGGGCCTGGGCCTCGGGCTCTACAATCTCGATCAGGCGCGCGATATCCGCCAAGCGGGGTTCTCCATGTAGCCGGTCATGCAAAGCGGTTCGGTGCCGGCCCCTCGCGGCGCCAGCCCCTCCGTTGCTTCACAATTTCGGGATGGCGGCCAGATAGGCTGAGTCCCTGCGAAATGCAAGGACTATCCGCCACGCTCCATCAGGCCATGCTTCTTCATACAATGGCGCAGCTGGTCGTAGGTGAGACCCAGCGCCTTGGCGGTCTGGCGCTGGTTGTAGCGGTGGCGGTTGAGCGCTTGCTCGACAATCGCCTTCTCGTGCGCGTCCACCGCCGCCTTGAGGTTGTTGATCGAATCAAGATGAACCGAAGGCGCAGGCGCCAGTGGCTGGTCTGACGGGATTCCGGCAGGCCGTCCGCTGTCTGCCGCGAACACCGGCGATGGCTTCCACGGGCTGTCAAACGGATCGAAAACGATATGGGCCACCGGTGCAGACCAATCGTCCCAGCGATAGACCGCACGTTCCACCACATTGCGCAGTTCGCGCACGTTGCCCGGCCACTGATATTCTTCCAGCTGACGCATCGCTCCCTCGGTAAAGCCGGGCCAGTCTTCCCAGCGCAGCTCACTCGCCATGCGGCGGCCGAAGTATTCGGTGAGAACACGGATATCACCTTCGCGAACCCGTAGCGGCGGCAGGGTGATCACCTCGAAGCTCAGCCGGTCAAGCAGGTCAGAGCGGAATTTGCCCTCTTCGGCCAAGCGCGGCAGGTCTTCATTGGTCGCTGCCACGATGCGGACATCAACCCGGATCGGCTTGGACGCCCCAATCCGCGTTACCTCGCCATATTCGACCGCGCGCAGCAGGCGCTCCTGCGCACCCATCGAGAGGGTTGCCAGTTCGTCGAGGAAAAGCGTGCCTTGGTCGGCTTCCTCAAACCGCCCGGCGCGCGCTCTGGTAGCACCCGTAAAAGCACCAGCCTCATGACCGAACAGTTCCGCCTCGATCAATGTTTCCGGCAGCGCCGCGCAGTTCAGCGTGATCAACGGCTCAGCCCAACGCTTGCTAAGCTGGTGAAGACGCTCGGCGATCAATTCCTTGCCGGTTCCACGCTCACCGATGACCAGCACCGGGCGGCGCAGCGGCGCAGCGCGGCTGGTACGCTCGACCGCATCGAGAAAGGCGCCGGACTGGCCAATGAACTGCACATCGCGATCCATTCCCAACACATAGCGAAATTTCCCAACTTCACGCAATATCTCCTACACGTCATTCGTCGAATTCAGCAAAAATCCGCAGAAACGCCTTCCTCCTGCAAATTGGCACGGCGCTTGCTGAACAGTTTGCAACACCATCGAAGGACTACGGCAATGTTCAGCAAGTCTCACTCCCAGCGCTCAAAGCTCGACAAGGCGATTGTTGCGTCCGTCGCGGCGATGCTGGCGATGAATGTCTTTGTGCTGGCCCAGCAGCTGGACCGTGCGCCAGTTCTGGCTTCCGCCGATCAGCCGGCTGCGGCGCAGCAGGCCTGATGCCGTGAACGATCCCCTTTCCCCCCTTGGGCCGGAAGCTTCCGATCCCCCCGCAGGCGGTTCCCAGTCCCCCCGCCGCGAAGCTCCGGCCCAGACCTTTTCTGGCACCGGCCAGCGCTCCTCTCGCTTTGACAGCGAAGTAGAGCGCCTGCGCCGTTCGCCGACCCCTACGACGTCCTCTTCCTCTTCCATCGGAGTTCCCTGGATGGGCATTTTCAGCCGCACCCGTGATATCATCGCCGCCAATTTTACCGACCTGCTCGACAAGGCGGACGATCCCGAAAAGATGATCCGGATGATCATCTTCGAGATGGAGGAAACGCTGGTCGAAGTGCGCGCCAGTGCCGCCCGCACCATCGCCGACCAGAAGGAAATGCACCGTCACACGGTGAAGCTGGACCGGCTTCAGGCCGACTGGGGCGAAAAGGCCCAGCTGGCGCTGTCGAAGGACCGCGAAGACCTGGCCCGCGCCGCGCTGGTCGAAAAGAAAAAGGCCGCCGACATGGCCGACCAGCTCAAGGCTGAGATCGCCGTGCTCGACGATGCGCTGCGTGCCTATGAACTGGACATCGAGAAGCTGCAAAGCCGCCTGCGCGAAGCGCGCAGCCGCCAGACCGCGATCGCGGCGCGCCTCGAAAGCGCCGAGAACAGGGTCAAGCTGCGCACCCTGCTGGCCAGCGAGCGCGTCGACGAGGCAATGGCCCGCTTCGACCAGCTGGAACGCCGGGTCGACTATGCCGAAGGCCGTGCCGACGCGCTGGGCCTGGCCGATGGCACGGCCAAACCGAGCCTGGCCGATGAAATTGCCGCCCTCGCCGGTCAGGACAAGATCGACGAGGAACTGGAAGCCATGAAGCGGGCGCTTTCGGGCAACGCTGACGACAGCAAGGAGGCCTAAGCCGTGGAAGATCTTATCCCTCTGGTTGCCGTGCTATCGATCTTCGTCGGCTTGCCCTGGATCATCCTGCACTATGTCACCCGCTGGAAAACCGCCGCCACACTGACTTCCGATGATGAAGCCATGCTGGAGGAACTCTACAGTCTGGCCCGCCGCCTGCAGGACCGGGTTGAAACGGTCGAACGCCTGGTCGCTGCCGATAACCCGGGTTTCCAGCCGCAGCGCCTGGCAGATGAACGCGAATTCGGCGGCCAGCTGAGCGAACGCAGCCAGCGCGAATACGACCGCATGATTTCCAGCAAGGGGAGGACCGGCCAGTGAACACGCCGCGCACCAAGTTCTATCGCGACAAGATCAATGGCAAGATCATGGGCGTCTGCGCCGGGATCGCCGATTACACCGGGGTTGACGTGCTGTGGGTGCGTCTCGGCACGGTTGCCCTGACCCTTATGGGCGTGGGCTTCATCCCGCTGATCTATCTGGGCCTGGGCATCTTTACCGAACGCAAGCCGCAGCACCTCTATTACAGTGACCGGCATGAGCAGCAGTTCTGGCAGGGCGTGCGCCAATCGCCAACCCGCACGGCCCGCGAAGTGCGCGCCCAGTTCCGCGAGCTGGACCGCCGTCTGGCCGATATCGAACTGCACTATGTCTCGTCCAACCCGCGCCTGTCCGAAGAGATTGAACGGCTGCGCTGAACGCCAAGATGAGGGGTAATTCGGATGGGTGAACTAATTCCAATCTTCGGCATCATCTTCGGCTGCAGCATTCCGATCATTGCGATCTGGACCAAGCACCAGCGCAAGATGGCCGAGATCACCGCCCAGGCCACGGCAGAAAAGGCTGCACTTTACGCCACCAACAATGCCGACCTCGAAGAGCGCGTCCGCGTGCTGGAGCGGATCGTCACCGACAAGGGCTATGATGTGGCCAGCCAGATTGAGGCGCTGCGCGATGCGCGCAAGGTCGAAGCCCTGCTCGACAAGCGCGAAAGGGACCTGGGCTGATGTTCGTCGAGGGTCCCAACTTCATCGTCCTGATCGTGGCGATCACGACCGGGGGCTGGCTGATCAACAACTGGATCCGCGCCAGGCACGGCTATCCGCTGGAAGACGAATGGGGCGGAAAGACTGCCCGCGCTGACCACAAGGCCAATGATGCGCTGAAAGCCGAGAACGCTGAACTGCGTGAACAGCTCGCCCACTTTGCCGACCGGGTGAAGGTGCTGGAACGGATCGTCACCGACAAGAGCGTTACCGTCGCCGCCCAGATCGAGGCGCTGCGCGATGAACGCGCAGCCATCGGCGAAACCAAGCATGACAAGGGGACCAATTGATGAATGGCGAACACTTCGAGATGGTCATGGTGCTGTTGAGCGGCAGCCTGATTGTCGCAATGGCTGGCATCATCGGCTGGGTCTATACTACCCGCATCCGGATCAAGGCCGGCTACCCTTTGAGCGGCGCCTGGGGCCAAAGTGTCTACCCCAAATCCTCCAGCGAGGATGGCGAACGGATCAAGTTGCTCAGCCAGGAAAACGCCCAGCTCCGCGCCGAACTGGGCTCGGTCAAGGACCGGCTCGCCAATGTCGAACGGATCGTCACCGACAGCGGTTATGGCCTGACCAGCCAGATCGAGGCCCTGCGCCAGTTGCCCGATGGCGCTAAGAACTGACTTGCGGATAAGGGAAGGGGAACATGGAAATGAACTTCTGGACGGCCTTAGTGATCATCGTGGCGATCACGGCATTCGCCAACATCAGGATGACCAAGTATCGCGCGCAGAGCAGCGACCATCGACAACCGGAACCGGCCCGAATGGTATCCAGCCAGCGCGAGGCAGAGCTGCTGCGCGAGGTCGAGGACCTGCGCGAGCGGGTTCGGGTGCTGGAACGCATTGCCACCGATGGGCGCTCCACCGCAGCGCTTGCCAACGAGATCGAAAGCCTGCGCGGGCCGCAGGATTAAGATGGACCGAGGAGAACCGCCATGTTCACCGAAAACCTCATGATTGCGATCAGCCTACTGGTGGCGACGGCCATAATCGCCGCCGCCACACTCAAGGGCTGGCAAGGCTGGCTGACGCTCAAGGCACGCGAACTGGACAGCCAGCGCGGCGGGTCTGACCAGGGCAATCCCGCCGGGATGGCCCGGATCGAGATTGCCGATCTGAAGGAACGGATCCGCAAGCTTGAAGCCATCGCCGCCGGAGTTGACCTGTGAGTGAAGTGCGCGGCCATGCCACCAGTGCCGGTATTGGCCTGGGCAGCGCGATTGCCGTCGCCGTATCGTGGAGCCTGCACAAGTCGCTGCTGTGGGCGGTGGTCCATGGCCTACTCGGCTGGATCTATGTGATCTATTACGCCCTGACCCGGCCTGGCGGGATTGGCGGGTAAGCGCTCAGTCATCCCCGCGGATCGAAGAGTTGCCGAGCAAAAAAGCGGGGACCCATCTCCTGACATTGCAGACCGCGCGCCATCGGCCATGACAGGTGATGGGCCCCCGCTTTCGCGGGGGTGACGGACTAGGTAACAAGGTCGGGCTTGTGTCAGGCCACCCAGCCCTTAAATGCCCACCAATGCGCAGCCTGACCGACATCCGAGACGAGTACGAATTCCTTGAGGGCGATGAACGCTATCGCCTCTTGATCGAGCTAGGCCGCGAGCTTGAGCCGATGCCCGATGCACTGAAGACCGATGCCACGCTGGTACGCGGCTGTTCAGCCTCGGTCTGGGTCTATCCCACGCGCACCGAGGATGGCCGGTTGCATTTCCTGGCCGATAGCAATGCCGCGATAACCAAGGGGATCATCGCCCTCGTGCTGTCCGCCGTGCAAGACCAGCAACCTGCCACGGTTGCCGCAATGGACGTGGCCGCTGCGCTTGAACCCTTTGCCCTGCAGAGCCAGCTCAGTTCCAACCGCACGCAAGGGATCCCCAACATGATCGCGCTGATCCAGGACACCGCCAGCCGCTATACGGCCGGCTGATGCTCGCCCGGCCGCTATACCTTGCCGGCGGCCTAATCGCTATGACACTGGCTGCGATTGGCGTTGCGCTGCCAATCATGCCAACTGTGCCGTTCTTGCTATTGGCCGCCTTCTGCTTTGCCCGCAGCCATCCCGAATGGGCGCAGCGTCTTTATAGCCATCCGACCTATGGCCAATCCCTGCGCGACTGGCGCGATCGGCGTGCAATTGGCCGAAAGGCCAAGGTTTCAGCGATCATCGCGATGGGTGTGGGCGCAGCCTTTACCTGGTTCACCGCAGGCTTCCCATGGGTATGGATATCAGTGGCCGTGCTGGTCACTGCGGGGCCCTGGATCTGGACGCGGGCCGAATAGACATTCGCTAAATTTAACCAATTCGGTTAATTCATCTGCAGAATATAGCCGAATCAGCCTATTCGCTCAAAGCTTCCCGCACCACGGCGATGCCGGCGGCCCGCTGGGCCTTCAGCTCCTGCTTCAGTCGCGCCGGATCACGGGCAAAGACAAAGCCGAAGCTGACCCCACCCTCTTTACCGATTGTCGCGTGGTGCAGCTTGTGCGCCTGTACCAGGCGCTTGGCGTAACCGCGCTTGGGCACCCAGCGGAAATAGCGCTGGTGGACCAGGCCATCGTGCACCAGGGTATAGATAATGCCGTAAAACAACACGCCCAGGCCGATCCAGGTGCCCGGCTCCCAAGCGCCTGCGCCCATAATCAAAGGTGAGCCTATGGCAAACATCGAGATCGACAGGGCCGCCCCGACAATGGCGTAACGATCGTTCTTCTCTAACAGCTTGTCGTGAGGCTCGTGATGGTCGCGGTGCCAGCCCCAGCCCCAGCCGTGCATGATGTATTTGTGGCTGGCCCAGGCGACGCATTCCATGGCGATCACCGTGGCAAGAACAATCAGCGTGGCAACAAGCGGACTCATGCTGCCGAAATAGCCGCTGGCCGGACGAATTGACAGTCCCTGCCTTGCAAAAGCCGCCTCGCGGCGTAAGGATCTTGGCTTGTCATGACTGAACAGCCCCGCACCCTTTACCAGAAGATCTGGGACGCCCACGTTGTTGAAACCCGTGAAGATGGCACGGCGCTGATCTTTATCGATCGCCACCTGGTTCACGAGGTGACCAGCCCACAGGCCTTTGAAGCGCTGCGTGTGGCTGGCCGCAAGGTGCGCCGGCCGGACCTGACCCTGGCGGTGCCTGATCACAATCTGCCCACCACCGCCCGCCGCACCGGCGATGGCCAGCGGGTGCCGATTGCCGACCGGGAAAGCGCCGCGCAGCTCGAGGCGCTGGAAAGGAACGCTCCGGCTTTTGGCATTCGCTATATTGGCGATGCTGATGCGGAACAGGGCATTGTCCATGTCGTCGGTCCGGAGCAGGGCTTCTCGCTTCCCGGCGCAACGATCGTATGCGGCGATAGCCATACCGCCTGCCACGGCGGCCTCGGCGCCCTGGCCTTCGGGATCGGCACCAGCGAGGTGGAGCACGTGCTGGCCACGCAGACGCTGTTGCTCAAGCAGTCGAAGACAATGGAAGTGCGGGTTGAAGGCACGCTTGAACCGGGCGTGACCGCCAAGGACGTCGTTCTTCACATCACCGGCGTGCTTGGCGCCGCAGGCGGCACCGGCCACGTTATCGAGTACACGGGGCAGGTAATCCGCGACCTGTCGATCGAGGGCCGTCTAACTGTTTCGAACATGGCGATCGAACATGGCGCCCGCGCTGGACTCATTGCCCCGGACGACAAGACTTTTGCCTACCTCAAAGGCCGCCCCTATGCCCCCAAGGGTGAGGTCTGGGACAAGGCCGTGGCCTGGTGGCGCAGTCTCGCCACCGATCCTGGCGCGACATATGACAAGGTCGTCGTCATCAATGCGGCCGACATCGCCCCCAGCGTGACCTGGGGCACCAGCCCCGAGGACGTGCTCCCGATCACGGGCCTCGTCCCTGCCCCAGAAAGCTTCGCTGACCCGACCAAGCAGGATGCAGCCCGCGCCAGCCTTGAATATATGGGACTCACGCCCGGCCAGCCGCTGTCATCGGTCGAAATCCAGAACGTCTTCATCGGTTCGTGCACCAACAGCCGGATCGAAGATCTGCGCGCCGCCGCCGAAGTTCTAAAGGGCAGGATCAAGGCACCGAACGTGCGCTGGGCGATCGTTGTTCCCGGCTCGGGCCTGGTCAAGCGCCAGGCCGAAGCCGAGGGGCTGGACAAGATCTTCACCGCCGCCGGACTTGAATGGCGCGAGCCGGGCTGTTCGGCCTGCCTCGGGATGAACCCGGACAAGGTCCCGGCGGGCGAGCGCTGCGCCTCCACTTCCAACCGCAACTTTGTCGGTCGGCAGGGGCCTGGCGCGCGAACGCACCTGGTTTCGCCCGCGATGGCTGCCGCTGCGGCCGTGACCGGGCGGTTGACGGACGTCCGCAAACTGGTGTGACCTGCCCCGCACGGGGTTGCCATGAGTGCCGCATAGCCCACATAGGAAAGCCATGAGCGACAAGAACGACAAGTCCGACAAGAACGGCTCCAGCTGGACCGGCAAGGCCGCACTCGCCGGCGCAGCTATCGGCTCCGCCGCAATTGCCGCGGCGCTGCTGTACGCCTCGCGCCGCAAGGAAGCGGCGAGCAATGCCAAGCCGAACGAGGCACCGGAGACGGACTGATGGAACCGATCAAGCAGGTTGAAGGTCGCGCCATCCCGTTTGGGCGCAAGAATGTCGATACCGACATCATCGTCCCGGCCAAATGGCTGAAGACCATCACGCGCGAAGGCTTGGGCCAGGGCGCTTTTGAAGCACTGCGCCAGGATCCGGATAACCTGTTTGACTGCGCCGAATTCAAGGGCTCGCCAATCCTGATCGCTGGCGACAATTTTGGCTGCGGCTCCAGCCGTGAACATGCCGCCTGGGCCCTGCTCGACATGGGCATCACCTGCGTGATCGCACCCAGTTTCTCGGACATCTTCTCCGGCAACGCCTTCAAGAACGGCATCCTCACCGTGGTCCTGCCGCAGGATCAGGTCGACCGGCTGCTGGAAGTGGCCAAGACCGATCCAATCGCGATTGATCTGGAAACCCAAACAGTCACAACCCCCTTCCAGGATCGCTTCAGCTTTGAAATCGATCCGTTCCGCAAGCACTGCCTTCTTAACGGCTTAGATGAGGTTGGCCTGACCCTGGCGCGCGATGCGGCGATCAGCACCTATGAACAAGAACACCGCGCGCAGCTGCCCTGGCTGGCCGCGGGAACGGGAGTAGCAGCATGAAGGCCCTTCGCAGCCACGCCATTGGCGGACCGGAATCCCTGACCCTTGACGAGCTGGAAAGCCCGGTCCCCGGCCCCGGCCAGGTGCGGATCAAGGTCAAGGCCTGCTCGATCAACTATCCCGACGTGCTGATCATCAAGGACATGTACCAGTTCAAGCCGGCGCGCCCCTTTGCCCCAGGCGGCGAGCTGGCCGGCGTGGTCGACGCGGTTGGTGAGGGCGTAACACAGTGGAAAGCTGGCGACCGTGTCATTGCCATGATGGGCAACGGCGGCCTCGCCACCGAAGTTCTGGCCGATGCAGCGCGGCTGTTTCCGCTGCCCGATGGCGTCTCGTTCGAGACCGGCGCATCGTTGTTGATGACCTATGGCACCAACATGCACGGCCTGCTTGATCGCGGCCATCTGAAGGCAGGCGATACCCTGCTGGTGCTGGGTGCGGCCGGCGGCGTCGGCCTCTCGGCCGTCGAACTTGGCAAGGCCTATGGCGCAAAGGTCATTGCCGCCGTTTCAACCAAGGAAAAGGCCCAGGTCGCGCGCGAACACGGCGCGGACGAGGTCGTGATCTATCCCCGCGCGCCGTTCGACAAGGACCAGTCCAAGGCTCTCGCCGAGGCGTTCAAGGCCGCTTGCGGCCCAGAAGGCGCCAACGTGATCTACGATATCGTCGGCGGCGACTATTCCGAACCGGCGCTACGCTCGATCGCCTGGGAGGGCCGGTTCTGCGTGGTTGGCTTCCCGGCCGGGATCGCCAAGATGCCGCTCAACCTGACCCTGCTGAAAAGCTGCGACATCTGCGGCGTGTTCTGGGGCGCTTTCACCGCGCGCGATCCCAAGGCCAATGCCAAGCATATCGCCACGCTGTTTGACCTGCTTAAGGCCGGCAAGATCAACCCGCGCGTTTCCGCCACTTTCCCGCTGGAGCGCGGGGGCGAGGCGATTGCCTTGCTGGAATCACGTGCGGCCATCGGCAAGGTCGTGGTAACAATGGACTGAAGGTCGGCACTGCGGCCAGGATTGGGAGACGTGCGATGAAGACAGCCCGGATCATAGCCCTAGCCGCGATTGCCACCACGGCCTTTGCCGTTCAGGCCGAAAGCAAGCCCGCGAAGCCAGCCGCAGTCGCGGCACCAACCGCGGAAGAGATTGTCGCGGCGCGACAATCAGCCATGGTCATGTCCGTCGGTGCGACCAGTGCCATGCGGTCTGCCGCGGCCAATGGCGCCCCGGTCAAGAACCTGGCCTTTGTTGCCAATGGCGTGGCCAAATGGGGCGCAGCGCTGCCGGCGATGTTCGCCCCCAGCACCGCCAAGGTGCCGAGCCGCGCCAAGCCGGAAATCTGGACCGACCAGGCTGGTTTTGCCGCCAAGGTCAAGGACTTCGCCGATGCAACCGCAGCGCTGGCTGCTGCAGCAAAGGCCGATGACAAGGACGCATTCGCCGCTGCCCTTGCCAGCACCAACGCAGCATGCAAGGGCTGCCACGATTCCTTCCAGGCGCCCCCGCCCGCCGCCAAGGCAGGTTGAACGGGCGCCAGCCGAACCGACAGGAGCCAACATGACCGATTTCAAAGACCGCGAGCGCGCCGAAGAAGCCAAGTTTGCGATGGATGAGGACACCCAGTTCCGCGTCACCGCGCGCCGCAACCGCCTGCTCGGCCAATGGGCAGCCGAACAGATGGGGCTCTCCGCTGTTGAAGCCGAAGCCTATGCCAAGGCCGTGGTCCAAGCTGACTTCGAGGAAGCCGGCGACGAGGACGTGATCCGCAAGTTGCTGGGCGATCTGACCAGTGCTGGCGTTGAAGTTTCGGAAGGCGATATCCGCGCCGCGTTGGAGGCCAAGCTGGTCGAAGCCCGCCGCGCTCTGCTCGGCTGATTGGAACCATCCATGCCCATGCCCGCAGCCGAAATCGAGGCGATTATCCGCGCCGCCCTGCCCGATGCGCAAATCACGCTGACCGACCTGGCCGGTGACAACGATCACTGGGCAGCCCACGTCGTCTCGTCAGCCTTCGCCGGCAAGCCGCGCGTGGCCCAGCATAAGTTGGTCTATGCCGCATTCGGCGGCCGGATGGGCGGCGAGCTTCACGCCTTGCAACTGACCACCGCCGTCCCCAACTGACGCGGCGAGGAGTTTTCACACCATGTCCGATACCCCCACCGATCCAACCGGCGCCCGTCTCGCCGAAATCGTCAATTCCAATGATGTCGTACTGTTCATGAAGGGCACGCCGCTGTTTCCGCAGTGCGGTTTTTCAAGCCGCGCCGTCGCAATTCTTGAGCGTCTCGGCGTTCCCTTCGAAGGCGTCGATGTGCTGCAGGACATGGAAATTCGCCAGGGCATCAAAGCTTTTTCCGACTGGCCGACGATCCCCCAACTTTATGTGAAGGGCGAATTCATCGGTGGTAGCGACATCATGATGGAAATGTATGAAGCCGGCGAATTGCAACAGCTTGTTGCCGACGCAGGCATTACCCCCGCCGTCTGAGCGGTCATGACCTTACAGAAAAAGGGGCGCTCCTGCGGGGCGCCCTTTTTTGTGGCCTAGCTTTTCAGGATTGGCTCGGGGAGGCGGAGCCGCGGAGACTGACACGGCCCCGCCTCATTCGAGACTGCTCTGGGGGTAGCATAATCCATGCAGATGCCGTGCCAATTAATGCAGGCCCAGTAAATCCGCCGGTCCTGGCGGCTAACAGCGCGTTAACCGTGGCGTGGACCGTAAACTCTTCCGACAGGTGATCAGTCCCTGAATAAAACCTGCTTGGCAAAGCTGGGCTGGAAAGGCACGATCCCGATCGATGAGTCTGGACATTGAATATGACGAGAGCGGTGAAGACCCGCCCGCCACCCCCGCTGCCACGCTGGTGATCTTCCGTCGCGACGCTGCCGGCGGTGCCCCGCAGATCCTGATGGTCGAACGCTCCACCGCGATGAAGTTTGCAGGTGGCGCCGCGGTTTTCCCTGGTGGCCGGGTCGATGATGCCGATCGCGAACTGGCCATCGCGCTAGGCGGTTCCGACGAGGATGCCATCGATGAGTTAGCCGCGAGAGTCGCCGCCGTGCGCGAAACGCTTGAGGAAACCGGTCTGGTTGTTGGCATTCGCCAACGCCCAACGCTGGAAGAAGCGCGCCGTGCCCGAGAAATCCTGCTGGCTGAAGGCTTGCTGGAACGCGCCCTCACCGCAATGGGGTGGGAACTTGATCTCGACGCTCTGGTGCCCTTCGCCCGTTGGCGGCCAAAACATCGCCATTTGCGGGTTTACGACACCCGTTTTTACATGGCCGACTTGGGCACTGGCGCGGTCGACCTGCTTGTCGATGCGACGGAAAACACCCGGCTGTTCTGGACTGGCGCTGCAGAAGCACTTGATCATGCCGACAATGGCCGGATCAGTGTCATTTTCCCAACCCGACGCAACCTTGAGCGGCTGGCTCAATTTGGCAGCTTTGACGAGGCGGTAGCCCATGTCGAACGATACCCAAGCCGGATGATCACCCCCTTCGTTACCGAGGAAAACGGCGCGAAGTGGCTGCGCATTCCAGGCGACGCCGGCTATCCGGTGACTGGCGAAGTACTCGAAAGCGCATCGCGCGGTTGACGCAAAAGCAAAAGCTCACCCCAAATTTTGGCCGCTTGTGTGCCAGGCCGGATCAGCCCCGATCCACTCGCCCCCAACGCCGCTATCTGTTAGAGTGCTGACAGGTTCTCTTCAGGGGGCAGGAATGCGGTCAAAGCAAGGGATCATTCCAAGCCTTGCCGCCAGCCCCGGGTCTGCAATGCTGATACTTGGCATTGCCTATACCGCACTTGCTTGGCTTGGCCTGCAATGGGCCGCGGTGATGGGGGCAGGTAGCCCGGTCTGGCCGGCTTCAGGCCTGGCATTGGGCGGGCTCTTATTAGGTGGGATACGGCTTTGGCCCGCGATCCTTGTGGGCCGGCTTGCCGCAGGCTGGCTTGCAGGCAGTCAGCAGCCACTGTGGGCGGAATTCATATTGGCCGCCGCCAATACGCTGGCGGTTGTCCTGCCGCTTCTACTTGCTCGGCAACGCGCCGTCCTCAAGCCGGCCTTGCACGACCTTCCGGGGCTGCTGAGCTATCTGTTTTGGGGTTGTTTTGTAGGGGCTTTGATTGCGGCAACTCTCGGCACGGCAGCGCTCGCGCTTTCGTCGGGGTTGGCACAGGGAGACGTGCTGGCAACCTTCTCGAACTGGATCGTAGCTTACTTTGTCGGCGCAATCTTGATCGGTCCAATGCTGCTGTCATGGCTGACCCCTGGTCCTCGACTATCACCGTTTGACCAACTCCATCTCGTGATCGTTCTGCTATTCACCGCAGCGCTTTCCGGCCTTTTCCTGCTACCACCCGATCAAGCCTTTCTACGAACCTGGCACGTGTTTCCCGTGCTGGTCTGGGCCGCACTTGCATTCGAACTGCGCGGCGCGACCATTGCCGTATCCATCGTTGCCATAGCTGCGATATGGGCTGCGGATCAGGGCCTTGGCCCAATGACGGCAATGGCGTTCATCGGGACTGGCCAGATTTCCCTTGTCCAGCAATTCATCGCCATCACAGCACTGACCATTCTGGCACTCGCTGTAGTCGCTGATGAGCGCCGCGCCAAAAATGGCCTTGCTGATCGGGGCCGTTTGCTGCGGCTGGCAGAGGAGGAGGCCAGGGCCCGCGCAGAAGAACTTGAGGTCGTCCTTGCGGCTGCACCCGTAGCGATTTGGGTCGCCCGGGATTCCGAATGCAAAGAGATCATTGGAAATGCCACCTCGGCAAGGTTGCTGCGTCTGCCTGGCCCAGAAGAGAACATGTCCAAGTCTGTCGGAGAAAATCCGGCAGTCGGCCATTTCACCATTTTTGATGCCATGGGCCACGAACTGGCGCCACACGAATTGCCGGTACAGCGGGCCGCGCAGGGTGAATTGGTCAACGATTTTGAGGAACGGATCGTCTTTGCCGATGGCTCGGCCATAAGTCTGCTTGGCAACGCAACACCGCTGTTTAGCAAAGACGGCCAATTGCGCGGCGCGGTTGCCGCATTCATCGACATTACAGAGCGCAAAGCAGCGGAATCTCGCGAGCACCTGCTGGCCCGCGAAGTCGATCACCGAGCCAAGAACATTATGGCCGTTATCCAGGCCATCGTACAACTGACCGAGGCCGATGGCATCGCGAATTTTCGAAAGGCGATTAGCGGGCGGATTGGCAGCCTGGCGCGGTCACATACCATTCTGGCCGACAACCGCTGGGACGGCGCCGAGTTGCGCGAACTGATCGAGGAAGAGCTGGCCCCTTATCTGCCGCACCAGACTGCGGCGTCACGCCGCGTTGTCCTGGCTGGGCCGCGGCTCAAGTTGAACCCAATGGCGGCCCAATCAATTGCCCTGATCATCCATGAGCTGATCACCAACGCCCTCAAGCATGGCTCATTATCGCAGGCAGAGGGGCAACTTAGGGTCGAATGGCAGGTCGAACCTTCTGCTTCAAAACAACGCTTTATTCTGCACTGGATCGAGCGCGGTGGCCCGACCATTGCTGCGCCTGGCACGGCCGGCTTTGGCCTTTCGCTAATTGAAACCATGGCCCGCGACCAGCTTTACGGTTCGATCGAACCCGCGTGGAACCCGGAAGGCCTCACCGTAAAACTGACGATCCCCGTGGGCGACCTGTTTCAGGCGCCCACCTTCGCCTGATTACCATTAGAACCGATAATCCAGACCTAGTCTGGCAGCAGAAGCGTGCGATGCCGCTGCACGATGTCCAGGATCCAGTCGCGACCGGCCCTGACCCGGGCAAGTTGATGGGTATCCTTGTGCATCACCAGCCAAAACGACCGGATAATCCGGCGATCCGACAGGACCGGCACCAGGCTCGGGTCAGCATCGCCCATGAAGCACGGCAGGACGCCAATCCCTGCCCCGGCGGCGATCAAGTGGTGCTGGGCATTGATGCTCGATGAGCGGACCGTCGGGGCAAGACCGGCCTGGATTTCGTCCAGATACCGCAGCTCGGGCGCATAGAGCAGATCAGGGATGTAGCCGATCAGCCCATGCCCCTTCAACAGGTCAGCCGGCCCTAGCGGCGTGCCCGCACCGTCCAGGTAGGTCTGGCTGGCGTAAAGCTGCAGGCTGTAATCGCTCAGCTTGCGGGCGATGACGGGCCCTGCCTTTGGCCGTGACAACATCACAGCGATGTCCGCCTCACGCTTCGACAGGCTCAGGAAACCGCTGCTGGCAACCAGGTCAAGCGTCAACGCGGGATGCGCGCGGACAAAGCCGGGCACGTGTGCGGCCAGAAACCAGCTCCCGAAACCTTCTGAGGCGCTGATCCGCAGCGTGCCCGTCAGCTGGCCGGCAGCGCGCGGCCGTGAGGGTTCACCAATCGCCATCGCCGCCTGGGCCATCGCCTCGACCTTGACCATCAGCGCTTCGCCCGCCTCGGTCATGACCTGCCCTTCGCGGGTTTGCTCAAACAATGTGGCCCCAAGGCGCGCTTCCAGCCGCCGCAGCCGCCGACTGGTTGTGGTCGGGTCAATGCCCAGCGCAGCACCGGCACGGGCCATCTGCCCGGCCCGCGCAATGGCCAGAAATACCTGCAAATCGCTCCAGTCTGTGCCCTGCATATTTGCAGGTTGTAACTGGAAATTTGGGCATTGTCTGCATGTCTGTCGAGGCGCATGGCAATGCAAACAGATTCGAGAGGAATCCTGCCATGCGCCAGATTGACCATTTCATCGCCGGTGGCACCAGCGGCCTCGCCGCCGCCCGCAAGGCCCCGGTTTATGACCCCAACAGCGGTGACGTGCAGGCCGAGGTCGTGCTGGGCAGCCAGGACGCGCTCGACCGCGCCGTGGCCGCCGCGCAGGCCGCGCAGCCCGCCTGGGCCGCCACCAACCCGCAGCGCCGCGCCCGCGTTATGTTCAACTTCAAGGCGCTGGTCGAAGCCAATATCGATGCGCTGGCCGAAATCCTGTCGAGCGAACACGGCAAGGTGCTGGCCGACAGCAAGGGTGACATCCAGCGCGGCTTGGAAGTGGTCGAATTCTGCTGCGGCATCCCCCACGCACTCAAGGGCGAATATACGCAGGGCGCAGGTCCAGGGATCGACGTCTTCTCGATGCGCCAGCCGCTGGGGATTGGCGCGGGCATTACCCCATTCAACTTCCCGGCGATGATCCCGCTGTGGATGGGCGCGGTCGCCATGGCGACGGGCAATGCCTTTATCCTGAAGCCGAGTGAACGGGATCCCTCGGTGCCGATGCGCCTGGCTGAACTGTGGCTTGAAGCCGGCCTGCCTGAGGGCATCTTCCAGGTTGTCCACGGTGACAAGGAAATGGTCGATGCGATCCTCGACCACCCGGCAATCAGCGCCGTCAGCTTCGTCGGCTCGTCCGACATCGCCCACTATGTTTATAACCGCGGCGTTGCCGCCGGGAAGCGCGTCCAGGCGATGGGCGGTGCCAAGAACCACGGCATTGTCATGCCTGACGCCGATCTCGACCAGGTGGTCACGGACCTCGCTGGCGCCGCCTTCGGCTCGGCGGGCGAACGCTGCATGGCGCTCCCGGTGGTGGTGCCGGTGGGCGATGACACGGCCGAACGGCTCAAGGCCAAGCTGATCCCGGCGATCGAAGCCTTGAAGCTGGGCGTCTCGACCGATCCCGAAGCCCATTACGGACCCGTCGTGACCGCGCAGCACAAAGCCAACATCGAGCGCTGGATCCAGACCTGCGTGGATGAAGGTGGCGAGCTGGTGATCGATGGCCGCGGCTTCACGCTGCAGGGCCATGAAAACGGCTTCTTCGTCGGACCGACGCTGTTCGACCGGGTAACCCCGGGCATGAGCAGCTATCACAACGAAATCTTTGGTCCGGTCCTGCAGATGGTCCGCGCCAAGGACTTCGAGGAAGCGCTGAGCCTGCCGAGCAAGCACCAGTATGGCAACGGCGTCGCTATCTTCACCCGCAACGGCCACGCCGCCCGTGAATTCGCCGCGCGGGTCAATGTCGGCATGGTCGGCATCAACGTGCCAATCCCGGTGCCAGTGGCATACCACACATTTGGCGGGTGGAAGCGCTCTGCCTTTGGCGATACCAACCAGCACGGCATGGAAGGCGTGAAGTTCTGGACCAAGGTCAAGACCGTCACCGCCCGCTGGCCCGATGGCTCGCCCGATGGGGGCAATGCCTTCGTCATTCCGACCATGGGTTAAGCGATGACCGACCAGTTTGCACTGACCGAAGACCAGCTCGCCATCCAGGACATGGCGCAGAAGTTCACGGCTGACCGGATCACGCCTTTCGCCGCAGGGTGGGACGAGGACCATCACTATCCGGTCGACGTGTGGAAGGCCGCCGGTGAACTGGGCTTTGGCGCGATCTATGTCTCGGAAGAAAGCGGCGGGATCGGCCTTGGCCGGCTCGAAGCGGCGCTGATCATGGAAGCCATGGCCTATGGCTGCCCGGCGACCAGCGCCTATATCTCGATCCACAACATGGCCGCCTGGATGATCGATTGCTTCGGCAGCTCCGAATTGAAGGCGCGTTATCTGCCGGGGCTGGTCTCGATGGAGCAGATCGCCTCGTACTGCCTGACCGAACCGGGCTCCGGCTCGGACGCGGCGGCGCTCAAGACCACGGCGCGGCTCGACGGGGATCACTATGTAATCAACGGCACCAAGCAGTTCATTTCGGGCGGCGGGGTGAATGACATCTACGTCTGCATGGTCCGCACCAGCGAAAATGGCGCCAAGGGCATCTCCTGCCTGGTAGTAGAGAAAGACACGCCCGGCCTCTCGTTCGGCGCGCCGGAAAAAAAGCTGGGCTGGAACGCCTCTCCCACCGCGCAGGTGATCTTCGAGGATTGCCGCGTGCCGGTGGCCAACCGCGTCGGCGCCGAGGGCGAAGGCTTTCGCTTTGCCATGGCGGGCCTGGATGGCGGCCGCCTCAACATCGGTGCCTGCTCGCTCGGCGGAGCGCAGCGCTGCCTGGATGAGGCGATCACGTACACCAAGGAGCGCCAGCAGTTCGGCCAGCCCGTGGCCGATTTCCAGAACACCCAGTTCATGCTGGCCGACATGGCGACCGATCTGGAGGCTGCGCGCGCGCTGCTTTACCTCGCCGCCGCCAAGGTCAACGCCAATGCGCCGGACAAAAGCCGCTTCTCGGCCATGGCCAAGCGCCTAGCCACCGACAACGGCAGCAAGATCGTCAACGACGCGCTGCAGCTGTTTGGCGGCTATGGCTATCTAAAGGACTATCCAATCGAACGCTTCTGGCGCGACCTGCGCGTCCATTCGATTCTGGAAGGGACCAACCAGGTGATGCGCATGATCGTCGGCCGGGACCTGCTGCGGCAATGACCGACGAGGTAATCATCCGCCGCAAGGGCTCCGCCGGGTTCCTCTCGCTCAACCGCCCACAGGCGATCCATGCGCTGACGCTGCCGATGGTTCACGCCATGACCAAGGCGCTGCTCGAATGGCGTGACGACCCGGAGATCAAGGCGGTGATCATCGATCATGCCGAGGGCCGCGGGTTCTGCTCCGGCGGGGATATCGCCTTCCTGCGCAATTCGGCACTGAACGATGGCGGCACCTCGGGCCGCAAGTTCTTCCATGACGAATACCAGCTCAACCACCTGATCTTCACTTACGAAAAGCCGGTCGTGGCTTTCATGGACGGGATCACTATGGGCGGCGGCGTGGGGATCTCTCAACCCGCGCGCTTCCACGTTGCGACCGAGAACACCCGCTATGCCATGCCCGAAACCGGGATCGGCCTGTTCCCTGATGTCGGCGGCGGATGGTACCTTTCGCGCCTGCCGGGCCGGATCGGCCAGTTCCTGGCGCTAACCGGCGCGCGACTGGACGGGGCCGAGTGCAAGTGGGCGGGCCTTGCCACCCATTACCTGCCCCACGATACGCTAGCCGAGGCCAAGGAGCGGATCGCCTGCGGGCACGAGCCCGGCCAGGTTCTCTCCGCGCTGGCCATCACCCCTCCCCCGGCGAAGATCGAGGCCAATGCCGCCGCGATTGCCAAGCATTTCGGCTCGAACCGCTACGAGGATGTGCTCGCCAGCCTCGAAGGTGATGACAGCGAATGGGCGGCCAAGGAGCTCGCCACGCTGCGCACCAAATCGCCTCAAACCTGCAAGGTGGCGCTGCGCCAGCTGCATGACAGTCTGGCTTGCGCGGATTTCGCCGCCAACATGGTGATGGAATACCGGGTCGCCAGCCGAGTTCTGACTCGCCCCGACTTTGCCGAAGGCGTGCGCGCGGTGATCGTCGACAAGGACAACAGCCCGCGGTGGAACCCGACCACGCCCGAAGGTGTGTCAAACGAACTAATCGACAGCATTTTTGCGCCGTTACCGGCCGACGAGGAATGGAAACCGCTATGAGCTATGAAAGCATCCAGGTTGAACAGCGCGGCGCCGTGACGTTGATCACGCTGAACCGCCCGCAGGCGCTCAATGCGCTGAACTCGTCGGTCCTCGAAGAGCTGATCGACGCCTTCGCCAAGTTCGAGGCTGATGCCTCGCAGGGCTGCGCCGTGCTGACCGGTGCGGGCGAAAAGGCCTTTGCCGCCGGCGCCGACATCAAGGAGATGGCCGACAAGCCGGCCGCCGAATTCTTCGCGCAGGACTTCTTCAGCCGCTGGACGAGCCACCTCGTCAAGACCACCCGCAAGCCGTGGATCGCGGCGGTCAATGGCTTTGCCCTGGGCGGCGGCTGCGAACTGGCGATGATGGCTGACTTTATCATCGCCAGCGAAAACGCCAAGTTTGGCCAGCCCGAAATCAAGCTGGGCGTGGCCCCCGGCATGGGCGGCAGCCAGCGCCTGACCCGCGCAATCGGCAAGGCCAAGGCCATGGAAATGTGCCTGACCGGACGGATGATGGGGGCCGAAGAGGCTGAGCGCTCCGGCCTGGTCGCCCGCGTGGTGCCACTCGCCAGTCTGGTCGATGAGGCGCTCAAGACCGCTGCCGAGATTGCCGCGATGCCGCCGCTGGCCGCCATCGCCAACAAGGAAATGGTCAACGCCGCCTTCGAAACCACGCTCGATCAGGGTCTGCTGATCGAACGACGGATTTTCCAGGTGCTGACTGCAACAGAGGACAAGACCGAAGGCATGGCCGCCTTCATCGAGAAACGTCCGGGCGTGTGGAAGGGCAAGTAAGATGAAAATCGCCTTCGTCGGCCTGGGCAACATGGGCGGCGGCATGGCCGCCAACCTGGTGAAGGCGGGGCATAACGTCCATGCCTTCGATCTCAGTGCCGAAGCGACCGCGCGGGCCACCGGCAATGGCTGCGCCGTTTTTCCGACCGTGGCCGAGGCGGTGCAGGACGTCGACGCCGTGGTCTCGATGCTGCCCAACGGCAAGATCGTGGAGAGCGTCTATACCGCCGACGTCATCGGTCAGGCTCCGGCCGGCGCGCTGCTGCTCGATTGCTCGACCATTGATGTGGACACCGCACGCAAGGTTGCATCTGCCGCCGGGGCCGCTGGCCATTCCATGGTCGATGCGCCGGTTTCGGGCGGGATCGCTGCGGCCAATGGCGGCACGTTGACCTTCATGGTCGGTGGCACCAACGATGCCTTCAACCGCGCCGAACCAATTCTTGCCGCTATGGGCAAAGCCGTGATCCACGCCGGTGCCAGCGGCGCAGGCCAGGCTGCCAAGATCTGCAACAACATGATCCTGGGGGCGACAATGATTGCCACCTGCGAGGCCTTTGCCCTGGCAGACAAGCTTGGGCTGGACCTGCAGACCTTCTACGACATCTCGTCAAAGGCCTCGGGCCAATCGTGGTCGATGACCTCCTATTGCCCGGTCCCCGGTGTTGGCCCGCAAAGTCCTGCCGACAACGGCTACCAAGGCGGGTTCGCCGCAGCATTGATGCTCAAGGACCTCAAACTCGCGCTCGAGGCCGCGCAAATCGTGGGCGCGAATGTCCCGATGGGCACCCGCGCCGAGGAACTTTATGAGGCCTTTGCAGCTGCCGGCAACGGCGGCGCGGATTTTTCGGGGATCATCAATACGCTTTGAGCGCAGCGCCGGATTGGCAGGGTGGCCGCCAGCCGGCTTGCGCCCTGTGCTTCAGGCCCGAATGGCAAGAACGAACTCGGTCTGCCCATGCGCGTTCGTGTGCGCTTGAACCGAACCATGGTGCAGCAGAGCGATTTCTCGCGCAATATAGAGCCCAAGGCCGCGCCCGTCTGACAAGGCGTTGCTGCCCCGCACGCCGCGCTCAAAAAGCTGCCGATCGGGCGTAAATGCTTCAGCCGGCCAATTGACAACGCGGATCTCGATTTCGCCACTGGCAGCGGCATGTTCGATCGTCACGCCCGTCTTCCTGCCTGGAGCCGAATGCTTGATTGCGTTGTCGATCAAGTTCCGAACCGCCAGGCGCAGCAGCACGGGATCGGCTTCGGCGTAAACTGGCGCTAAGGGGCTCACCAAGTCGATCTGGTCTTCCCAATCGAGGCCGGCATCACCGCTGGCGAGCTCGCAAATCGACCCGATATCGGTCTTCACTAAACGCGATTCCGATTTTCGTTCCAGCACGCTGGCGCCAACAATCGCATTCGTCAGGCTTAGCACGATCTTATCGATGATAGTCTGTAAACGGCGTCCGTTCGCGCCATCACTGCTGTCCAAATCGACCGTCATCATTGCATGCTGCAGCGCGGCCTGGGCGTTGTTGAGTGGTTGCCGCACTTCATGGATCAGCACTTCCAGCAAGGATTGCTTCTCGCGCGCCAGGCTTGCCATTTCGCGGGCATGCGCTTCGGCCTGCCTGGCCAGGCGCGACTCCTTGCGCTGGCGCAGATTGCTGACGGCAATGATCCGGTTCAAGCGGTCCGTCAGCATGGAGATCAGGCAAATGTGGGAGATGATAATATAGGTCAGCGCGGTAATCAGGTTGATTTGCGCCGGTCCTCGCTCTGAAAAGATGACGCCGCCAGCTTGGACGCCAAGTCCCCGAAGCGCCGCAATTGCCGAAAACACCGCGATCAGCGCAGTTGAAGCGACAAACAGGTTGCGTCCACGCAAGCGCTGCCAGCGCGGTTCGGCAAAGCAGATCCAGGCCTGCCAGCCCAACAGGAACGACAGGCTTAGTCCTACGCTGGCAAACGCCAGGTTGAGATTGTCTGAAATGTCATCCAGCAGCGCGCAGATCAGCTGGAACATCATCAGCGCGGCACCAGCCAGCGCCACCCGAAGCCGCTCACGCCGCCGAACGAGTGCGGCAATCTTGAACAGGTTGGTCAGCGACATCAGGGTGGCCGGCAAGATGCTCTCCACCGGGCTGCTCAAGCCTTCCTCGAAGGACAGACGTAACGTAGCCGCCCCCAAACCAAACAGGTTCCCGACGATCCACAGGCGCGCGCCATCCCACACCCTATCGGTGCGCAAGAGCAGCAGGCCGACCGCAAACGAGACGTTAACGATGCAAACCACCCAGAGCGCGGTTTGAATATCGATGCTATCGATCACGCGATGCCGACCACGCTCATCGGGGAGGAGAGCGCATAGCCCTTACCGTGCAAGGTCAGGACCGGAGATGTCTTGCCGGTACGGGTTTCAATCTTGCGACGCAGGCGAAACATTGCTGCATCCAGATTGCGATCATCCGCGCTGGGGGCAACTTGCGCAGTCTTCGCCAAATCCGATCGGTTGCAACCCTTTTCGCCATACTGCGCAAGCACGGCCAGGATCCGCTGCTCAAGCTGGCCGAGCTTGATCACATCGCCGGACGGAGCCATCAGGGCGCCTGCAGTCAGATTGAGGATCCAACCCGCAGCCGCGGGAGGGGCTTTTTCACCAAGCCTGCGGCTCAACGAGGCAATCGCCTGCGCCAGTTGATCCGCGCGCACAGGCTTGTTGATGAACATATCAGCACCGGCGGCCAGCGCCGTAGTGAAGGCATCCGGTCCCATTCGTCCGCTGACCACGATAATGCCGGCTTCGCCACTGGCACGGATCATCGAAACCAGATCGATCCCATCAAGGCCAGGAAGCATCAGGTCAACGAGGAAGATGTCGCAGCAAAGTGCCTCTGGCTCTGCCAAGAATTCCTGCGGAGAAATATATCCCCTGACGCGATGCCCTACCGCGGCAAGATAGCGCTCAACGAAGCGAGTGAACTCCTCGTCATCGTCAATTACAGCAATATCATGACGCGATGTCGGGTTCATAAATTGGCCATTTAATCAAAGCATTGCACCTGCGCCAACTCACCAGAACAACGTCCTTCGCTTGAATTGGCGATGGCAAGGCGGAGCCTCGTGAATCCTAATATGATGGGCCAGCGAGAGGCAACCTCTACTTTCATAGACTGCGATAGTTTCGGATAGTGACGACTTTTAACCTCCCGCAAACTATTTATCATAATATGATTCCTTGATGATAAGTAGCAATGCGTATTTTAATCATTTTATGATGTCTATACCCGGATTGTGATCTGTGTTGCGCAAGCAAGGCAAATCGACGGCATTCTGCCGGGCGCCCTAGCGCCGCCACTGTTCACAAATGAGGCTCAAAATGACCCGTATCATGATGACTGCAGCTGCTCTTGCAGCTTCGCTTGCCGCCCTGCCCAGCGCAGCATACGCCACCAGCTTCTCGTGCAAGTGCGATGCGAATTTCGCACCGACCGTCGCGACCGGCGCGCTTAACAAGGACGGCAACAACTTCACCTGCCAAGACACCTGGACTGACAACAGCACCGGTCACGACACCGGTGGCTACAACAGCAATGTCAAGTTCTCGTTCCCCGATGCCGTGGTCAACGGTTCGACCACCAACGTGAAGTTCGCTGCGCGCAACCTGCCGGGCGAGTGCCTGATGATCGCCAGCGATGCAGTCAACTCGCACAAGGAATGGCAAGGTCTGCGCTGCGACGACAGCAACCAGAATGTTAATGGGTTCGACTTCACGTCGTCCGGCAACGGCCTCTCGACCATTGCTGGCCAGCTGAACACCACCAACAAGGCCAATCAGTTCGTGGCCTTCTATAAGGACAAGAACAGCACCGAGCACCACCTCGCTGCGGTTTGCGCTGAAAAGAAGTAAGCGATTGCACGCGTGCAGGCTGCCCATCGGGGCAGCCTGCACCGTTAGGCCGCGTTTAACAGCGGGGCAGTTCCCAGCTATCCGCGCTCATCAAGACAGACAGGAACCCAAAAATGGCGCTTCTCCGCCCGATTAAAGTGACCCTGGCTGGCTGCGCCTTGGGCATGCTGGCTGCTTCGGCGATGGCCGCCCCCCCTGCACCAGCGGCACCGCCCCCTCCGGCCTCCGTTCAGCTTGATCGCGCTCAGATTGAAGGCCTGATCCGGGCATACCTGCTGGATAATCCCGAAATCATCCCAGAAGCCATGCAGCGGCTGGAAGAACGTCAACGCAACGAAAGCGTTGCTGAGCTGCGGGCTCAATTGGAAAAGCCCTTCGAAGGTGCATGGATTGGCAATCCGGAAGCCGATGTCGTTGTGGTCGAGTTCTTTGACTATGCGTGCGGCTATTGCCGCCGAATGGCTGGCGATATCGAGCGGCTTGTTGCGGAAGATTCCAAGGTCAAGATCGTATTTCGTGAGTTCCCGATCCTCGGCCCAGGCAGCGTTGAGGCGGCACGGACAGCCCTCCAGGCGGCTCGATCAGGTGGCTACACCCAGTTTCACCGCGACATTTTCGCCGCCGGTCCGCTAACCAAGGCGAGCCTTCAAAAGGTCGCCAAGAAAGGCAAGATTAAGTTGCCCAAGGACATGACGGCGCTTGATGCCGAGTTGTCGGCTAACCGTCAGATGGCAAGGCAACTGGGAATCAATGGCACACCTGCCTTCATCATTGCTGGCCGATTTGTAAGCGGGGCGATCGGCTATGATGGCCTCAAAGAACAAGTCGCAGCAGCGCGCGCTGCAGCAGCTAAGGCTGCACCAAAGTAAAACCAGGTTGGGCCAACCGCCAAAGGCAATCTGGCGAACTGGCCGCCGTTCCGAAGGGGGCGCTGACCAACCTGTCAGTTAAAATTGAAGTGATGCGCCCTAAAGCCAGCGGTCAATCAGACCAAATTGGCCAAGCCCCGGCCGACTGGTGGTTTGCAGCCTTAGATCTGCTAGGGGTGGCCGCATGACCAAGATCCACAGGCTTTCCGGCATCGTCGACGTCGACGGATTTCAATATGAGTGGGAGCTGCGGAGCGAGCCGCAATGGAGCGAGCGTGAAGGCTGGAAAGGCATGACCGTCGCCTTGCTGCGCAAGCAGACCCAACGTGGAGCCTTGCTGGAATTCCCCGCGCCGAAACGCTTGATGAAGGGTATGCAGCGGGGCCGCCTCCAGATTGGCGACGCAATCGTAATCAGGGGCGTTCAGGCAGCGTTGCAAGCTGGCTGGGATCCGTCTTCCCGCGGAAAGCCGATGGTTTTCGAAGTCGATGCTGACGGCAACTAGGCGCAAGCCGCCATGCCGGAACACGTATCCGCGGCAGCCATTTCACCTCTTTGAACAAGCCGGCGATTAGAGTTTACTTCAATCGTTGAGCCAATCGGCTGCAATCTCGCCGCTATGCCCCTCGGGCGCCAGCGCGGCGCGCAGGGCTTCCAGCAGAGGCGGCAGCGACTGCGTGAAGGCATAGGGCGGGTTGACGATAAAAAGACCGGCGCCGTTATAGATGCCGGGCTGATCGCTATCGTACAGCCAATGCTCCACGCACAGCATTTTCGGGATGCCGAGCTTGCGCAATTGCTCTTTCCACCGCGAATGAGTGGCGCGGTCTTTCAGCGGATACCAGACCACCGTCACCCCATGCGCCCATTTGCGGTGGGCCGCCCCAAGGGTCGCGGTAATCCGCGCGCGTTCATCGGTCTGCTCATACGGCGGATCGACCACAACCACGCCGCGAGGCGTGCGGGTCGGCAGCATCGCCAGCCAGAACTCGTAAGCGTCGCGCTGATGCACGGCGGCAGTCGTGCCGCGCATCGCGCCGCGCAGAGCACGGACATCTTCGGGGTGCTTTTCGTTCAAGATCAGGGAATCTTGCGGACGCAGCAGCTGCGCCAGGAACCGCGGCGAGCCAGGGTAAAGTTGCGGTTCAGCCCCGACATTCACAGCCTGGACGGCGGCACGGTAATCGTTCAGCAAGGGGCTCTGGTCGGCAAAGGCCCGCACCACGCCCTGCGTGGACTCGCCAGTGCGTTGGGCATCCGCGCCAGCAAGATCATACAGCCCGCAGCCGGCATGGGTGTCGATCAAGGTCAGCGCGCTCTGCTTGTGCTGCAAGGCGCGCACAAGTGCGACCAGCAGGCAGTGTTTCACGACATCGGCGCTGTTGCCGGCATGGAAGGAATGGCGATAGTTCATTATGACTCAATACCCTGGCGAGCTGCCTCTGCATGAGCGGCACGGCGCGCAAGCCGAGCGCCAGCCGTCCGAAGCAAGCAAACCACAGCCCGTATAGAGTCAGGCAAAAACCTTCAAAGCACTTCTGCGAGAGTTGGCCGAGCAAGAGGCCTTCCGAACACGGTGGGAGCCTTGGCTGGGATGCTGGGCTGGCGCGCCATGCAGAATGAAGATCAGAACAAATTTGAGGTAATGATTTTGATCTAGCCCAGCCTTTGGCGCGGGTGACCGGCCCCCACTGAGTGGTCCGTGCTAACCCCTGATCGCCGCCAGCAGCAGCTCTGGCACTGCCGGGTCCTCGATGGTCGGTGGAGTATCGAAGCGCTCGCCGTTGATGATCTTGCGCAGAAGGTTGCGCAGGATCTTGCCTGAGCGCGTCTTGGGCAATTGCGGAACGACATAAGCCGTCTTGAGCGCAGATACGGCGCCCAGCTCTGCCCGGACCGCCGCAATAACCGCATCGTGAAGCGCCGCCGGGTCATTCATCCCGGCCCTCGCAACGACGAAGGCCACTGGCACCATGCCCTTGATCGCATCGTCCGCGCCAATCACTGCGCATTCGGCAACACCGTCCTGGCTGGCGACGATCTGTTCCATCTGACCGGTCGACAGGCGGTGCCCGGCTACGTTGATGATGTCGTCGGTCCGGCCCATGATGTGCAGGAAACCTTCGTCATCGAAATACCCGGCATCGCCGGTTTCGTAGCGGCCGGGGAACGAGGCGAAGTTCTTCGCAAAGCCGGCGGGATTGTTCCACAGGCTGCGGAACGCGCCCGGCGCCAGCGGCTCGCGGATTGCCACGGCGCCGCTCTCCCCTGCAGGGACGGGCTGCCCATCCTCGCCCAGGATCGCGAATTCGTAGCCCGGTACGGGAAAGCCCGCGCTGCCGCGTTTGCGGCGCAGGTCCCCCAGGCCAAAGCAGCTTGCGACCCCGGGCCAGCCCAGTTCGGTCTGCCACCAGTGGTCGATCACGGGCAGGTCGCTTTGCTCTTCCAGCCAGGCGATGGTGTCGGGATCGGCGCGTTCGCCCGCCAGGAAGATCACCCGGCAATCCCCTGTGCCAATCTCCTTCAGGAAGCTGGCCTCCGGGTCTTCCTTGCGCACCGCGCGAATAGCCGTTGGTGCGGTGAAGAACGTCTTGACGCCGTGGCGGCTCATCACCCGCCAGAAGGTGCCTGGATCGGGCGTACCAATCGGCTTGCCTTCGAACAGGATCGTCGTTGCGCCGGCCAGCAGCGGGCCATAGACAATGTAACTGTGGCCGACGACCCAGCCCACATCGCTGGCCGCCCAAAACGGATCGCCGGCACCGATGCCGTAGATGTTGGCCATTGACCAGGCCAGCGCGACCGCATGGCCGCCATTCTCGCGGACCACGCCCTTGGGCATGCCGGTCGTGCCCGAAGTGTACAGGATGTACAGTGGATCGTCCGCCGCCAGTTCGGCGCACGGCGGAGTGGGATCAGTTGCGGTGGAGGCGAGCAGTTCTGCCCAGTCGTGCGCCGATCCCAGGTCTGCCACGGCCTGTTCGCGCTGAAGCAGGATCACGCTGTCCACCTGGTGCTGGGACAGGTCCAGCGCGGCATCGACCATTGGCTTGTAGGTGATCACCCGACTGCCTTCGATCCCGCAACTGGCGGTCAGCAGGACGCGGGGCGTGGCATCATCGATCCGCTTGGCCAGTTCCAGCGGGGCGAAGCCGCCAAAAACGACCGAATGGATCGCCCCCAGCCGCGCGCAGGCTAGCATGGCGAAGACCGTTTCGGGGATCATCGGCATGTAAATGATCACCCGGTCGCCCGTGGTAACGCCCTGCGCCACCAGCATGGCGGCGACACGGCCAACTTCGTGTTGCAGTTCGGCATAGGTGTACCGGCGCAGGGAACCTGTGACCGGGCTGTCATAGACCAGGGCCAGTGCGTCGCCGCGCCCGGCGGCAACATGGCGGTCCAAGCAATTGTACGCGGTGTTGAGCGTGCCCCCTGCAAACCATCCACGCGCTTCGTCCCAGACGCGCTGCGGCGGCTTGATCCAGTCGATCGCCTCGGCCGCCCGCGACCAGAAGGCGTCACGGTTATCGATGCTGTCGCGCCAGGCGCGCTGATAGGCCTCGCTCAAACTCCGCCTCCCGTTATCTGAAGGTCTTGGAAAGGATTACCAGGCCGGGTTCTCCATCAAATGGCTCCGGCGTAAAGCCCTTTTCGCGCTCAAGTTCGATGGCGGCGTGATTGTCGCGGCTTTCGATCGCGATCACCTGGCGCAGATTGCGCGCCTGGGCCTCGCGCCCAAGGAAATCGAGCAGCGCCCAGCCGACGCCCTTGCCCTTGTAATCGCTGCGGATCGAAACGGCGACCTCGCCGGTATCCATTACCTTGTCGCAGGCGAGCAGCGCAGACCCGACAAGCAGCCCATTGGCCTTGTCGAAGGCGAGGAAGCTTTCGGACTGATAGTGATCGGCGTGAATCAGCGGGCTAAGTTGATCGTAACTGACGTGTTCGGCCGCTGCCAGGAAGCGGAACCGGCGGTCCTCGTCGCTGACCCGATCGAAAAATGCCGCAAGTGCGGCTTCGTCTGCTTCGCAGGCAGCACGCACATCAAGCAGAATGCCGGACCTGGTGTTGAGCTGGGTCATCATGGGATCCTCTATCAGTAGTTGCTGCGTGCTTGGCTGTGCAAAGCGCGCCGCGCCTTGATCGGGGTCAAGACGCGGCGCCTCTCTGGGGATCGATCAGTCGTCGATGTTCTTCCTGAAGGTTTCAGGCAGGAACAGCAGGCCGACGATCAGGGTTAGGCCAGCCACTACGATCGGATACCACAGGCCGTAGTAGATATCGCCGGTCGCTGCGACCATCGCGAAGGCAGTGGTCGGCAGGAACCCGCCGAACCAGCCATTGCCGATGTGATAGGGCAGCGACATCGAGGTGTAGCGGATCCGGCTTGGGAACAGCTCCACCAGCAGGGCGGCGATCGGGCCATAGACCATGGTGACCAGCAGGACGAGATAGAACAGCAGCGCAACGGTGAGCGGCTTGTTGATCTGGTCCGGATTGGCCTTGGCCGGATAGCCGGCGGCAGCCAGCGCAGCCTTGACCTCGGTGGTGAAGGCCTTGATCGCAGCCTTGCGCTCATCACCCGTCACCTGGGCCGGATCGGGCGCGGTGAAGGTCTTGTCGCCAATCTTGATCTGGGCGACCGTGCCGGCCGGAGCCTCTTGCGAAGTGTAGCTGACCGCCGACTTGGCAAGCAGCGCCTTGGCAATGTCGCAGCTCTTGCTGTCGAACTTGTTCTTCCCGACCGGGTCGAACTGCAGCGAGCATTCGGCTTCGTTAGTCACCACGGTGACCGGTGCACTGACCTGGGCCGCGGCCAGCTGCGGGTTCACCGCAGAGGTCAAGGCCTTGAAGGTGGGGAAGTAGGTCAGCACCGCCAGCGCGCAGCCAGCCATGATGATCCCCTTGCGCCCGATCTTGTCCGACAACCAGCCAAAGAAGACAAAGAATGGCGTGCCGAGGGCCAGTGCAACCGCAGTCAGGATGTTGGTGGTGGCCCCATCGACCATCAGGGTCTTTTCAAGAAAGAACAGGGCATAGAACTGGCCCGTGTACCAGACCACTGCCTGCCCGGCGACGGCACCCAGCAGAGCGATCAGCACCCACTTGGCGTTCTTCCACTGGCCGAAGGCTTCGGTCAACGGTGCCTTCGAAGTGGTCCCTTCCTCCTTCATCTTCTGGAAGACCGGGCTTTCGTTCAGTTGCAGGCGGATCCACATCGAAACCGCCAGCAGGATGATCGAAACCAGGAACGGCACGCGCCAGCCCCAGTCCTTAAAGGCTTCCTCGCCCACCAGATAGCGCGTGCCGATCACCACCAACAGCGCCGCAAACAGGCCAAGTGTGGCCGTCGTCTGGATGAAGCTGGTGTAGAGGCCGCGCTTGTTGTTGGGGGCATGCTCGGCCACGTATGTTGCCGCGCCGCCATATTCGCCGCCCAGCGCAAGGCCCTGGATCAGGCGCATGACAAGCAGCAGGATCGGGGCGGTCACGCCGATCGAGGCGTAGTTGGGCAGAGCGCCGACCACGAAGGTCGAAAGGCCCATTAGCCCCATAGTGACCAGGAAGGTGTTCTTGCGACCGACCATGTCGCCAATCCGCCCGAAAACCAGCGCGCCGAACGGCCGCACGGCAAAGCCGGCGGCGAAGGCGGCCAGCGCAAAGATGAAGCCGGTCGTCTCGTTAACGCCAGAAAAGAACTGGGCGGAAATGATCGTGGCGAGCAGGCCGTAAAGATAGAAATCGTACCATTCGAACACCGTGCCGAGCGAGCTGGCGGCAATCACCAGCTTCTCGTCCTGGGTCGCTTGATGGTGCTTTGGCAGGGCGGCCACCTCGGCCGCGCTGTTCTGGAACTCCATAATCCCTCTCCCTTCGTTATCCTTTAAAAGCTGTACTTGGCGACCACATCGAGGCGGTCGGTCGATCCGTTCGCACCGCTCACCAGCTCGCGCTGGCCGTAGCGGTATTCGATCCCCAGATCGATGTTCTTGACCGGCGAGTAGAACAGGTTGCCGGCAATGCTCCAGGCTTGCTTGTTGAAACCGGAAATGGTCGCTGCAACCAGGTTGTCGGAATAGTCGACTGACTGGAACGCGCCCATCAGGTTGGCCCGCACGCCCGGTGCCAGCGGCACGCGGAGCGCGCCGATCACTGCCAGCAGGCCAACCGATTCAAGTCGGTTGGTTGCGGGCACAAAGACCGCGTCAGGCGCGAAGTTCAGGCCCACGTAGCGGCCGATGTTGTGGCCATAGGTGATCATGATCCGGGCATCGCCGGTCTTCGCATCGTTGAGGAACAGCTTGCCCCCCGCGCTGATCCCGAACCCGCCGGTCTTGGCGCCCAGTCCGGCATTCTCAACCCGCACCTGGCGAACCAGCCCGGCCAGCGACAGTTCGCCGCGCTTGCCGGCCCATGCCAGGCGGGCGGCGACATCGGGCAGACGGTCATCGCCGTTCTCGGTCAACGTAGGCGAGCCGCTGTTCGCAGTGCCGCTTTCCGGATTCTCCAACGACAGGTGCAGCGTTGTGCCCGTGCCGACCGGCGCGCTATAGCGGATCAGCGGTTGCCGGACGAAGACCGTGCCTTCTGCCCCGCCAACGTAGTCGGTGCTCTCCGGGAGCGCCCCGGTGTACTGGAAGGTCGACCAATCCTGGCCGAAGGTCCAGCGGTCAACCTGCATGTAACCGCGGCGCAGCGCCGGGTTATAGCCATTAGTGGTGCGCTGCGATCCCTGCGTGCCGGGGGCGGTCTGGAAGTCGAATTCCAGATAGCCCTTGACCACGTGGTCCGAAATGCTGGTGTCAAGATTGAGCCAGAAGCGCGATTGCTTGGCCGTGAAATCGGTATCGTGCGCTGCCGGGGCGCCGCCAGTGGGGATCGCCTGGGGCAGGTAGAAATCGCGACCCAGCGAATTGGTTGCCACCTCGCCATCGCTGAACCGCGTGCTCGACCCGATCAGCTTGATATAGCCGCCCAGGCGGACCTGGGTGTTGCCCGACTTGAAGCCATCGGCGACTGGCGCGGGGGCGGGTGCCGGCTTGGCTTCGACCACAGCGATCCGGCGCGTGGCATCGGCGGCCTGGCTTTCTGCGGTCCGGGCGCGGGCCTCGGCATCGGCGGCGCGCTGCTTCAGCTGTTCGTTTTCGGCCTTCGCCGCGTCAAGATCGCCGCGCAGGCTGTTCAGCAGGCCTTCCAGCCGGTCCAGCCGCGCTTCGACCGATGCCGCCGGCCTGGCGGACGACTTGGCCAGTGCAGCCTGTGGTGAAATCAACGCCGATGCGGCCAGCAATCCGCCGATCAGCGCCCCCCCTCCCTTCTTCATTGCACCCTCTCCTCCAATGCAGCCCAAGGTCGGACCTCGGGTCATTGGAACAATGCGGGCTATCCCGGTCGGGCAGCAGAGCGATCATGGTCTGATCTCTACGACCATGGTCTATGCTCGCATCGCGCAGCAGCTTTGGCTAGTAATCGTCCAAACGGCTCCGCGGCGGGAGTCAGGGCAGGAGTGAGGAATCTTGGGAATGGGCGAAGCAATCTATCCTGTGCCGCAGCAATGGGCCGATACCGCGCTGGTCGACGATGGTCGGTACCAGGAAATGTACCGTGCCTCGGTCGAACAGCCGGATGCATTCTGGCGCGCCGAAGCCCAGCGGCTGGACTGGATCAAGCCCTTCACGCGGGTTAAGGAAACCAGCTATCACGCCGCGGATTTTGGCATCAAATGGTTTGCCGACGGGACCCTCAACCTGTCCGCCAACGCGCTTGACCGGCACCTGGCGGAACAGAGCGATACCACCGCGATCATCTGGGAGCCGGACAGCCCAGATGAGCCTGCCCGCCACATCACCTATCGCGAACTGCATGCCGAGACCTGCCGCTTTGCGAACCTTCTGAAGGCTCGCGGCGTCAAGAAGGGCGACCGGGTCACCATCTACCTGCCGATGGTGCCGGAAGCTGCCGTGGCTATGCTGGCCTGCGCCCGGATCGGCGCGATCCATTCGATCGTGTTCGGCGGTTTCAGCCCGGATTCTCTCGCCAGCCGGATTCAGGACTGCGATAGCACCGTGGTGCTGACCGCAGACGAAGGGCTGCGTGGGGGCAAGGCCGTGCCGCTCAAGGTCAATGTCGATGAAGCCCTGACCAAGGTCAGCTCGGTCGATACCGTGATCGTGCTGAAGCGGACCGGGGCAGCCGTGCCGATGGTGGCCGGCCGCGATGTCGACTGGCACGAAGGTTGCGCCGCCCAGAGCGACCACTGCGAACCGGAGGAGATGAGCGCGGAAGACCCGCTGTTCATCCTCTATACCTCGGGTTCGACGGGCAAGCCGAAGGGCGTGCTTCACACCACGGGCGGTTACGGCGTCTGGGCATCGATGACGCACCAGTACGTGTTCGATTACCGCCCCGGACAGGTCTACTGGTGCACGGCCGATGTGGGCTGGGTCACCGGCCACAGCTACATCGTCTATGGCCCGCTGATCAACGGCGCCACCACCCTGATGTTCGAAGGTGTGCCCAACTATCCCGATCCAAGCCGGTTCTGGCAGGTGATCGACAAGCACCAGGTCGAAATCTTCTATACGGCACCCACCGCGCTGCGCGCACTGATGCGCGAAGGCGATGATTTCGTGAAGCGGACCAGCCGCTCCAGCCTGCGCCTGTTGGGCTCGGTGGGCGAACCGATCAATCCCGAAGCCTGGGAATGGTATCACCGCGTAGTTGGCGATGGCCGCTGCCCGATTGTTGACACCTGGTGGCAAACCGAAACCGGCGGGGTGCTGATCAGCCCGCTGCCCGGCGCCACCGCCCTGAAGCCCGGTTCGGCAACCAAGCCGTTTTTCGGGGTTCAGCCGATGCTGGTCGACAACGATGGCGTCGAGATCCACGGCCCGGGCGAGGGCTGCCTGGTGATCAAGGACAGCTGGCCCGGCCAGATGCGCACCGTTTGGGGCGATCACGACCGCTTCTTCCAGACCTATTTCAGCACGTTCAAGGGGCTGTACTTCACCGGCGATGGCTGTCGCCGCGACGAGGACGGCTATTACTGGATCACCGGGCGGATCGACGACGTGATCAACGTGTCCGGGCACCGCATGGGCACGGCCGAGATCGAAAGCGCGCTGGTGGCCCATGCCAAAGTGGCCGAGGCCGCCGTGGTTAGCATGCCGCACGATATCAAGGGACAGGGCATCTATGCCTTCGTCACCACCAATGCCGATGTTGAGCCGGACGAAGCCCTGCGCAAGGAACTGGTCGCCTGGGTCCGGCACGAAATCGGCCCGATTGCCACGCCCGACGTGATCCAGTTCGCACCTGGTCTGCCCAAGACCCGTTCGGGCAAGATCATGCGCCGGATCCTGCGCAAGATCGGCGAGAACGACATCGGCAACCTGGGCGACACATCGACGCTTGCCGACCCGTCGGTGGTCGATCATCTTCTGGCCAACCGGCCGGGCGCCAACTGAGCGGGGACGCGCGCGTGGGCGGCACGGTCCTGATCGCCGACGATCACCCGCTGTTCCGTCAGGCCCTGTCGCTGGCGGTGCAGCGGGTTGCCCCCGAGGCCCGCATTATCGAAGCTGGCACGCTAGCTACTGCATCGCGCGCAGTTGGCGAGGCAGAAGGCCTGCGGCTGATCTTGCTTGACCTTAAGATGCCCGGTGCGGTGGGCTATTCCGGCATTGCCCTGCTGCACGCCGAACGCCCCGAAGTCCCGATTATCGTGGTGTCCAGCGCCGAAGGCGAAAGCGCGGCGAAAGAGGCGCGGGCATTTGGCGCGATCGGCTTCCTGCGCAAGGATACCGACCTTTCGGCAATTGAAGCCGCGATCGCACGCGCGCTGCACACGGGCACCGTGCCGCCACCGCCAGTGCCGGCGCCCGATCAGCCGGAGGACGGTGTGCGCCAGACCATAGCCGGGCTGACGCCGACGCAGCTCAAGGTTCTGCTGGCTGTACTGGAAGGCCAGCTAAACAAGCAGATCGCCCATTCGCTCGGGATGAGCGAGGCAACGGTCAAGGCGCACATGACTGCGATCATGCGCAAGCTGGATGTAAGCAACCGCACTCAGGCGGCCCTTGTGGCGCGCTCGCTAGGGCTTGACCTCAAGCACTGACGCTTCGGCCAGAAACCGGGCGATCCGGCCCGGGTCGGCAGGTTTAGACAGGATTTCCACCCCCATGGCCCGCGCCCGCTGTCGCATTTCGGGCGCGGATTCAGCCGTGACAAGCCGGACCGGCAGGCCGGGCCGGCGGTCACGCAGCGCCGCGATCAGGGTCAGCCCGTCCTCGCCATTGTCCAGCTGGTAGTCCGCCAGCACAGCATCGACTGAGTCCAACTGCTCCAGCGCCCCGGCCACGCCTGTCATGCCGATCGGCCTATGTCCCATCCCTTGAAGCAGGGTGCTCGTCGCCTCGACAATCAAGGGGTCGTTATCGACCACCAGGACCGTCATTGGGCCCGCCAGCGACGGAGGGGCAGTTTCGGGCAGTGGCGCCTTACCTGCCTGGTCCTCCGCCACAGCGGGCAGACCGAAGCTGAACCTGCTGCCACGTCCGGGCTTCGACGCCACACTGATCCGCCCGCCCAACAGCCGTGCGATCCGGCGAACAAGCGCCAGACCCAGGCCTAGCCCTTCCACTTCCACCTCGCCTAGGCGGGTGAACTCTCCAAACGCCGTCTCAACCCGGTCCGGGGCAATGCCAACCCCGCTATCGACTACGTCAATCCGCCAGTTCTGTCCGCGCCGCCGCACACCCACCACAATGCCGCCGCTCTGGGTATATCGTACGGCATTGGTCAGGAGGTTCTGCATGACAGAGCGCAGCAGTGCGGGATCGGTGTGGACCGTCCCCGTTCCAGGCACCGGCCCTAGGCGCAAGGACAGTCCCTTTTCTTCCGCCAGCGGCCGGAAGCTGTCGACCAGATCGGCCAGGAAGGCCAGGAGGTTGACCGGCTCGGGCCGCGGCGTCACCCCGCCGGCATCAAGTCGGGAAATGTCGAGCAGGGCCCGCAGCAGGTCCTCGGCCGCAACAATCGCGCTTTCAACGCGGCGAACCAGCTGGCGCGGGCGTTCGTCCACCTCGCGGTCTAACGCGGCAGCAAATAGCCGCGCGGCATGAAGCGGCTGGAGCAGGTCATGGCTGGCAGCGGCGAGGAAGCGGGTCTTTTCGGAATCGGATTCGGCCAGCCGGCGATTGGCCTCGGACAGGTCACTGGTCCGCTCGGCAACGCGGTGTTCCAATTCATCCAGCGTGCGCTGCAGTTCCTCGCGCACGCGGGCTTCCTCGGTAATGTCGATGAAGCTCATGACATAGCCGCCACCCGGCATCGGGCCGCCGACAGTCTTGATCACCCGCCCGTCGCTGCGATGGCGCTCGAAACTATGCTCCATGCCCCGGCGTAGGTGGCCAAGCCGCTTCTGGACGTGGAATTCCACGTCGCCGGGGCCGAAATCGCCGCGCCGGGCATTGTGCCGGATCAAGGTGGCCACCGGAACTCCGGCTCGCACCATGCCGGGCGGATAGTCGAACAGTTCAAGATAGCGCGAATTCCACGCAATCAGGTTCATTTCGGCATCAACCACGCTGATCCCGGCATCGATGTTCTCGAATGTGGCGGCCAGTAGCTGGCGCGAAAAACTAAGGCTTTGGCCGCCCTTGTCGAGCACGCGGGCGACCTCGACCAAGCTCATCGTCCCACCGGCCAGCGCCGAGGTGACAAGCGCCCGGGCGGAAGAGGTCCCAACCACGCTAGCGATCAGATCGCGCGCCTTGCTGGCTGATCGACGGTCGATCGGCACGCCCTTGCGGGCATGGGGAAACACTTCGGCAACGCGCTCGCGGCCGACGAAGCTGGCGGTCAGTTCGGCCAGTTCTGCCAGGTCCGCAACTGGCCTTTGCCCGCGCAGGAAGCCCGGCAAGGCGGGCGCCCCCATGCCCCGCGCGGCAAGCAGGCCGTAAACCGCAAGGTTCGCACCAAGGCTCCAGAGCACGCCGTGGACGATCGGCGATGCACCGCCGACGCCGAACAGACGCAACGGATCGATCAGCGTGCCGCCCAGTGCATTCAGCGCGGCTTTGGGCAGCACCGGCGGCAGGGCCAGGGTATAGAACCACAGCGCCAGCCCCGTTGCCAGGCTGGCGCGTGCCGCCACCGGATCACAGTTACCGCGGTAAGTTGCCATAATCAGGTGCGGGGTGAACTGGGCCATTGCGGCAAAGGCGATGAGCCCGATCGAAGCGAGCGAGTTGGAAGGCGATAAAAGCAGCGCCCAGGCCAGCGCAAGCAGCATGATCCCCAGGATCGAGGCGCGGCGCACTTGCAGCATCCGGCGTCCGATCGCGCCGTCCTGCGCGGCCGTGCGGCTTCGAAGGACGCTGGGGAATGCCAGGTCGTTCGAAACCATCGTGGCCAACGCGGTGGAATCGACAATCGCCATCGATGCCGCCGCGCTGACACCGCCAATCAACGCGGCGGCAAGGGCAAAGCTGCTGGCGGTTTCGGCAGGCAGGGCCAGCACGTAAAGGTCCGGCGATACCGATGGCCCCACCGCCACGATCCCGGCCAGCGCGATCGGCAGGACCAGCAATGCCATGGCAGCGAGATAGGCAGCAAGGCCAAAGCGCGCCCGCACCAGGTCCCGCGGCCCCTGTGCTTCGGCCAGTCCCATGTAGAATTGCCGCGGCAAGGCGATGATCGCCATGGTCGAAATCAGGAAAATCACCGCCACTTCAATTGTCAGCCGACCTGGCGCGAACCGTTCGGCCAGCTGGGCAACGCCTTGCTGCAGGGCGGGTCCCTCCAGCGCAGTGAAGACCATGCCGCCAGCGACCAGCGCAACCACCGCCAGCGCCGCGACCTTGATCAGCGATTCCAGGCCGATCGCATAGACCAGCCCCTCGCTCCGCCCGGCCAACTCATAGCGCCGGGCGCCGAAGGCCGCGGCAAAAAGCGCCAGCAGCAGCGCCGACACCACCATTACCGCCGTTTCGACAGGCTGCCCCGATACTATCGTCATGGCGCTGCCGATCGAACGGAGCTGCAGTGCGACATAGGGGATGGAGCCAAGCAGCGCGGTCATCGTGACGAGCCGTGCGATCACCGCGTCGTTGCCGAAGCGGGCGGCGATGAAATCGGATACGGTACCGGCCTGCTCCTGCGCGACGGCATCGGACAGCCGCTGCAGAAAGCGCGGCGCGGCCAGCAGCAGAACAATCGGAGCGATGTAAATCGGCAGGTACGACCAGCCATCGCGCACCGCGCTGCCGACAGCCCCGTAAAAAGTCCAGCTGCTGCAATAAACCCCCAGTGCAAGGGTATAGGTAACATGGCGCAGGCGCGGGCGGTTCTGCGGCCGCCCCCCGCGCCGCTCGACCAGGCTGGCCAGCACAAACAGCACCGCAATCAGCGCCAAGGCCAGAATTGCCGCAACCCGCAGGCTCACGCCGGACATCCCCCTCCGCCCGGGCCGCTCGTCAGGCCTCGATGCAGTCCCCTAGACTAGCCATTTCCGATGGCAGGCCAAGGGCAAAATGGATGGGAAAGCTGATCGATTAACAAGCTGATTCAGATGGCGCGCCCGGCAGGACTCGAACCTGCTGCCTCAAGATTAGAAGTCTCGCGCTCTATCCAGATGAGCTACGGGCGCGCGCCGTGCATTCCATAGGCGGGGTTTGCGCGGGGCGCAAACCGGGTTAGGCAGCGAAAATGAGCATCAATCTCACTCAGCTGGACGGACAGGCCGGCGCCCGTCGCCACTTCCGCTATTTCGATTACGTGATGGCGGCCTTCGTCGCGATCCTGCTGCTGTCCAACCTGATCGGGGCAAGCAAGCTGGCCACGCTGGGCGGCTTCACTTTTGGTGCGGGGATCCTGTTCTTCCCGGTCTCCTATGTGATCGGCGACGTGCTGACCGAGGTTTATGGCTATGCCAATGCCCGCCGCTGCCTGTGGATGGGCTTTGCCGCCATGCTGTTCATGGCCTTCATGAGCTATGTCGTTGTCGCCATGCCGCCCGCCGCCGGTTGGGAGGGCCAAGCCGCTTATGAAAGCGTGTTCGGCAGCACTTGGCGCATTGTTGCTGCCTCGGTGATCGCTTTCTGGGCCGGTGAATTCGTCAACAGCTTCGTGCTGGCCAAGATGAAGATCCTGACCAAGGGCAAGGCACTGTGGAGCCGCACGATTGGCTCGACCTTCTTCGGCCAGGCGGTCGATAGCCTGATCTTCTATCCGATCGCATTTCTGGGCATCTGGACCACCCAGCAGGTGCTGACAGTTATGGTGACCAACTGGTTGCTGAAAGTGCTGTGGGAAGCACTGCTCACCCCGGTGACCTATGGCGTGGTCGGCTGGCTCAAGCGCCGCGAGGGAGTAGAGGTCTTCGACGAGGGGACCGACTTCTCGCCCTTTGCCAAGGCCAAATCGGTCTGAAATTTTCCGGTGGTCGGCCCCATCCTGTTGCGGACGGGGCCTCACCGGCGATCATCAATCGGCGATGAGGCCGATTGCGAGGTAAATCAACACCAGGCTGCCGAAACCCAGGATCGTGCCGACAACCCAGCCCAAGCGGACCAGCGTGACATCGACGTTGAAGTAGTCGGCAATTCCGGCGCTAACGCCCATGAACTTGCCATTGGCCTTGTTGAGACGAAAGCCGGTGGCGGACGCACTGTCGTTGCGCGAACGATCGAGCGGGCTCATCAGGCAACAACTCCGACATAGGCGCTGGTGCGGGCCTGGGCCTGGCTGGGCATCGAGACAGTGGCACCGATCAGGGCGAGTGAGAGCGCAAAGGCCGACACGGCGGCAGTGAAGCGAGCGGGCAATTGCGAGAGACCAGACATTGCTATTTCCCTTTCCATTTAAACCATCCGCCGGACCATTCCTGCGGATACCACAATGATTGCAGGGCCCGTGCCAGTTTTGAAAAATGGCGGAAAATCAGGACTGTTAAGTTCACATTAGAAATTTTCCGCAGGATGAATGCCATATTTTGGGGAAATTCACCAACTCTCTGGAACGGCACCGAGGGTGACAGCAAGCAGCCATCAGACTATCGCCACTGCAATGGCGCTTGACCGGATCACCCTCACGAATTTCCGCAACCATCCGGAAACCCGGCTGGCCGGCACAGCCCAGTTCAATCTGTTGGTAGGCGAGAATGGTGCCGGCAAGACCAACATACTGGAGGCGCTCTCGCTGCTTGCCCCGGGGCGCGGATTGCGGCGTGCGGCCTTGACCGATCTCCCAAGCCAGAGCGGTGATGGCGGCTGCGCGGTCAGCGCCGAGCTGGATGGCGGGGTCCAGCTGGGCACCGGCATTCGCCCCAACCGCCCTGGCCGTCGCATTGCCCGCGCTAGCGGAGCGGAAATCCCGGCATTGGGCCTATCAGAGTGGTTATCAATTGGATGGCTGACCCCGGCGATGGACCGCCTGTTCAGCGAAGGCGCAGGGGCGCGGCGACGGTTCCTTGACCGGCTGGTCCTCGCGCTGGAGCCCGGCCACGCCAAGAATGCCGCGCGAATGGAGAATGCCCTGCGCGAGCGCAACCGACTGCTGGGCGAAGTGGCTGAGCCTGATCCGGCCTGGCTCGAGGCACTGGAAAGCCAGTTGGCCGAAGCGGGGGCGTTGGTGGCACAGGCACGGGTACGGCTGGTTGCGGCTTTGTCCGAACGGCTTGCCACACTGCCCGAGGCCCCCTTTGCCCGCCCAGAACTGGCCTATCAGCCCGGCGGGCCTCTAAATGCAGCGGAATTGGCGGCGGAGCTGGCCAGTACCCGGCGGCGTGACCGCGCAGCGCAGCGCACCCTGACCGGTCCCCACCGTGATGAGCTGTTGGTAACCATGGCCGGCAAGGGGCAGCCGGCAAGTGCATGCTCCACGGGCGAGCAAAAGGCGCTGCTGATCGCGATCACCCTGGCCCATGCCGACCTGTTGCAGGACAGCCGTCCGGCGCTGCTGCTGCTGGACGAAGTCGCTGCCCACCTCGATCCGCTGCGCCGCGCCGCATTGTTCGACCGGCTCCGCGCCGGACGGGCGCAGATCTGGCTCACCGGTACCGAGCTCGCTCCGTTCGAGGCGATTGCAGCCGAAGCGTCCGTTTGGCGGGTCAGGGACGGCTCGGTGGAGCGCCAGGGCTAGCCAGTTCGGGCAGCGCCCCGGCCACCTTGTCCACCGTTGCTGCAACCATCAGATCGATCCCCGGCAGGGTCGGGTGGATCCGGTCGGCCTGAATCAGGTCCGGCCGATCGATCAAGGGCTGGAGAAAGAACGGCACCAAGGCCGCACCATGTTTCTTTGCCAACGCCGGATAGATCGGATCGAACTTGCCGCGATAATCCGCCCCCAGATTGGGCGCCGCAAGCATTCCCATCAGCACCACCGGAATGCCGCGCGCCGTCAGCTTGGACAGCAGCTCATCCAGGTTCTTGCGGGTCGCCTCGGGCGGCAGGCCGCGCAGCATGTCATTGCCGCCCAGACTGATGATCACCAAGGCCGGAGGCTTGGGCTGGCTGTTCAGCGTGAAATCGAGCCGGCCCAGCCCGCCCGCAGTCGTATCGCCAGAAACTCCGGCGTTGGTGATCCGAGCATTGAGGCCGCGGGCGCGCAGCGCTGCTTCCAGCCGCGCCGGATAGGATTGGCCGGGTTCCAGGCCGTAGCCGGCGAACAGGCTATCTCCCAGAGCAACGATCCGCAATTCATCGCCCATAACAGGCAGGTCTGGCGCTGAACTGTTGCGCTGCTGGGGCGGCGGCGCGGCCGGCTCACCAGAGCCGCAGGAACCCAGCACAAAGGCTAGCGCGAGAGGGCTTGCAACTAGCGCTGCGGATTTCCATTTCATGCCGGAAGGTTCCTTCAATTCGTTTCCCCCTAGCTATGGCCAATCGCTGAAGTGACAAGCCCCCAATCGGCGATCACCGCCACTAACCTTACTCTCAGCCTCGGATCCGGCGAGGCGGCAGTCGAAATCCTGCGCGGTATCGACCTGACCGTGCCGCAGGGCCAGACCTTGGCGCTGCTTGGCCCCTCAGGCTCGGGCAAGAGCTCGCTGATGGCGGTCCTTTCGGGGCTGGAGCGGGCTAGTGCCGGGGCGTTGGACGTGGCGGGTGCCAATTTTGCCGCACTGAACGAAGATGCGCTGGCCGCCGCGCGCCGCGGTCGGATCGGTATCGTGTTGCAGGCCTTCCACCTGTTGCCGACCATGACCGCGCTCGAAAACGTCATGACGCCAATGGAACTGGCCGGGATAGAAGGCGCCCGCACCCGCGCTGAGGCTGAACTGACCGCCGTTGGCCTGGGCCACCGCCTGAGCCATTACCCATCGCAGCTTTCGGGCGGCGAGCAACAGCGTGTCGCCATTGCCCGCGCGCTTGCCCCGCGCCCCGCACTTGTCTTTGCCGACGAACCAACTGGAAACCTTGATGCCGCGACTGGGGCGGGGATAGTTGACCTGCTCTTCGCCCGCCGCGCCGAAGCCGGTGCGACGCTGGTGATCATCACCCACGATCCGGCCTTGGCCGAGCGCTGCGAACGCGTGGTCACCCTGGCTGATGGCCGGATCGCGAGTGACACCGCCGCGTGAACGATACGCCCCTGCCTTGGTCCACCGCCTGGACAATTGCCCGGCGCGATCTTTCGGCCCGGTTCCGCGGCCTGCGGCTGCTGCTGGCCTGTCTGTTCCTCGGTGTCGGTGCCCTCGCCGCGATTGGCACGCTTACCGGAGCAATTGAAGATGAGTTGAAGTCGCGCGGGCAGACAATCCTGGGCGGCGATCTGCAGGTCGAGGTCTGGCAGCGAAGTGCCAGTGCAGCTGAACGTGCCGAACTGGAAGCGCTAGGGCAGGTATCAGGCGGCATTCGGCTGCAAGCCATGGCTTCGAGCGGCGAAACCGTCGTGCCGATAGAGCTGAAGGCGGTCGATGCCCAGTGGCCGCTGGTCGGGCGCCTGACATTGCAAGATGGACGCAAGGTAGGGGCACCAGAACCGGGCACCGCCTGGGTTTCACCGGATGCCCTGGCTCGGCTTGAACAGCAAAGCGGCGGCACCTTTACCCTTGCCGGCCAAACGCTCAAGATCGCTGGTGTCATCGCCGATGAACCTGACCGACTAAGCGAAGGCTTCGCCCTTGGCCCGACGGTGATCGTCGCGAACGGATTTCCCGAAACCGCTGGCCTGACTGCACCGGGCGCTATGTACCGCAGTAAATATCGTCTGCTGCTGCCCCAGGATCGTGATCCGATAGCGACCATCGATTTGCTCAAGGCCAAATTCCCCACCTCTGGTTTCACCTATCGCCAGCGCGACAAGGCTGCACCGGGGGCCGACCGCTTCGTTTCGCGGATGGGGGAATTCCTGGTGCTGGTTGGGCTTACTGCCATGGCGATTGCCGGGATTGGGATCGGCGGCGGGGTCTCGTCGTACCTTGAGGCGCGCCGCAACAGCATCGCCACCTTGAAGGTCTTGGGGGCAACCAGCCAGGACATTACCCGAATCTATCTGCTGCAATTGCTCGCCGCCACCATGGCCGGCAGCCTCGCCGGCCTCGCCGCAGGAGTGCTAGTCATGCCGGCACTGGGCAAGGCGCTGGGCGCCTTGCTGCCGGTGGCGCCCGGTTTCGTGTTCGACTGGGCCGCACTCTTGCGTGCTGCCGCCTATGGCTTGCTGGTCGGGCTGGTTTTTGCCGCCCCGCCCCTGATGGCTGCACGCCGTTTTCCGGCGCTGGCGCTGATGCGCGCGCGGGTCTCTCCCTTGGCAGGCCAATGGCGAGAGGCCGCGTGGCCGGTGGGCCTGGGCTTTGGCGCGATCATCGCCCTGACTCTTGCCAGTGCAGCGCAACTGCCGGTGACCGCCGGATTCCTGGCTGGGGCGATCGTTGTACTGGGCTTGCTTGGCCTGCTGGGCTGGGCCCTGCGCCAGATCGCCGCCCGGCTGCGCCGCCCGCAGCGACCGTTGCTGCGCCTTGCGCTGTCGAACCTGCACCGCCCCGGCGCACAAACCGGCGCACTGGTAACCGCGCTGGGCTTCGGACTGTCTGCTTTCGTGCTGCTGGCGGTGGTCCAGACCAGCCTGGAAGCCAATATCGCCAGCCGGGTACCCCAGCGCGCGCCCGACTATTTCATGCTCGACCTACCCCGCGATCGTGCCGCAGAAATGGAGCGGATCGTGCTGCAGGCCGCCCCCCAGGCCAAGGTCCGCCAGGTGCCAGCGCTACGCGGGGCAATCCTGGCCTATGGTCCCGAAAGCGCAATGACCCGCGTCGCTGATCTCAAGGAAATCCCAGAGAACGCATGGCCGCTGCGCGGTGAGCGCGGGCTGACCTATTCCGCCACCCTGCCAGAGGGCAATTCGCTTACCGCCGGCGAATGGTGGCCGAAGGACTACAGCGGTGAGCCCTTGGTCTCGGTTGATGAGGAGCTGGCAAGGGCCATCGACCTGAAGATCGGTGACAAGATCACCATTGGCGTGCTTGGCGTTGAACGTAGCGCCCGGATTGCCTCGCTCCGACGGATCGACTGGGATTCGATGGGCTTCAATTATGTGCTGGTCTTCTCGCCCAATACCTTGGCCGATGCCCCGCATAACCTGGCTGCGACAATCGACCTGCCAGCTGGGGCAGACCGGGCCAAATTGCTCCCACAACTGCTTAGGGCCTTCCCGGCGAGTTCGGTGATCGAAGTGGGCGGCGTGCTGAAGCAGGCGCGTGAATTGCTCAATCAGGTTTCGACTGCGATCCTGGCTGCTGCATCGGTCGCGGTCCTGGCCGGCATCGCCGTGCTGCTGGGGGCGATCGCCGCAGCGCGGGCTAGCCGCCTTTACGATAATGTGGTGCTGCGCGTGCTGGGGGCCAGCCGGCGGCAATTGCTGCTGCTCCAGCTGGCCGAATATGGCCTGCTCGCCCTGCTGTTGGCCGGGGTTGCGCTGGTGCTGGGTTCGGTAATCGGCTGGCTGGTCATCGTGCAGCTGTTCGATTTTGCCTGGTTGCCGAAGTGGCCGCAGGTTCTGGCGGTGCTGGGCGCGGGCCTGGCCATGACCGTGGCCTTCGCGCTGGCCGGGTCTTTGCCGCTGCTGCGGGCCAAGCCGGCGCAAGCCTTGCGCGAACTGTGATTTTGGCGGTTGAACCCGCGCGGCAAAGGCCTACATCCCAGCCATGTTTATCGAGACCGAAACCACCCCGAATCCAGCCACGCTGAAATTCCTGCCCGGGCAGGACGTGATGGCAACTGGCACTCGTGACTTCCGCGACGAGGAAGATGCCGCGGCATCGCCGCTGGCCGAAGCGCTGTTCAGCCTGGGCGATGTGACGGGCGTATTCTTTGGCCGCGATTTCGTCTCGGTTACCGCCGGACCGGGGGTAGAGTGGTCGGGACTCAAGCCGCAAGTCGTGGCAATCCTGCTCGATCACTTCGTCAGCCAAGCCCCGCTGTTTCACCCCGTTTCCGGCAACGGAATCGCCGTTCCGGCCGATGACGATGTCGATTATGGCGATGATCCAGCCGATGCCGACGTGGTTGCCCAGATCAAGGAACTGCTGGAAACGCGCATTCGCCCGGCCGTTGCCAACGATGGTGGGGACATCGCCTATCGTGGATTCCGGGATGGCGTGGTCTATCTGACTATGCAGGGGGCCTGCTCGGGCTGCCCATCGTCAACTGCCACGCTCAAGCAGGGAATCGAAGGACTGCTCAAGCACTACGTGCCCGAAGTCAGCGAAGTCCGCGCGGCCTGATCCGCGCCATTACCAACAGGGGAAATCTAACATGTCGCAACTGCTCAGCGATGCTGCGCTCGACCAGCTGTTCCGAACGGCGCGCAGCTATAACGGCTATCTGGACAAACCGGTCAGTACCGAACAGCTCCACGCGATCTGGGACCTGCTAAAGATGGGCCCGACCAGTGCCAACCAGCTGCCAGCCCGCTTTGTATGGTGCACCACCGATGATGCCAAAGCCAAGCTGGCCGCCTGCGCCATGCCCGCCAATGGCGAGAAGATCCTGAAGGCCCCGGTATCGGTCATCATCGCCATGGACATCGAATTCCACGAAAACCTGCCCTGGCTGTTCCCACATGCCGATGCCAAGGCATGGTTCAGCGGCAGTGCCGAATTCCGCGAACGTTCAGCCTTCCTGAACACCTCGCTGCAGGCTGCCTATTTTATCATGGCTGCACGCAGCCTTGGGCTTGATACCGGGCCGATGACCGGCTTCGCAAACGATGCCGTCGATGCCGCGTTCTTGGCCGACACACCTAACTTCAAGTCGGTGATGATCTCGACCCTGGGCTATGGCGATCCAGCCTCGATCTTCGATCGCAGCCCGCGTCCCGATTTCGACACTTTCAATCGGGTTGCCTAACGCGCTACGTGCTGGCGCCATGCGCACCCTTGTCATCGATAGCGCGACCGAGGCCTGCTCGGTTGCCTTACTGGACGGCCCAGCCCTAGTCTCGGGCGAATGCCGGCTGCTGGGGCGCGGCCACGCCGAGGCCCTGGTGCCGATGATTGCCGCCCTGCCCGGCAAGGGCCGCGCTGACCGGATTGCCGTTGCCCTTGGCCCGGGCAGCTTCACCGGGGTGCGGGTTGGCCTGGCGGCGGCGCGTGCGCTGGCGCTGGCCTGGCAATGCGATCTGGTTGGCTATCCTACCCTGGCCCTGGTCGCTGCCATGGCGCGCGAACAGGCCGGGGCACAGCCCTGCGATGTTGCGATGACGGGCGGACACGGGGAATGGTTCGTCCAGTCGTTCGGCGCCGATGGTCTCCCGCTGCGCGAACTGGCCTCACTTGGCCCTGACGCGGCTGCGGCGGGCACCTTTGCAACCCTTGTCGCCGGAAGCCAGGCCGAAGCGCTCGTCGCCCGGCGTGGCACCGGCCGCGCACTGGCGCTGCATCCGGATGCACAGCGCTTTGCCTTGCTGCCGCCGGCACTGCTTCGCCCTGCTGACCACCCGCTTTATGGCCGGGCTCCTGATGCCCGCCTGCCTGCTGCATGATGGCGCCGGCTGACGATATCGACCGGATCATGGCGGTCATGCAAGCCGCCTTCGACCCCGCCTATGGAGAGGCCTGGAGCCGCCGCCAGGTGGAGGATGCGCTGCTGGTCGGCAATTGTCATTATCGCATTGCCGAAGTTCTAGAAGAGCCCGCTGGCTTTACCTTGTCACGCTATGGCTTTGAAGAAGAAGAATTGCTGCTGATAGCGGTTTCACCGGAGTTTCGCCGCCGCGGGATCGGCGAAACGTTGCTGCGTGATTGCAAGGCCGACGCAAAACTGCGCGGTGCCCGGCAACTCTTACTCGAAATGCGCAGCGATAATCTTGCAGTCCATCTCTATCGCCAAAGCGGCTTTGTCGAAATTGGCGCGCGAAAGAATTACTATCGCACGCCTTCGGGTGCTCGACTGGATGCAATTACCTTTGCTTGTCCCCTTTAGTTAATAATTTGTGGTGAGCGCGCCAGATCGAACAGATTTTAAACCTGAATTTTCTTGAGATTTCGATGTTTTCATCGTAGCATACGCGCTGGCCAGTCTGTGGGGCTAGCCAACAGTCAGAAGACAGATGGTCGCCTAAAGAAAGGACCCGGGTCATGGATATGCCGCAAGCAGATTTGAATGAAACGCTGATTACACTTACTTCGGATATTGTTGCTGCTCATGTCAGCAATAATTCTGTTTCTGTGGATGACGTCCCGACACTGATCACCAAGGTCTATGGCGCGCTCGCAGAGCTGGGCCAGACTGCTGCACCAGTTGTCGAGGAAGCACCCAAGCCTGCTGTCTCGATCCGCGCTTCGGTCAAGCCTGACCACATTGTCTGCCTGGAAGACGGCGTGAAGCTCAAGATGCTGAAGCGCCACCTGATGACCCATTACAACATGACCCCGGATCAGTATCGGACGCGCTGGAACCTGCCCGCCGACTATCCGATGGTTGCCCCGGACTATGCCGAAAAGCGCCGCGAACTCGCCAAGAAGATCGGCCTTGGCCGCAAACCCGGCCAGAAGCGCGGCCGCAAGCCCAAGGCCAAAGCCTGAGGCCGGATAAGTCCGCCACGCGCGGTTGAAGAATCGTCCCGCCGGGTTCATACCCGGTGGGACTTTTCATTTACGGAATCCTTCGTGCACCAGCAGATCGACATCGAAGCGCTTTGTGCGGAACGTGGCCTCCGGATCACGGAGCAGCGGCGCGTAATTGCCAAAGTGCTGTCCGAAAGCACCGACCATCCAGATGTCGAGAAGTTGCATGAGCGGGCTGTTGCAGTCGACCCACGCATTTCGATCGCGACTGTCTATCGCACGGTGCGGTTGTTCGAAGAGGCGGGCATTCTCGATCGCCACGATTTTGGCGATGGCCGCGCCCGCTATGAAGCCGCGCCGGAAGCGCACCACGATCACTTGATCGATGTCGAAACTGGCAAGGTCATTGAATTCGTCGATCCAGAGCTTGAAGCCCTGCAGCGCCAGATCGCGGAAAAGCTTGGCTATCGCCTGGTTGACCACCGCATGGAGCTTTACGGGGTGCGGCTTGGCCGCGAGGGGCAGTAAGATTTCATGGCAATCGCGCTAAGCCAGCCGCGCCAGCTTTCCCTTGCCGGCTGGATTCGCGTTTCGCTGCGACTGATGGTGATGCTCGCGCTATTGCTGGTTTGCGTCGCCGCCTATTACCTGGCCAGACCCTTCACCCGGCATAACCCGGTCCCGCGGTTCTTTCTGGCCGGAATTGGCGCAATCGCCGGAATGCGGCTTCGCACCCGGGGCGAAAAGGTCCACCGCGGGGCATTCCTGCTCGCCAACCACGTCTCGTGGCTGGATATTCCGGCCATCGCCGCAACCACTGGCAGCGCCTTTGTCGGCCATGATGGCCTGGCTTCGATGCCGCTGCTGAAGTGGCTGTGCAAAATGAACGACACGGTCTTTGTTGCCCGGCACGATCGCAAAAGCGTTGCCCGGCAAGTTGAAGACGTACGCACGGCCATCCGCGATACTGGGGCGCTGACGATCTTTCCCGAAGGCACGACCAGCGATGGCACCGGCTTGTTACCGTTCAAGAGCTCGCTGCTATCAGCCTTGGAGCCCCTGCCCGACGGTATAGCAGTTCAGCCGGTGCTGCTCGACTTTGGCCCGGAAGCTGCGGATATTGCCTGGGTGGGGGAAGAGCACGGGGTCGATAACTTCCTGCGCCTGCTAGCCCGCCGCCGCCCGATTGCGCTGACCATCCACTTCCTGCCCATTCTGAGCGGTGCGGAGCTGACCAATCGCAAGGCCATTGCCCAGGCCGCACGCGAAGCAATCCAGGCCCGGCTTAACGGATAGCGCTTCAAAAGCAGCGTATTTTGGCGTATCGGCGCGCGCCATGGACCCCACATCGCCCCCCAGAACCTTCCGGGTTAAAAGCTTCGGCTGCCAGATGAACGTCTACGACGGCGAACGCATGGCCGAACTGCTGGGCGAGCAAGGCATCATGCCCGCACCCGAGGGCGAGGAAGCCGATCTGGTGGTCCTCAACACCTGCCACATCCGCGAAAAAGCCGCTGAAAAAGTTTATTCTGACATCGGCCGCCTGCGCCGCGAAGATGGCACCAGCCCGCTGATCGCTGTTGCCGGCTGTGTCGCCCAGGCCGAGGGCGAGGAAATCATGAAGCGCGCACCGGCGGTGAGCATGGTGGTTGGGCCACAAGCCTATCACCGCCTACCGGGAATGATCGCCGAGGCGGTTGAAGGACGCCGCGCAGTCGATACCGACATGCCGGCCGAGACCAAGTTCGATTCGCTCCCGGCACGGCGCAAGGTTGGCCCCAGTGCTTTCCTGACCGTGCAGGAAGGGTGCGACAAGTTCTGCACCTATTGCGTCGTTCCTTATACCCGTGGCGCCGAAGTTTCTCGACCTTTTGCAAACCTCATTGAGGAAGCAAGGAAACTGGTGGATTCCGGTGCGTGCGAGCTCACCCTGCTTGGCCAGAACGTCAACGCCTGGCGGGATGAGAGCAATCGCGGCCTGGAAAAGCTGATCGAAGCACTGGCCGCGATCCCGGGGCTCGCCCGCATCCGCTACACCACCAGCCACCCCAACGACATGACTGACGGGCTGATTGCCGCGCACCGCGATGTGCCGCAGCTGATGCCGTTCCTGCATCTGCCCGTACAGGCGGGGAATGACCGCGTGCTGAAAGCCATGAACCGCAGTCACACGGCGGAAAGTTACCTGCGCGTGCTCGATCGGGTCCGCGCGGCCCGGCCGGACATCGCCTTGTCTGGCGATTTTATCGTTGGCTTCCCCGGCGAAACCGATGCCGAATTTGAAGATACGATGCGACTGGTCGAACGGGTGGGCTATGCCCAGTGCTTCAGCTTCAAATACTCTGCCCGCCCCGGCACTCCCGCAGCAACCATGAACGATCAGGTTCCGCCCGCGGTAATGGATGAGCGCCTGCAACGGCTCCAGGCCGCGCTCCATGCCAGCCAGAATGCCTTCAACCAGGCCACCATCGGCAGGCGCTGTACCATCCTGGTCGAACGAAAGGGACGCCATCCAGGCCAATGGGTTGGCAAATCGCCCTGGCTGCAATCGGTTCACTTTACCGGCAATGCCGCAGTCGGCGATCTGGTAGAGGTTGAGCTAACCGAGGCCGCACCCAATTCGGTCTCCGCCCGGCTGCTGGAACCGGCTGCGGCCTGACCGGTTTTCACCGACTGTAACGACCTTGTCGCTTGCGCACGGCACGGCTGTGCCTAAGCTTCGAATCAGCCATTTTGGCCACACTCAAAGGAGCGCCTTGCCCTCTCTATGGCCCGTAAACCTGCACGCGCCCGGGACGACCATGATATCGTTGGGCAAACCCGCATCCAGCCCCGTCGCGCTCGGACGGAGATGGATTTTGACGAAGCGACAATTCTGGGGGCGCTGTTTGGGCAATTCGACGCCAACCTGGTGCAGATTGAAAACCGGTTGGGCGTATTCATTTCTGCCCGCGGCAACCGCATCCAGATCGAAGGGCCAGAAGATAGCGTGGCCCGCGCACGCGACGTGCTGCGCGCCATGCATCAGCGGCTGATGGCCGGGCAGGATCTCGATTCCGGCACCGTTGAATCGATCATCTTGATGTCAGCCGAACCCACACTGGAAGGGATCGTCTCTGGAGACGGCGGCGCGCCATCGGTGATGATCCGCACCCGCAAGAAAACGATTGTCCCGCGCAGCGCAACCCAGATCGAATATATGAAGGCCCTGGCCAGCCGGGACATCATTTTCGCGCTTGGTCCGGCTGGCACCGGCAAAACCTATGTCGCGGTTGCCCAGGCGGTCAGCCAGCTGATCACGGGATCGGTTCAACGCCTGATCCTGAGCCGACCGGCCGTGGAAGCGGGCGAACGGTTAGGCTTCCTGCCCGGCGATATGAAGGACAAGGTCGATCCCTATCTGCGCCCGCTGTACGATGCGCTTTATGACTGCATGCCACCCGAACAGGTTGAGCGCCGGATCGCCAGCGGTGAAATTGAGATCGCGCCAATCGCCTTCATGCGCGGCCGCACTCTGGCGGAAGCCTTCGTCATTCTGGATGAAGCACAGAACACAACCCCTGCCCAAATGAAGATGTTTCTGACCCGCTTTGGCCAGAACAGCCGGATGGTAATCTGCGGCGACCCCAACCAGGTCGATATCCCAGGCGGGCCGCAAATGAGCGGTCTGAACGATGCCGTGACCCGGCTGGAAGGGATCGAGGGCATCGCCGTTACCCGCTTTACCAGCGCCGACGTAGTCCGCCACCCGATCGTCGGGCGGATCGTCGATGCCTATGAAGGGCAGCACGGATAACGCCTCCACGCTCGACTTGCGGGGCATCGCGCGGCATGGGGGCATCGTGGAACTCGAAATCGCGATAGAGGCCCCGTGGCCAGATGCTGCCGACTGGGAATCCCTGGCCGAGCGCGCCGTCGGCGCACTGGCCGCGATCGCGCCCGAACTCGCCAACCCCCGGCTTTCGGCCAGCCTGCTGTTCTCCGACGATGCCGAAGTTCATGCCCTGAACCGTGAATGGCGCGGGAAGGACAAGCCGACCAACGTCCTGTCCTTCCCGATGCTGGAGCGCGAGGACCTGCTTGCGCTTGCACCAAAGGGGCCACCCGAACTGCTGGGTGACATCGCCCTGGCGCTGGAAACCTGCACGCGCGAGGCGGCGGACAAGGGTGTTTCGCTGGAACACCATGCGGTCCATCTGGTTGTCCACGGCCTGCTCCATCTGGCAGGGCATGACCATGTAGATTCCGATGAGGAAGCGGCCGCGATGGAAGCGCTGGAAATCAAGGCTCTTGCGTTAATGGGCATTGCCGACCCATATGGCGACCGCGATCCAATCACCGGATCGCCAACAGGGGACTGACAAGTACCATGGCCGACGGCCCTTCCGGAGACGGAGAGAGTAGGCGCTCCACCTGGCGCGCAATCAAACGCTGGTTCGACCGGGTCGACGGCGTAGAGCAATCACTGCGCGCCCAGCTTGAAGAAGCGATCGACGATCACGAAGGCGATCGTGGGGCGGCCAGCAACGGCGATCTGTCCGCGCTTGAGCGCGACATGCTGCGCAATCTCCTCCATTTCAGCGAGCATGACGCCGACGACGTGGCGATCCCGCGCGGCGAGATTGTTGCCGTGCCCGAAACAGCGACCTGGGAAGAGGTTGTCAGCGCCTTTGCCGAGCATGGTCATTCGCGCATGCCGGTCTATCGCGACAGCCTGGACGAGATCGTCGGCATGGTCCTGATCAAAGATGTGTTCAAACACCTGGCCAGCGGCAAGCCGCCCAAAGACTGGACCAGCCTGCTACGCCAGCCGCTTTATGTGCCGCAAGCGCGCGGTGCATTGGACGTGCTGAACGATATGCGCGCCAGCCGGGTCCACCTGGCCGTGGTGATCGACGAATATTCCGGCACTGACGGGATTATCACGATCGAGGACCTGGTCGAGGAAATCATCGGCGAGATCGAGGACGAGCACGACGACGCGCCGGAAGAACTGCTCACCCCACTGGAAAGCGGCATGTGGGAAGCCGATGCCCGGGCCGAATTGGATGACGTGGCCGATGTAATCGACCCGCGCCTGGCCGAGGTTGAGGAAGATGTCGACACGCTGGGTGGCCTGGCCTTCTTGCTGGCCGAGGCCGTGCCGCCAGTTGGAGCAATCCTGGATCATTCCAGCGGCTGGCGACTGGAAGTCATTGCAGGCAACGAAAAGCATGTTACCCGTCTGCGACTGCATCCGCCCTCTCCCCAGGCCGAATTCGAAGAGTAACACCCCTTGGCCATCCGCCGTTTACCCCCTCTGCGCGCGATCGAAGCTTTTGTGCGGATTGTCCGCCTTGGTTCGGCCCGGGCCGCTGCGGACGAGCTTGGCCTGAGCCCATCGGCCCTTTCACGACGGGTGTCTGCACTCGAAGAGTTTATCGGCAAGCGGCTGTTTACCCGTCAGCACCAGTCGATGAAGCTGACAGATGACGGCAGCACCTTCTACAATGCCGTCGCGCCAAAGTTTGATGAACTCGCCGCTGCGGTAGAAGGCCAGGTTGAGGATAGTCGGGTGCTGCGCCTACGCTTGGGTGTACTGCCGCTCTTCGGCAGCCAGCGGCTGTTCCCGCGCCTGCCCGAACTGCGCAAGGCCCAGCCGCGTCTGCATATCGATTTCGATACCAGCCCGCATCTCGATCACCGGGTTGGCGATACGCTGGATGCTGCCTTCATCCTATCGGCGCAGCCCGACCCGTCCTTCCATGCCGTCAGGCTGGACCATAACAAGGTTTATGCGATCACCTCGAAAGATCTGGCTGCAGAGATCGGGCCAACGCCCGACCGCGAGATGCTGTCGCGGCAGACTTTCTTGATTCACACCGAATTACCGGACAGCTTTGTCGCCTGGAAACAGGCTATTGGCCTTGACGATTTTGAACCGGCAGCCATCGACCATTACGATTCAGGCCAGCTGATCCTTGAAGCGGCGGCACAGGGCCTTGGCATTGCGATCATGCACGACGCCCACTTTGATCGTGCCCAGGATGATCGCCTGGCCAGCCTGTTCGAAATCGAGGTCGAGAGCCCCTATTCCTATTGGTTCGTCTGCAAGCCCCATGCGCTGGACATTCGCGCCGTGCGCATCTTCCATGACTGGGTGGTGAAAACCGGGCTGTAATCGGGCAGCATTCGCCGATGAACCGTCGATTCGCCCTGCTCGCTATTCCTGCCCTGCTTATCCTGGCCGCCGCCGCGCCGCCGAAGAAGCCGCTGGCCAAGCGCCCGGTCGCCACCAAACCAGCACCGCCGCTGGGCGATACGGTCAAGATTGTGCTGGTGACCGAGCTCGGCACGATCGAGCTGGAACTGGACAACAAGCGCGCGCCGGTCACGACGCAGAACTTCGTGCGCTATGTCGATTTGAAGAAGTTCGACGGAATCTCTTTCTACCGGTCGATGCGGCTGCCTTGGGGCAATCAACCCAACGGCCTGATCCAAGGCGGCTTGCAGGGACATCCGCTAAAGGTACTGAAGCCCATCGTCCACGAACCAACGAGCGTGACCGGGCTGAGCCACAAGGCCGGGACGATTTCGATGGCCCGCCATGCGCCAGGCACAGCGACGGCGGACTGGTCGATCCTGCTTTCAGACCTGCCAAGCCTCGATGCCGATCCCAAAGCGAGCGAGCCTGAGGCCCAGGCCGGTTTTGCCGCCTTTGGCCATGTCACTGCCGGGATGGATGTGGTGCGGAAAATCTGGGATGCGCCGCTATCGCCCACCAAGGGTGAAGGGCCGCTCAAGGGTCAGCTGCTGGAGCCGCCTGTCAAAATCATGAGCGCACGGCGGATCGCTGATCCGCCGGCGCCAAAGCCCGCGACTTAAGCGACAGTCGCCTTGCGGATCACGCCGGGGTTTGCCGGCGGTTCGCCCTTGGGCAGGGCATCGACATGTTCCATGCCTTCGATCACCTGGCCCCAGACCGTGTACTGGCGATCCAGGAAAGTGGCATCGTCAAAGCAGATGAAGAACTGGCTGTTGGCCGAGTGCGGATAGCTGGTGCGGGCCATCGAGCAGACACCGCGAACATGCGGTTCGGCGTTGAATTCGGCCTGCAGATCTGGCTTGTCAGAACCGCCCATGCCGGTTCCCTGCGGGCAGCCGCCCTGGGCCATGAAGCCCGGTATCACCCGGTGAAACTTCACCCCGTCATAAAAGCCTTCCTGAGCCAGCTCGACGATCCGGGCCACGTGACCAGGCGCCAGATCAGAGCGCAGCTTAATGACAACATCGCCGCTGTCGAGAGAGAGGGTAAGGGTTTCAGCCATGGTAGTCTCCGCTAGATTTTCGCAGCCGATATAGGGCCGCTTGGGACAAAGTCACGCCTCAAGCCGGAACCCGGCTTGCAAAAGCCGGTGACCCGCCTAGACCGGCCCGATCATGACAGCAGACAAGCTCGATCTCGAATTGCAGGAAACCACCGCGAATGCGGTGGAAGCCGCGCATGAGAGCGAAAGCCTCGACGCCGAAAACACGCTGAAGCCCGAATTCGTTCGACGGGTGCGTGACAGCCTGGATGCAGGCGAAAACGATGCGGTCTATGGCATGGTCGAAGGTCTGCACCCGGCCGACATTGCCGACCTGTTTGAATTGCTCGATTCTGACGAGCGCCCTGCTCTGGCCCTGGCGATCAGCGATCTGATGGGCAGCGAGGTCTATGCCGAGCTTAACGACTATGTGCGCGAGGACATCGTCGAGCAGCTGCCCGCAGAAACTGTTGCCGACATCGCCGAACAGCTCGACACTGACGATGCTGTCGCCATGTTGGAAGACCTCGACGAGGAAGACCAGCAGGCTGTCCTCGCCGAAATGGAGCCCGAGGATCGCGCCGCGATCGAGACGGCGCTGTCCTATCCGGAAGAATCCGCCGGCCGCCTGATGAGCCGCGATTTCGTCGCGGTGCCGGAACACATGACCGTGGGCGACCTAATCGATTTCCTGCGCGAATCTGGCGAACTGGCCAACGAATTCTGGGAAGTTTTCATCGTCGACGCTCGCTTCCACCCGGTCGGGACCTGCGCGCTCAGCTGGATTTTGCGCACCCCGCGTTCGATCGCACTGACCGACGTAATGCAACGTGACCAGACCCTTATCCCTGTGACGATGGACCAGGAAGAAGTCGCGCTGCGGTTCCAGAAATACGCGCTGATCTCTGCCGCCGTGGTCGATGCCGATGGTCGCTTGGTTGGCCAGATCACCGTCGACGACGTGGTCCACATCATCCAGGAAGAAGCCGGCGAGGACGTGCTGCTGCTGTCGGGTGCCGGTGATGGCGACATTAACGAGCCAATCCGGGATTCCTACGTCGCCCGAGTAAGGTGGCTGATCGCCAATCTTGCGACGGCATTGTTGGGCGCGACGATCATCAGCAACTTCGGCGGAGCAATCGAAAAGCTGGTGGCGCTGGCGGCGCTCTCGCCAATGGTGGCCTCAATCGGGGGCAATGCCGGGACGCAGACCATGGCTGTCGCAGTGCGCGCACTTGCCACCAATCAGCTGACCCGCACGAATACGACGCGCATCCTGTTGCGCGAATTTCGCGTGGCCTTGCTGAATGGTGCCACCGTGGCCGTGCTGATCGGCGTTGCCACCGCATTGGTCTTTGCCAATCCGCTGCTCGGCGTGGTGATTGGAACGGCGGTTGTGGTCAACATCATCACCGCAGGCCTTGCAGGGGTGGTCGTGCCGGTCACACTGGACCGCCTGGGCCAGGACCCGGCCGTAGCGAGTTCGGTCTTCGTGACGATGATTACGGACTCGATGGGCTTCTTCGCCTTCCTCGGGCTCGCCGTGGCATCCGGACTGGTTGGCTGAACCATGCCGCTGCACCTCACCAAAGTGGCCTACGGAGCGCAATCACTTGACGAAATCCGTAGCTGGTTCGCCAGCAGAGGTGGCGAAGCGAGGTTGACGACCCGCTATCTGCCCAAGCGACATGAAGAGATTGTGCCCGGCGGTTCGCTGTTCTGGATCTTTAAGCACCAGCTGGTGATGCGCAGTCCGATCCTGCGTTTCGAGGAAACCGATGGTGGCCGAACCAATATCGTCATCGCCGCCAAGCTGATCGACGTCGCGCCACGGCCAAAAAGAGCGCATCAGGGCTGGCGTTATCTAGAGGACGCAGATGCGCCGCGCGATCTCGGCAGTGGTGAGGATGGCGGCGAGGTCCTGCCCGGTCATATTGCGGCTGATCTCGCGCGGTTAGGCCTGGTTTAACGAGCAAATCAAGGGAGCGGGGCATGAAGCGGTGGCAGAAATGGACCCTGGGCCTCACCCTGCCGGCGGCGGCCCTGGCCACGGTCGGCTATGCCAACCGGACCGAACTTATCCTCGCTCTCGCAGCGCGCCAGATGTCGCACGAGATTGCGCCTAATCGGCCAGTCGAATGGCAGCAGGGACCAGCCCAGGCCGCCACCCCGCTGGATCAGCGCCCGCCCAATGTAGTTTTCATCCTGTTGGATGATCTGGGCATAAATGACCTTACCGCAACCGGCAAAGGCGCGGCTGGCGGCGTCTTGCCGACCCCCAACATTGACCGGCTTGCAGCCAGCGGCGCGCAGTTCAACCAGGCCTATTCCGGGAGCGCAACCTGCGCCGTATCGCGTGCCCAGATCATGACCGGCCGCTATCCCACGCGCACCGGCTTTGAATACACGCCCACGCCACCCCGCATGGGCCGGATCGTGAAAATGGTGGCAGACGACATCCGCGGCGATCTTCCGCCAGTGATCTACGACGCCGATGCCGATTCCGCCAATCCCGGCTTTTCCGGTGAGGGCCTGCCTGGCAGCGAAATCACTCTGGCCGAAGTGCTGCAATCGCGGGGCTATCACACGGTCCACATCGGCAAGTGGCACCTCGGCAATGCCAAGGGATTCCACCCCAATGACCAGGGCTTTGACGAAAGCCTGATGATGGAAAGCGGGCTTCATCTGCCCGAGGACGATCCCAATGCGGTCAACGCCAAGATCGATTTCGATCCAATCGACCGCTTCCTTTGGGCTTCGATGCGTTACGCGACCTCTTACAACAATGGCCCCTGGTTCGCGCCCGGCGGTTACCTCGCCGATTACTGGACCGACCAGTCGATCAAGGTGATCCAGGCCAATCGCAACCGGCCGTTTTTCCTTTATCTGGGCCACTGGGGCGTTCACACGCCGCTCCAGGCGACCAAGGCAGACTACGAGGCGGTTGGCAACATCAAGCCGCACCGGCTGCGCGTCTATGCCGCGATGCTGCGCGCACTCGACCGCAGTGTTGGTCGCATCCAGGGCGAGCTGGATCGGCTGGGCCTTTCTAAGAACACCATGATCGTGCTTTCCAGCGATAACGGCGGGCCGGGCTATATCGGCATCGATGGGATCAACGCGCCTTACCGGGGTTTCAAGATTACATTTTTCGAAGGCGGCATCCGGGTGCCGCTGTTCATGGCCTGGCCCGGCCACATCCAGCCGGGAACGCAGGTTGGCCAGCCCGCCCACCATATCGACCTGATGCCGACGATTGCCGCCGCCGCTGGCGCCAAACTGCCGCAGGGCGTGACCATTGACGGGCAGAACCTGCTACCGGCAGCAGAGCGGCAGGCCCGGATCACGCGACCAGACAATGCGCTCTATTGGAACAGCGGCTATTATCAGGTCGTTCGCGCAGGTGACTGGAAACTTCAGGTCAATGGCAAGCAAGGCAAGGTCTGGTTGTTCGACCTGAAGGCCGATCCGACCGAGCAGAACAACCTTGCCGCGGCGCAGCCTGCCAAGGTGGCTGAGCTAAAGTCGCTGCTTGCGCGCCACCAACAGGGCCGCAAGCCACCGCTCTATGCCTCAACCACCGACAACGCGATCATGGTCGACAAGACCATGGCCCAACGGTTCAAGTCAGGCGACGAATACATCTACTGGCCAAACTAGGCCTCATCCCGCCCGCGCCGCCAGTTCAGCCTCGCGCGCGATCACACGGCGCAGGGCGCTGGCGTAGGTTTCCGGATCCTGCGCGCCGGGGATCATGTATTTGCCATTGACCACCATTGCCGGGACCCCGGTGACATTCATGTCATAGGCCATGCGCTGCTCCTCCAGCACTTGCTGCCCCAGCACAGCATTGTCGATTGCCGCAGCCGCGCTGACGCGATCAATGCCGATGCTTTCCGCAACATCGCCCAGAACTGCCGGATCGGAAACATTGCGGCGCTGCTGGAAGTGCACGTCAAACAGCGCGAGCTTGAGCACGGTCTGCTTTTCCGGACCATATTGGGCGAGGGTCCAGAGCAGCAGCTTGTGCGCCTTTTCGGTGTTCCACAGCCGTGCTTCGGGTGCCTCCCCCTCGCCCGCGTAGTCGAACGAATAACCGGCCCGAGCGCCAATTTCCTTCATCTGCGACCGCGCCCCGGCCATCTGATCGGGCGTCCGGCCATATTTCCGGGCGATGTGCGCCTGCTGTTCCTCACCCTCGGCAGGCATATCGGGATTGAGCTGGAAGGCATGCCAGCGCACTTCCGCCTCAACCTCGCCCTGCAGCGTGGCCAGCCCCTTTTGCAGCTGCGCGTAACCGATGATGCACCAGGGGCACATCACATCGGACCAAATGTCGATGGTTACCTTCGCTGGCTGGGTCATTGTTCAAGCCACCATTTGAGCAGGTAATGCGCCACCGCGTGCGGCGGAGGGGCGATAAAGGCCGCATCGTCATCGCCGGCCATGGCAGCGATAATCTCCGCCCGCGAAAACCAGCGGGCTTCTTCCAGTTCGGTCGTGTCGATCGTCAGGTCGGCGCTGTCGGCATGGCTATGGCAGCCAATCATCAGGCTGGAAGGGAATGGCCACGGCTGGCTGGCAACATAGGTCACGTCGCGCACCACTAATCCCGCTTCCTCATGCACTTCGCGGGCGACGGCATCTTCGATGCTCTCACCCGGCTCGACGAACCCGGCCAACGCCGAAAAGCGCCGCGGCGGAAAGCGCGGCTGACGCCCCAGCAGCAGGTTACCCTGATGCTCAACCAGCATGATCGTTACCGGATCGACCCGGGGGAAATGCTCGGCCTTGCAGCCATCGCTGGTGCAGGATCGCTGCCAGCCGCCCTTGGTCAATATTGTGGATGAACCGCAGCGCGCGCAGAAGCGGTGCCGGGCGTGCCAGTCAACCAGGCTGCGCGCGCCGCCGTAGGTTGCCAGTTCGCCGGCATCGAGCGAGGCCATCGCCGCCCACAGCCGGGGATTGGCCGGAGCCACCGACCCGCCCAAATTGGGCGCAACCTCGGCAAAGCATCCCTTGCCCCCTGCAATCCCGAGAAAGACCAGCTCACTGTCCGGCGCGGCATCGGCCAGCGTGCCCCATTCAAGCCGACCATCGACCGAGATCACCGGATCGAGCCCGTCCAGCTTGAGCAGCCGCGCCCGCCAATCCATCAGCCCGGCCAGGGCATCGGGATTGGCGCGGATATGGTCAGCCCGATCGATAGGCGATCCGGCAAAGGCAATCGCCGTACTCATGCCCCGCGCATCGCCGCCAGATCGGCCAGCACCGTTACCGGGAATTCGGCATGGATCGGCAAGGCTTCGGACGGCATGTACTGGGTATAGACACCGGCGCGCAGGCCAAGCCGCGTGTTGACGAAGCCAACCGTGCCAGCCGCCCCGCCCCAGCCATAGGTTCCGGCATCGCGGCCCATGCCCGACCGGCCACCGGCACCATTACCTGCGCCTTCGATGAAGGTGCCCTTGGTTTCGACTCCGTCGGGCAGCAGGTTGCTGGTCCCCAGCGCCACGGCGGCCGCACCCATCACCCGCTTGGTGCCGACCATGCCGGCATTGGCGATCATCTTGAGGAAGCGATCGTAGTCCGCTGGCGAGCAGACCAGCCCTGACCCGCCAAAGGCAAAGGCCGGGCGATCAAGGTAGATCGAGCTCTTGCCCGGATCGATCGGGATCGGGAATCCACCCATCAGGCCATAATTGCCCGTAAGCCGATGAACTTCGCTGGCTGGCACCTGGAAGTAGCTGCTCTTCATGCCGATCGGATCGAACATCCGCTCTTGCAGGAAGGCTTCAAAGCTTTTCGCACCTGACGCGCGCTGGATGACCACCCCCAACACGTCGAGGCTCATCGAATAGTGCCATTCGGTCCCAGGTTCAGAAACCAGCGGAACCGTTGCCGCCAGCTTGACGAATTCATCTGGCCCCGGGGTCGGCGGGCTGACCGGCATGCCCGGAATCTTCATGCGCGAGAGCACTGCCGGGGTCACGCCCAAGCGCAGCAGCTCCGCGCTCACCTTGTCCTTGCCAACCCCGGAATAGCCGAGGCCGGCCGTGTGGGTCAGCAGGTGGCGGATCGTGATCTGGTTTTTGGCAGGACGCGATTCCAGGCTGTTCTTCGGATCAATCGCCACCTGCATATTGGCGAATTCGGGAATGAAATCGGCAACCGGCTGATCAAGCTTCAGCTTGCGATCATCGATCAGCATCATTGCCGCCATACCGGTGACCGGCTTGGTCTGCGAATAGGCTCGGAACAGGCTGCTTTCGCCCACGTCGTCGGGATCATCGAAGGCTTCCTTGCCGCGAACGATGAAGCCGGGATCCTTGTCGCCCCAGCCAAGCGCCGCGACCATGCCGGCCACGCTCTGCCTGCTGACATACTTTTCGAGCATGGCCGTTACCTTGGGCCAGCGCGCCTCGAACCCGACGGACGATGCAGCATGAGCCAACTGGCTGCCAAACGGCAGGGTGCCAATGGCCGCCCCGGCACCCAGCAGCACGGTTGAGCGCAGCAGGTTGCGGCGCGAAAGCGCGATGGCGTCATGATGGTGCAAGGTCATTCTCCCAGGTTCTATCGTTGTGCCAGCGCCAGGCGCGCTGCCTTGGCGAACAGGGTGGGCAGGCCGGCCTCTTCGATCCGGTCAAGCGGCCACCATTCGCCACTTTCGCCCTCCAGCCTATCCAAATCGCCGCCCGAATAAAGCATCAATTGCAAATCGAGATCGAAATGGGTGAAGCTGTGGCGGACCAGCCCTGCGGCCGACCAGGTGCCAACCAGCGGCGCGATTGCCGAACCATCGCTGCGCGCCGACCAGCCATCGTCAGGCAGCGCCCGCATGCCGCCCAGCATGCCCAGCCCGGGGCGCTGCACCAGCCAGACCGCATGATCGCGCGTGATCCAGAAGGCACGCCCCTTGCGCTGCGGCTTGGCAGCCTTGGCTGGCTTGACCGGAAAACGCTCGGCCCCGTCGCGCCGGCCAATGCAGTGATCGGCCAGCGGGCACAGCAGGCAACGCGGATTGCGCGGGGTGCAGACCGTTGCGCCAAGGTCCATCATTGCCTGGGCGAAGTCCCCCGGGCGTTTGGCCGGAGTTAACCGTTCCGCTCGCACACGAATTGGTTTGCGGGCTGCGGGCAGAGGCTCGTCAATGGCGTAGAGCCGGGCAATTACCCGTTCGACATTGGCATCGACTACTGTCGCCGGCTGACCAAAGGCGATCGCGGCGACCGCAGCCGCAGTATACGCTCCCAGCCCCGGGAGCGCCCGCAGTTCAGCTTCCGTTTCGGGAAAAGATCCGCCCCGCGTCGCCACGGCCCTGGCGCAGGCCAGCAGGTTGCGAGCGCGGGCGTAATAACCAAGGCCCGCCCAAGCGGCCATGACCTCTGCATCCTCTGCCTCAGCCAGGTCCGATACCGTGGGCCAGCGCGCCAGGAACTTGGCGAAGTAGGGACCAACCGCTGCGACCGTGGTCTGCTGCAGCATCACTTCCGACAACCACACGCGATAGGGTTCTGGCGCGGGCGCGCCCGGCAGGCTGCGCCACGGCAGAACCCGCGCCTGGCTATCGTACCAGTCGAGCAAAGCGGTTGGGATCGTGTCGGCGCTAGCGTCCATCCCCGCGCTATGGCATTGCGAGAGGCGCAATGGAACGGGACCCAAAGAAGCCAGCCACAACTCCGCGCCGCTATGAGCGGCCCCGCGGGGGTGCGGCGCGCAGTGTTGCCGAACTGATGCCCGAAGTTGGCCGCACGGCATTCCGCCGGTTCGGCTTCATCCAATCCAGCGTTGTCACCCGCTGGCCGGAGATTGTCGGACCAAAGCATGCCCGTGTTTGCAGCCCTGAAGCGATCCGCTTTCCGCCCGGGGAGAAGAGCAATGGCATCCTTGAGCTGGTCGTGGTCCCGGCCCACGCCCCGCTGATCAGCCATGTGACGCCCGAGATCATCGAGCGGGTGAACCGCTTCTTTGGCTATAGCGCAGTGGCCCGGGTCAAGCTGCGCCAGGGCGCGGTGAAGCCTCCCGCTGAAGAGCGCCGACCCGCAGCGCCGCCGTCGCTCAAGCCGATTCCAGTGGAATTAGGGGATTCCTTGCGCGATATCGGCGATCCGGAACTGCGCACAGTGCTGGAATCGCTGGCGCGCAGCCTGGGTGACAAGAACGAGGACAACTGAACTTGAAGCATCTGCTCCGCCCCGCCCTGCTGCTCGCGGCTGCCTCCCTGACGATTGGGGCGGGCCCGCCGATGGACTGGAACCGCGTGGTCACGCGCACCCCGCAGCAAAGCACCGTGCTTGGCAACCCGGCCGCCAAGGTGAAGCTGACCACCTGGGTCAGCTACACCTGCCCGCACTGCGCAGAATTTGAACGCGAAGCAGATGCCGGCCTCAAGCTGAAATACATCCGCAGCGGCAAGGTCTCCGTCGAGATCCGGCATTTCGTGCGCGATCCGATCGACCTGACCGTGGCAATGCTCACCAATTGCGGCCCAAAGGATCGGTTTCCGCTGAACCACAGCGCCTTCATGCGCAGCCAGCCAACCTGGATCGGCATCCTGGCGCGCAGCAGCAAGACGCAACAGGCGCGCTGGACCTCGGGCGCCCTGCCCGTCCGCGCCCGCGCGATTGCCAGCGATTTCCGGTTCTATCAGATCATGGCAAGCCGCGGCTATGACCGGATAACGGTTGACCGCTGCCTGGCCGATGTCGGCATGGCGAAGCGACTGGCTGCCGGAACCGAAGCCGGGACCAAGCTGGGCATCGATCACACCCCCAGCTTCGCGCTGGACGGTGCCCTGCTTTACGGGACCAGTGGTTGGGAGCTGCTGCAGCCGCAGATTGAGGCGCGGATGTAATGCGCTGGCGGGGGCTGTTTTCGGGCATCCTCGCACTGGCCGCCGCGGTGCTGCTGATCGGCGCAAGCAGGCCGAAGGAAAAGGACTGGTCGGCCACCGTCACCCTCAGCAAGGAGGGGTTCCACGTCCGCGGCAATCCCAACGCGGCGATCCGGCTGGTTGAATATGCCTCGTTCTCATGCCCCCACTGCGGCATCTTTGAGATGCAGGGCGGCGATGAACTGGTCGAGCGGTTCATCAAGCCGGGATCGGTGGCCTATGAATTCCGCCCGTTCTTCCTCAACGAGATCGACAAGACCGTTTCCTTGATTGCCTATTGCGGTCCGCCGGCAAAATTTTTCGGCAACACCACCCTGCTGCTGAAGCGCCAGCACGAATGGCTTCGCAGCCCGAACCGGGCCCAGGCGGAGCGCTGGTCCGATCCAGACTGGAACAAGCGCGTCAGGGCGATGACCGAGGACCTGGGGCTCTATGCCATGCTGGCACAGCGCGGGTTCAAGCGAGCCGAGATCGACAAATGTCTGGCTGACGAGGCCTTGGCAGGCGATCTGGAGAAGTCCACCGAAGATGCCTATTACAAGGATGGGGTCCGCGGGACCCCGGCCTTCCAGCTGAATGGCCTGCCAGTCCAGGCCAACACCTGGCCGGCCTTGCGCGAAGTGTTGGCCGCGACCATGAAAGGTTTTGTCTGACACCCCTGTGGGTAAGGCTGTGGGTCAACCATCCGCGCCTTTCCGCTTTTCAGCCGCTGGGCTAGCCTCGGCGGTTCAAATCCAGAGGATTTTTGCGAATCATGACTGCTGCCAAAACCCGCTTTGCCACCAAGGCACTTATCGCTGCGACCATGGCCCTTGCCCTTGCTGCCTGCGGCAAGAAGGATGAAGGGGCCGCTGCAGCTGTCACGAGCGGCGAACCGATTGCCAAGATCGCGCCGCCTGCGGGTGCCAGCTGGGCCGATACCTATGCCGTCACGCCCGAAGGCGGCTATCGCATGGGCAATCCCGATGCGCCGATCAAGCTGGTCGAATATGGTGCGCTCAGCTGCTCGCACTGCGCCGAGTTCGCGGAAATGAGCGCTGCCGAACTGCGCGACAACTTCATCGCCAGCGGCCGCGTCAGCTATGAAGTCCGCTTCTTCATGCTGAATGCACTGGACGTCCCGGCCACCCTCCTCGCCACCTGCGGAGCACCCGAAGCGGCACTGCCGCTGGCAGAGCAGTTCTGGGGCTGGCAGAAGAACATGTTCTCCAACCTGCAATCCAACGAAGCCGCGCTGAATGCGGCTGGGCAGCTGCCCCCCGAGCAGCGCTTTGCCGCAATCGCCCAGGCCGGCGGAATGGACAGCTTCTTCGCCTCGCGCGGGATTGCGGCCGATCAGGCCAAGATTTGCCTCGCGGATACGGCCAAGGCCACCAAGCTGGTCGAAGCGACCAACAAGGCTGGGCAGGAACTGAACATCACCGGCACGCCAACCTTCTTCCTCAACGGCACCAAGCTTGATGGGAACACCTGGGAAGCGGTCAAGGTTGCCCTCGAAAAGGCTGGCGCCCGCTAAACCGGGGCCAGGAGGGGGCACCAGCTTAGCGCCATGCGGATCAAGCGGCTCAAACTTTCAGGCTTCAAAAGCTTCGTTGAGCCGGCTGAGCTGCATATCGAGCCGGGGCTGACCGGCGTGGTCGGCCCCAACGGCTGCGGCAAGTCCAACCTGCTTGAAGCAATCCGCTGGGTCATGGGCGAAAGCTCGCCCAAATCGATGCGCGGCGGCGGGATGGAAGACGTGATCTTCGCTGGCACGGCCCAGCGCCCGCCGCGCGATTTCGCCGAAGTCGTGTTGCTGGCCGATTCGGGTGACAACGACAGCGATCTGGAAGTTGTCCGTCGGATCGAACGCGGCGCTGGGTCGGCCTACCGCGTCAACGGGCGGGATGTCCGCGCCAAGGATGTCGCCCTGGTCTTCGCCGATGCCGCGACCGGTGCCCACTCCCCCGCGCTGGTCAGTCAGGGCAAAATCGCCGCAGTGATTGCGGCCAAGCCAGCCGAACGGCGGATGATGCTGGAAGAGGCCGCGGGGATCGCGGGTCTCCACGTTCGGCGCAAGGATGCCGAGCAGAAGCTGCGCGCGACCGAGGCGAACCTGGCGCGGCTGGAAGACCTGATGGGCCAGCTCGATACGCAGATTGGATCGCTGCGCCGTCAGGCGCGCGCCGCGGAACGCTATACCGCGCTGTCTGACAAGATCCGGCTGGCCGAGGCACGGCTGGTCTTTGCCCGCTGGCGCGATGCCGCCGCTGCTGCCGAAGCTGCCCGGGCCGAAGCCCAGGCTGCAGAGGCCCGGGTTTCCGCGGCCCAGACCGCCATGGCTGAGGCGCAAAAGTCCCAGCACGAAGCGGCCGCTGCGCTGGCCGAAGCGCGCGATGAACTGGCAGACCGGCGCGACGATGCCACGGCGCACGGCCACCGCATGGCCGCGCTGACCACGCAACTTGAGGCCGCAGAAGAGCGGCTGAACGACCTTGACCGGCAGCAAGCACGGCTTGAGGCGGACAAAGGCGATGCCGATCGGCTGACCCGCGATGCCGCAACCGCTTTGGCCAAGTTGGAACGCGAACTGGCCGAGGGTGAGGAACGCCTTGAGGCCGAAGAGAAGCGCCGCCCGCTGGTCGCCGCCGCGCTGGAAGATGCCGACCGAAACCTCCGCCAGGCCGAGCTGGCGCTGGCCAAGGCAACTGCCGACCAGGCCGGGGTCGAAGCCGAATGGCGGGTGGCCGAAGCCGAAGTTGCCGCCGCCCAGCAGCGCCTTTCGCGGCTGGATGCCGAAGCCCGCCGGCAAGAGGAATTGAAGGCTGCGCTTGCCCGTGAAGGCGATCCGCTGGCTGCGCTCGCCGCGGCCGAGCAGGCCCGCGATGCCGCCGCCGAAACACTGATCGCGGTCCGCGCTGCTGTCGAGACCCAGCAGGCCCGCAAGGGCGAATTGCAAGCCGCGCGCGATGCTGCCTCCTCGGCCCTCGCTTCGGCCAAGGCCGAACTGGCTGGCATCGAACGCGAGTGGCAGGCGCTGGTGCGCGATCGTGATGCCCGTGCCAGGCAGGCCAGCGGCAAGCACGGGCTGCCCGTCGCGCTTGACCAGGTGCGTGCCGCGCCGGGTTATGAGCGTGCCATTGCCGCCGTGCTGGGCCGCGATGCCAAGGCGCCGGTCGGTCAGGCCCCGATCGGCGAAGACGGGCGCTTCTGGACGGGCGCCACCGCCCCCAAACCCGTGAAGGACAGTCTGGCCGCCCACGTCAACCAGTGCCCAGACCAACTCAAGGCCCGCCTCGCGCTGGTCCACGTGGCCGAGGATGACGATGGCCGCGCGCTGGGTCCAGGGGAATGGCTGGTCACGCGGGCAGGCCGCATCCGCCGCTGGGATGGCTTTGTCTCCCAGGGCGAAGGTGCGGCGGAAGCGGCACGGCTGGAAGCAGAGAACCGCCTGACCGCGCTGGAAGCGGACCTTCCGGGCAAGCGCGCGCTGGTGGAGGAAGCTGAAGCCAATGCGGCCACGGTCCAGGCCGAGCTGTCCGAATTGCAACTGGCGGTAATCGCCTCTGAACGTGCTGTAGCCGAGGCATCGGAAGCCGAGCGCGCCGCCCTGCGCGCCGTTGACCTGGCCGAAGCGGCCAAGACCCGGCTTGAGGCCCGCCGCGCCGAACTGGCCGAAGCAGCGGGAGACTTGGCCGAACAGCGCAAAACCGCCGAAGCGGAGCTTGCCGCAGCCCACGCACGGCGGGCCG
>JACCDN010299662.1_pt1 | contig 83256 bp, 72 predicted proteins | sample 7441691 | NCBI WGS metagenome assembly JACCDN01 (sample SAMN15323439, study PRJNA562643) | freshwater metagenome | isolation source: river surface water | place: USA:Blue River Watershed | collected 2017-08-16
GTTCATGTAATAACGAATGTGCGTCCACGTTGCAGTCCTCCTAAATTTGCAAGGTCTGTCGCATTTGATCACAATAAATTAGATTTATCAATCAGTTACGTTAAAAATTCGCGGGGATATGTCAGCTGAGGAGATGTCCTGAGGAGGCGAAGCCGTCGCGAAGGGCATCGTCTCGAAGGGTAAACGGGTATTTTTAATTTTGGTGGTCCACACTTCGATACGGCGTCCTTTGAGAACCTCAGGACGTCTCCTTGAGACGAACGGCTGTTTTTAATTCGTGGCGATATACCGCTACGTTTCACGCTTTTTTTTCAGCAAACGTTGTAATTTCAGTGGGGATAAATAGTCGGTGAAAACGCGGCCGTTGATATGATCGATTTCATGTAAAATGCAACGCGCTAATAAATTATCTGCTTCGATCAACACTGTGCTACCGGTGCTGTCTTGTGCCCGTACGGTAACTGCCGCGGGACGCTCTACCGGAAAAAAAAGGTCGGGGAACGACAAGCAACCTTCTTGCATAACACAACTTCCGGCTGTATTGATAATGTGTGGATTTACCAGACAAATAGGTTGCGATCGATCAGGCGAAACATCGATGGTGATGATACGGTGCAATACGCCAATTTGGTTGGCGGCTAAACCAATGCCATTGTCGTCGTACATCGTGTCAAACATGTCAGCGATCAATTGCACAATTTCATCATTGACAGATGAAACAGGTTTGGCTTCTTCCCGCAGTGCAGGATGTGGGAACTCTAATATTTTTCTAATCGACATCGCATAACATCTCGTAAAGCCAACAAACTTACGTTACCATATGAAGCTTAATCGTATAGGAGTTGCGCGGATTCTACAAGCATCGCGCAGGATCTAAAGAAAAATCTCATCCGCAAGCGGATGAGCCAAAGGAGGAGTCCAGAGGGGAGCGTATGCAATCGCTCTCCTCTGGTCGCCGTTCGCGCGACTACTTCGCGCAGGCGAGCGATTAGAGAAACAATCTCGGTCGCTTGCGGCCGGGTTGTTTAAGGATAAACTTATGCGTTACGGTCGTTGGCTGCACGGATTGCTTTTATGCATCCCTTTTATTGCGATGGGATATGCGGTGGAACTTGTTCCACAATACCCAGCACACTACACGGTGCAAGACAACGACAGCCTGTGGGACGTGTCTAGTCATTTTTTAGTAAAGCCTTGGCAGTGGCAACAATTGTGGCATAACACGCCCCAAATAAGGGATCCTAATCGCTTATTCCCGGGAGACGTTATCTCGGTATCACAGCATGATCACGCCATACAACTGCAGCTGTTGCATCCCGTTGTTGCGAGCAAGCACGCACCGCGTATTCGCTACTCGCCGATTCCGCCGGTGAACATGGCCATTCCGCGCAGCAAGGCCAATAAATTTTTAAAGCATTTTTTGATTTGGGATAAGCAACAACTAACGCACGCGGCGCGCATTGCTGCGTTGCAGGAAGACGAATTGCTAGTGTCGGCGGGGAAGCACATCTATACCAAAGACGCATTACCGCCAACGGCGCGCAGCTATCACATTATTCATCCTGGGCGCACCTACTATGGCCTGGATGGTAAAACGGTCCTTGGCTATGAGGCGGCAGACATAGGTCGCGCACGTGTCGTTAACCAAGACGCACCGTCTACCCTATTAGTGACGCATGCTATTCAAGAGATCCATGCGGGTGATTACGTTATCCCTGACGATCAGGCTAAGCGCGAACCTTATTTTATGTTGAAGGCGCCTGCATCACAAATTAACGGTCATATCGTCGATGTCGTAGATGGATTAGAAACGTTTGGGCAAAAAGGCATTGTGGTGATTGATCAAGGCAAAAATGTAGGGCTAGTGCCTGGGGATGTATTAGCCATTTACACAACACCGCGTACCGTCGCGAGTGATATCTTTCATCAAGATATGCCGCAAGCACAACGCACTAAATTACCCAGCACACGCATTGGTGAATTGATGGTGTTTAATGTTTTCTCTAAAGCAAGTTACGCATTTGTGGTGCACACGAATCAGAATGCTAAAGTATCGGATGAAGTGCGTAATCCATAGTGGCTACAGCAGCAAAATAGCGGGGTATCCCGCTCACGGTATAGTGGTGTGTGATGTCAGTGTCTGCAAATCATCCGCATTTAGCCTATTGGTTGTGTTTAGCCAATGCGCCTAAGCTGTCGCCCCGTGTCGCTATTACCTTGGTCGAGACGTTGGGTGGCATCCATGCATTGTTCGCACAGTTGTCTGCTTTGCCACAGGGCCTATCACCTGCAACGCTTGCGTATTTACACCAGGCAGATTGGGCCGCTTACGCAGCCATTTGTCGTTGGACGCAGGCGGAGAATAAACACATTATCTGTTGGGAAGATCACGATTACCCGCCTTTATTGCGTGAACTAGCAGTTCCACCGTTGGTACTCTACGTGCAGGGTCAGCGTGACACATTAAATAAGCCGCAATTGGCGATGGTGGGTAGTCGTCAAGCCAGCATCGGTGGCAAAGAGAATGCGTTTCACATTGCGCAGCAGCTAGTAAAAACAGGCTTACTGATCACTAGCGGTCTTGCACTAGGCATTGATGCGGCCAGTCACCAGGGTGCGTTGGCGGGTCAGGGCCAGACGGTTGCGGTGCTGGGCGCCGGCTTACACCACATTTATCCCAAGCAGCATCAAGCGTTAGCGGATGCGATTTGTCAGCAGGGCGCGTTAGTGTCGGAATTTCCATTGCACGCGCCGCCGCAGGCGTGGCATTTCCCTCGGCGTAACCGCATCATGACGGGGCTTTGTCACGGGGTATTGGTGGTGGAAGCCAGTGTGGCGAGTGGCTCTTTAATCAGTGCGCGTTATGCGCTGGAACAAGGACGCGAAGTATTTGCTATTCCGGGTTCTATCCATAATCCATTGAGTAGGGGGTGCCACGCGTTACTCAAAGACGGTGCCACCTTGGTAGAGAGCAGTGATGACATCATCGCGGCGTTACAGCCCGTATTGCCTTGGCTGGATTGCGTTGCAGCGGACGAAGACATGGGCCAAGCTCGCGGTATGTTGTCGTCTTTGCAAGAAAAGCTGATCCAATACATTGGTTTTGAACTGACGTCCGTGGATAAAATCATTCTGCGCAGTGGGTTGACTGCACAGGCGGTTTGCTCCATGCTGCCGTACTTAGTGATGGCGGGGTATATCGCCGCTGTTCCGGGTGGTTATATACGCAATAAGTAATTATTCAGCAACATTAAAATAGTGTAATTTTGCTTGAAAATGTGCTGTTTTCTTTACGCGATGGGGATTCTCAAGGGGAGAATCGCGATTCTTCCCTTGAGCGCCGTTAAGCCCAGTTTTACCGGGCTAGGCGTCGAATTAAGGGTAACTATTCCGCATTTTGCTGAATAGTTACCGCAATAAATCCTGACAGCCAAGTAGCGCCTCGTTTGTCGTCGCTAGCGGTGAGAGAGAAAGTCAGATGAAAGATGACATGGTAGATGTGTTGATTTATTTATATGAGAACTACATAGGCGAGCCTGTGCATGTTGTGCAGGAAATTTCGGTTAACGATCTGAAAAATGTGGGTTTTACTCCGGAAGAGATTGATAAAGCGTTTGATTGGTTGGTTGAACTGGCGGCGCGACCATTGCCACAAATAGTGCAAAAATCAAGCGGCCGGGCTGTGCGTATTTTTACCGAGACGGAGTGTGCGCACTTAAACGTGGCGTGCCGTTGTTTTCTATTGCGCTTAGAGCAATTGTCGTTGATCGATGCCTTTACCCGTGAATTGATTATTCAATGTGTCTTGGCTCTGCCAACGAGAACGCTGAATATCAACCAGTTTAAGCGCATCGTATTGCTGGTCTTGCTGAATCAGGGAGAGCAAGAGCTGGCTGTCACGTGGATTGAGGATTTATTGTATGCTGAGGATTTGCCAACGCTGCATTGAGGGCTAGGTAATCAGCACGGGTATGACCTCTAGAGAATAGGACGAATGAGCAAAAATCTTGTTGTAGTAGAATCACCAGCGAAAGCTAAGAAATTGGCGGAATACTTGGGTAAGCACTTTCAAGTGCTGGCGTCCTATGGTCACGTGCGTGACTTGCGTCCCAAAGAAGGCGCTGTTGATCCCGATAAGCAATTTGCTATGCATTATGAAGTCGTGGAGAAAAACAGCAAACACTTGGACAACATCGCTAAGGCGATGCAAAAAGCCGATCACTTGTTTTTGGCGACTGACCCTGATCGCGAGGGCGAAGCCATTGCATGGCATATTGTCGAGGTGCTCAAGCAGCGCAAGGTGTTAACCGATCAGCCGGTACAACGCGTGGCATTTTACGAAATTACCAAACACGCCGTGAAACACGCGGTAGAACACCCGCGCGAAATTTCTATGGATCTCGTCAATGCACAACAAAGTCGTCGTGCGTTGGATTACTTAGTGGGCTTCACCTTGTCGCCCTTGTTGTGGAAAAAAATTCGGGGTGGTTTATCCGCGGGCCGTGTGCAAAGTCCAGCATTGCGCATGATCGTTGAGCGCGAAGAAGAAATAGAAAAATTCAACCGCCAAGAATACTGGACAATAGAAGCCAGCGCAGTCGCCAGTAAACAACAGGCGTTTAACGCTAAATTGACGTTGTATCAACACGAAAAGATCACGCAATTCAGTATCACCGAGGCTGCTGCTGCAGACAGTGTGAAGCAGCAATTACTGCTTCAGGCTAATGGCAAATTACACGTAGAAAAAGTCGAAAAGAAACAGCGTAAACGCTACCCTGCCCCGCCGTTTATTACGTCTACCTTACAACAAGAGGCGGCACGTAAATTAGGCTTTACCACGCAGCGTACCATGCGCGTCGCACAGCAACTGTATGAAGCGGGGCATATCAGTTATATGCGTACCGATTCCGTTAATTTAGCGCAAGAAGCACTAGAGGCCATACGTGCGTTGATCCAACAGCGCTATGGGCAAGCCAACGTACCCGAGCAAGCACGGCTGTTTAAGACCAAAACGAAAAACGCACAAGAAGCCCATGAAGCCATTCGCCCGACCGAACCGGAGCAGACGCCCGAAGTGTTGAAACGTGAGCTCAATGAAGAACAACACAAGTTGTATCAATTGATCTGGAAGCGCACGATAGCGTGTCAAATGATCCATGCCACACTCGATACTGTCAGCGTAGATTTGAGTGCGGGAGCGGGCAATCTATTCCGTGCTAACGGTTCTACGATCACCGATCCGGGTTTTTTAAGTGTGTATCAAGAAGGTACGGACGATGTGCCGGGTAGTCTAGCCGTCGATGAAGATGAAAAATTATTACCGCCACTGCAACAAGGCGACGACGTGTTGTTACAAGACGTGATTAACACACAACATTTCACGGAACCACCGCCGCGGTTTAGCGAAGCCAGTTTAGTGAAGGCGTTAGAAGAACACGGCATAGGCCGGCCTTCAACCTATGCATCGATTATTTCTACCTTACAATCGCGTGGCTATGTCGTCTTGGAAAAACGCCGCTTCCAGCCCACCGATGTGGGCCGTGTGGTGAATCGCTTTTTGACGACTTATTTTACCCAATACGTAGACTATGCGTTTACCGCTACGCTAGAAGATCAATTAGACGATGTGTCACGTGGCGAAAAAGCCTGGGTGCCCTTGATGCAAGCCTTTTGGCAACCGTTCAAAGAGTTGGTGGTACATACGCAAGAGCATGTGCAGCGTAAAGACGTGACCCAGCAACAGTTGGATCAAGCCTGCCCCAAGTGTGCTAAGCCCTTATCGGTACGCTTAGGCAAACGCGGTAGTTTTATCGGTTGCACGGCGTATCCAGACTGTGATTACACCAGCAGTTTGGATGGCAAAGAAGAAAGTACCTCTGCCGTAGAAGTGATCCCCGATAAAACCTGCCCCAAGTGTGATTCGCCACTGCACGTCAAACAGAGTCGCTACGGTAAATTTATCGGTTGCAGCGGTTATCCCAAGTGCAAGCATGTCGAAACCTTGGAACAAGCCAAGGACACGGGCGTCACCTGTTGTCAGTGCAAACAAGGCAGCATGTTGCAACGGCGTTCACGCCGCGGCAAAGTATTTTTCTCGTGTTCGCGTTATCCCGATTGCACCTACGCCGTGTGGAATGAACCCATAGACGAACCCTGCCCGCAGTGTCATTGGCCCATGCTCACGATCAAAGCCAGCAAGCGCAAAGGCACCGAGTTAGCCTGTCCGCAACCCGAATGTGGTTATACCCAGGCTTACGCTAAACAAGACGCGGATGCATAGCGTGGGATAATGCGTGTGACTGAAATTGCGCTTTACACGGCCCAAAGCGGCCGTATCCAGTTGGATGTAAATCTTGTTGGTGAAACGGTTTGGCTGTCTATAGGTCAAATGGTACAGTTGTTTGGGCGGGATAAGTCCGTCATTTCGCGCCATCTAAATAATATATTTAAAATCAATGAATTAGATAGAGATGCAACTGTTGCAAAATTTGCAACAGTTCAAAAAGAAGGCGGCAGAGAGGTCAAGCGTGAAGTTGAGTACTATAATCTTGATGCCATCATATCTGTCGGTTACCGAGTAAACTCCAAAGAAGGCGTACAGTTTAGAAAATGGGCCAGCCAGATATTGAAAGAGCACTTAATCCGTGGCTACACAACTTATGACAAACGCCTGTCCGAACGGGGCACGCGGGAACTACAGCAGACCGTTGAGTTACTACAAAAGACACTGGTGCGGCATGACTTAGTGACGGATCTGGGTCAAGAGGTTATTCAACTGATATTGACTTATACCAAGACATGGCATTTGCTGCTTGCTTACGATGAAGGGCAGTTGGCATTACCCATCCAAGGCAAACTAGCAACGCCAACACTTAACTACCAGACTGCACTGTCAGCCATTGAAGCATTGAAAATAAATTTGAGTGTACACAACGAGACGACGCATTTGTTTGGCTATGAACGTGATAGCGGGTTGGATAGCATTTTAAATAACATTGAACAAACCTTTGATGGTGTTCCCTTATATAAAACTGCTGAAGAAAAAGCTGCGCACTTGTTGTATTTTGTCATTAAGGATCACCCATTCACTGATGGCAACAAACGGATTGGCAGTTTTATGTTTTTACTTTATCTGACGTCGCAAAATATACCGGTTAAATTAAATGAAAACGGATTAGTTGCATTGGCTTTGCTAGTAGCGGAAAGCGATCCAAACCAGAAAAACATGATCATTCACTTGATTACTAACTTTCTTGTGGATTGAATTTAAAACACAAGTCTTACAGAATTTCCATTGGCGCAACACATTATAGAACATTGCAAATAGACAGGAAAATACGTCTCATTGAACGATTAGCCTAAAATAGGCTGGGAGGATACATGGAGTTAGGACAAATGAATTCGCTGATTGAGACAGGCATAATTTCATTTATTACTGCTTTGGCCGGTGCCTATTCTGGTGCTTGGGGCGCCCAAGCGATTATTGGAAAAATCAAAGACAGAGAGACTTTAACGAAAGAAATACGCAATATAAACGCTGCCATTATAGTTACCTATGAGATTTGCAATTTTTATCTGTCGTCTAAGCAACAGTTCCAGGGTAGAAAAATAAAATTTGATGCAGCTAAGAAGGCATACGAAAATTTGCAGTATGCTCAATCTACTGAAAGACACTCGTTACAGCTAGACATTGAGATAATGCCACGTTTTTTTCTGCCTATAGAGGTATTACGAGAGCAACTATTTGAAAAAATCACCCCCGGCAATCAAGTACTGAGATTGTTTGTCACGTTGAATAATAGAATACACAGTCTTAATCATTGCATAGAGCAGATAAATGCATCGATTGCATCCTTCAAAGAAAGATTACCACTATCAGATAAAGAACAACTGGAATGGTACCTTGGACTAGAGAATGAGCACGGAACTACTGATCGTACTTACCCTAGCTTTATTGAGCATATTTATGCTGACATAGACGATTGCATTTCTTGTAGTCGCATTCTCTACGAGAAGCTAGTAGGACACGGAGAAAAGCTAAGAGACACGTGTAAAAATAAGGTTAGAAAAAAATTACGAAAAATAGAAACAGTTAACTTTGCCGACATTGACGCAGGGGACTTAATGCCAGATTTAAAAAAATACGCGGATAATCTAAAGATAGATTTTGAATGGCCAGTTGTTTCTGTTGCTTCTAAAGATAAACACAGGCGATGGTGGGAATTCGAGAGAACCGTTCGAAAATAAAATGGTAATAGGGTATTTAGTTTTGAAAAATCGTAACTATTCAGAAAATTTGAGGATGCTGTTTATTTGCAAGCTAAAAACAGCTGTTTTATCTACGCGCTGGGGGTTTTCAAAGGGGAGACTCGCGACTCTCCCCTTTGGTGACCACAAACTTACCTTGTGCGGTTATCAAAACAGGATATGCCGCGCGAGCGTCGCATGAAAACGTGAAACGGGGGTTTAATTAGCAACGGTCGGCATACAATTCTTATGTCGCCTGACGAATCATGCCCCAATAGACTAGCGCGCAGCCTAGCAGTAGTAATAAATACATCCAAATAAGAGAAACAACACTTTGTACGTTAATGAAGCTTACTAGCAAGCCGCATACACTGGTGATTAGCATATTAATCAAATACATGGTGGCTGAGGCGGTGCCGGCAATATGGCGAAACAGCGACATCCCTTTTCCCATAGACATGGGAAAGAGAAAGCCGCAGATAAAAAACATTAAGCCACTCGCAATAGCAGTTAAAACGATACTGTCTGTTAACAAAAAGCTAATACCAAACAGTGCTAGTGTGATGAGTAAGGCAAGATTGATGGTGGCAAAAAATAATTTTTCTACGGGATATTTTTTTAGAAAATATCGACAGACAAACGTAGCAAATAAAAATACCAAACCAAAATATAACGCCAAGTGACCAAAAAAAACCGCGGAATAATGAAGTGTTGATTGGATTAAAAACGGTCCCATGATGTTAAAAATGATAAGCAATGAATAAACCAGTCCCATTAAAATGACCATGGCCAGGAATAAGCGGTTTTTGAGAACTTCACTCAAATTCTTTTGGATGGTTTGTAATTGCAAAGGATGTCTATTGAAATGCGTTTCAGGCACGATGAAGAATGTGGCAGTAAGACCTATGAATGTGATTAGGGCAAAAAAATAAAAGCCTGCTTGCCAACCAAAATAAAATTGCAAGTAACCGCCTAGGATAGGCCCAATGACTGGTCCCAAGCCCCACATGGTTCCAATCAGTACGCCAAAGCGAATTAATTTTTCTGGCGGTAGAATATCAGAAAATATGGCTCTGGCTAGTACGGCCACTGCGCCAAGGGTTACGCCTTGCAACAGACGGGTTAATAATAAAAAATCGATATGCGGTAAAAAGATCGGGATTAAGCTGATCACGATAAATCCCAATAAATTTAGCCGCATTAACTTTTGTCGTCCTAACGCATCGGTGAGAAAGCCAGTAAAAAAATTACCTAAGGCGTAACCCAACAGATACAAAGAGATCATATTCTTGGCAGACGAGTTTGCAATATGTAATTCGTTAGCAATCGCCGGTAGTGAGGGACTAATCAAATCAACGGCCATGCCTACAATAGGCATCAAACCAAGTAGCGTCCAAATAATAAGTTGGATGCGTTGTGGCGATAGGTTAAGGGATGTCGCATTTTGCATTAGAATTATCCCGCTAAGAATAAAACGACAGCAGCCGTCATCGGCAGCATTCATCGAGGTATGGGACGCATTGTATCGTTAGTCAGTACGATTACGCTAGACAATGGCAAGGAATTTTGTCAACACGAAATGCTGTCAGCAATACTCAACGCTGACGTATATTTTGCTAAACCTTACCATTCATCGGAGCGTGGTCTTAATGAAAATACACATGGACTGGTCAGGCAGTAATTCCCAAAAGGATTCAATTTGATAGGATTAGCAAGGGTCAATTGCAATACGTAGGAGATAAAATTAATAATCGTTCACGAAAATGTCTAGGTTATAACACTCCATTTGAAGTCTTGAGACAATCACTCAAAAACAGGTGTGTTGCACTTCGTGTTTGAATTTTCCCTTGGGTGACACATTCATGAATTTGAATTTTAGCGCAAGGATTTTCTGCTTAACGCTATCGGTCACGAGTACGTGATGGTTTTCGGTGAATGGCGAGGTAAACACGTAGTCTTCGGTGATTTTACACCGTTGTTTATTGGCGTTGAAGTGTTACATTAAATTGCGTTTGTCATCTCCGGTTAAATAGAGGGACGAGGTTTTAATATGCATGCGATTTCATGCCCATTCTCCAGGAAGCCGCTAAGCGCTAACACCACCGCGACAAAAAAAACCGCGGTGGTGCCCGAAGTCTTGTTATGCGAGGTGGTTGGGCTGTAGTAGGTTACGCAAAACATAACACAAGATGCCGCCGTGTCGGTAATAATTTAATTCATCATCCGTTTGAATGCGGCACAGCAAGGGAAGCGTCAGCGTCTCGCCGCTGCGGCGCGTGAGGGTTGCTTGCAGCTGCATGTTGACGCGGATACCAGCGGCTAAACCGGTGATATCAATGCGTTCGCTACCATCTAGACTTAAGGTTTTGCGCGTTGCACCATCGACAAATTGCAACGGCAATACGCCCATGCCGATTAAGTTGGAGCGGTGTATGCGTTCATAACTTTCGGCGATAACCGCGTTCACACCTAGCAACTGCGCGCCCTTTGCCGCCCAGTCACGCGATGAACCGGTACCGTACTCTTTACCCGCGATAACGACTAGGGGTTGTTGTTGCGCTTGGTATTGCATGGCCGCGTCGTAAATCGACATGACTTGACCGCTGGGAATATGTGTCGTAACACCGCCTTCTGTGCCCGGCGCCATTTCATTGCGAATGCGCGTATTGGCGAATGTGGCGCGCATCATGATTTCATGGTTGCCGCGGCGCGAGCCATAAGAATTGAAGTCGGCAACCGCAACGCCTTTGCTTGTGAGGTATTGCCCGGCAGGACTGCTGGTTTTGATGCTGCCGGCGGGTGAAATGTGATCGGTAGTGATGCTATCGCCGAGCAGTGCGAGAATGTAAGCACCATGAATGTCTTGGCTAGCCTTGGGCTGTGGGCTGAGGTCAGCAAAATACGGCGGCTTAGCGATATAGGTAGAATCCGTTTGCCAGGGATATGTTTCGCTGGCCGCTGTACGTAATGCTTGCCAATGGGCATCGCCAGCAAATACGTTGGCGTATTGTTTGCGGAATAAGGCATTGTCCACCAAACTCACCGCTTGGGCCACTTCTGCATTGCTGGGCCAAATATCTTTTAAGTACACTGGCTGCCCACTGGAATCGTGTCCGATCGGGTCGCGGGTTAAATCGATCCGCGTGTTGCCCGCGAGCGCAAATGCGACGACTAACGGGGGTGAAGCCAACCAATTGGCTTTGACCTGTGCGTGGATGCGGCCTTCGAAATTACGGTTACCGGAGAGTACACCACAGACCTCTAGTTGGTGATCCGTGATGGCTTTGCTGACGGCATCGGGCAGTGGACCTGAGTTGCCTATGCAGGTTGTGCAACCGTAACCGACTAAATTAAACCCCAGTTGATCCAGGTAGGTTTGTAATCCTGCTTTCTGCAAGTATTCCGTCACCACCTTAGAGCCCGGTGCTAATGAGGTTTTGACCCAGGGTTTGCTGCGCAAGCCCTTGGCCACGGCTTTTTTCGCTAATAAGCCGGCAGCCATCAAGACACTGGGATTAGAGGTATTGGTGCAGCTAGTGATGGCTGCGATGACAACATCACCGTGGTGCAACAGAAAATCTGCACAAGGGAAGCCGGTAGTCGCCTGCTCGGTTTTGCCGGTTTCTTGCAACACGCCGGTGAATGCTGCCGGGATGTTGGTTAAGGTGACGCGATCTTGTGGGCGTTTGGGTCCGGCAACGCTGGCTTCCACATGGCTGAGATCTAAAGTCAAACTGTCGGTAAACAAGGGTTCTGCATGCGGATCGTTCCATAAGCCTTGGGCTTTGCTGTATGCCTCCACCAATGCAATCGTTGCGGCATCACGTCCAGAGAGCGACAGGTAATCTATGGTTTTTTCGTCGACGGGGAAAAAGCCGCAAGTAGCGCCGTACTCGGGCGCCATGTTGGCGATGGTTGCACGATCAGCCAGTGGTAATTGGGCGAGGCCTGGTCCGTAAAATTCTACAAATTTATCGACTACGCCGCGCTTACGCAGCATTTGAGTGATGGTGAGCACGAGATCGGTGGCGGTGATGCCTTCGCGTAAAGTGCCCGTTAATTTAACCCCAATCACCTCAGGAATGAGCATGGAAACCGGCTGCCCTAACATCGCCGCTTCTGCTTCTATGCCGCCTACGCCCCAGCCCAGCACGCCTAGACTATTGACCATGGTGGTGTGACTGTCGGTGCCGACTACGGTATCGGGATAAGCGAAGGTGGTGCCGTCTTCTTCGTGTTGCCAAATGACTTGGGCTAGATATTCCAAATTGATTTGATGGCAGATCCCGGTGCCTGGAGGGACCACGCGGAAATTTTTAAAGGCGTGTTGTCCCCAATGCAAAAATTCGTAGCGTTCTTGGTTGCGTTGCATTTCTAATTCTACGTTTTGAGCAAAGGAGTTGCCGTGCCCGAAGTAATCCACTTGCACGGAGTGATCGATCACTAAATCCACACAAATCTGCGGATTAATTTGCTTGGCGTCGCCACCGCGGGCGGCAACGGCATCACGCATGGCGGCGAGATCAACGACCGCGGGTACCCCACTGAAATCTTGCATGAGCACGCGCACCGGGCGATACGCAATTTCTTGCAGCGAGGTGCGCGTCTGCAACCATGTACTCAGCGCGGCAATGTGTGTGCTGTCAGCCTGATGGCGTAACAGATTTTCGAGTAGGACTTTCAGCGAAAACGGTAAGCGTGCGAAATCACCTACTCCGTTCTCATTGAGTGCGGGAATACTAAAATACGTATAAGGTTTGCCATTGACAGTCAGGGTGCGGCGTACATTCATTACAGGGGTATTCGTCACGGTGCATTCTCCTTGAAAACAGCTATCAGTGGGGCGATTGTACCTTAACTGTGACTTAAGCCACACATTTTTGTAGACTGTTGCGTGTTGAAGCAGAAGTAATGGGAGTTAAACGGATATGTTGTTTAAAGTAGCTACTTGGAATGTAAATTCACTGCGGGTTCGCTTGCCGCAGGTGTTGCAATGGCTTGCCGATACGCAGCCCGACGTGTTGGCGTTACAGGAAACCAAAGTAGAAGATAAGGATTTCCCGCTGGCGGCCGTGCAGGAAGCCGGTTATCACGTGGTTTATGCCGGGCAGAAAACGTACAACGGGGTTGCCTTGTTAAGTAAGTCTGTGCCGCAAGCATGCGCGACCGATATGCCGAATTGGGCCGATCCGCAACGTCGTTTTTTGGCGGCAACCATCGCCGGGGTACGCATCATCAATCTGTACGTGCCCAACGGTAATCAAGTGGATTCCGATAAATATCAGTATAAATTGCAATGGTTGCAGCATTTATTGGGTTATTTACAACAGGCATTGCAAGATTATCCACGGGTGTTAGTGGTAGGCGACTTTAATATTGCCCCTGCAGACGCTGACGTGCATGATCCGCGTGCATGGCAAGGCCAGGTGTTGGTGAGTGAGCCGGAACGTGCGGCACTACAAGCGGTGTTGAATGCGGGTTTTTCGGATTGCTTTCGTCAATTTACGCAAGAGGAAGGGAGTTACAGTTGGTGGGACTATCGTTTGGCGGGATTTCAGCGTAACCACGGTTTGCGTATCGATTTGATTCTGGCCAATAGCTCGCTCAGCCGTTTGTGTACCCAGTGCTTCATTGACAAACAACCTAGAGGATGGGAACGCCCATCCGATCATGCTCCGGTGGTTTCTGGTTATAGATTAGACGAGCCGGCTTGATCTGTGGTGGGTGTTCCTATATGATGCGCCTCTTCTACCATTTTATGGGCGCTCGCAGGTACGGGCATTGCGCGCCAAAGAGGTTAACTATGAAGAAAGACATCCATCCTACTTACGTTGCAATCGATGTGACGTGCAGTTGTGGTCACCAATTTGTGACGCGCTCTACTTTAAATAAACCATTGCATTTGGAAGTTTGCTCCAAGTGCCATCCGTTCTACACCGGTAAGCAGAAGGTGATGGATGCAGGTGGTCGTGTCGACAGGTTTAAGCAAAGATATGCATTCACCCAGGTTGGCAAAGAAGGCACTTAACCCGCAAGCCAGCGCATCTATCGCAACAGATGCTAACGGTATGTTATGCGGCAAATAGGCCTGGTCTTAGGTTTTGATCGCGCCAGCTGCGCGGGTCTTCTAAGCCCAATTTCCATACGGATATGCCGCGTAGTTGGTGTCGCTTAGCTAATGCCAGCTTTGCCTGGAACGAACGACTGTCTTCGATAAACAAAAATTCATTCTGGCCCTGGTTGCTGTACAGCGCGTAAGACGATTGCCATTGTTTATGCCACGTCACGTCGGGCTTGAACTCCGCGAGTAAATCCAGCGCCTTTGCATAGCTGATTTGGCGCTCCTTGGAGCGGTAGATAAATTTTTCGGCGACGTGACCTGGATCCAGTTTACCGGTGGTCCAGTGGCCTGAATAAGTGGGGATGCCGAGTGACAGCTTGTGTGCGGGAACTAATTTCAATAAGCCTTGTATACTGTTGTCTACCCAATCTAATGCAGCGATAGGGCCTGGTGTGGTTAAACTGGTGTGTTGGTCGTAGCTCATGACGCTGATGAAGTCGGCGTGTTTAGCCAGCGCTTTATAGTCATAGGCGCCAGACCAATTGCCGGCGACCCAACGTTGGTAATCGGTGCGCGGATTATCCACTGTGCGTGGGACCACCGCGATACTGATACGAAAGCCGTGGGCATGTAGACGTTGCGCTGCCGCTTGAAAAAATGCAGTAAACAGGGCTTTATCCGCTGCGAGAATATTTTCAAAATCAAATTGTAAACCATGCAGGTGTTGTTGCTGGCATAAGGTTAACAGGTTGGCTAACGCCTTTGCTTGGGCAGAATGATTGTGTAAAAATTGATGAAATTTTTCTTGGTTGAAATTGGGATTTACCACGAGTGGCATGATGGGTAGGTGGTGTTGCTTGCCGAGGGACAGTAGCTGCGGATCGACATGGCCTGAGATCGTGCCGTCTGCGGCGAGCTGATATACTTGCGGCGCCAAGACATCAATGGCATTCGCGTGCTGATGAATGCGTTGTAATTGGCTTGGGCTAAATTGTTGGTGTGCGGCATCTGGTGTGAGGTAAAAGAGTCTTTCTAGCGGTTTAGCGTGTGCAGTGATGATCGCACAAGCGAGCAAAAGTGTGATGTTAATTAATTTCATCTATGACCTCTTTTTCACGGCGCTTAGGCTGAGATTCGCGTTATCTGCGTGTCGATCTCAAGCAGTTGGCCGCCAGCCTAGCGTAACGGATAGAGTGCCACAAGAAAATTTTGCGTGTTTTATGATTTAGGACTAAAATGGTCCGATTTCAACAGCTCGGTCGCTTGCGACCGAGTTGTTTCCTTAATCGATTTCGCCTGCGCGAAGTAAATTCGCGCAGGCGACCCGAGCGTAGCTATTGCATAGGCTCCCCTCGGGACTCCCCATCGCTTTGCCTCACCCGCAAGCAGATGAGGTTTTTTCCTTTAAATGAGGTTTGGGGATCCCTATGTTAAGCCTGAGTAAATTAGCGGATTATGCCACGTTGTTGATGGCCCATTTAGCACGTGATACGGTTGCGCTGCACAATGCGAAGGCATTGGTGGCAGAGACCGGTTTGACATTACCTACGGTGAGTAAGTTACTCAAGTGTTTGGTGCATGCCGGGTTATTACAATCACGGCGTGGTGCACAAGGCGGCTACGCGCTTGCTGTGCCTGCAGCGCAAATATCGCTTATGCATATCATTGTGGCGATCGAGGGTGTGTTTGCATTAACGACGTGTAGCCACGGGACAGGAACCTGCAGTTTAGAGGAATCCTGTAGGATGCGTAGCAATTGGCGCTCGATCAATAGGGCGATTGTGGCGGCGTTGCAGCAAGTCACACTGATGGATTTACTGGAGCAGCCTATTGCGACGGATAACATGCAGCAAGCCTTAGTGCAGCGTTTGCGCCATCATCCGAGCAATCGCGTGGAGAGAGTATCATGACAACGCAAGCGGAACATTTAACCCAATTAATGACCCAGGATTATCAGCATGGGTTTGTTACTGATATTGAGTCAGATACTATTCCTGCGGGATTGAATGAAGACATTATTCGGTTAATTTCGCACAAAAAAGCAGAGCCTGATTTCATGTTGCAATGGCGCTTGCGCGCGTACGCACATTGGTTACGCATGACCGAGCCGACCTGGGCTAACTTGCGCATGCAAGCGATCGATTACCAAGACATGATTTATTATTCCGCGCCCAAGCAGAATAACAATGCGCCTAAAAGTTTGGATGAAGTAGATCCCGAGTTGCTACGCACGTATGAAAAATTAGGCATTCCTTTGCGTGAGCAAGCGTATTTGGCTGGTGTGGTCGGGTCGGCTAATGTGGCGGTTGATGCGGTGTTTGATAGCGTATCTGTGGCCACCACATTCAAAGAAAAGCTCGCAGAGCACGGCGTGATTTTTTGTGCGTTTTCCGAGGCGTTGCACAGCCACCCTGCCCTCATTGAGGAGCATTTGGGTAGTGTCGTTTCTTACCGGGATAATTTTTTTGCGGCGCTGAATGCAGCGGTTTTCAGTGACGGTTCATTTTGTTATATCCCGCGTGGGGTACGCTGCCCCATGGAGTTATCGACTTATTTCCGTATCAATGCGGCAAAGACCGGGCAATTTGAACGAACCTTAATTATCGCGGAGCCAGGCAGTTATGTCAGTTATTTGGAAGGGTGTACTGCACCTATGCGCGATGAAAATCAATTGCATGCCGCGGTGGTAGAGTTGATTGCGAAGACCGGTGCAGAAATTAAATATTCTACCGTACAAAATTGGTATCCGGGTGATGCACAAGGGCGTGGCGGTATTTATAACTTTGTCACCAAACGAGGTGAATGCCGCGGTGACAACGCCAAAATAGCGTGGACGCAGATCGAAACCGGATCGGCTATCACCTGGAAGTATCCCAGTGTTATTTTACGCGGTGATAATTCCGTGGGTGAGTTTTATTCGGTGGCGCTGACCAATCATCACCAACAAGCCGATACCGGTACCAAGATGATTCATATGGGTAAAAACACCCGTAGCACGATCATTGCCAAAGGCATTTCCGCTGGCCAGGCGCAGAATACGTATCGTGGTTTGGTACGCATGGCCAAGTCTGCTGAGGGCGCACGCAATTACACGCAATGTGACTCGTTGTTACTGAGTGATACCTGTGGGGCGCACACCTTCCCTTACATCGAAGTTAAAAACCCAACGGCGCAAGTAGAGCATGAGGCGACTACGGCTAAAATCAGCGAAGATCAGCTGTTTTATTGCAGGCAACGCGGCATGACTTTAGAAGATGCGGTATCGCTGATTGTGAATGGGTTTTGCAAACAAGTGTTGCGTGAATTGCCGATGGAGTTTGCGGTAGAAGCGCAGAAGCTGTTGGGTATTAGTTTAGAAGGTAGCGTGGGATAACAACAAGAGGTAGGCATGTTAACTATTAACGATCTACACGTCAGTGTAGCAGACACTCCGATTTTAAAGGGCATTTCGCTGGTGATAAAGCCTGGCGAAGTACACGCTATTATGGGGCCGAATGGATCGGGTAAAAGCACTTTGTCGCATGTGTTGGCGGGACGCGACGGTTACCAGGTCACGCGTGGTTCTGTGCTGTACCAAGGCCGTGATTTATTGGCTTTGTCGCCCGAGGAGCGCAGTTGGGCAGGTATTTTTCTCGCGTTTCAGTATCCAGTGACTATTCCGGGTGTGACCAATATCTATTTGCTCAAAGCCGCTTTCAATGCACAACGCAAAGCGCGCGGTGAGCCGGAGTTAGACGCCATGGATTTTATGGCTTTACTCAAAGAAAAAATGGCCATTGTCGCGATGGATCAGGATTTAGTGTACCGTGCCGTGAATGATGGTTTTTCCGGCGGTGAAAAAAAACGGAATGAGATTCTGCAAATGTTACTGTTAGATCCCACCTTGGCCATCTTAGATGAAACCGATTCGGGCTTAGACATCGATGCATTACGCGTAGTGGCGGAAGGGATTAATGTATTACGTGATAAGCAGCATAGCTTCTTGCTGATTACGCATTATCAGCGCTTGTTGGATTACATCGTTCCCGACTACGTACACGTGTTAGCACAAGGCCGCATTGTGCGTTCGGGTGATGCGCAATTGGCACATGAACTGGAAAGTAAAGGTTACGGATGGTTAACCGACAACGTGACGGATGAGGCTTAGATCATGCAGCAGGCAACCGCGCATTACTTACACGCATTTGCACAAGCGCAGACGACTTTGCCGGGTGCGACGCTGGGCTGGTTGCAGCAGTTTAGGCAGCATGCCTTGACTTCTTTTGAGCAACAAGGTTTTCCTACGCAGCAGCATGAACAGTGGAAATATACCCAGTGTGAAGCCTTGCTTGCGCAGTCATTGCCTTTAGCCATGACGCCAGGTGTTGGCATAACGGCCGCGCAGTTAGCACCCTACGTGTTAGCCGAGAGCCATCGCTTTGTATTTGTTGACGGTCATTTTGCAGCGCAGTTATCGGATGTGGCGTCATTACCCGCGGGGGTGACGTGGCACAGTATCAGTGATATCGCATTGGCTGAATCTGCGTTTTCACCTTTTTTCAGCACAGAGGCGCAGCATGCACATGGTTTCGCTGCGTTAAACGCGGCACTCATTAACGGTGGCGTGTTAGTGTCAGTGGCTGCGGAGACGGTGGTGGATAAGCCGGTGCAGTTATTATTTGTGGCCAGTGGTGCACGCGATGCCTGGGTGACATGTCCACGCGTGTTAGTGCAGTTAGCGCCGCGCGCGCAATTGCGACTGTGCGAACATTACGTTGGTTTAGCAGAGAATAGTTATTTCACCAATAGTGTGACGCAGCTGCGGGTTGCGGCAGATGCGCAGTTACATTATTACCGTTTGCAACAAGAAAGCATGCAGGCTTGGCACGTGGCGACAACCGAGTTGCGGCAGGCTAAAACCAGTCAGGTGTTTGCCTACAGTGCTAATCTGGGTGCTAGCTTGGCGCATCATACCATGGCCGTGCAGCTGGCGGAGCCGGAGGCGTACATCACATTACACGGCTTATATCACGCGCGTGCACGCCAGCAGTTAGCTACACAGGTGTTAATTGAACATGCGGCGCCGTCTACGACGAGCAAAGTGAATTACCGTGGCATAGCGGATGATAGGGGGCGCGGTGCATTCGGTGGCAAGATTCACGTGCAGCCACAGGCACAGCGTACCGACGCGCAGTTAAGCAATAAAAATTTGTTGTTATCCGCGCACGCTGAAATCGATACCAAACCCGAATTAGAAATTTTTGCGGATGATGTGCGTTGTAGTCATGGTGCGACCGTAGGCCAGCTGGATGAAGAGGCGTGGTTTTATTTACGTTCGCGCGGACTCGCCGACGAGACGGCACGTAGCATCTTAGTGTATGCGTTTGCGCGCGATATAGTAAGCACGATGACAGAGCCTGCACTGGTGCAGTTATGGCAAACGTGTATCGCGGCAAGCTTGCCCACGGCGCACGGCGGAGAGTTACCATGAATACAGTTGCGTTACCCTCTGTGTTGGAACACTGCAGAGCCGACTTCCCTGCCCTGCATCAAGAGGTGAATGGCAAACCCTTGGTGTATTTAGACACGGCGGCCAGCGCACAAAAGCCGCAAGCAGTGTTGGATGCGCTATTGCATTTTTACCAACACGACAATGCCAATGTGCACCGTGGCGTGCATGCATTAAGTGAGCGTGCCACGGTAGCGTATGAAGCAGCGCGTTTGCGGGTTAAAACATTTATTAATGCGTCTTCGATACGTGACATTGTGTTTGTCAAAGGTACGACTGAAGCGATTAATTTGGTGGCGCACAGTTACGGCGGTGTGGTGTTAACGCCGGGAGATGAAATCATTGTTTCTGCACTAGAGCATCACGCCAATATTGTGCCGTGGCAGTTGGCGTGTGAGTACTACGGTGCCGTGTTGCGCGTCATTCCCATGAATGCAGACGGCGAGTTACAGCTAGCCGCGTATCAAGATCTATTAAACCAACGCACCAAGCTAGTCGCATTGGCACACGTATCCAATGCGTTAGGCACTATCAATCCGGTGGCTTCGATGATTCGCATGGCACACGCCGTGCAAGTGCCGGTGTTGTTGGACGGTGCGCAGGCGATTCCTCATATGCCGGTAGATGTGCAGGCTTTAGATTGTGATTTTTACGCGTTTTCCGGGCATAAGGCGTATGCCCCCATGGGCATAGGGGTGTTGTATGCCAAACAGGCATTGCAAGAGCGGATGCGTCCCTACCAAGGCGGTGGCGATATGATACGACACGTATCCTTTGCCAAGACCACGTATCAAGATCCGCCTTACAAGTTTGAAGCGGGCACGCCCCATGTTGCGGGTGCCATTGGTTTAGCGGCGGCTTTGGATTATTTGAGCCAGTGTGATTTAGCCGCTATTGCTGCCTACGAGCACGAGCTATTAACCTATGCTACCGCGCAATTGTTGCAAATACCGGGTTTGCGACTCATTGGTACGGCACGTGATAAGGCCGCGATTATTTCTTTTGTGTTAGACGGTGTGCATGCGCATGACATAGGCACCATTTTAGATAGCGAAGGCATTGCCTTACGTGCCGGCCATCACTGCGCCATGCCGGTGATGACGCATTTCGATGTGCCGGCTACGGCGCGTGCCTCTTTCTGTCTCTATAATACGCGTGCAGAGGTGGATGCATTGGTCGACGGTTTACTGCGGGTTAGACAGGTGTTTGCATGTTAGATATTCGTGAACTGTATCAAGAAGTGATCTTAGATCACAACAGACAACCGCATAATTATCGTCTGATGGCCGACGCTGATCGACACGCACTAGGGCACAATCCCTTATGTGGTGATCAAGTCACGGTGTATTTAAAAATCGCGGATAATCGGATTACGGACATTAGTTTTCAAGGCAAGGGCTGCGCCATTTCCACGGCATCGGCCTCGCTGATGACCGATTGTTTAATGGGAAAAACCCCGGCTCAAGCGGAAGCCTTGTTTCAACGCGTACATCAGATGCTAACCGGTCAAGGCGAAGCGGTGTTATCGGATAAGTTGGCGGTGTTAGCGGGGGTGCGTGAATTTCCCGCGCGGGTGAAATGTGCGACCTTGGCGTGGCATACGTTTGCCAGTGCGTTGCAGGGTGATGCTGAGACGGTGGCGTCTACGGAATAGTGTGTCTATTGTGCGAAGGCAAGGTTAAGCGCGCCTAAACGCTAGCGGAGAATACATAAAGTTTCAGATTGTTGACGTGTTTACGTCAAAACCGTATCACGGTAATCCTGCCGCGATAGTGTCAAGGAGGAAATGAATGAGGATCTGGATTGTCGATGCATTTACGACAACACCGTACCACGGTGGTCCTGCGGCGGTGGTTATGGTCGATGGATTTCCTGAAGGTACGCTATGTCAAAAAATAGCGGCCGAAATGAATTTATCAGTGACGGCTTTTGTAAAACCTATCGAGAATAACTATTATCACATCCGTTGGTTTACCCCTAAAGTAGAAGTCAAGCTCTGTGGCCATGCCACCCTGGCATCCGCGCATGTCTTGTATCAAGAAAATCGGGTTAAAATGCATGAAATTTTCTTTGATTCACAGAGTGGTGAGCTTAGGGTTTACAAACAGCAGCAGCGTATTACCTTGGATTTTCCTTTGCACAGGACCGGGATCTCATTAGACAAAGACCATTTTCAACAAAGTCTGGGCGTAGAGGTTGTTGGCGCAGTGCAAGCGCTGGAGGATGTTATCGTAGAACTGTACAGTGCTGCAGCCGTCACCGCACTCAATGTAGATGCTGAAAAAATTAGCGCGATCGATTGTCGCGGGGTGATTGTCACGGCAAAAGCCAGCGGGGAATATGATTTTATCTCACGTTTTTTTGCGCCCAGGGAGGGGGTGTTGGAAGACCCGGTGACGGGATCCGCGCATTGCAAATTGGCCGACTATTGGGGCAATAAATTAAATAAATCACACTTGCGCGCATATCAAGCTTCTGCGCGCGGTGGCGCGCTCGATCTTAGCATTCACGGCGATCGTGTGCATATCACCGGCGATGCCGTGACTGTGTTAAAAGGCGAATGGTTACCGAGTGTCGTATAGTAAAATTAATCGCGCCCAGCGGGTTGCCTGGGTACTGACACAGGCTAAAACTTGACAAAAACAGGTAAAATGTACTACAATTTGCGCCATAATAATAATTCATATTAAAGGTGCCATCCGATGTTATCACCAGATCTTTCTGCAACCTCCTCCGCCACAACAAATAGTTTGCCACAATGGATGCGTTGGTTGCGGCATAAACTTGGGCTGTATTTCGGTAGTGAGAGCGTACGCGAGGAGGTAGTTATCGAATATGTACCTATCGAATCGCGACTAACGGCGATACCGGTACCGGTATTACCACCTGTAAATTTTTCTATGGATTTTTCCATAGATGTAAGATGAGACTTTGCTTCTATACTAGAAACCAATAATGCTGAATTACTTGAGCGGCGTGCGCAGATGCATCAGGAAGAGCCACTTTTGTCTCGTTTGCGCTTGCTCGATCAGCTTTCTGCAGTACCAACCACCCATGTTTCGACATGTGACTTCAACCCACATCACGCTGATAACCGCAGTGTAGCGAACGCAGAAGCAACAGCCAGCGCGGCAGCTGCGAGATATGTCGGTAAAATGCAACAGAATGCTGAAAAATGGCGGAGTGGCATTACTACGCAAGCAGCGTTAGACATCATTCCAGACGATCCATGGGGTCTGGTGTTTAATGCGTTGGATCCAAAATCGCTAGCCGCATTAGCCGGAAGCTGTAAGAAATTTTATTGCCAAGTCAGCGCAACGCATGATGAGGGTAGACAAAAAAGATTAGCCAATTATTTTCTGGGAAAAACGTATTTACACTTGTTACCCAAGGGTTGTCTGCGACCCACAGACGATGACCCACGCACAGGTTACGTATTAAGGTGACGCCACAATTAAAAGCGGTGTTATTCTTGCACGAGATTCTTCGCTGCGCTCTGAATGACACACAAGGGTGCCATCCCGAACGTAGTGAGGGATCTCAGGATGTTTGTACGTGTTGTTAGTGAGAATGTACCGTCTGCACGAGGGATGACGTTCCTGCACGAGATTCTTCGCTGCGCTCTGAATGACAAAGAAGATGGATTAACGGTCTTGCTCGGTGCGGCTGATGCTTACAGAGGCAATCATGGCGGGTACACCTATTCAAGAGCGTATGCCCCGGATTTTTAGCCACAATGGTGTGTACGTCGGCGCAATGAGCCGCTATAATCCAGCACCTGACCTTGTGCAAAGGGTAATGCCTTGGTTTTAGCCCGGTGGGGATTTGTCAGATTCATCAATCGATTTCTAGTGAGCGAAGGTATCTATGTTAAAACGCACACCCCTCTATGCGGCACATCAACAAGCGGGCGGCAAGTTAGTCGACTTTGCCGGCTGGGAGATGCCATTGCACTACGGTTCACAGGTGCAAGAGCATCACGCGGTGCGTCAAGATGCCGGTATGTTCGATGTGTCTCACATGGCCGTGCTTGATATTAGCGGGCAAGACGCCCAGCGCTTTTTGCGCTATGTGCTGGCTAATGATGTGGCGCGCTTAACCACGCCGGGCAAGGCACTGTATACTTGCATGCTCAATCCGCACGGTGGTGTCATCGACGACTTATTAGCGTATTTCTTCACGCCAACACAGTACAGACTGATCGTCAATGCGGGAACCCAACACACGGATTTAGCCTGGCTTATGCAACATCAAGGTGCCTTTGATGTGGTGATACAGCCACGTCCTGAATTGGCGATTATTGCCGTGCAAGGTCCGCAGGCGCGTGCCAAAGCCGCCACGGCCTTGTCTACCGCACAGGCCCAACTGGTCTCTACCTTAAAACCGTTTCACAGTGGCATGGTAGACGATTGTTTCATTGCGCGTACAGGTTACACGGGCGAGGATGGCTTAGAGATCGTAGTGCCAGCCACGCAAGTTGTGGCCTTGTGGCAAGCCTTATTGGCGGCGGAGATCAAACCGTGTGGTTTGGGCGCGCGTGACACCTTGCGTTTGGAAGCGGGCCTTAATCTGTATGGCCATGATATGGATGAGGACACCACACCACTGGAATCTAACCTGACATGGACAGTGGCATGGGAACCTACGGATCGCGACTTTATTGGTCGCCCTGCGTTGACGGTGCAGCGGCAACACGGGGCAACCCGCCAATTGGTGGGGTTAGTGTTGACTGAGCGCGGTGTGTTACGTGACGGTCAAGTCGTTGTGTTAGAAGACGGCCAACAGGGCGTGATTACCAGCGGTAGCTTTTCACCTAGCTTGCAACGCGCGATAGCCTTAGCTCGTATTCCTGCCGGCAATTATTTACAGTGTCAGGTCAACATACGCGATAAACCCGTGCCGGCGCGCATCGTAGCACCCGTTTTTGTGCGCAACGGTAAAAGTCAAATTGTAGAATAAGTTTAAAAACAGGAGGAATTTTATGAGTCATGTACCAACGGATTTATACTACACCAAAACCCACGAGTGGATTAGCTTGGGCGACGACAACGAGATCACAGTGGGTGTTACCGAACACGCGCAACAATTACTGGGTGACATCGTGTTTGTTGAGCTGCCTGAGTTAGACACTGAGATTGCACAAGGCGATGATGCTGGCGTGATCGAGTCGGTTAAAGCCGCCGCCGATGTCTATGCGCCGATTACCGGTGTGATTACCGCGGTGAATCGTTCACTGTTGGAAAACCCGGAGTTAATTAATCAGGATCCTTTTGGTGACGGTTGGTTGTTTCGCATCAAGCCCGATGATGTGGCCGATGTCCATGAATTATTAGACGCTGATGCGTATTTGGCAGAAATAGAAGAATAAAAGGTAAGTTATAACTTATGTCATTTACACCACACACTTCCGCAGAAATCCGTGCGATGTTGGATGCGATAGGCATCACACAGATAGATGCATTATTTGATGAGATTCCGGCAGAATTACACATCAAGCGGTTGCCTGAAATCCCCGCGGGATTATCTGAATACGCATTGACGCGCCTGATACAGCAGCGCGGCGCGCAGAACACCCATGGCTTATGCTTCATCGGTGCAGGTGCGTATGAGCATCATATTCCGGCTGCGGTGTGGGATGTGGCGAGTCGCGGTGAGTATATGACAGCGTATACGCCGTACCAAGCGGAAGCGAGCCAAGGCACCTTACAGCTTATCTATGAATACCAAACCATGATGGCGCGCTTAACTGGCATGGACGTATCGAATGCCTCGTTGTATGAAGGCGCTTCTGCGTTGGCAGAAGCTATTCTCATGGCCGTGCGTGCTAATCGTCGTAGCAAATCGCAACGGGTTTTAATTGCAGGTAATGTGCATCCGCACTATTACAGTACGGCACATACCATCGTGCGCAACCAAGCCATCGAGCTGGTACACTTACCGTTTGATCCACACACGGGTACGCTGGGCGATTTAGCGGCGCTGGATGAGATAGACTTTACGGGTCTGGTGATAGCCCAGCCCAATTTCTTTGGTCAGCTCGAAGAAGTCGATCGTCTTACCGATTGGGCCCATGCACGGGATGCCTTAGTCATTGCGTGTGTTAATCCATTGAGTCTGGCCTTGCTGAAAGAACCAGGCGCTTGGGGTAATCGTGGTGTTGATATTGTGTGTGGTGAAGGCCAACCGCTGGGTGTGCCATTGGCATCGGGTGGGCCCTACTTTGGATTTTTATGCACACGCACCGAGTTTGTGCGGCAATTGCCAGGGCGCATTGTGGGACGCACCGTCGATCAACACGGCAACAGCGGCTTTACCCTGACCTTGCAGGCGCGTGAGCAACATATTCGACGTTCCAAAGCAACATCAAATATTTGTACCAATCAAGGCTTGTTGGTAACGGCAGCAACGATCTATATGAGTCTGTTGGGTACGCATGGTTTGCATGCTGTTGCGGCGGTGTGTCATAGCAACACACGCAAATTGGTGCAGCAGCTGACGCGCATACCGGGTGTAGAGTTGGTCTTTAACGGCGCCTTGTTTCATGAAGCCGTGCTACGTTTGCCTAAGCCGGTACCTGCCGTGTTGTCTGCTTTAGCGGAAGTGGGTATACAAGGTGGTCTTGCATTAGAAGCGTATTATCCACAATTGGCCGATTGTGTATTGGTGTGTGCAACCGAAACCAAGACCGACGAAGACATTGACTATTACTATCAAAAATTACAAGAGATCATAACGGCATGAGTACATTGATTTTCGAACTCTCTAGTCCCGGACGTAAAGCGATCACCGCGCTACCGCAGCAAGCCGTTGAACCCAGTGCTGTCCCTAGCCACTTGTTGCGTACTACCCCGTTAGGCTTGCCTGAAGCATCGGAGTTAGATGTAGTGCGTCACTACACGATGTTATCGCGTAAAAATTTTTCGATTGACACCCAGTTTTATCCTTTGGGTTCTTGCACCATGAAGTATAACCCGCGTGCCGTGCACAAGTTGGCGATGCACGAGCGTTTCTTATCACGCCATCCGTTGACGGCGGACGTAAACAGTCAAGGCTTTTTGCAGTGTATGTATGAGTTGCAAGAATACCTGAAGCACATCACGGGCATGGCGGGCGTATCGCTGACACCCATGGCTGGTGCGCAGGGTGAGTTTGCGGGTGTGGCGATGATTCGTGCGTATCATACTGCGCGTAAGGATCAGGCGCGCACCGAGATCATCATTCCCGATGCGGCGCACGGCACGAATCCCGCGTCAGCCGTGATGTGCGGTTACCGCGTGCGTGAAATTCCAACCTTAGACAACGGCGACGTTGATCTCGAGGCGTTGCGTCAAGCCGTGGGTGCGCAGACCGCGGGCATCATGTTAACGAATCCGTCCACCCTCGGCGTATTTGAACGACGCATCACAGAGATAGCCCAGATCGTGCATAGCGCGGGAGGCTTGTTATATTACGACGGCGCCAATTTGAATGCGATTGTCGGCAAAGTCCGTCCCGGTGATATGGGATTTGATGTGTTGCATTTGAATTTACACAAAACCTTTGCCACGCCGCACGGTGGTGGTGGACCGGGTGCAGGACCGGTGGCGGTAGGTCCGCGCTTATTAGATTACTTGCCCGTACCGACGGTGGGACAACGCGATGGCAACTATGTTTGGTTGGATCAGACCGAGTGTCCGCACAGCATGGGTCGATTATCGGCGTTTATGGGCAATGCGGGTATTTTATTGCGTGCTTATTTGTATATACGTCTATTGGGTGCGGAAGGCTTGACCCAAGTATCGGAGTTGGCGACATTGAATGCCAATTATCTGATGGTGAAATTACGCGAGTTGGGTTTTACCTTAGCCTATCCCGATCGACGCGCCACGCACGAATTTATCATCACCTTACGCCAAGAAGCCAAAACCTACGGCATCACCGCGATGGATGTGGCCAAACGTTTATTGGATGAAAACGTGCACGCCCCGACGACGTATTTTCCGTTATTGGTTCCAGAGTGCTTACTGATAGAACCCACCGAAACCGAGAGCAAACAAACCTTAGATCGGTTCATTGCCATCATGGCGAAGATCCGCGACGAAATGCAGACTAATCCTGACTACATCAAACAAGCGCCGCACAAGCAAGGCGTCAGTCGTTTGGATGACGTGAAAGCCGTACGCGATTTGGATATTGTGTGGCAGGGGTAGTGTGCTTTTTGCATGAAGTATTTCTGAATGCTCAGGACATAGTTCGGTTTGGCGTCTAGCAAAACTGTCAACCTTCATCTTTAGTCATGACCGCTTTGGCGCGATCACTGTTTGCTTATTGCGTGGCACTATGGGCTTATGTGACCAGCGGACTGTTCTGACTTGGCCTGTTGTAATTGGATATTAATCATGAAATGATGTGCCATTGTTTCGTGTGAATGGTGATTAAATCAAAGCAAACAGAGCTCAGTTTTTCTCCCGTGGGCGACTAAAATTTAAAAGTGTGAGTGGAGGATGTTATGCGTAATACAAAAGCGCAAGGAACTAAGATAAAAAGACATCAAAGGTAGCTAACAAGCTAAGCCTAGAGACTTATAAGTTTGATACATCAACGTATGTCAAAGTTCCTTCCTCGGTCAGAAGAGACCTTAAATCGGGAAGGCTTGTCACAACGTCCACCGCGAAAACTTCATAGTTCTGTGATGAAAAATATTGCGATTGTTTGGGATCTTGATGGAACTTTAACACCGCATGATGCTACCAGTAAAACTGTTGAAGTTCTTGTGATTTTGTCAACCTTAGTGATTTTATTGTCAACCATCAGGGACTCTTGATTCCTATACAGGATTGTTTGTCAGGCAATATCGAGAGCGAGTGATACTGACCCCGTATGGCTATTTTCACGTGGGATTTATCGCCGTCGGATTAAGCGTAAAAATAATGCGGTTAATAGCGCACTTGCTATTCCTATGCCTAGTGCGTAAATGGGCAAAAAGAATAGTCCTATGGCTGCGGTTGAAGAATGGGAGCACATTATGCATATAAAAAACACAAGGCTAAATATTCCTGCGGCTATCCAACCGGCACGTATGCTACAAGATCTAATGGAATTGGCTGTTTTCATATATTACCTCGCTGCATTAAATAATGAGATTAAGTGTATATTTTAATCTGTTGAACATATACCGCTCGTACTTCAAGATGCGAACTTTGATGGGTCAGTCGCGCGGTATATCCTGTTTCTAGACCTATACAAAGTATGTGTGCACGGTCACCACCGGGGAGAATCGCGAGTCTCTCCGGTGGAAACCCCATCGCGTAGAGAACACTGCAAAATGCAAAAATCGCATTTTGAAGTGAAATGAGTATATATTATTCCACCGTCACCGATTTGGCTAAGTTACGCGGTTGATCGACGTCGGTGCCTTTGAGCACGGCGACATGATACGCCAACAGTTGTAACGGTAGCGTGTAGACGATGGGTGAAATCAGCGCGGGAACACGCGGTAATTCAATCACCGTGATACCGTTGTTAGGCGCTATCTTGCTGTCTTGATCCGCAAACACGATCAATTCACCACCGCGCGCGCGGACTTCTTGCAAATTGGATTTGAGTTTTTCCAGCAGTTCATCGTTGGGTGCAATCACGATGATTGGCATCTCTTTATCGACCAGTGCCAAGGGACCGTGTTTCAATTCACCGGCCGGGTAAGCTTCGGCGTGAATGTAAGAAATTTCTTTGAGCTTGAGCGCACCTTCCAGTGCAATCGGGTAGTGTATGCCGCGCCCTAGAAACAAGGCGTGTTGCTTGTGGGCAAAGCGTTGCGCTAGGGTTTGAATGTCGGTATGTAAGGCTAAGGCGTGTTGCAAATCTTGCGGCAAGTGACGCAGTTGCTGCACGATCGCCGTTTCGTGCTGACGTTGTTTATCCAGTGTTGCCGCCAACAATAACAGTGCCACCAATTGGGTGGTAAATGCCTTGGTGGAAGCGACACCCATCTCCGGACCGGCATGGGTCATGAAACACAAATCGGCTTCGCGTACCAAGGTGCTTTCGGGGACATTGCAAATGCCTAATGTCGCCAGATAGCCGCGTTGTTTCGCTTGGCGCAGCGCGGCAAGCGTGTCTGCGGTTTCACCGGATTGAGATAAGGTTAAAAATAAGGTGTTTTCCTCTACGACAACGTCTCGATAACGAAACTCACTGGCGATTTCCACTCTACACGGTATGCCCGCTATTTTTTCTAACCAGTATTGCCCTACGATGCCGGCGTGGTAGCTGGTGCCGCAGGCGACGATGTGCACGCGTTTGATTTGCGCGAAGAGACGCTGTGCTTGATGACCAAAGCAAGCCTCTAGCACGTGAGTGTCACTGATTCTACCTTGCAGGGTTTCGTTGATGGCTTGTGGTTGCTCGAAAATTTCTTTCAGCATGAAATGGCGGTATTCGCCGCGCTCTGCTGCATCGTGTTGCTGGTTGTGCGTTTTGATCGGTCGTTCTACACGCGCGCCGCTGTGGTCGGTGATAATCACTTTGTCATTGAAGACTTGCGCAATATCACCGTCTTCTAAATAAATAAAACGTTGTGCTACCGGTAATAATGCGAGGTAATCCGATGCGATAAAGTTTTCGCCTATGCCCAAGCCTATGACCAGTGGACTGTGTTGACGTACGGCGAGCACACAGTCAGGTTGGCTAGCATGCAAAATGCCTAAGGCAAAAGCGCCGCGTAGCTGCGCCACGGTCGCACGCGTCGCCGCGAGCAAATTGGGTTGTTGTTCAAAGTGATGAGCGAGTTGATGCGCAATGACTTCGGTGTCTGTATCAGACGTGAAGCGGTATCCTTGTTGGTGCAGTGATTCACGCAGCTCAGCAAAGTTTTCTACAATGCCGTTATGCACGACGGCGACGCTGTCGCCGGAGTGATGCGGATGCGCGTTGCGTTCACAGGGTTCACCGTGCGTGGCCCAACGCGTGTGGGCTAGACCAACGGTACCCGCAAGAGGTTGTTGTTCCAGTGCATCGGCTAACATGGCGACTTTGCCCGGCGTACGTAGGCGTAGCAAGTGGCCTTGGGTATCGATGGTGACAATCCCCGCGGAATCGTAACCGCGATATTCCAGCCTGCGTAATCCTTCCAGTAACAAGGGTGCAATGTTGCGTTGCGCTACGCCACCGACGATGCCGCACATAGAGAGTTCCTTTTGTTAGTATGAAAGGGCGCTAGCATAGCACACCTGTACGGATAAGGGACATCATTGCTGTGATAGGGTGCACGCTAAATTAAAGGAAACAAAGCACATTAATCATAAATAATTATTGACTAACAATAATTAATGTTTTATTTTACATGGGCTGTTTAGCCTTGGAGTAAATGAAATGAATAGAATTAAACGCGTGAGTTGCTTTTTCAGGGTGCTGTTTCAAATTACGTTCGTCCTGTTACCTTTGCCTGGGATTGTCTACTGGGTAGTAGCGCCGGTGGGAACAAGTTGGTTATATGGCGGCATTCATCTGAGCGTTACGGGTATAGGCATTACCCATCCACTGAGTGTGACCAGCCAGATGCTGGGTGGCTTGGTGGGCCTCATGGGGGACGTGCCGTCGCTGTTTGTCTTGTATTTTCTGATTAGATTATTTCGGCTGTATGAGCGCAACGAGATTTTTACCATGGGCAACGTGATTTATCTTCGCAATATCGGTTATGCCTTGTTAATCGGGCTACCGGTCTCTGTGTTATGCGAGGCATTGACAAGCTTACTTCTGACATGGGGCAATTCGCCTGGGTCGCGTGAGGTGCAATTTGGCGTGCAAGGACACGATGTCGTGATTTTATTGACGGGATTGCTCGTCATTCTAGTGTCGTGGATTATGGCGGAAGGTTGTAAGTTACGTGAAGAGCAGAGCCTTATTATTTAGGATGTGATTATGACAATTATTGTTAATGTGGATGTCATGTTAGCCAAGCGCAAAATACGCTCGAAAGAATTGGCGGAAGCGATCGGTATTACCGAACAGAATCTCTCTATTCTAAAAACAGGCAAAGCGAAAGCCATTCGCTTTGCCACCCTCGATGCGATATGCGCTTATTTATCCTGTCAGCCGGGCGATATTTTGGAATATAGCCCATCTGATTCAGTGGATAATAAACGGTTAGTCATAGAGAATGTGGAATGATGAATAACGCGCGATTAAGGCAACACGGTTGCTTGCGACCGTGTTGTTGAACCGGATTATCGTTTTAGCTCCATGTTGTGACTAGGCATACACAAATACTGCATTAAAGTCTGTTGAACGGCTTGGCCAGAGGCGCTGGCTGCTTTGGCGAGGCGTTGCACGTCATCGATGACCAGCAGTTTATTGAGTAGTTCTAGAGTACCTTCGCGTGTCGTGATCGCATCGGCGGTGGCAAGTGCTAAGGCCTTTTCTGCCGCGGTGTTTTTTAGGTGACGACGTCGTGGTTTGGTTAGCGCAGCATCGGGTTTTTTGGCGGCGCGCTGCACGGCGGGCAATGGCGCATCGGTTAATTCGGCGTAATGCGCTAATGCAAATTGCAGTTGTTGTGGATACGTGAGTGTGTCCTTGCTCGAGGGTATCTGTTCTATCAACGATAAGGGGTCATAGCTTTTATATAACCGTGCTAATAAGCTGATGGCGATATTTTTCAGGGTGAGGCCGTCGCTAATTATAAGATTGTCAGCGAAAGCAACTTGGGATTGTAGCGGGAATGCATGCAAAAGATTGATGGCCCAGTCTCTGGGCGCCACGTGGGACTGTGACAGATTGCGGGTAATGTTCACAATGTCTTGCTCTACCCACTGTGCAAATTGACCGGCTTTGGTGGGTTGTGCGAAGAACGTAAAAGGAGTGCCGCGTTTGTTGCAGCCCGCGCGCGTAGGGGTGGTAGTCAGTAAGGGGTGATCACCTTTAAAAAGGATGACGGGGTTGCTACCGCTACTTGTTAGACGTTGTTTGACTTTCTTGATCAGCAAAGGTGCTTCTTGTGGTGATTTGTAATTTTCCTCATGATCAGAGAAATTCTCCGGGACTGTATCGTGGCCCACCGGAATGCGCACCACAAAATTAGGTTCAGGGAAATATATTCCATCGGGGAAGTGGTTGGCGGTGGCTGTTCTGACGCGACGATCCAAGAGGCTGGCAAATTCCAATAACGGTTTGTCGCGTGCGGAAAATTGATAGCCCGTACTCATGATGTCGGCCGTTCCCTGGCTGCCGGTGTATAGCGCGGTATATGCGCTGTAAATGCCGAGGCAATTGGGTAAGCGCAATGCTTTACTGTCGGCATCGATGAAGCTCATGTACAACGGCGCATGTGGGTATTGTTGGCGTGTGCTGCTTACCAGCGCGGTAGTTTGCGGGTGATTTTTTACGTGATCTCTGAGTTCACGATAAGGCACCATGGCATTGCGTAATTGATTTTCGTTGGTGCGACGAAAGGCCCGCGCTTTGCTGCGGTCACGTTGTTTCAATTGGCGGTAAAAGCTCCTGACTTTGGCTTGTTCTACAGGTTTGCTGGGCACTGTTTTTGTTGTGATGCTGCCATCTTCTTGCGTTTGTTGTACGACGCGTGTGGTGTACCATTGAAAATCCCAGAAGCAGGCAAATGTAGACGTTGGAATGGGGCTGTCTAGCGCCGTGTCTAGGGCTGTTTGCAATAATTGATTTTTACCATGGCTCAATGAGCGCGGACGGTTCAAGCCTAGGCTCGCACGCAGATGGGTGCTGGGATCTCGCGTGGGCGAGCCGTTTAAATCAGCATAGCCTTCGTTTAATAACTGCTGCAATAACAGTTGTATTTGCTCGAAGCCACTGTCTGCTGCACGGAGTAAGGTCGTACTTTGTCTTAATTCTTCTGGATGGAGCGTGCCGCGACGCGTGGCGTCAATCATGAAGGGCATGGTATTAAAATCATGCTCGGTGAATACATGGCGTTCGTCGTAACTGTCAGAGCTACCTTGTGTTTCGCTATCGGACGGCACATAACAGGCGGTACTTATCACAAAGCGTGGCTCGGGGAGCGCGGGAGTTTTTGCCTTTGTCGCGTGGCTAGAAGACTTGCTGTGTTTCGTTGTGCGTTTCATGGTGTGTTTCCTGACGGCTTGTTGTTGTGGTTCGTGACAGGAGGCGAATCGAATGATCTGTTATTGTTGTTGTGGTGTCGGCTCCTGTCTTAGGTAGATTACGCCAAGGTATGGGTTTCAGGTATCCGTTACGGTCACGCACTTAAATATTGCGTACGGTATTTTTACTGACAGCCCGTTGTTTCCCAGCACACATCGATTTTGCGGTATGAACGCAACAGTATATTAGCTTGGTAATGGGCCATGTTTTCTACGCTACGGGTATAGCTTTGATGCATGCGGTCATGCGGTGGCTCTCTTTTACGCGCAACGCGTGTACGCTCGTGGTGTGGACGACATGTTGTGCATGGAGATACACCGCTTGCGGTATAGTAGGCAACGTAGCTTTTGCGTTTGTTGGGTAGCTAGGCGATAATGCGCGGGCATACCACAAAAGGAAACACGTATATGGCAAATGCGGTAGTTGATTGGATACTAGACGGAGTTGATTCTTTTCTAGCCTGGATTAGCTTTTCCATGAAGCAATCCATCGATGCTTATTGCGACTTGGAGACAGCGGATGGTCCGCATACCTTGGTTGCTCACGATGGTTCGTTCATTTCTGTGCTGCGTATTCACGGCAATAAGGCATTACTAGGCGGTGCTGAATTTGATAGGTTGCATGAGGGCTTAACTTTATCGTTACAGTCTGCCATGTCTAGGCCGGGTCATGCAGTGCAAGTGCTATTTAATTACGACAAAGAGAACGTTACCCAAACCTTACGTGACATATTAACGCCCGCACACAATACGGCACAACGTTTAGAGCTGGCCTTAGATGATTTGTTTGACGAGCGCGTGAACTATCTCGCGCAGTATTGTGCGGAGGAAAGCGTTTTTTTTGTGGTATGGACCAGGCCTTCTTATTTGAGTGATGAACAGCAAGCATCAACCACCAAAGAGAAACTCAAATACATCAGAGACAATAAATTTCCTGCTTTCAAAAAGACGCAAAATATATTGGCTACCATTCCTGCCTTGCGTGATGCCCACGAGTCCTTTGTGAATGCGGTGCTGGGTGACCTCAACGGATTGGGACTCTACAGCAGTTTACTGGAAGCGCACGATGCGTTATATCAGATTCGGCTTACGGCAGATCGGAACTTCACGGATTTAAATTGGCAGCCGTTGTTGCCTGGTGATACCATGCGCGGCTTGAAACAATACAGTGATTTTGCGACTGACGTATCAACATTGATGTGGCCACCGCTGGCTAAACAGGTGTTGCCGCGCGATGCAGAAAATCTAGACCTACGTACAGTACGCATAGGTGATACCATTTATTCTGCTGTATTTATCGATTTGTTTCCTAAGGAAATTCGCACTTTCATTGCGTTGCTACGTCGTACCTTACAAACTAACATTCCGTGGCGAGTGTCGTTCTTCATGGAGAGTGACGGTTTGCCATCGCTGAAATTTAAGCAAATGCTAACGACCATTTTAGCATTTTCGTCGGCACAGAACCGTTTGATTGCGGATTCGGCCAATCTACTGAAATACATCGACATCAATACCGATGACGCGATCGTACGTTTGCGTGTGGTTGCGGCGACGTGGGCGCCAGAAGGCAATTTACAGTTATTGCGTTTGCGCACAGCAGAACTTTCTAGGGCCATTCAAGGTTGGGGTGGTTGTGATGTTTCTGAAGTCTCGGGTGATCCGTTCGGCGGGATTGTGTCTAGCATGTTGGCGATGACCGCCAATAGTCTAGCGGTCCCTTCGGTTGCGCGCTTGTCGGACGTCGTTTACATGTTACCTATCACACGACCTTCTTCACCGTGGGAATCCGGGGCTATTTTATTTCGTTCACCCGACGGCAAGCCGTGGCCGTTTCAACCGGGGTCCAGTCGTCAAACTACGTGGATAGACTTGGTGTATGCACGGCCGGGTTCAGGTAAATCGGTGTTATCTAACACGATTAATCTTGCCTTGTGTTTGTCGGCTGGCATACAGCGCTTGCCACGTATTGCTATCATCGATATTGGACCTTCCAGCAGCGGTTTGATTTCATTGTTGCGTGAAGCCTTGCCGGTAGGTAAGCGGCATTTGGTCGCGTATCATCGTTTACGGATGACACCGGACTATGCAATCAATCCCTTTGATACCCAATTAGGCTGTCGCTACCCTACCCCACAAGAACGCAGTTTTCTCGTTAACTTCCTCACCTTATTAACGACGCCATTAGGTAGCAATAAACCGTACGATGCAGTTCCCGATTTAGCCGGCATGGTTATTGATGAAATGTTTAAAGCATTTGCCGACGACAATAAACCCACGGTTTACAACGCGGGGGTGGAACCATTGATTGGCGGTTTGTTAGAAGAGATTGGGTTTATGTTAGATAACCGCACCACCTGGTGGGAGGTAACGGATGCCTTATTTTCTGCGGGCTTTACCCATGAAGCGATGCTAGCGCAACGCTATGCGACACCGCTATTGGCAGATGCCGGTGCGATTTGTCGCAGTACGGCAGTAGAAGACTTATACGGTTCGATTAAAGTTCCTACCGGCGAAAGCATCATTGCGGCATTTTCACGCATGGTGTCTGCCGCGATTCGTGAATATCCCATTTTATCGCGGCCTACCAGTTTTGATTTAGGTGAAGCGAGAGTGGTGTCGTTGGATCTGGATGAAGTTGCAAAAAGTGGTGGTGATGCGGCAGATAAACAAACCGCGGTTATGTATATGCTCGCCAGGTACGTTTTAGCAAGGCACTATTATTTAACGGAAGAGAGTGTGCAGGATATGCCAGCACAATATCGTGATTACCACGCACAACAAATTGCAACGTTGCGTGAAGATCCTAAACGTATTGTCTACGATGAATTTCATCGTACCTCTAAGGCGCAGGCGGTGCGTGAGCAAGTGTTACTGGATATGCGTGAGGGTAGAAAGTGGAAGGTACAGATCGCGCTGTTGTCGCAGTCCATCGAAGACTTCGATGAGGTCATGATAGAGTTTGCAACGGCCATCTATATTATGGATGCAGGGCCGGGTCAAGCAGTGGAAAAGACCGCACAGATTTTTGGGTTATCGGATACGGCGAAGACGGCGTTGCGCACGCGTGTGCATGGGCCCAAAGAAGGTGGTGCAACGTTCCTGGCGCAGTACTCTACCAAAGAGGGTGTTAATACGCAGTTGCTGACGGCCACCTTAGGGCCGATAGAGCTATGGGCATTTAGCACCACGATGGAGGATGCCACGGTACGTAACCAATTGTATAAACGCATAGGCCCGCAGGAAGCTCGGCGCGTATTAGCCACCTTGTTCCCCACGGGATCCATCACTAAATTGGTAGAGGCGCGCATGCAAAAGATGAAGCAAGAAAACGAGTTGCTGGATGATAATGCGCAATTGAGCGTGATTGAAAACATAGTCAAGCAGATCCTCGAAGAATATAAGAAAAATCCTCATGTGATGAGCCTGCCGAGTTAGTGGTGTAACGCGGGGTAAGCGGCGTATGCATGGATGCGGTGTGTTTTCTACGAGTTAGTGGGAACTTTGCTAAAGGCTATTGCGCCACGCAGAAAAACAGGTTAGAATCGACCGGCAAGTTCAAGTAGTTGGAAGAGTAGTATACGGGTAAGATATAAAGTGTTAGGTGTTTATTTTCATGAGATAAGGCAGTACGTTTCGTGCTTGCGTTATCAAAAGAAGTAGATAGATGCGTTACAAAAAAGCTCCTTTATTAAGTTAACAGTGTTGGCCAAGTGAAGTGAGTGGGTTATTTTTAATAAATTTAACATTTACCGCGCAAACCATGCTATAACCTAGGTGCACTGTTGTGAGTGTGCTATGTTCCTGTGTAGACCGCCTGATATTTATCTGCTCGACTCCGTCAATTGCTTTGGCTTTTATTATTTTATTTACAAAAGTTATAAGAGGAATGCTCGATATGGGAAATGGTAAAGTTAAATGGTTTAATAACGACAAAGGTTATGGTTTCATTGCGCAAGACAGCGGTGGTGACGTGTTTGTTCACTACAAGTCAATCGTAGGTACGGGTCGTCGCGTTTTAAATGAGAACGATCGCGTTCAGTTCACGGTAACGCAAGGTCCAAAAGGACTGCAAGCCGAAAACGTGACATTGGTAGAAGAAGCTTAGTCACTGCAGAATGACTCCGTATCTCTAGCGCAGGCTTACTGCGTGAGGGATGCGGGGTTGTTCGTGTCATTGATGTCATCGTAATTCTTACTGTTTATGCAGTTGCTTAGACGATGGGTCTAGGTTTTACGCGCGCTGTTCGTTGTCCCGCATAGTTTTTTTACTTAACGTAGATTCTTTTCGAAAAAGTCAAAGACCGCATAACCGTGTCTTGCCATAAACTCCGCTAAGTAGTGTTGGTTATACTGGGATCCATTCATGCCGTGTGAAAAGAGGAGTAATGGAAAAGAGCCGTTGGCTATCTTACCTGCGCGAGCGGCTTTCCCTTGCCATGCGCGATAATGTATGTTTTTCTCTTCGGCGGTGGTGGGATACCACAGGGCTAGGTCAATGCTGCGTTTTTCAGTAGTAAAAGATAACGGTTTAAATCCTGCATTGTAAGCATTGGCGTTGCCGCCAAGCACTATTAAAAATAGTCAAGGCACGATTGTCGCTGGCTTCCAACCTTTATGTCTAAGTGTTCTCATCGGTGGGTTTACTCAAGCTTTGCTGATAGAGCAGCCTATATAATAGGGCGTTCAACAACGCGGCCGCAAGCGATCGAGATCGTTTCCTTAATTGATCTTCGCCTGAAATAAATTCGCGTGATGGCGGCTCGAGGTTAAGTTATTGCATAGCCCTCTGGATTTCCCTTTTGCCTCAGCGCGCAAGGGGATGAGATTTTTTTAAAAAACATTCGTTGTGGGTTGGATTTAATATTTCCTTAATCTTAATAAGATAATGTTGCTTTTTCATAATAATAAACGGGGGTAATTATGCGTGGCCAATTCCAGGGACAGCAACAACAAGAATTAAACCGATTACAAAGAAGACGGGAGCGTTTGGAGTGGGCCGTGGACGTGTGGCAGCGCATGATGGGGTATGCGGCTGTATTATTGTTAATGACCGCTATTTTGCTCGCTTTAGTTATGTTAAGCGTGCCGCTCATTGCCATGGTCGCCGCAGCATTTGTCTACGTAGCAGCGAGTTTTTTCATATTAGAATCATACAAACGTGATATTAGGACTACAGGTCAGTTAGCGGTTTTATATGCCCCGTTATTAGCAGGGTTGCTGATTCCTGTAGTATTGGGTGCTGTTTCTGCCTTGCCTGTTATCTTGTTAACAGTGGGCATAGTGTTGGGGCTCTCGCGGTTTTTATCAGGGCCGTGGCAAAACTGGACGCCTTTCAGTGGGTTACTCCGGCGCACAGTGTCCGCAGTGAATGCAGTGAGTGCAAAACTTAATACAGAGCGTAATACTGTACCCCAGCAGCAGAGTTTGCTGGGCGCGCAGGTGCCAACAATACCAAAACCCTCAGCGCCGCCGCTCAAAACTTTGGTGGAGTCAGCAGCAGAGCTTCAAATAATTAAGCCGCGTGTACAGATACCAGCACCATCAGCGCCGCCATCACCAGCCTTGCGATCTTATTCCAACGCAGGTACGGGCGTGTCTGCAATGGGTGGGCCGGGTTTCTTTGCAAATAACGGCGGCAAAACGGAGTATACACAATTAGTAGAAGGCGATAGGGATGATCATCCGAAAAGCCACTGTTGTCCAATAACCCAAGAAGTGATGAAAGAACCCGTCATGGCGGCCGATGGGCATAGCTACGAAAAAGCGGCGATAACAAAATGGCTTAGTGAGCATAACACGAGTCCGCTGACCAACGAGGTGTTGCCGCATAAAGGTTTGACGCCTAATCATGCCTTGAGAAGTGCGATTGAAGAATATCGAAACGGTGCAAACCAACAACCAAAAGAGTTTGTTATTTAGGCGTGCACTAAGATGGCCTAGGTGGTGTGAGTCAGATACACCACCTCGAATGAATGGATGAGTTTGTGGTATGGCAAGTTAACGTCTGGAACCTAGATCTTTATCTGATTTTTCACCTGCAATTAAATGAGTCAGTTCGTCGCATAAGATAATTTTACCGTCCTTTATTTGAAATAGCGCATTTACTTGTGCTTTGACTCTGGTTTTATTTTTCTTTACGCCATCGATAACATGGATGGTAGCCACTTTATCTCCCTCTACGACGATATGCTTCACCGTTATCTTAACCGATTGCATAACATTCTTTTGCGCTTTCATATGGGCCACAAAATCAGCGTAGTTTAATTTTTCCCCGTCGACGTATTGCACGTAGGTTTTAGAAAAATAGGTGGCATAGGTTGCTTCTGTTGCATGCATGTTTTCTACGACATTTGAAAAAACGTTTCGTATAAATTGTTTGGTCGCATCGCCCTGCATCGGTGCTTCTGCGGCAAAGCATGCAGAAGTTAACAGCGTGTTTATACATAATGCGGTAATGAACCTGACTCTACGAGAATTCATACATACTTTCCCTTCAATGCTTACGTTAGGCGTCTGACCCGTGGCAGCGGGTTTAGTCAAGGGAACAGTGTAATGGGTGGGAGACGCTATTTTCAAGCGGTTTGCCTTTTCATGAGGCAACAAAAAACCCCGCGAACGGGGTTTTTTGCGTAACAAAGGCGTTTTAAAACGGATGATTACATCATACCGCCCATGCCGCCCATACCGCCCATGCCACCCATATCACCGGCGCCTGCATGAGACGTTTCGGCTTTAGGTAGTTCGGCGATCATGCATTCTGTCGTGATCATCAGACCAGCGATAGAGGCTGCATGTTGTAATGCACTGCGGGTTACTTTGGTTGGATCCAAGATACCTAATTCGATCATGTCACCAAACTCGCCGGTTGCGGCGTTGTAACCAAAAGCAGCTTTGCCATGTAACACCTTCTCTAACACAACAGAAGGTTCTGCACCGGCATTCGCTACGATCTGACGCAATGGGGCTTCTAACGCACGACGTACGATATTGATACCAATATCTTGATCGTTGTTGTCGCCTTTGAGTTTTTCCAGCGAGCTGATCGTACGAATCAATGCGACACCACCACCGGGGACCACACCTTCTTCTACGGCAGCACGTGTTGCATGCAATGCATCTTCTACGCGGGCTTTCTTCTCTTTCATTTCCATTTCTGTTGCAGCGCCTACTTTGATGACGGCTACACCACCGGACAACTTAGCAACGCGTTCTTGCAATTTTTCACGGTCATAATCCGAAGAGGTATCCGCGATTTGCACACGCAATTGAGCGACACGATCTTGGATCGCCTTGCTCTTGCCTGCGCCGTCGATAATCGTGGTGTTGTCTTTGGTAATGACGACGCGCTTAGCGCTACCCAATACTTCCGCTGTGGCAGATTCTAGGTTAACGCCAATTTCTTCAGAAATGACACTGGCACCGGTTAAAATGGCGATGTCTTTGAGCATTTCTTTACGACGGTCACCGAAGCCTGGGGCTTTCACTGCAGCTACCTTAACGATGCCACGGATGTTGTTTACAACTAAGGTTGCCAACGCTTCACCTTCTACATCTTCAGCTATCAACAGTAATGCTTTGCCTGCCTTTGCGACGGATTCCAAAATAGGCAGCATTTCGCGTATGTTAGAAACTTTCTTGTCTACTAATAAGATACAAGGAGCATCTAACTCTGCTGTCATGTTTTGTTGGTTGGTGACGAAGTAAGGGGAAATGTAACCGCGATCAAACTGCATACCTTCAACGACGTCTAGCTCATTCTCTAAGCTGTTGCCATCTTCTACGGTAATAACACCTTCTTTGCCAACCTTCTGCATGGCGGAAGCAATGATATCGCCGATCACAGAATCCGAATTCGCAGAAATCGCGCCGACTTGCGCAATCGCTTTGTCTTCTTTGCAAGGCTTAGATAATTTTTGCAATGCTTCTACGGCAACAATAACAGCCTTATCAATACCACGTTTGAGGTCCATAGGATTCAAACCAGCAGCAACAGCCTTAATGCCTTCTATCAGGATAGCTTGCGCTAACACGGTTGCTGTTGTGGTGCCATCACCCGCAACGTCAGAGGTTTGTGAAGCAACTTCTTTCACCATCTGAGCGCCCATGTTTTCAAAATTGTCTTTCAGCTCGATTTCTTTAGCGACTGAAACACCGTCTTTGGTTATGGTTGGCGCGCCAAAAGACCTGCCTAACACGACGTTACGGCCACGTGGCCCCAACGTTACTTTTACTGCATTGGCGAGGATGTTGACGCCTGCCATCATACGCTTGCGCGCACTTTCATCGAAAATTAATTCTTTAGCACCCATATTTCTTCTCCATTACGAGATTAAAACTTACTATTAAATTCCTGTTAGTTAAGCAACGACGCCGATGATATCGTCTTCGCGCATAACTACCCACTCTTGGTTGTCCAATTTGACTTCAGTACCTGCGTACTTGCCAAATAATACCTTATCACCTATCTTGACTGACAGATTGCGCACATCACCGTTATCCAAGGTTTTGCCTGGACCCACCGCAACGATCATGCCCAAGATTGGCTTTTCTTTTGCCGTGTCAGGTATGACAATACCACCTGCCGTTTTGTGTTCTTCTTCTAGACGTTTGACAATCACCCGGTCATGCAGCGGGCGAATATTTGTTTTTTCAGCCATTCATATTCTCCTTCCGAAAGAAAGCCCGGGGGTAAAACCATACACCTTGCGGGCAACATTATAAATACCGTATAACACTCAACTACCCGAGTGTTGTTGACAAGCATATGGGGCTATCCTAGCAAATATCAAGGAAATTTTGTTGCGCAGCAGATTTTTGCTTTGCCTGTTGAGTGGGGCGTTGGAGTCCGAGTAAATTTATTTAAAAATCAATGTATTATGTTTTTTCTTGGGTGTGTCGCATCTTTTTTTGGGGGGTGGGTGCTTCAATGGCTAGCTTGGGTTTTAGGTGGTCTTGCGCAACGGCTGAAGTACGCTGCAGCGCAATCTATCTGTTGCTGCGCTGCTGTCGCCTGTGTTAGGTATTGTACAAAAAGGAGCAAACGGGCATGATAACCGAACAGTCAGTTGTGGTATTTTGCACCTGTCCTGCTGGTGAGGAGCTTGCTAAAAGTTTGGTGGAGCAGCAGCTGGCGGCTTGCGTTAACATTTTGCCTCAGGTGCAATCTATTTACCGCTGGGAAGGTGTCATCGCGCAAGAGCAAGAGCAGTTATTGATAATCAAGACTACCCTGCGGGCTTATCCCGCGTTAGAACAGGCGATACGCGCACAGCATCCTTACGCTGTGCCTGAAATTATCGCGTTACCCGTGACGCAAGGCTACGCGCCTTACTTGGCATGGATTACCGAAAGCATAGGGGATAGTCGCTGACTAATGCGTGTAACCCCGTTATACTTCTGCGTTGTCGTGGTTTAGCGAGGGTTGCTGATGAAACAAGTACGTTGGTTTGTTTGGCTGTGGTGTAGTTTGTTCTGCATGGCGGCAGAGGCTTTTGCTGCGCCCGATTTTCTCTCTGTGGAGCAGGCGTTCCATTTGAGCACCCACTTGGAAAAAAAGCCCGCCGCACTGCGGATTAACTTCGCGATCGCGCCAGACTGCTATTTGTACCGTGATCGTATTCACGTGCGTGCTATAGCAACGGATAAAGTGACATTGGGAGAACCTACTTTTCCGCCAAGTAATAAAACACTGAGTGATGGTAAACAAACGTATGCTGCTTACAAGGGCACGGTGGATATAAGGTGGCCCATACAGCAGACGCAGGTACAGCCTTTTGTTGTTGAAATCAGTTATCAAGGTTGTGCGGAGGCAGGCATTTGTTATCCCCCGGTTACGCAGCGCTTGGAAATTAATCCACTGACGCAGGCTGTCACGGCGCAAGCAGCGTCAGACGCGTTAACGCGTTCGGTCGCTTTGCCTAAACAAATGCGTTTGCAACAAATGCTACAAGAAGAAAATATACTAAAAATCATCTTCTCTTTTTTTGGATTGGGGTTGCTATTAGCATTTACACCGTGTGTGCTACCGATGATCCCGATCATTTCGGGCATTATTACCGAGCAAAAGTCATTAACGACCGGAAAAGCATTTCGGTTGTCTCTCACGTATGTGCTTAGTATGTCGGTTACGTATGCGTTGTTGGGTATAGGGATGGGCGTAATTGGCAGTGGCCTGCAAGCCGTCTTGCAATCGGTGTGGGTTCTGAGCTTATTTAGTCTGATGCTGGTCTTGCTTGCTTTATCCTTATTTGGATTATATGAATTGCAATTGCCACGTGTCGTGCGTCAACACATTCATGGGTTGAGTCTGCGCCAAAAAAGCAACTACGTGGGTGTGGCTAGCATGGGGGTATTGGCGACGCTGGTTGTTTCGCCTTGTGTGAGTGCACCGTTGGTGGCGGCGTTAGGTTACATTAGTCAAACAGGCAATGCTGCGATGGGTGGTGTTGCTTTGTTCAGTCTTGGTTTGGGTATGGGTTTGCCCTTGTTGATCGTGGGGACTACCGAAGGAAAATTGTTACCGCGCAGTGGTCCATGGATGCATGCGGTTAAAAACTTTTTTGGCATATTGCTATTGGCTATGTCGATTTGGATGTTGAGCCGTGTTATCCCGGTGGCGTTACAAATGTTGCTGTGGGGTATGTTGTGCATAGGGTGTGGCGTTTATTTGGGCGCATTAAATAATAATAAAAAAGGTTGGCCGCAATTATGGCAGAGCGTGGGTATTGTGTTGTTGACCTATGGTATTTTGTTACTAATCGGAGCGAGTACAGGTCACCGCAACCCGTTGCAACCTCTCATGAAGGCTACCGTGGATACGCAGCAGTCGCAGGTGCGCGAGGTAAGCAGTCGTGATGAGTTAGTTGAACAGCTGGAGCATGCCCATGGTCGTTTAACCCTATTGGACGTCTATGCTGACTGGTGTATCGAATGTAAAAAATTAGAAGAGCACATATTTACATTGCCCAAAATAGAACGCATGCTCAGCGCAGTGCAAGTGCTGCGTTTAGATATCACACACCTTACGCCAGACAAGGATGCAGTGTTGCGTCAATTTGCTGTGGTAGCACCGCCTACCCTATTGTTCTTCGATCGCGAAGGCAAGGAGATAACGGATGCACGTTTAGTGGGGGGTATAGATGCGTCTACTCTTGGCGCGCAGTTACAAAAAATAAACTAGGGTGGGCACCGATTGTCCGCATGCTTAGCGAGTTTGGCGGCTGGATGTGGGAGGCTGGATGGTAGCGTTTGTCGGTATCTCCAAACAAATACCCAGGATCTACAGCAAACGCGCAAAGAACTCCAAACATCTAGACAGCCCCATGGAATTACGTCACAATCCGTGACCTAGTGACTGGTCAAGGTGTAAGAATGCCACATATCCGTGTACTGCATGGCCCTAATTTGAATCTATTAGGGCAGCGTGAGCCCCGCCATTATGGCGCACAAAGTCTGAGTAGCATCGATGATCAGTTGATCAGCAACGGCCACAAGCTTGGTCACCGGGTAGATTGCTTGCAGTACAATGCGGAGCACCAGTTGATAGAGACTGTGCATGCGAGTGTAGCAGAGCGCATTGCGTTTATCATTATTAACCCGGCAGCATTCAGCCATACCAGTATTGCGTTACGTGATGCATTGCATGCTGTGGCTATCCCTTTTATCGAAGTTCACCTATCAAATATTTATGCGCGTGAGCCCTTCAGACAGCATTCTTATTGTGCGGGGATTGCTGTTGGCAGTGTAGTGGGTTTGGGTGCGCAGGGTTACTTATTGGCTTTACAAGCGGCACATGATTATCTTATTCGGCAACACATGGGGGAGACTAAACCTGATGGATTTTCGTAAAATTAAAAAGCTCATTGATTTGGTGAATGAAACGAAGATAGCAGAAATTGAAATTCGTGAAGGCGAAGAGTCGGTGCGTATTACGCGTAGCTCACCGGAAGTGACTGCTGCACCGATTATGTATCAAACGCCCAGCATGGTGAGTCATGCCTCCTTACCGGTGAGCGGATCCAAAGAAGAAGCGTCAGCGCTCGTGGTAACGCCATCAAACACCTCGGGAGTGGAAGTAACGTCGCCGATGGTCGGAACGATGTATCGCGCGTCCTCTCCCGATGCGAAGCCTTTTGTAGAGATAGGGCAACACGTTAAGATGGGTGACACACTCTGCATTATAGAGGCTATGAAAATGTTTAATCCTATCGAAACGGAAGTAGCGGGTAAAGTCGTTGCGTGTCATGTAGACAGCGGTCAGCCGGTAGAGTTTGGTGAAGCGCTATTTACGATCGAAGAAAATTAATAACTATGCAGCAAATTTCACACTTATTCATTAATCAATTGCGGAATACCTATGTTAGATAAAATTGTTATTGCTAATCGTGGAGAAATTGCACTACGCATTTTGCGTGCCTGTAAAGAATTGGGAATTAAAACGGTGGCGGCGCATTCCAGCGTTGATCGTGATTTATTGCATGTGCGTCTCGCGGATGAATCTGTTTGTATTGGTCCTGCGGCGGCATTAGAAAGTTACCTGAGTATTCCCGCACTCATTAGTGCGGCAGAGATAACGGATGCCGTAGCGATCCATCCTGGTTATGGTTTTTTAGCAGAAAATGCAGATTTCGTCGAACGCGTAGAGCAAAGCGGTTTTACTTTCATCGGCCCCACTGCAGCCACGATTCGTACCATGGGCAATAAGGTCGCTGCGATTGAAACGATGCAACAGGCCGGCGTACCTTGTGTTCCCGGTTCGGATGGCGTACTCAATGAAAATAGCGATGAAATGAACCTTGCCATCGCCAGGAAAATAGGTTACCCCGTGATCATCAAAGCCGCGGGCGGTGGTGGTGGTCGTGGCATGCGTATCGTACGCAGCGAAGCGGCATTGCTGCATGCTATCGGCACGACCCGCCGTGAAGCACAAGCGAGTTTTGCCAATGAATCGGTGTACATGGAAAAATTTTTGGAGAACCCACGGCATATTGAAATACAAGTGTTGGGAGATGGTCAGGGGCATGCGATACATTTGGGTGAGCGCGATTGTTCTATGCAACGCCGCCACCAAAAAGTATTAGAGGAAGCTCCTGCGCCAGGTATTACGCCAGAGCAACGCAATGCGATAGGCGAAGTTTGTGTGCGTGCGTGCAAACAGATGCGCTACCGTGGTGCGGGAACGTTTGAGTTTTTATATCAAGATGGTGAGTTTTACTTCATTGAAATGAATACCCGCATTCAAGTCGAACACCCGGTAACGGAAATGGTGACGGGTATCGACTTAGTAAAACAACAATTGCTTATTGCTAGTGGTTATCCGCTGAGTATCAAGCAAGAAGATGTTTGTATCACAGGGCATGCCATCGAATGTCGGATTAATGCGGAAGATCCGTTTACCTTTATTCCGTGCCCCGGGAAAATTAATTATTTTCATGCGCCAGGCGGCCCAGGTGTGCGGGTAGATTCGCATATTTACAGCAGTTATGTCGTGCCACCTAATTATGATTCCATGATAGCAAAATTGATTACTTATGCTGAAAATCGTGTTAATGCGACGGCGCGCATGCGCACTGCATTGGATGAAATTGTGATAAATGGTATTACGACTAATATCCCGTTGCATCAAGAGTTGATTCGTGATGGTAATTTCCATCGTGGTGGCACCAATATTCATTACTTGGAAGATAAGCTAAGCCAAAAGCAAAAGGGCTAGGAATACAGTTATGCCGTGGATCAACCTACAACTGGAAACCAGTGCTAAAGATTGTGAGACCGTTAGCGCATGGTTAGAGGTATTGGGTGCGGTCTCGATTACCCTGCAAGATGCAGCGGATCAAGGCGTCTTTGAACCTGCACCCGACAGTACACCGCTGTGGGAGTGCGTCACCCTGCAAGCCCTGTTTGACATAAATACCGATCCGGCACCCATTGTAGAACAATTGCAGCAGCTTCCCATAGAACTGCGTCATTGCGTGGTGACGACTTTGGGTGATGAGGTGTGGGAACGCAAGTGGTTAGCTCACGCTAAACCGCTGCAGTTCGGTAAACGGCTGTGGGTATATCCGGGAGATTGTCCTGGTGTCGACGATACGCAAGAGTGCTACGTGCGCTTAGATCCGGGTCTTGCTTTTGGTACGGGCACGCACCCCACGACACAGTTGTGCTTGGAATGGTTAGACGCCAATATCCAGGGTGGCGAAAACATTATTGATTACGGTTGTGGCTCGGGCATTTTGGCGATTGCTGCGCTTAAGCTGGGTGCTAGGCATGCGCTTGCGATTGATTACGATCCACAAGCGTTGTATGCGACGCAAGACAATGCCGTGCGTAACGGTATTTCTGCAGAGCAACTGTCAACTCAGGATAACCAACAAACGATTACGCAACGCAGCGATGTCTTATTAGCAAATATTTTGGCGAAACCGCTACAAGATCTTGCGCCTACTTTTGCAACACTGCTTAAACCACAAGGGTGGCTGGTGTTATCCGGTATTTTGTCTACGCAGTTATCGGCAGTGGTTGCGAGCTATGAGCCGTATTTCAGCGTACAGAGTGTGCAATGTAACCAGGAATGGTTACGAATAGATGCACAACGTAATCATTGATAAAAAGCGCACGCAACTTATACTGCGCTTTGAGTTTACGCCTAGTCCAGTAAAACGGGGTTGTTGCTCAAGGAGCGATACACGATGCTCCTCTTTTTGGAATCATCCTCGCGTAAGTAAAATACCGCGTTTTTAAGCAAAATCATCCTATTTTAATGTTGCTGAAGAGTTATCCGATTTTTTTATTTTCGGATAAAAAATTTCCAAAAAAAATCTCATCAAACGATTTTGTGCAAGCCGTTAGCAATTTTCGTAAAAAACAGTAATTTTTTGTGAAGAATGTTTATTTTACCTCTTGAGCAAGCGAGAGCCATTGCGATATTATTGCCTGGTTACAAAGAATAGCTAGGAGCTAGCACTGCGTAACATTAAGCAGGAGGCGAAATCAAGCTGCTCTACATAAGACGGTAGGCGGCAATTTTTGTTATCGTTTTATCCATCATTGGAAGAGGGGTCGATAAATCATGTCTACAACATTTGCTACACATGGCGTTTTAGCGGAACAAGCAGTCGCACAAAGTCATAATGAGACCTTGGGTGACAAGGTAGAGAATTCTGTCGCGAAGTTCCTGGCTGAAGTGGGAGATCAAGCAGCATCCAATATCTATACTATGGTAATGGCTGAGGTCGAATCTCCTTTAATCAAAGCAGTCATGCGCCATACCAAGGGTAATCAGAGCAAAGCCGCTATTCTCTTAGGGATTAGCCGTGGAACGTTGCGCAAGAAACTAAAGCAATACGACATAGAACGTATTGGTTAGCACATACCGCTACATGCCGGCATAGCGCTATGCCGGCATGCTCCAACCCGATTAACCGCGCTGAATTTTCCCGAGAACCAATTCCCCGCCGGGCTAGCGAAAACGCTACCCCCGGGTTCAGTTGCGTGTGAAAAAGCATTCGCTTTAGCCCAAATTATGCGGTAGCATTGCGCACTATGACAATCCATAACACACCTATTCGTACGGCGTTGCTGAGTGTATCAGACAAGACGCACCTCGTTGAGCTTGCGCAAGCTCTGGTAGCGGGTGGCGTGGAAATTATCGCAACGGGTGGTACGGCTGCGTTGTTGTCTGCACAGCACATTCCTTGCATTGATATTGCAACGTACACTGGTTTTCCGGAAATCATGCAGGGCCGAGTCAAGACCTTACACCCCAAGATATTTGCTGGTTTATTGGCTAGAGGTGAGCAAGATGCCGCATTGTTGGCCGCGCAACACATAAAACCTATTGACCTCTTGGTGGTTAACCTCTATCCCTTCGCGCGTATTACGCAGAGTGCGGATTGCGATCTGAACAAGGCGATTGAACACATCGACATTGGCGGTCCTTCTATGTTGCGTGCAGCCGCTAAAAATCATGCTCATGTCACGGTGTTGTGTTCTCCTTCTGATTATCACGTTGTCATGCAAGAATTGGCAGACAATCAGGGTAGCATTAGTGCGCGCACGCGTTATCAGCTTGCGCAACAGGTTTTTGCCCATACACGGGATTATGACACCGACATTTTTAATTATTTGTCCCAGGACGAGCATGTTCAGCCGGGCGTTGCTGTGTTACCCCAGCGCTTACAGTGGGATTATCGTAAACAACATGATTTACGTTACGGAGAAAATCCACATCAACAAGCGGCTGTTTACACGAATACAACGACGGCGAGTGGCACGTTGCTGGGTAGTGAGCAATTGCAAGGTAAACCTTGTTCCTTCAATAATTTAGTGGATGCTGATGCGGCGCTTGCCTGCGTAAAAGCCTTGGGTGATACACCCGCTTGCGTGATTGTAAAACACGGGAATCCGTGTGGTGTTGCATTGGCCCCGAATCCTAGCGAGGCTTATCTGCGCGCGTATGCCACCGATCCGGTGTCTGCATTTGGCGGTATTTTAGCGTTTAATGTTGCGCTAGATGAAGCCACGGCGCTTGCTATTACGGGTCAGCAATTTGCTGAAGTAATAGTGGCACCTGCGATTACTGTTGCCGCCCAGCACGTATTACAGACCAAGCCTAACCTACGCGTGTTGTGTTGCGGTAATTGGACGGATTGTGTGGATGAACAAATAGAGTATAAAACGGTAAGCGGTGGTCTGTTGGTGCAGCAATGCGATACACACAACGTCGCTAGAGAACAATTGCATACAGTAACGCAACGTCAGCCAACACAACAACAAGCAGAGGATTTGTTGTTTGCGTGGCGCATCGCTAAATATGTTAAATCTAATGCTATTGTTTATGCTAAAGATCTTGCGACGCGAGGCATAGGTGCTGGGCAAATGAGTCGTGTGTTTAGCGCGCACATTGCTGGGCTTAAAGCCAGCGATGCGCAGCTGAGTTTAGAGGGAAGTGTCATGGCCTCTGACGCATTTTTGCCATTCGCTGATAGCATTGAAGTGGCTGCACGTCACGGTGTTCAGGCGATTGTGCAACCGGGCGGATCGGTGCGTGATGCCGAAGTGATTCAAGCAGCGGATGCAGCTGGTATGGTCATGGTGTTTACCGGTATACGTCATTTTAAACATTAGTTTTTCCTGTGACGATGCACAGCAGGTTGAGTGCTTGCTGTCTGAGCCGGTGCTGTGTGAACGAACAAGGGAGAGCGATGGCCACGAACACATCCGATAATATCTTCTTAATTGGTCCCATGGGAGCAGGCAAGAGTACGGTCGGTAGTCAATTAGCAAAACGCATGAACCGTAAATTTTACGATTCTGATCAAGAATTAGAGATGCGTACCGGTGTTGATTTGGCCTGGATTTATTCTTTAGAGGGTGAAGAAGGCTTTAACCGTAGAGAACAAGCCGTTATTGAAGACTTAACCCAGATGCAGCATATTGTACTGTCTACGGGTGGCGGTTCAGTGATTTATCCGGAGAGTCGGCGTTGCCTCAGTGAACGCGGCTTAGTTATCTATTTACAAACCTCTAAGCCAGAACAATGTTCACGCACCGCGCGCAATCGTCGCAATCGACCCTTATTGCAAGTGGATAATCTACAACAGCAAATAGAAACCTTGATGCGGCAACGGGCGCCACTCTATGAAGAAATAGCGAATATCCGTATTTCTACCGATGGCAAGTCGGTGGCCCGCGTGGTGGATGAAATTATCACTGCGTTGGAGTAAGTGCTGCTAACACGGCGTGTACGTCGGGTCTTACGCCATGCCATAGATAAAAGGCTTCGGCGGCTTGCGCAACTAACATAGACAAACCGTTCGCCGTGTGGCGTGCACCGTGCGCGTGGCACCACTGCATAAACGCAGTGACGGGTTGTTGATAAAGTATGTCGTAAGCATACGCATCTTTAGTTAACAGCGTAGGCGGTAATTGCGTCAGCAGCCCATCAGGCAAGGTGGTGGCGTTGATGATCACGTCAAATTGATAGTCAGCAATCTCGGTTATGGTGTAGGCTCTAACGGGTTGTGCTGCATCTACACTGTGTTGCAATGCGACGGCATGCTCCCACGTGCGATTTACTATGGCGATGTGTTGTGGTTGTAAGGTCACTAGCGACGGCAAGATGCCGCATGCAGCGCCGCCGGCACCCAATAACAAAATACGTTTGTTGCAAACAGGCCAAACTAATAATTCTTGTATGGCATACAACAACCCTGCCCCATCGGTATTGTCACCTAACCATTGGCCTGATGCTTGTACCGCTATCGTATTGATAGTACCGGCTTGCTGTGCTCTAGGTGTCACACTGTGTGCCCACGCATAGCATAACTGTTTATACGGTGCGGTTATATTAAACCCCAGCGTGCCTTGTTCGCACAAGGCATGGAGTGTAGCGTGTATTTCTTCTACGGTTACATCACGTGCCAAGTAGTCGATATGCAAAGAAAATTGCTGGCCAAATAAGCGATGTATCCGCGGCGATAGGCTGTGTATGACGGTTTTGCCGAGTAGCGCATAGTGCAACGGTTGCGGCATGGATTGTGCTCATGGCAGTGAAAAGAGCGTTGAGTATAACGTAAAAGCGTTGGTGTTGAAAACACAACGATGGCAATAGAGTGGGATGGCTTCGTTATTTGAACATGTTACAATTGCTCCCTTTGCAACAGGGTACAGGAGCTTTTTATGCAGGTGTTAATCGTGGGCGGTGGTGGTCGTGAGCACGCGTTAGCGTGGAAAGTAGCGCAATCTAGTTTGGTTGAACAGGTGTTTGTTGCACCCGGTAACGCTGGGACAGCGGTCGAAACAAAAACCAAAAATATTCCGATCAGCGCAACCGATATTCAACAATTATTGCAGTTTGCCATACACCATCGCATAGACCTCACCATTGTTGGTTCGGAAGCACCGCTGAGCGCGGGTATTGTCGATTTATTCATGGCGCATGATTTGTTGTGCTATGGACCTACGCAAAAAGCGGCGCAACTAGAGAGTTCTAAAGCATTCGCCAAAGCGTTTATGCAACGTCACCACATCCCAACTGCAGCCTATGCAATTTTCACCGAATTATCTCCGGCACTGGTGTATTTATACCAACAGGCATTGCCGGTGGTGATCAAAGCAGATGGGTTAGCTGCGGGGAAAGGTGTCGTGATCGCGCAGACCATTGCCGAAGCCGAGCAGGCATTGCATGGCATGTTCAGTGCAACGGCCACCAAAGTGGTGATTGAAGAATTTATTGCCGGTGAAGAAGCCAGTTTCATTGCCTTATGTGATGGCAAAGACGTATTGCCACTGGCCACTTCACAAGATCATAAGACACGTGATGTCGGCGATGTGGGACCCAACACCGGTGGCATGGGTGCCTACTCGCCCGCCCCTGTCGTTAGTGCCGCCTTGTATCAACACATCGTTGAGACAATCCTGTATCCCGTGGTACGCGGCATGGCGGCAGAAGGCATTGTTTATCACGGTTTTTTGTATGCAGGATTGATGATTACACCCAACGGTACGTGCCAGGTGTTAGAATTTAACTGCCGTTTAGGTGATCCTGAAGCGCAAGTGTTAATGCTGCGTTTACGCAGTGATTTAGTGACGTTGTGTTTAGCGGGTTGTCGACAAGGTTTAGCGGATTGCGCCATTGAGTGGTCACCTGAGCCTGCGTTGGGGGTTGTGTTGGCAGCCAAGGGTTATCCATTTGACTATCCACAAGGCGACGTTATTCATGGTTTAGATAAGCCGCTAGACGCAGGCGAAAAAATATTTCATGCAGGCACTAAAAAAATCGGGGATCAGGTAGTGACGCAAGGGGGACGTGTGTTATGTGCCACGGCGTTAGGGCATACCGTAGGGGATGCGCAACGCAAAGCATATGCGTTGGTTGATGGTATTGACTGGGATAACAAATATTTTCGCTCTGATATAGGGCATCGTGCATGCGACTGAAGAATCGCAAACCGGTGAGTGGTATTGTATTTTCACCCGCTGCACGGCTGCATTGGTTAGTTACATTTGCGTTGATAAACAGTGTGTTGGTTTTTGCCATTGGCATTAGAAATGCCGTGCTGATTGGTGCCTCATCCGGGGTTTATGCGGCAATTGGTAAGTTGGGTTATGCCGCGGTTTGGTTTTTCATTATCACGGCGAATCTAGGTCAGGCGTTGCTGTTGGTGGGTATTGCGTTGAGCGTCACCTTGGCGCTGCCGTTGTACTTTAGGTGTCGTCCGCTGATTTTGCCACTCGCCATTGTTGTGATGAGTGTCGTGAATAGTTATCTATTAGTGGATAGCTTCGTTTATGCCTTATACCGCTATCATTTGAATGGCATCTTGTTAAAGTTGTTGTTTGCACAAGGGATACAACAAACATTTTCTGTGGGTATGCAACCTGTTTTTGCTGTATCTTGGCGTGAAGGATGTTGCTTGGCTATGGCGTTATTTTTTATTGTGTCAGTAGAAGCAGCGTTAGCATATGGGTTATGGATTAAAAAAATCTGGCTTAAATATCCCACCCCTTGGCTGATTGTCGGTTTTGGCAGTTTACTTATTTCTTACTTTATGTTGTTGATTGCCTACGACGACACGCGACAAAATTTTATATTGTCTTTACGTAATCATGAGATATCGATCAGGGCGCGCGCTATTCCTTTGTATTACGACATAATCAGTGGTATTTTTCCACAGCACTATGGATTGGCTAGATTGAGTGTAGCAGGCAGCGATTTTTTCAGGCAACCGATTAAACCAACGGCACCGCTGCATTACCCGTTGCATCCCCTCACGTTTATGCCAAATAAATCAAAATACAATATCCTAATCATAGGTGCAGATGCGTGGCGAGCGGATATGCTAACGCAGGATATCACCCCCAATGCGTTTCGACTGATGCAAGATGGCTTGTATTTTACCAATCATTTTAGCGGTGGTAACGCAACACAGCCTGGCCTTTTTTCACTGTTCTACAGCTTGCCTCCGAGTTATTGGGATGCGATGCTGAGTCAACAACAAGGCCCGCTATTCATACATGTATTATTGCAACAACACTATACGTTGAATATTCTAACCAGCGCAGAAAACGCTATTCCTCCACTGAACAAAACTTTGTTCCGTGAAGTCAGCCCATTACGTGAAGTAGCACCGGGTGCCACCCCGGCTCAACGTGACGCACACCTAGTGCAGGATTTTCAACAGTTTCTTCTGCAACGCAACGTAACCAAGCCATTCTTCAGTTTTCTTTTTTTTGATACATCGCATGGTTATTGTAGTGAAGTAGATTACCCTACCCCATTCCAACCTGCCCTCAGTCATTGTGAACGTTATGCCTTGAACAACAACACGGATAAGTTACCCTATTTGAATCGCTATAAAAATGCATTGCATTATGTGGATCGCTTAATGGGTGATGTGTTAGCAATCCTAGACCGTCAGCATTTGCGTAACAATACGATTGTTATTTTGCTCGGGGATCACGGCGAAGAATTTAATGACAATAAACAAAATTATTGGGGGCATGCCAGTGCCTTTTCTGATTATCAGTTGATGACGCCTCTTATCATACGGTGGCCTGGGCAACACGCACGGCGTTTTGCGCAGATGACCACGCATTACGATGTGGTACCTACCCTGATGCAAGCGGTATTGGGCGTCAATAATCCCAGTATCGATTACAGCGTAGGTAAATCTTTATTCGACCCTGTCGATCCTGATTTTTTGTTGCTAGGTAGTTATATTCACAGTGCCATATGGCAACCGGATCGGGTAACGGAAATACTACCTACCGGAGGGTACCTGATTTATGATAGGAAAACGTATGCGTTGCAAACGAATGCACAATTAGATACGGCAGTGGTAAAGCGTGGATTCATGTTGATGCGGCGTTATATTATGTAATGCGTTTAGTACGCTGATTAAGAACCTAGGTTTTTACAAGGGAATACGCAGACACTTGCGGACGAGGGACACATGAACCGTTATTTACTTGCAATCGATCAAGGGACAACCAGCACGCGTGCTATATTATTTACGCCAGACGGCAAGATAGCCGCACAAGCACAAGTGCAGATGAAAGCTTCTTTCCCCCAGTTGGGTTGGGTAGAACAGGATCCCGAAGAAATTTGGCAAGCGGTATTATTAACGTGCCAACAAGTATTGCAACGTATCCATTATCCGCAACAGGTAGTAGCGGTGGGGATCACGAATCAACGGGAAACGACGCTGTTATGGGATAGAAGCACCGGTGCGGTGCTTCATCCCGCTATCTCTTGGCAAGACAGAAGGACGGCTAATCATTGTGCCGCATTAAAACTACAGTACGGTGAATCGTGGTTCCAACAACGCACGGGATTGTTGCTGGATCCCTATTTTTCAGCGAGCAAACTAGCGTGGTTACTGGCACAGATCCCACACGCGCAGGCGCGTGCTGCCCGGGGAGAATTGGCGTTTGGTACCCTAGATAGTTTTCTCGTCTGGCGTTTAACCCAAGGCCGACGTCATATTACCGATGCAACGAATGCGTCACGGACCCTATTATTTAATTTACAGTCCCAAAATTGGGACGACGAGTTGTTAGCGGCATTTGCCATTCCACGTACAGTACTGCCGGAAATAGTGGATAATGTGGCTGATTTTGGTGTGATCGACAAACAGCACTTTGGTGTAGAGTTACCTATTACAGGCATGGCCGGTGATCAGCATGCGGCATTGGTTGGGCAAGCCTGCTTGCATGCAGGGATGGCCAAAATTACCTATGGAACCGGTGCGTTCTTATTATTGAATACAGGCGAGACGCCGATTTTCTCACAGCATCGTTTATTAACGACCGTAGCGTATCGTCTGTACAATAAACCCTGTTTTGCTTTAGAAGGCAGTATATTTATCGCGGGTGCGGTGGTGCAATGGTTGCGTGATCAATTGCATTTATTTACGGATGCAGCGCAGACGGAGCAGCTTGCAGCAAGCATCGATGACAATGCCGGCGTGTATTTTGTCCCGTCTTTTACTGGCTTAGGTGCTCCGCATTGGGATCCACATGCGCGCGGTGCGATCGTGGGTTTAACCCGGGATACCGACATAGCGCATATCACACGTGCGGCACTAGAAGCGGTGGCTTATCAAAGCAGAGATTTGTTAGACGCTATGCAGCAAGACGGTGCATACAGCAAAGAAATACGCGTTGATGGCGGCATGGTTGCGAATGCGTGGTTTACCCAGTTTCTGAGTAATATGCTGGCGTTGCCGGTGAACAAACCACAACACGTAGAAACCACCGCGTTAGGCGCCGCCTATTTAGCGGGATTAGGCGTGGGTGTTTACACCACATTGGCAGACATCAGTGTACAGTGGAAGAGTACAGCGACACTGACGCCGCAGCTAACGGAGGAGCAGATCGGACGGCTTTACGCAGGATGGCAAACCGCAATTAACAGGGTTAAGTGACGTAACTATACTGCTAGCGATACATCTGGAAATGTGTGTTGCATAGTTACCGTTACTGATGTATGGATTCGCGCGGGGTGAAACGGTGTAATCGCGAGGTGCGTGAACAGAGAAAATTAAACGGCGTACCATTTCCTGAACACAAGGTTTCTGCTTGCTTATAGTCTGAACAGGCCAAGAAAAAATATGTGTTTACGTGGCAAAATTTCTTGGTACTTTTTGTTTGAGGGACTGGCATAATTGATAATTTAGGCTTATAGTTACCCGTCGTTTTATACCTAATAGGAGAAGACATAATGAAGAATGCATTTTTAATTGGATTGGCCGCATGTGCGTTGTTTGCTGGTGAAGTTGCTTTAGCTGCTGACGAAGTTGCAGTTGAGAAGAAAGACAAAGCAGTAACAACTGACACTGCTACAACTGATGGTGCAGCGACTGCAACAACTGATGCAGCTGCAGCAACTGGCGAAGAAAAAGACGACTAAGCTCAGCGTTAAGTTAAGAGCGTTCGTTCTAGGTAGAGGAAAAGCGCTGTAAGGCGTTAGTTGCATGGATAGTTGTTATCCCTTGTTAATTGATAAATGAAGCGCCTTTTCCTTACCGATTGTTGTTCATGAAATAAATCCCGCTACACTTACGCTGCTTTAACGTTCGGAAGAACAGGCCCGTTTTCTCGTGCCCTGTTTTAATATTCAGTTTAAAAGAAAGAGGTCTCATCCGCTTGCTGCCGAGTTGTTGAACCGGCGCTTCTGCTGAACTTGCGCTGTGTTGCTGGCAAGTTAACTTAGCTTGAAAGGGAGGTTTTACCATGCACAAGGAAATCATCACGACGTTACAGGCTCCGAGCGCAATAGGAACTTATTCTCAAGCGGTTAAAGTGGGTCCAATGTTGTATGTTTCGGGGCAAATTCCTTTAGTGCCCGGCACGATGGTGCTACACACGGGTGATTTTAAACAACAGGTGGAACAGGTTTTAGATAATTTAGCTGCTATTGCTGAAGCCGCCGGTGGTTCTTTGCAAGACATTGTTAAATTACAAGTTTATCTCATCGATTTGGCTAATTTTTCCATTATCAATGCAGTGTTAGCCGAACGTTTAACTGCACCCTACCCTGCCCGCGCAGTGGTGCAAGTATCGGCGCTACCTAAGGAAGCAACGGTGGAAATGGATGCCATTCTTTATCTGCAAGGCAAATAATAAAGGGGCTAGAACGGTGCACCACGCACAGAGAGTCCTCGGTTTATTGGCTGTTGTCGCTTGAGATATTTCTCAAATAAGCCTAGTCAAAACGACTTATATTTCTCGATTTATTTTATAACACATTGATTTTATTAATTTTAATTGAAAAAGACGTGCTGAGCCGATTTTTCTTTTTACTCTTTGTCGCTAGATCGAACGTAATTCCCAGTACAATGGCATCTTGTGGTCAGGGAAGACCGGCACGGACGGCGAAGCCAAAGGAATGGCTGACAAGGATGTTACCTAAACCACTAGTTAGCGGCCATTGGACGGCCGCTTTTTTTTGCCTGTCGATTCTAGCTACTTTCCAACGATAAGTATACTTGAACTTATTTGACGATTTGTCTCATTTAGTGGTAACATGCACAAAAAATGTGTTTATCCATCCTATACCTGTGGGGGTGCTATGCAACTCGTTATCGCCAATAGTTATATTACCTTGCCTTTACAGCGCTTACCTTTCGTCAAGGGTAATGGTGATTTGCTGGTACAACAGTTGTTAGTGCCGGCACCTCATGCCTTGTCGTTGCAAATAGAGTCTGCTTTGCAAGCATTACGCCGCCAATCAGTACACGGCAGTTGCTACGTGGATGTGGTGATCGAGGTGAATAGTTTTTTTAGCGAAGAATTAGTGAGAGCTGCGTTGACCCAGTATCTCACTTTGTTGAATCAGCACATGACAAACTGGCACGACAGAAATTATACCTTGCGTGGTTGGTTGTTGCATGCGGAAGATGGGCAGCTAGAATCCTACGCCTATCAGCATCAATATTTGCATACCGTTGGTAAGCAGCAGATTACGGCTGCGATAGCGATAGAGGCTTGCTGATTTTTCATATCTGCGCATGTGCGTGTGTTTAAGCTACCTTAGTGGCGAGTAGATTCAGCACGATGAGTCCTGAGCCTAAGAGTATCGCGGCGTATAGCATGGCATTTCCTCCAGCGACTTGATAACGGCTTTGTGCGCTACATTTTTCGCGTGAACGCCGGCTAGACCATGCCATGATGCACGGGAGAATGACTAACAGTAGAATACACAGTGTTCCTGCATAGCTGAGTGCAGTGATGAACATGCCAGGGTAAAAAGTCACTAGCGCAATCGGTGGCACGAATGTCAATGCATGAATCAATAGACTGTTACTTCCTTTTTTCTCTATTTGTAAACCATCCGCTAAAAAATCCGATAAGCCTAACGAAACAGCGAGGAGTGACGTTGTCACACAAATACAAGGAAAAAACGCCATGCACAGAGTAAGCCAATGATTATGTAATGAGAAAGTATACGCGTTCATTATGCCAGCGGTAGGGTTGTCGGATCGTTGTATTTGCAATAAGCCATGGTCGCCGTTTATGGGTAGACTGCCTAAGATAATGCTGTTCCATAGTAGGTACACACATAAGGGGATGACGCTTCCCACTAAAATAACAAAACGCAACTTTTTTGCATCATCATTTAAGTAGCTGCGTAAGCTCGGGATGATGACCCCAAAGCCAAAAGCAGTGATGACCACCATGCAGCCTGAAATGGAAAAAGTGTTCGGTTTATATTGTAACAGTGCCAAAGAGAGGTGCGGTGTAATCAAAACAATTAACGCAATATAAAGCAGAAGCTTGCACAGGATGAGCACGCGATTGACGCTATCCACACAGTGAATTCCGTGTTGTAACAGATAAATTACGCTGCCGCTTATTAGCATAGCGGCGAGTGGAGAAGGCAATGCAAAGAAGCCGTGCAGTGACATTTGTGCTACTTCACTGTCAGCGGCAATATACAGAGCCGTCAGTGTATAGAGTAATAACAGATAAATGATCCAAGTGATGATTTTTCCGGGATAGCCTAAGGTAGCGCAGGCCATGGAAATAATATTGCTATTTTGGGGTAATTGCAGATTAACTTCAGCAATGAGTAATGCACAAAACGTCATAAGCATCCAGGACGTGATGATCAACAGGGAAGAATACCATAGGCCAATATGCGCATTGGCGATGGGCAGTGCTAGCATGCCACCACCAATGGAGGTGGCAACGACGAGTAAAATTCCCCCTACAGTTCTATTCACACTATACCTCTAGCCCACGAAAGTTGGATGATCATATACCCATTACACTTCAAAATGCGATTTTTGCATGTTGAAGTGTTCTCTACGCGATGGGATTTCCCAAGGGGAGAATCGCGATGCTCACCCTTGGGTGACCGTCGCTAGAAGCCTGTCTCACCCTTTCGCATGTGTTTGGGACGCACGAGGCTCGTCATGGTACTAAACACAATAAAACTTTAAAAGGAAAACATCGGTAGGTCGTTGCATGGGGTAAAGGAACTTCGTCTGTTGGTACGCATGGGCGTTGCGCCCATGCGTGATGCGTCATTCTATTCTGTCGCTATTTTATCGATGTGTTGGAAGCCTCGTGGTAATTTTTGTCCGCGTTGCCCACGCTCGCCAAAATAAGCAGCTAACTCTTTAGGCTTCAATGTGAGGTGACGTCGTCCCGCATACAGAACGACATTTTGCTTCTTCGTGAGACACAGTACGCTAACAACGTATTCCTCACGTGTGCTGGCACGCTGGCTTGGAATCGCTAGCATTTTGTTGCCTTTGCCTTTGCTCAGCATGGGGAGTGCATGGCAAGGAAAAATCAGCATACGACCTTCGTTACTGATATTCACCAGCAGATCGTGCTCAGGGTCTTCTACGATGGTGGGAATGAGGGGACGTGCGTACTCTGGGAGATGCAGTATCGCCTTGCCATTTTTGTTTTTGGCATGTAGCTCGTTGACGGTAGTGATGAAACCGTACCCTGCATCGCTGGCCATAATGACGTGCTGCGTATCTTGTGCCATTAAGACACTCATGAATTCCGTACCGGGGGGAGGATTGACTTTACCGGTGAGTGGTTCGCCTTGTCCGCGTGCTGAGGGTAAGGTGTGTGTAGGCAATGAGTAGGTGCGCCCACTGGAATCTAAAAAGATAGCGGTTTGATTGCTGCGACCGCAAGCCAAGTGGCGCAGTCCATCACCCGCACGGTAGCTTAATTTGTCTTGATCGATATCATGTCCTTTCGCTAATCTAACCCAGCCTTTGTCAGACAGTATGATCGTCACCGGTTCATTGGGCGTTAACTCGGCCTCTGATAGTGCTTTTGCTTCTTGACGTGTGACAATGGGTGAATTGCGGGCGTCACCAAAGGTATCGACAATTTCTTTTAACTCCTTGCAGAGAAACAATTTGAGTTGTTGGTTTGAACCAAGAATTTTGTTTAACCCATTTTGCTCTTTGCGCAACTGTTCTTGATCGTGTTTTATCTTCATTTCTTCTAGTTTGGCCAGGTGGCGTAATTTAGTTTCCAAAATCGCTTCGGCCTGTATTTCACTCAGTTGAAATGTACGCATGAGCACGGGTTTTGGTTGTTCTTCTTGCCGAATTATTTGAATGACTTTATCCAAATTCAAATAAGCAATCAGTAACCCATCGAGTACGTGTAGACGGTCGATAATTTTTTGTAGACGATAGTGTAGGCGTTTTTTGGTAGTCTCCGTGCGAAATGTTAACCATTCTTGCAGGATGGCCAGCAAATTTTTTACTTGCGGTTTGCCGTCATTGCCTATCATGTTTAAGTTAACCCGATACGTTCGCTCCAAATCAGTCGTCGCAAATAAATGGGTCATTAATTCTGCTATGTCAGTGCGGTTAGAGCGCGGCACAATGATGAGACGCGTGGGGCTCTCGTGATCAGATTCGTCACGTAAATCCGCAACCATCGGCAATTTCTTTGCTTGCATTTGCGCGGCAATTTGTTCCAACACTTTAGCACCGGATACTTGATACGGTAACGCAGTAATCACGCAGTTACCTTCTTCCAGGTAATACACGGCGCGCATGCGTATACTGCCATGGCCTTTGCTGTATAGGTCGATAATGTCTTTACGTGGGCTAATGATCTCTGCTGCAGTAGGATAATCAGGGCCCTGAATGATTTCACAAATATCCGCTAATGTACTTTTCGGTTTTTCGAGTAGCCTGATGCAGGCTTGCACGACTTCACGTAAATTATGGGGTGGGATGTCAGTTGCCATGCCCACGGCGATGCCGCTGGCACCGTTGAGCAAGATGTTGGGTACACGTGCTGGAAGTAGCGCAGGCTCTTGTAAGGTACCATCGAAATTAGCGACCCATGCTACGGTGTTGTGTTCGAGCTCCGTGAGCAACAGTTCAGCGTAGCGCGTTAGGCGCGATTCGGTGTAACGCATGGCGGCAAAGGATTTAGGATCATCCGCTGAGCCCCAGTTGCCTTGCCCATCGATGAGGGGATAGCGATAAGAGAAATATTGTGCCATAAGGACCATAGCTTCGTAGCAGGCGCTATCACCATGTGGGTGAAATTTACCTAACACGTCACCCACGGTGCGTGCGGATTTCTTATACTTTGCGGTAGCCTTTAACCCGAGTTCAGACATGGCGTAGACGATGCGGCGTTGCACGGGTTTTAAGCCATCGGCCAGATGTGGTAAGGCACGATCTAAAATAACGTACATGGAGTAGTCTAGGTACGCTTTTTCGCTGAATACTTTTAATGGTTGTGTTTCTATATTCTCGACAATGTTAGTCATGTTAGTTTTACCTTTGTACGTGAGCATTGCGGTGCTGCATGATAAAGTTTTTGGCAAGCGAAATGCAATTTCATGATTGCGTTAGGACGCGTTATACTGGCAACTCGCGAAGTTAGCAATAAGTTGGGGTTTATTGATGAGTAATATTTCAGCAACAGCAGATGTGCGTATTGAGACAGACAGTATAGGGGAGATCGCAGTACCAGCAGCCTGTTATTGGGGCGCGCAAACACAACGCTCACTACATCATTTTGCGATTGGGCAGGATATCATGCCGCTGGAAATCATCCACGCGCTGGCGTTGTTAAAACGCGCTGCCGCCATGGCTAACCAGACATTAGGTCTATTGCCTGCAGAGAAAGCGCAATGGATCACGTTGGCGGCGGATGAGGTCTGTGCGGGCAAACTAGACACGCAGTTTCCACTGCATGTGTGGCAAACCGGTAGTGGTACCCAGACCAACATGAATGTGAATGAGGTCATTGCCAATCGCGCTATCGAATTGGCCGGTGGCGAGCGTGGCAGTAAGCAGCCGATACATCCCAATGATCACGTCAACATGTCGCAGTCATCTAATGATACGTTTCCTACGGCCATGTACATTGCGATAGCCAAAATGACTAAACAAAAGTTGCTGCCCGCTATGCAGTTGTTGCGTACGGAATTACAGCAAAAAGTACACGCGTTCAATGACATTATTAAAATTGGCCGTACGCACTTACAAGATGCGGTCCCCTTAACGCTAGGGCAAGAGTTTTCTGCTTATGTTGCCCAGTTGGATCATGCGCTAGCTGCATTGGAGGGTGCGTTGCCCGCGGTGTATGAATTAGCCCTGGGTGGCACGGCGGTGGGTACTGGTCTGAATGCGCATCCCGATTTCGCTGTAACGGCGACAGCACATATCGCTCAGTTAACGGGTTTACCTTTTGTGACGGCGCCTAATAAATTTGCGGCTTTGGCCGCGCACGACGGTTTGGTGTCGTTGAGTGGCGTGTTACAGACACTGGCGACGGCATGGATGAAAATGGCGAATGATATTCGTTGGTTGGGTTCAGGTCCGCGCTGTGGTTTGGGAGAGTTACACTTGCCAGAGAATGAGCCGGGCTCGTCGATTATGCCGGGCAAGGTGAATCCTACGCAGTGTGAGGCGATGACGATGGTTTGCGTGCAGGTGTTAGCAAATAATACGGCGATTGCATTTGCGGGTTCACAGGGTAATTTTCAATTAAATGTGTTCAAACCGTTATTGGCGTTTAATGTGTTAAACTCATTGCGTTTGTTGGCGGATGCGGGTGATATGTTCAGACAATTCCTATTGCATGATCTACAGGCCAATCGCAAGCAAATCGCGCATTTTTTACAACGTTCACTGATGCTGGTTACAGCATTAGCCCCGGTGATTGGTTACGATAAGGCGGCCCAGATCGCACATCATGCGTTACACCATGATCTGTCGTTGCGTGAGGCGGCGTTGGCTTTGGGTTATTTAACAGAGCAGGAATTTGATCGTTACGTACGTGCGGAGGATATGCTGGGTCCTAATCGATGTACCGCGACGTGAAATAGGTGATACAAGTTTTAATGTAGCTAGTTAGCATTAAGTGCTTACAGTGTGCGTTTACAATATACCCCGCGGCTTGCCGCGGATACTAATCCTAACAGAAACAATACGGTGAGGTGGTTGCTATGGATGGCCAAACCATGAATCTGGATTTTTCGAACAATCTGAATGCAGAGCAGCTACGCCAGTTGATTCAGCGTATGGGTCAGTTTGTCGCTTTGTATGAAGTGGCAGAGGAAAAGCTACGCCAACGTGAAACATTGTTGGAAGAGCATCTGCACATGCACGAAAGCTATGTGAATCAGCAGTTAGAACGCATTCATTATACCTTGCAAGAATTCGAGCGTCTGATGACAGAAGCGGGTGTAGCGCGTTGGCGTCTAGCGGCAGAAGACACGTTGCGTCAGGGCCAAGATCACGTGAAGGCGCTAGAAAGTGCTGCAGCGGACTTTAGGCAGTTGAGTAACGAGACCTGTGATCGCCTCGATCGTGCAACGTCTTATACCGTGAAGGGTGTCTCTGAGGCCGTTAATTCGTTTCGCGTGGCTGACTTTAGAAAATTAACCGAAACGAGTTGTCAGCGTATAGAGCAAGTTGCGATAGGGGTAGCCAAGCAAGTGGCGCAAGTGACACGGTGGTTTTATTGGAAGAAAGCGATTTTAGTATTCTGTCTTTCGGTGTTAGTCGCTGTGATTATGGGCCTATACATTAATGGCGAGTGGCCATGGGAAGATCACCGTAATATATTGCAGCAGCGCGATCTGGGCAGAGCCGCGTTGCATGTGTGGACGCAACTCAGTCCGCATGACCAACAGGAAATCCTCAAACATTTGACGGATAAGCCGGTTTAAAGGAAGCGCTTACCCGCTTACAGTCTAATTATTAAACAGACAAGCTTGTAGGTGCATTTTTTCCAGCATGGGGACTTTGCTCTGCCGGTGGTTGAGTAGACGAAACCCGCGAACACACGGGCATACCAAAATAGTGTGCAAAATCTCGCTACTGTTCCAGCATGAATTTCACGGCCGCTTCTATTTCTGCGTCAGAGCACTCTATACACGTTCCCTTAGGCGGCATGAAATTAACGCCGTTGATGGCGCTCTTGATGAGTCCATCCACCCCGCCTTTGGCCTCTTTGCGTTTTTCCCAGGCGTCTTTGTCACTGAGCTTGGGGGCGTTGGCTACGCCGGAATCATGGCAGGTAATGCAGTTGCGTTCATAAATTTGTTCACCCGACAGGGCTTGCTTGCTTGTTTCTGTGCTGGCTTGTTGTGTACTACCTTGGGCACTTTCCCCTTGTATTTGCACTTGGCCGACCGGTTTCAGACGTTCTGCGATGGCGGCAGCGGCTTGCTGTGTTGGGTTGGCTTGACTCGTGTGCAGTACCCCCAGGCTCGTGATGATAAGGGTTAGGGTGATCATGTGCTTACGGTTAGCCATACAGCCTCCATCGGTTTGTTTATCCATGTCGTCGCATGCTAGCGGTATGGCATGGACTTTTCAAGCAAACTTATATATTGTGCCGTGTGATTGCGCGCCCGTAGCTCAGTTGGATAGAGCGTTGGCCTCCGGAGCCAAAGGTCAGAGGTTCAAATCCCCTCGGGCGCACCATAAAACTGTTATTTGACGGCGGGGCTGTCTTGTTGATCCAAGTAATGGTGATAGGAAGTGATGCGATCGATTTGTACGCCTACCGGGTTTTTCACTAAAGCGTAGTAATAGGTTTCGTCACATTCGATTTTTTTTGCCGGATGTAGCAATGCCTCGCAGTTATCCCATTCGTTTACATGAGGATTCTGTGTGGGCCAGAACAGTGGAATGCATAAACCTTGCTTCAATTGCTGCAATACGTGTGCAGGAACTTGATTGTCCATTGCCATTTCATAGCAATGTTGCATTTCAGCTTGATTTTTAACGACCAAGCAGCTGGGATATGCGTACATGTCAAGCAAGAGGAAACTACCGGAGTTTTCTACGAGGTAGTATTCAACGATGTGTTGTTGTTGGCAGATTTCTTGGAAAAAGTTCGCAAATTTTGCGTCCTGCAAGCAGCGTAGGCCATTCATCGCGAGCATGGTCGTTGCGAGCATGGACATATCTTGGAAATAACGTCTTTGTAAGCGCGAAATACTGTGATTCACTTTTTCAATGATGGTAGGGTCATTTTTTTGGATGAAAAAATCGATTAATCCTGCGTTGAACGCATCAAGGCCCGTGGATTCATCCGCACGTCCCGTCAGTAAAATTTTGCGGATGAATGGGCTTTTTATTTGCTCACAGAGTTCTAGGCCATTGATGCTGGGCATGGAGTAATCTACAACTAGCACCGTCACTTCAGCAAAGCGTTGCGGATTATAGGGTTCCATCAGCATGCTGGCTAAATTGATGCTGAGTGCATCTATCGTTGACGGTGATCCTGTTGTGTCCAGTGGTGTGCTTAACCCACGCTGGTGAAAGGGGTTTTTTTCGGGAAGATTGTGCAGCACATCCAATGCATGATGGGGTGAATCATACAGTTCATAGTTCAAGGTGGAACTGAGTTGTAAGCTGAAATTAACGAGGAAGTCTTTACTGTCATCCACAAAAATAACTTTGCTTGGGAAATAACAGATTGGGATACCCGGCGTGCCCATGTGTTTCTCCTTGTGTGCCTTACCACAAATTCAATAGCGTGAGTGCGAGACAAATTTACAGGACTGTAACCATTAAACTGCATGTTAGCAAGACTATCATCGTATGGACAGCGGTTGTCGCGGAGTATCGTAGCCGTGAAGCAAAACCGCAGGGGTGAATGAAACGGGGAGCTAAAGTACAATCGTTATACTGTTGTGCCGCATGGGATGCGTATTGCCGTCTGCCGCGGGCGAAGTGGCGTGTGTCTTTACCACCTGAAGAAACAAAAAATGTAACTATTCGGTAAAATACCGAATAGTTACAAATCTCCGTGGCTTGTCGCCGTGATTTTTATTAAGATAAGCTTCAGATTGCCGCAGGGAGAAGGGCTCATGGCTGATTTTTCGGAGGCCGCGCATTGGCGCGATTCGGCGCGCACAGCGCGATTTTGGTTTATTGACGCGCGTGCAGTGTTTCCTTTTGTACTGTTTCTGTTGCATATACGCTGGTGGACGTTCTGGTTAGCGTTAGTTGCCATGCTATTTTTTGCTATGCTGGAACGGTATGGCTTTACGGTGCCTATTTTTTTGCGAGTTTTACGTACTTTTTTTGTGGGCAATCATAAAGTGGCTGCACCATGGTGGCGAGAATGAGTGTACATCTGCAAAAAAAATTCATCCAAATAGCCCAAGCATTAAACGCGAGTTTTACACTCAATGGTCGCATCATGTCTTATGAAGAAGTTTTTGCTGATACGGGGTTGTTACCGGCCATTGCGCGAAGAGCCGATCAGTTGTGTTCATTGTGTTTGGGCTATGGTATAGGCATTTCTTTCGACGAGGCAGAAAAATCTATTTTAGGTGTTAAAATTACGTTTGACGATGTGACGCCTAACTTGCTGCGTTATTTGTGCGTGATGGACGTGTTATCGGAACTGATCAAGGCTGGACCCAGTAAATCCTCGACACCGTTGGATGAGTTGATGTATGATTAGGGTCGTTTTACCGTTTTTTTGTAAGCAACGGCTTGATTTTTAGTGATTTTTTTTAACTGTAGTTTTTTTAAAAAGATAATGCTTCTGCTGTTAAGCTTACGTTAAGGTTTGCCGATGTATTATGAGTGGGTATGGAGCAAACAAGGAGTTTAGTTCTGGATTTTTTGCGTGGCTTGGCCGGTTGGAAAGGGCGGTGGTCAACAAAAATGGGTACAAACAAATGTTCGAAGAAGAAAAAAATACATTTTTGACTGCATCACCTCCATCGTCGCTTGACGGTGTGGTACGTGAGCATGGCCCCAAAGTAGAGCAGATGCTGTCTGCTACCAGTCGTCTTGCCAGCCAGGAGGATAAGCAACCCCCTAGCAGCGTTACTTTCTTCAAGCCAGAGACCAGCGACGCGCATCCCAATCAGCAAGCCTTGGAGTTGTTAGCTGAGGTTAATAAGGCAGTGGCTGTAGTGACTGAACCGACATTTGCACCGCAAATATCCTCTTTGCGATGCGGTTAAGGTAGGGTTTTATCCTAATTAGCGGATGAAAGTGATGGATAGCGTATGGAGTCCAGTAGTGAATACAGTGAACGCTATTTGGCGTTGTTGGAAGCGCTCAACAAAGCCATACAAGAAGGCCCGTGGAGTCATAGCCTGTTTTTGAGTGTTGTCGGAAAAAGCCTCACTAAATTTCGCGATGATTTACAGGTAGAACTGAATAAAATAGAGCCTAATTCGGGACAAGATGCTGTTGCCGCGCTGGCAGCGGTTCCAGCCGGAATGGTTGAGATATACATCGCCTTGTATTGCCTTAACGGTAATACGCTAAGGAACTGGGAAAATCTATTAAGCACCCTAGATAGTACGGTTGTTACCAGGCCCATCTACCGGGATGAGGCGCACGTACGCACACTAATCAATAGCAGACCCTACAAACAAAATGATGCCTATTGCGTCATACAAGTGAAAGAGACCGACATAGTGAGGTCTTCCGCAGGCAAAACATATTCGGATAAATTGGGGCAGGAGCTGGTCGTGTTAAAAAGGGCGGCCATTCAAGACGGTAACATCATGCGTTTCATGCATGTGAGCGGCGAGTACACTTGGTTGCAGGGTAAATTAGTTCTCCGCGCATCGCCCAACTAGCATCTCTGTACAAGTCACCTTAACATCGCTTACCATGCCGAGATTGGTGTGTATTTTTTGTAGTCCATCTTGCTTGGCTTGTGGGCGTTGGCGAGTTTGTGGCAATGGCTAGTTTAAGTCTCGGTGTAATGAACGTATACGACAAAGGGGAAGTAGCATGGCAGAACAGGGACAAAATCCAGGCCAAGATAGCGGGTTGGGTCCTCTTTGGGTGACCATTGCCATCATCATCGGTTTTGCCTTGATCTGGTATTATGCGCATACGCAGATTGTGAGTTTTGTGCTGAAAGTGAAACTGGTTGAGGCCTATGCGATTGGTTTATTTTCTGCGACAGCGGAGGCTCAGATACAATTGATTAAAGGCCTTAATCCCGGCGATGTGTCGTTTGCTTTGTTAGGCAAAATTTGCAATGACGTAGGTGCATACCTTGCCTATCCCAGTGCGGTGGTGTTGGTTGTTTTGGCGGTTGTCATTTACCTTAACAGTGCGCCGTTACGTTTTCGTAGAACCTATAGCATGCATGATTTGTTGGAAACAGAACACGTCAATTGGCCGCAAATAACCCCGGTACTGAAGCTCAATTTGGTAGAACAAGATTTAATGAAGGGTCCATGGGCTATGGCATTAGCACCGATGGAATTTGCCAAACGCTACCAATTGCTGAAAGAAAATCCACTAGATACTACATTAAAAGGTTCTTTAAAAAATCGTGCACGGATTACGGTGACCGTGTTACGTGGTGAGGCTACGCGTGTTTTTGCCATGCAACTGGGCGCCTATTGGCGCGGTCCCGAAGCGTTACCTATCTACGTACGTGCGTTGTTTGCTATGTTCGCAGCGCGAGCCAATCACGATGTGGCTGCTGCTGAGAAACTGGTTAAGCGGATAGCGGCATCTACGGTTAACGAAGAGTTAGATTTTTCCGGTACCGATGAGTTACTTAACCAATATAAGCACACGAAAGTTGTCACTTCGCTTGCAGAGAAGCACGGTTTTGTATTGACGGTCATGGCCACTATGTTGCAACTATCACGTGCGGATGGTGTATTTGCGACGGCAGATTTTTTATGGTTAAAGCCCATGGACAGAACGTTATGGTTTTTACTGAATAGTGTCGGTAGGCAAACGGCGTTTTGTGAAGTTGCCGGTGTCTTGGCGCATTGGCGTGCTGAAATAGAAATAACGCATAGGCTGTATGTTCCTATGGTGCATGAGGCAGTGACTGGCTTAGAGCTAGCGATTACCGACATTCTCTATGAGCCAGATGAAAAAAATGTGGCAGATTCTTCTGCCAAAGAAATGGCGGCATAAAACATGGCACGAAAAATACCTTTACGTGGTTTAACGGCGAGTGACGAACAAGATCCACGACATCTGTTGCGTGATACACGTACGCTAGGGCAAGCCACCTCTGATTTTTTTAGTAACGCGAGCTATGTGGCGGTTTTTCTGGTGACATTGGCAGGCTGTAACATTGTATTTCCTGCGTTGAGTGATTTGGTGATGATCCTCGGGATTTGTCTTTTTTTGTATTGTTATACGCGCAGAATTACCCTGCCTTTTCGTATGCCGTTACGTGCTAAGGTTTTAGATTACAATGACCTTAGGCCTGGAACGAAGAAACCCAACCAGGCGCGGGGCATTACATTTTTGGGTAATGAGATCAGTACCAACGAAGAATTGTGGTTTAGTAATGAAGACATGCGTACGCACGTGTTGATCTTTGGTTCTACGGGTAGTGGTAAAACAGAGGCATTAGTTTCATTGTCTTATAACTCATTGCTGCAGGGCAGTGGTTTTATTTATATCGATGGTAAAGGCGATAATACGCTGTATTCAAAAATATTTTCCATGGCCCGCAGTATGGGTCGTGAAGACGATATGCTAGTGGTGAATTTTATGACGGGCGCACGCGATATCGTTGGCCCGCAAGCAAAACGTTTATCCAACACGATGAATCCATTTGCCGTAGGGTCATCAGGCATGTTAGCTCAGTTGGTGGTTAGCATGATGGACAGTTCATCGGCCTCGCCAGATGGTGATATGTGGAAGGGTCGTGCTATCGCATTCGTTGAAGCATTGATGAAAGTATTAGTATATGCGCGCGATCAGGAAATGATTTTACTGGATGCCAATGTTATACGTAACTACTTTTTGTTAGAGCGGATCGAAGCCATGGTCGGTGACAAGGTACTGCTGCGCGATAAGCAAGAGCCAGCGAGTTTAGCGGATGCTCCTGAAGTCGTATTAGAGCCAATCAACAACTACCTCTTCACATTACCCGGTTATGACAAGACTAAAAAAGGCAAGCAAGTGTCGCAAGTCTTGGAGCAACATGGCTTTATTACGATGCAATTAACGCGGGTATTTACCTCGTTGGCTGATACTTACGGGCATATCTTGCGTACGGATCTTGCAGAAGTGGACGTCAAGGATGTGGTATTAAATAGACGTATCTTAGTGGTATTGTTGCCTGCATTAGAAAAATCGCCGGAAGAATTATCTAACTTAGGTAAAATTGTCGTGGCGTCGTTAAAAGCGATGATGGCGTCGGGTCTAGGTGAAGATGTTGAGGGTGAGTATCGTACGATTATTCAACGCAAACCGACCAATTCACCGACGCCGTTTGTGTGTATTATGGATGAATACGGTTACTATGCGGTGCCTGGTTTTGCGGTTGTGCCTGCACAGGCGCGTTCATTGGGTTTTTGCGCGGTGTTTGCCGGACAAGATTTACCTGCGTTCCAAAAAGCGTCAAAAGAAGAAGCTGCCTCCATCGGCGCAAATACCAATATTAAAATCTGTATGAAGTTAGAAGATCCCACCGAGACATGGGACTTTTTCTCCAAAACGGCAGGGGAAGCGTATGTCACTAAAGTCGATCACTTCCAAACGAGACCACAAGCGATGACTAACAGTTATTTAGACACGCGTAGTGCTTCTTTTGAAAAACGTGCGCGCGTCGATTTATTAGACTTAAAAGAACAGGTAGAAGGTGAGGCGCACTTATTTTTCAAATCTAAGGTGATACGTTATCGCGCGTTTTATGCTAATCCAAAAACTACCGCGATATTGCGTTTAAATCAATTCTTAAAAGTCAAAGCACCCAAGGTACGTGAATTGATCGAACTTAACAACAGCATGGTGCGCTTCCGTGAAGCGGTGGATAAGGGTGACTATTTTAGTCATGCAGAACAATTGGTAAATGATGAAATAAATCTTATTAGAGATAGTTTATTAGCCAATGACTTTTTGGATCCTGTAGCGCGTAATGTCCATGCCCTGCTCGATTACCACAATCGCACGGAGCAGAAAAAAGTGTATGTGGTTGAAGAAAAACTATCGCAACAAGAGTTAAATATCTTCACTCCGATGCGCATCGATGACAAACTCAGTCGTGTTTTGTTAGTGAAAGATACCAGTGTTTTCGCACAGTCTATCTTGGATAAGGCGATAGTCAGTGAAAAGTTGGGTACGATAGAACGTTTGTCGGGGCGCAATGAACAGCATGCACGCAGTATTGCCGAAGAGATTGTGAAAGACATGCGAATTGCCACGCATTATCCACCGGATATTATCAATTCGCCAACGGCTGAGCAGATCGTCAGTGTGGTCAATGAATTAATGGTTCTTATCCGAGAAGCACGTGCCAAGCAGCCAGCAACGGATAAATAAATGTAACTATTCAGCATATGTACCACTCCTCTAAAAATACCCGTTCGTCCTGAGTAGTCGCGAAGAGCGGCGTCTCGAATGGGTGAACATTTAGACTATACCGCAAGCGCAAGAGTTTGTGTGTTGCGTTTCTAGTGTTCCGTCAATGCATAGTCCCTGGCGCGTAAGATGGGCTTTAGCAAGTAGTCCAACACAGTGCGTTTCCCCGCGATGATATGAATAGTAGCCGTCATTCCAGGTATTATAGGCAAGCGTTGTGTGCGGTTAGTTAAGTGGTTGCTATTGGTTTTTACGGTGACGATGTAATAGCTGTGTTCTTGACGTTCATCCAAGATAGTATCCGCACTAATGTATTGCACGGTTCCGGTTAAGCCACCATAAATGGCAAAGTCGTAGGCGGTAATTTTCACGCTGGCGGCTTGTCCTGGGTGAATAAACGCAATATCAGAGGGTTTAACTTTTCCTTCTACGAGCAAGTTATCTTCAAGAGGCACGATTTCTATAATATCCATCCCGGATTTAACGACAGCGCCTAGGGTGTGCGTATGCATTTTTTTTATGACTCCGTGTACCGGTGAGCGGATGACAGTACGTTGCATTTTGTTTTGCAAGGATGACATGGATTCCACGAGTGTTTCTGCTTCTGCTTTTAGCTGATTGATTTTACTCAGCGCCTCGTCACGGAACTCGTCTGTAGTTTTGTTGATTTCCGCATGTAGCTTATTTACTTCACGCTCTATACGGAGTAATTCCACACGAGAGGTAACCCCCTGCTTAACCAGAGGCCGCATGATATTTAATTCGTCGTGCGCGAGCTGGTAATTTTGTTGTAGGATATCCAACATGCTCTTGAGCGCTAATGTCCGTTGTTGGAATAGATCATTTTCTCTGGCCATCAAATCAGGCCTGGATTCGCGAATGTCAGCGGGAAAAACAATTTTTGTTGCATGCTGTGCTTGCGCCTTTAGTCGTGCAATGGCCGCATGCAATGCTTGTAGTTTCGCTTGAGCTTGCCGGTAATCAGCGGTGGCATGTATGGCATCTAATTCAATAAGCACTTGGCCACGTGCAACTATCTGACCTTGTGTGACAGGGATTGCCTTGACCACGCCATCAAATAATTCTTGGATCACTTGCACATTGGATGAGGGAATGACTTTGCCTTCTGCTACGGTGATCCTATCCAGCGTTGCCCATTTCGCCCATACAATAAAACTAATGCAAAAAACTAACATGATCCAAACAATGAGATTGGGCAAGATGTTACGTTGTAGCAAGGTTGCCGCAACACAGTCTTTGACATAATCAATGTCATCCTGTTTTAGGTCTTTGGATGCATTTTGATGGTGAGAAGGCGGTTGCTGTAATGACATTTAGTTTATATCCGTAGCGAATGATTTTTAGGTGCTGGCGCCGCACATAGCGCCCCCCATCTTTTTTCGTTTAGCGGCAGAAAAACTGCGTTATTTAGCACACACAACTCCTTGTTTTTCCACTGCCAAACGAACAAATCTCGGCACGTTCCACGTGTGCCAGCGTAATGTTTTGCACCGTATATGTCTCTCCACCACCAGCCCTACATATCATTCTGCCACGGGTATATTCTCTGCTGGCATGTGTTGGGTTTGCAAGGCATAGAGGACTTTATCTTTAGGGCCATCGGCAATGATTTTTCCTGCATCAAAGATAATTAAACGGTCCACTAGTTTCAATAGGAAGGGCTTATGGGTGGTTAACAGCAGCGTTTTGTTCTTACTGAACTGAGTGAGCGACTCTATGATATGGCGTTCTGCGATATTATCCATGCCCGTAGTGGGTTCATCTAAGAGAATGATCTGTGCATGACTCAAGAACAGGCGTGCGAGGATAATCGCTTTTTTTTGCCCGCCAGATAGATTCTCGCCACGTTCAGCAACGGGCATGTTGTAGCCTAAGGGATGTTTACTGACGAAACGATCGACACCGGCTAACTTAGCAGCCTGAATGATGGCTGTATCGTCCACCCAGGGTTTACCGAAGGTAATATTACTTCTGATGGTGCCAAAGAACAGCGTATTTTCTTGTGGCCCGTAGGCGAAGAATTGACGTAAGTCGGCCGGATCAATGTGCTGACTGTCGACACCATCCAGCAATATATTGCCACTGGAAGGTTGGTAGAGGCCCATCAGTAATTTCAGGATAGAGGTTTTTCCTGCGCCGATATACCCGAGTAACCCCACTTTTTCGCCGGGTAGTACACTGAAACACACATCCGTCAAGCACTGTTGGGTTTCGTTGGGGTAGCTAAAATTAATGTGGCGGAATTCCAGGTGATTGTTCAGCTGCGTGGGATGCAGAAATTGTGTGCTGTGTATGCGTTCATTAGGGAGGCGCATAATCTGGTGTAAGCTGTGTAAACCATTTTTGGCTTGATGATAACGCGTAAGTAATGAAGTGACTTGAGTGAGTGGCGCCAGGGCGCGGCCACTTAGCATAGAGCAAGCAATTAATCCACCCATGGTCATTAAGCCTGTTTCGATACGATAGACACCGATAATAATGATCGCAACGGTAGCCATTTGAATAGCCCAATACGTCACATTGCTTGCAATATTTGCTATGAAGCGTGCTTTGTGACCGGCTTCTGTGGTTGAGGTGACGGCTTGTTCCCATTGCTGTTGTAATTGGCTAGCGGCACCTAAGCAGCGCGAGGTTTCTAGGGTAGATAACACTTCTACCGATAATGCTTGTTTTTGACAGGCGCCACGCATGCTTATGCTGATGTATTTTTCCATGGGGACAGCAAGGAGTAAGGTACAGAGCAAAATGCAGGGGACAGCGACTATGCACACCAAAACCACACTGCCGCCGAGTATTCCTATGGTGATTAAGAAAAGTAATACAAACGGCAAGTCTACCAAGCTGGTTAAGGTAGCAGAGGTGAAAAACTCGCGCAGGGATTCAAATTCACGTAGATTATTAGAGAACGCACCGGCCGACGCGGGCTTATGACTCATTTTTAATTGTAAAACGTGGGCAAATATACGGTTTGACAATAGCATGTCTGCTTTTTTGCCGTAGTGATCGATGATATAGGTGCGTGCCAGTTTGAGGATGAAATCAAATAAGTAGATGATGCTGATCCCTAGACTTAATACCCAGAGTGTTTCTATGGCATTATTGGGGACAACACGATCGTAAACATTCATGACGAAAAATGGGCTAGTGATAGCAAATAAATTGATGAGCAAAGCCGCAATTAACACTTGTAAATACTGATAGCGGTAATTCCACAGAATGGAAAAGAACCAAGAATCGTTGGCTGGTTTCTGGAATTCTTTGCCGCGTTCGTCAACGTCATGTAATGGATTAACGAGTATGCTATAGCCAGCATAGTCTTGCTTAAGTTCGGCGAGTAGAACTTGTTTTTTTGACATGTGTCCATCAGGTAAAATAATTTCTGCATGCGTTGCACTGATGCTGTGTAAAACACAGGCTTGATTGTCACGTAAGATCAACACACAAGGCAAGAGTAACGCGGGTAGGTTATGCAGTTTTCGTTTACTGAGCTTCATGTTAAACCCATGTTGTTGCATGGTTTGTATGAAGAGTTGTGGTGTTAGTCGGTTATTTACGAGTGGCAAGCCCAAGGTCAGTGTGCTTCTGGAATGGGGGCGCCGATACATCTGCGCCAAAAATACTGCGCATTCCAGCAATGAGTCACATGGCTTTTCGCCATACGGTGTTGCGTCATCCATGCCACAACTCCTTTGTGGTTATGCGAATCCTAATCCTTTGTAGCTACACCAACTGTCCTGTTTGATACAACAAAGCATACGCATTAAGTAGTGTTTGGTATTTGGCATCCGTTGCGTTATTTTGGGCATTAAATGCCTCTATTTGCGCATTAAGTTGATCCAACAATGTACGTTGCCCTAACTTAAACTGCTCTTGGTAACTCGCCGCGGTATTTTGCATAGACTTAAGGTGAATAGCCAGAAACGGCACACGTTTTTTAAGGATAGTGTAAGCGCTCCATGCGTTACGTACATTAGCCAATACACTGCGTTGCACTTTGACTAAATTACTTTGTGCGTTAATGTGTTCTTGGGTTGCAGCTTTCGTGGCGGCATAATCTGAACCACCACGGAAGAGGTTATAATTCATATCCACCGTCGCTTGGTGACTGTCGTATGAACCGTAAATACCGTTAAAATTCATGTTGTGTGCAGCACGTAAATTAAAGTCGAAGCGTGGGTAAAACGTTGCTTTTGCGCGTAGCATACTTTGATAGGTTGCCTGTACTTGTGCTTGTGCTTCCTTGATGGTGGGATTACGACTCAAGCCAAGTTGTTCGGAGTATTCCAAGGATTTAGGCAGTTGTTTCTCCGGGATCTTGATAGGTTCTAGTCCCTCTGCTTCCATATCAGTCAAGCGCATGAATGCATAGCGTGCTCGGTTAAGTGAGTCACGAGTATTTTCCAGTGTTGCATAAGCCAGTGCGACACGTGCTGTGGCTAGGTCTACGTCGGATGCACGGCCTGCACCCGCGCGAAATTGTGCTTTTACCTTTTGCAAAGCACTTTCATGAATCGCAATATTTTCTTCTGCCAGTTGTTCTAGTTCGCTAAAGCGCAGGGTATTGATATAAGACTCAATCATGCCGAGTAATACGGTTTGTTGTGTGTTGACCAAACGGTATTTGGCAGCCAGCGCATTGTCTTGCGCGGCCTTGACTTGGCTGCGTACATTACCACCGTCAAACAATAATTGCGTCAGGGAGAAGCTAGAGGTTCGCCGGGTGAGTATCACTTGATTTTCGCCACGTGCACGCGTACTGGGATTGCTACTCAGTTCGCGCCCGGCCATGTATTGCATGTTGACACTGGGCAAGTAGCCACCCTCTGCTTGTCGCGCAAGGTATTCGCTTTTCATCCAGTTGGCGCGTTCAGCGAGCATTTCTGGATTAGTGCTGATGGTTTTCTGAATGATTTGCGCCAAGTTATAACGGTAAGTAGGACGCAACGCATTTTTCTTGGTAACGGATGTATATTTTTCTTGGGCTAGCGCCTGTTGTAACAACAGCGTCTCTTCATTGACTAGGCGAGATTGGGATGCCGTGGGTATGAGATCGGTTGCCGTGCTAGCATTTACTTTGACGACGCTAGATTTTTCTTTAGGGGTAACAAGCTTCTCTTTGGCTGCAACCTTCAATGCGGCATTGTTATTGTTTTTCGGCGCGTCTATCCGTGGCACATGCGCTTTTGCGGGCACCACCGTCGGTATCAGGTCGCTAGGTGCGGTTTGCTGGGCATCATTGGCGGCAAGTAATAGCAGTGAAGATGGCAGTGATGATTTATTTCGCTGCGGCAAATCATCGTTTATTTTTGCAGACGGCGCGGTATTCATTGCTGACACGGGCAGTACGAAGGATTCTATCGGGTGCGTCGCTTGGTGTGTCGCGACGCTGGGTTTGCGGTGCAACAGCCGATCCAGCGCATGGGTTAGATAGCTTTTTGTAGAAGCAAGAGACGAGGAATGTGTAGGTGGTTGCTCTTTTCTGTGTTGTATGGGCATCGTCGGCGTTACTGTTGCTACAGTAGACGGCGGTCTTGCGGGTAGGCTGTCTGCTGGATCTGCAATACGCACAGAAGCCACTGGAGACGAGGTTTTTGCCGGCGTCGATATTGCCGGCGAAGTCACCACGGGCGCTGGCGTTGTTACAGCAGGTGCTTGTGCCACTGCTGCGTTATCCGCAGTAAGGCTGGGTGTCGTGACGGGCGGCGTCAATACCGAGACAACAGGGACAGCAGGAATTTCCGCGTAAGCACCCCACCGTGTATGTGGCGCTGTCTGTGATGCGGCGGCCGGTACGTGTGTGTTTTCAGTTGATGCGGTGTTACTTTGTGTGGCTGCAAAGCAAGGTGCGGTAGCACACATTGCGGCAACTAGCATAAACAACAAAGGGGCGCGGGCGCCGGTGTGTTTTTGATGATCCATACTAAGAGGGCTTCCTTTTCCTTAAATATTTCTTCTGTTTCTTGCAGAATTAATCGCTAAGGAGTCAATTATCCGTTACTCTTTATCGGCAGGAAGCATTCTCGTCAGCATGCCATGCTTTACGCAGCCCGCCAAAGCGAACCAATCTAACCTATTACAAAACAGATAACAAGTTAGGCACGGCAAATTTTAAAGAAAGAAATCTCGTAACAATTCTGCAAATTTCTAAAATATGTGCAATAGCCCTTCGGGTTGTCGTCGCGCGAATTTATTTCGGGTCAGCGATGAAGGAAACAAACTTGGTCGTTTGCGGCCGAGTTGTTGGAATGTGCAACTGTCTCTCACACGGGTAAGGGAGACGCTTTTACGAACGGGTGCAATGATTTGTCTTGGTACGCATTGAAAATCCACTGCGGTAGGTTGTCATGTGCAATAGAGTAGAGTTATGCTGCCGAGTCAGTTACATAGGGGTGGGTGATGAAAATAAAATGCGGTGGTCAGTGGTTACTTATGTTTTTACTCGGTGGTTGTTCTGGTTCACACACGGGTGTGTTTTCTCACGTCGAAGCCAAAGCCGAGGTTATTGGTGCCAACAAACAGGTGCGTTGTGCTGCACTGCGACAATTAGTTAACACACCCGTGCAAGTGGTCCAGGTGGGCGCGCAGCTCAAGGTAATTTTGTCGACAGATGACTTGTTTTATTCTAAATCGGCAAGATTGCGCGTGAGTTCTTATCCCCTGTTGGACAAGGTAGTGGCTCTACTTAATACCTACGATAAGGAAGTCATGAGAATTGCGGCGTATACGGATGACAAAGGCGAGTTCAAGCGCGATCAAGCATTGTCACAGATGCGCGCGCGTTACCTGTCTAACTACATGTGGCAGCATGGGTTGGATACACGCTTATTACAGATGGACGCCTCTGGGCAAGCGGGGGCCATTGCGAGTAATCGTAGTATCCATGGTCGATCGCAAAATAGGCGAGTGGAAATTACCATTTGGGAAATATTACCTCTTACCTAGGGTTTGTGTTGTTGTTTGAAGCGCAATGCACATAATAATGTCAGTCGCTGGTTAATGCGGTACTGGTGTTTGTGTCGGGATATTTTCTTGTGTTTGCTTGCCGCAGAGGGATTACGCTATACTCCGAAGCGTTTGTTGTGGGGGAATGTGACGATGGGGCAGCGACGTGTAAAAGATGTTAGGTTTTATCGTGGCGCATACCGTGCCTCACTTACTGCTGTACGGGTGTCTTTTGTAGTGATACTTTTGTTGTTGGCGAGCATTGCTACTTGTCTGTTGAGGCGTTCGCCTACACAATTTTATGCCACAAGTAATGCGGGTGGTTTTGCCCAGGTAACTGCGTTCCCTAGTCCGGAGAGCGTGAGGGTTACTGTAGTTACTGGTGAGCGTGCGTACCGCCAAGGCATTGGCTTTTAACTTAAGCTGAAAGGAGTGGTGGGTGTCGCAAAGGGATAGAGCAGCGGAGCAAGACGATATGACACAGCAGCAATCAGCGCCGCCACCAGAGGATTTGGTGGCAAGTAGTGGTGTGGAATTGGTGCACCTGCGTAACGACTTTTATCGCGATAGTTATCAAAAGATAGTAAAGCTACTGCTCGTATCGGTGCTAATTATCGTCATGTTATCTGGTTTGCTGAGTTATTTGCTGTTGAATCCGACTAAGCCGCAGTATTTTGCTGTGGATACCAATGGCCGCATTACGCCGATTATTCCCCTGAACCAACCTAATGTGTCTCCAGCAGCGTTGCTGCAGTGGGCAACACAGGCGGTGGTTGCATCGTACAGTTATAACTTCGTCAATTATCGCCAAGAGTTGCAAGCAGCCTCAGAGTTTTTTACGCCATCGGGATGGAGTGCTTTCCTTTCCGCGTTGCAAGATGCGGGTAATTTGAAATCGATTAAAGAGAAGAAGTTAGTGACAACGGCCGTAGTGGTGGGTGCGCCCGTGATAATTCAACAAGGAACAGAGTCCACGGGACGCTATATGTGGCGTGTGCAGTTACCGTTATTAGTCACGTATCAGAGTGCTAGTGTATTGTCGCAGCAGCATTTGGTTATTACGATGAAAATTGTGCGTATAGATACGGTGTATTCTGCTCGTGGTTTGGGTATAGATCAGTTTGTAGCAGATGATAGTGGGTATAAAGAATGATGGAAAAAACAAGCCAGAACAGATGTAAGCGTATGGCGTGGAGTGGTATCGCAATGGTTGCGTTGTGGGGTATCGGGGCATGGTGTTTTGCCGCGGATGCAACCGATCAGCAAGCGTTGCAACAAATGCGTGAATTACAGCAGCAGCAGCTGAGTAAGGAACGTGCGACAGATGCATTGGCGACTTCTATTGCTAGTCCGACGACGCAAGCGACGCCTAAGCAAGCGTTTGAGCAGGCAAAAGCGGAAGCGGAAGACGCGAATGATGCGGCATTTGCGGATATGGCCACTAAATTATTTCCACTTGATCCGGAACAAGTGCATCGTTTACGCCAAATGTTTGAATCTTCGCAAGCCGCTGCAGCTGCTTCTGCGGGGACACCTCCGCGCCCAACTGCCACATCACAAATGGTGAGTCTTGCTCCGGGTGCGACACCGCCAGTGATTCGGTTGTCGCAGGGTTTTGTTTCGTCCGTGTTATTTCTGGATTCTACGGGTGCGCCATGGCCCATTGCTGCTTATTCGTTGGGAAACCCGCAAGCGTTTAATATCGTGTGGGATAAAAAAGACAATACCTTAATGATTCAAGCCAATAAAGGCTACACTTACGCTAATATGGCCGTGCGTTTACAAGGCTTGGAAACTCCTGTTATGCTCACCCTGATTCCCGGCCAGAAAGCGGTGGATTACCGTGTGGATATGCGGGTGCAAGGGATAGGGCCTAATGCACAGCAGCCGACAGGACAAGATCTTCCTAACACGACAAACCCTGAATTACTGTCTGTGTTAGATGGTGCAACGCCGACCGGTGGGCACATCTTGGAGGTGGATGGTGGTGATGCGCAAGCGTGGAGTGTTGCCGATAAACTATTTTTGCGTACGCACGATGTTGTGTTGTCGCCGAGTTGGCTAGCTACCTTGGCCAGCGCCGACGGCACAAGAGTATATGAAATGCAAAAAACGCCGTTAATTTTAGTATCGAATCATGGCAAAGTTATGCAACTAAAAATCAAAGGATTTTAAATGTCTGGACGGATGAAAAACGTAGCGGAATTATTTAAAAACGGACGTACGCGGACGATCTTGCTATGTACGATGTGCATCTTGTTGGTTGCGATAATATTTGGTGTATATAACCTGCGTAGTAATTTGCGTGTTACTAATACTGCAGAGGCAAATTTAAATAGGGTACCTAATGTGGAGTCCGTTCCTGGTGCATTTAATCCCACAGGTCAATATGTGAAGCTGCAACGCGAAGAGAATAAGATCAAAGCGCAACAGGCCCTAAAAACAGGGGGCAGTGCAATGCCCACCTTAATTCGCTCGGAATACTTGGCTGATGGTGACGATAGGTACACGCAGCAGCAAGCGGGTGTGCGTTATGGTGACGGTGCTTTGGGGTTTTCTAGTTTGGGACGTTTGCAGCGTGATAACCAGTCGTTGCAATCCATGGGAGTAGCGGGACAGGCCAGTAGTGGTTTCGATGGTACAAGTATGTCGGGCGCCAATGGTCAAGGCCAAAATGGTTTGGGTGCAGATGGCAAGGGCTTAGCGGGTGCGGGCGCTAACGGTCAAGGCCAAAATGGTTTGGGTGCAGATGGCAAGGGCTTAGCGGGTGCGGGCGCCTTTGGTCAAGGTCAAAATGGTTTGGGTGCAGATGGCAAGGGCTTAGCGGGTGCGGGCGCTAACGGTCAAGGTCAAAATGGTTTGGGTGCAGATGGCAAGGGCTTAGCGGGTGCGGGCGCCTTTGGTCAAGGTCAAAATGGTTTGGGTGCAGATGGCAAGGGCTTGGCGGGTGCGGGCGCTAACGGTCAAGGTCAAAATGGTTTGGGTGCAGATGGCAAGGGCTTAGCGGGTGCGGGTGCCTTTGGTCAAGGTCAAAATGGTTTGGGTGCAGATGGCAAGGGCTTGGCGGGTGCGGGTGCCTTTGGTCAAGGTCAA
>JACCDN010731394.1_pt1 | contig 82971 bp, 72 predicted proteins | sample 7441691 | NCBI WGS metagenome assembly JACCDN01 (sample SAMN15323439, study PRJNA562643) | freshwater metagenome | isolation source: river surface water | place: USA:Blue River Watershed | collected 2017-08-16
AGGCGTAGGCGTAGGCGTAGGCGTAGCCGCGGCGGCCGCTGGTGTGGTTGTTGGTGCAGGCTGTGTCAGTGGGGCGGGGGCTGTCACAGGTGCAGTCGGCTCTACTGGCATCGGCGTGGCTCCCGCGCTGGGTGCTGGCGTCACTGCAGGTGTAAATACTGGTGCAACGGTTGTACCGCCCGGCAGGGGGCTAGGGGCTGAAACTGCTTGTGAAGTGTTGCTTGCGCCGCCACCGCCGCCACAAGCAGTCAGGAAAACTGTTGCGACAAGGGGCCATGCTGTTACTCGACTGTATTTGACAGGCATGCGCATATTGCACTTTCTGAGGGGTATTGATAATGTTCAGAATCGCGACGCAATTCTGATTGCGCTATCCCCGCCGAATAAGACTGGGTGCCGCATTACATCAAAGGGCGCCCAAATTAGGAAGAAGTCTTACAAAGTTTTACGACTGAATTAAGTGACGGAAAGCGCATCTGCAAGTCGGTCTGGATGCGCGCTAACCAAGCCAAGGTGCTATTTCTTCAGCTTGCCCGTCCCATTGACCATGGTCACTTCGACAAACTTGGAGCCTACGCGGTTGGTTTCGCCGAAGCTGATGTCGTAGCCGCCCAGGTCATAGTTTTTGATGGAGGCCAGTGATTCAATCAGCTTTGCACGGGTAGGCTTGGGCCCGGCACGGCGAAGCCCCTCTATGAGTACCTTGGCACCCAAAAACTCTTCAAAGCTCGTGTAAGAAGGCTCTTCCTGGGGCGCATATTTTTTGAGCAGCGTGCGGTATTCGGCAGCAACGGCTAGCAAGACGGAGCCGGGTGACGGTGCTACTTGCGTAATGCCCACGCCACGCAGCGAATCGCTACCGATCAGGGCGACCAGATCATTCACATTCACCACTGAAATGTTGAACAACAGGGCGCTGGTGTTGAGCGTGCGGAACTTTTTGACAAAAGCTGCGGTGGATTGGGTGACCGAGATCATGATCACTGCGCGCGGTTTGGCTTTTGCCAGTTCTGTGGCTGCTTGCTCCACGTCTTGCGTGTTCTTCTCGTAACTTGCCTTGGCGACTATCTTTGCGCCGTGCCGTATCGCGGCAGCCTCTACGCCGGCCAGCCCCGCAAGGCCAAATGCATCGTTTTGAAAGAACACGCCAATTTCTTTGCCACCAGTGGTTGCCAATTGACTCACCATGGCCTCGGTTTCATCGCCGTAGCCCGCCCGCACATGAAAGATGTAGGGGTTGAACGGGTTACGCAATGCTTCACCACCGGTATAGGGTGCAACCAAGGCAATATTTGCGTTGCTCAACACGTTGCGCTTGAGTAGTTCGGCAATGTTGCCCGTGCCAGCAAAGCCAAACAGACCAATGGCGTTGTCGGTCTCAATCAGCTCGCGGGTGAGGCGCATGGTCTCGTCGACCTTGTAGCCGTCGTCCTTGACGATCACTCGGATCTTGCGTCCATGGACTCCGCCTTTAGCGTTGATGTGGTCAAAGTAAATCTTGCCACCCACCACCATTTGCTTGCCGGTTTTCTCCAGCACTCCCGAAAGTGGTGCAACCTGCCCTATAACCAGATCACCAGAGGCTTCCGATGTTGGTGCAGCCAGCGCCGAAAGTGCAGCCGTGCTGATGAGAAGAACAGAAATAATGCGCGTGAAAAACATGGAGACAACCCTTTAGAGACAATTTTTTGTAGTCGGCAAATGTAACGCCCTGAAGTTGGCGTTCTGTGACAGATCTAGTAACTCGGCCGGTTGAAAGACGGTCAAAAACCTCAGCCCAGATCAATGGCCCGGCGCGCAATTTGCGTGCCAGATTGATCGCCGCCACTCAAGCTGCAACTGCGCGCAAATGCCTTGGGCAAAGGGGTGCTTTGGGGTTATGCGTTTCGCGCATAATCCAGGCCATGGAAACCAAATGGCTTGAAGATTTTGTATCGTTGGCTGAAACGCGCAGTTTCAGCCGCTCCGCCCAGTTGCGCCACGTCACCCAGCCCGCGTTCTCGCGCCGTATTCAGTCGTTGGAGGCATGGGCAGGCACGGATCTGGTGGACCGCAGCAGCTATCCCACGCGGCTGACGCCAGCAGGTGAGACCTTGTACGACCAGTCGATGGAGGTTTTGCAGGCATTGCAAAGCACGCGCGCCATGTTGCGTGGTCACACGGCGGCCGCGCAAGACGTGATCGAGTTTGCGGTGCCATATTCGTTGGCGTTTACCTTCTTTCCCGCATGGGTGTCCGGTATGCGCGACACCTTTGGTCCGATCAAAAGCCGTTTGATTGCCTTCAACATGCACGACGCGGTGATGCGATTGGTGGAAGGCAGCTGCGACCTGCTCATTGCCTACCACCACCCATCGCAGCCGTTTCAACTGGATGCCGATCGCTACGAAATGCTGTGCTTGGGAGAGGAGATCGTCGCACCCTTTGTCAAGCCCGACGCAAGTGGTGCACCCCTCTTTCAACTGCCTGGTCGCGTCGGTCAACCGCTGCCATATTTGGCCTATTCGCCAGGGGCCTACCTGGGTCAACTGGTTGAGCTGATTCTCAAAGAGTCGGGCGCGGCCATTCATCTGGACCGCGTGTATGAAACGGACATGGCCGAGGGGCTCAAGGCCATGGCGCTTGAAGGCCAGGGCATTGCCTTCTTGCCGCGGGGCACGGTGAAAAAGGAGCTTCGGGCCAAGCGGTTGGTCAGCGCCATGCCACCGGGTGCCACCGGAATGAATATCACGCTGGAAGTGCGCGTGTACCGTGAGCGGCCGGCTCTGAAAGAACTGCCGCGCGGTGGGTCGCCAGTTTCCAGAGGGGCGACAACCGCACCCAAGACAGCACCCAAGAGCGCGGCCCGATCCCTGTGGGACCACCTGGTCGCCCAGGCTGGGCCGCTGGCAGACACCCCCTAACTTGAAAGGAATTCCCATGAACCGTAGTTTGAAAATCTCTTTCATCCTTGCCGTGGCCCTGGCCACCACTGCGTGCACCCGCATTGAGACCGGCGAGGTCGGCCTGCGCATCAATTTTGACAAAACCACCGACCCCACCGAGCGCTTGCCTGGGTCGTTTAATCAGACCCTCGTGGGTGAAATCATCACGTTCAAAATTCAGGATGTGGCCGTAGCGGTGGACAACATGACGCCATTGGCATCCGACAACTCCACAATCAAAGACTTTGACATGACGGTGGTCTACAACGTCAATCCGGCAGCGGTGTCCGAGCTGTGGACGACCAAGAACAAGACCTTTCACGGATTGACTGAAAAAGGTGGCGACATTCTCTTGATGCAAAACTACGTTGCGCTGAGCGCACGCAACGCAGCCTACAAAGTAGCGCGCGGCTACGAGTCCCTGAAGATGGCCGACAACCGCCCGCTGATTGAGCAGCAGATCCGAGAGAACATCATCAAGACCCTGACCGAAGAGAAGTTGGGCGACAAGATCACGGTGTCCCAGGTGCAGGTGCGCGCCATCATGCCCGCCGATGTCATTGTCAACAGTGCCAATGAACTGGTGCGCGCCCAGAACGAACTCAAAACCAAGGAAGTGGAAGTGCAAACCGCCAAGAAAGAGGCCGAGCGCATTGCCGCGTTGAATGCCAATGCAGGTGCTATTGGCTACATGAACGCCATGGCTAACCTGAAAATTGCCGAAGGCGTAGCGGCCGGAAAAGTCAACTCCATCGTGGTGCCGTATGACTTCAAAGGCATCGTGAACGCAAAATGAGCACTGCTGATATGACTACCATTACCATTACCCGCCCCGACGACTGGCACCTGCATGTGCGCGATGGCGACGCCCTGCGCACCGTGGTGCCGCATACGGCTGCCCAGTTTGCCCGTGCCATCATCATGCCGAATCTGCGCCCACCGGTCACCACCGCTGCGCAGGCGCTGGGGTACAAGGCGCGCATCCAGGCTGCAGTGCCGCAAGGAGTCGCTTTCGAACCCTTGATGACGCTGTACCTGACCGACAACTTGCCTGCCGATGAAATCCGACGTGCCAAAGATGCTGGCGTGGTTGCTGCCAAGCTGTACCCCGCCGGTGCCACCACCAACAGCGATGCTGGTGTGACCGACCTGCGCAAGACCTACAAGACGCTTGAAGCCATGCAGCGCGAGGGCATTTTGCTGCTGGTGCATGGCGAAGTGACATCGCCAGACATTGACCTGTTTGACCGCGAAGCCGTGTTCATCGACACCCAACTGATCCCGCTACGCAAGGATTTTCCGGAACTCAAAATTGTGTTTGAGCACATCACCACGAAGGAAGCGGCGCAGTACGTGCAAGCGGCGGACCGCTTTACTGGTGCCACCATCACCGCGCACCATCTGCTCTACAACCGGAACGCCATCTTCACCGGAGGCATTCGCCCGCACTATTACTGTCTGCCAGTCTTGAAGCGCGAAACGCACCGCCAGGCACTCGTGCAAGCAGCAACCAGCGGATCGGCCAAATTTTTCTTGGGCACCGACAGCGCGCCGCACCCCACCCACCTGAAAGAACACGCCAGCGGCTGCGCAGGCTGCTACACGGCGTTTTCTGCCATGGAGCTGTACGCACAGGCCTTTGACGCGGCTGGCGCGCTGGACAAGCTCGAAGGGTTTGCCAGTTTCCACGGCGCGGATTTTTATGGCTTGCCGCGCAACCAAGTCGCCATCACCTTGCGCCGCGAAAGCTGGACCGTACCAGAGACTTTTGCCTTTGGCGAAGCTCAGTTGAAACCCTTGGGTGGTGGAGAAGCATTGCAGTGGAAGCTGGCCTGAGTGCATGGGCACTATTGAGTGGTCGGCCCCCTGGTTGGCCCCTTATGCTGCAGTGGGGCAGGGGGTTGCCGCGGCGGTGGCCGCAGGTGTATCCACCTCCAACGCGTTGAATGCTGTACTGGCGCACAGCGCCGGCCCGGTACGCTTTGTGCCGCAGTCTGACCTGCCTGACGGCCTTGCTTACGAAAGCTATATTTTTGATAGTGGAAAATGCCCAACCCGCGAGGGCTTGCACGACTTTTTTAACGGCTTGGTCTGGCTGCACTTTCCTCAGACCAAGCGCCGTCTGAACCAATTGCATGTGGCCCAAATAGCCCGCAGCGGCATCCAGCCCATACGTGGCCCGGCCCGCGACGCGTTGACCATCTTTGACGAAAACGCCGCCTTCTTGCAATGCCCCGATGCCTTGTGGGAAGCCTTGGCCGCCAAGGATTGGCACACACTGTTCGTCACGCTGCGCCCACTGTGGGCAGAGTCCCACTTGGTGTTGTTTGGCCACGCGTTACTCGAAAAATTGGTCTCACCGAGAAAACCCATTACAGCCCACGTGTATCGAGCGCAAGCAGCTAGCAATTCAATAGCAAATATCGACTCATGGATGGCTACTGACCTGAGCGCTGAAAAGCTGGCGACCAAACCCTTCGCCCACCTGCCGGTGCTGGGCGTTCCCGGCTGGTGGACGGAGAACGAAGACTCGGCTTTCTACGCAGACGCAACAGTATTTCGTCCCGCACGCCCAAAGCAGGCGCCAGGCACTGGGCAGGGGGTGGCCGATTTCGGAACCGCAGGTTCATGAGGCCACACCCTGCCCAGTGCCTTGTGACTGCGTCCCCGCGCTCGCGTCCCCCGCGCCAGAGTCCCCGCGCGCCAAGTAGAGCAGACCATTTCCCCATCACCCGTGGGCTGATTGACCACCCCCGTTATTGAAATTACACAATCCACCCTTACATTTACGCCAGCGGCTCCTGTGAACGGGCCAAGGAAAGAAGGAAACCATGAAACGCATACTTTTGTTTGTCTTGACCAACGTAATGGTCGTCGCCGTGTTGGGCATTGTTGCCAGCCTGTTGGGCGTCAATCGCTACCTCACCAGTAACGGCCTCAACTTGGGTGCGCTGCTCGGCTTTGCACTCATCATGGGCTTTGGTGGCGCCATCATTTCGCTGCTGATTAGCAAACCCATGGCCAAGTGGACGTCTGGCGTGCGCATCATCGAGCAGCCACAAAACGTGGACGAAGCCTGGATCGTGGAGACCGTGCGCAAGCTGTCAGAAAAAGCTGGCATCGGCATGCCCGAAGTCGGCATTTTTGAAGGCGACCCCAATGCCTTTGCCACGGGCGCGTTCAAGAACTCGGCATTGGTCGCGGTATCAACCGGCTTGCTGCAGGGCATGACCAAGGAAGAAATTGAAGCCGTGATTGGCCATGAAGTGGCCCACATCGCCAACGGTGACATGGTCACCATGACCCTGATCCAGGGCGTAATGAACACCTTCGTGGTCTTCCTGAGCCGCGTCATTGGCTACGCGGTAGACAGCTTCTTGCGTAAGGGTAGTGATCGCGAGAGCAGCGGCCCCGGCATCGGCTACATGATTACCACCATCGTGCTCGACATCGTGCTGGGCTTTGCCGCCGCCATCGTGGTGGCCTGGTTTAGCCGCCACCGCGAATTCCGCGCTGACGCGGGTGCAGCGCAACTGTTGGGTCGCAAGCAGCCCATGATCAATGCGCTGGCCCGCTTGGGTGGCATGGCGCCCGGAGAGTTGCCCAAGAGCGTGGCCGCCATGGGCATTGCTGGTGGCATCGGTCAATTGTTCTCCACGCACCCGCCCATTGAAGAGCGCATCGCCGCGCTGCAGAACGCATCAGCCTAAACGAGTCGGGCTGGACTAGCCGCGAGGCAAGACCCTGTCGGTGAACTTGTGCACGTTGCTCGCACCCGGGTTTAAACCGGGTGGTCACACATAGACATCTGCGCGTGCATTCTCGGCAAAAACTCCGCCACAGACGGATCAACTTTCACGGCAGACGAGGGCACACTCTGGGAACATGCGAAGTGAGGGGGGTGACCGAATACCGTTGATCACCGGACAAACAAAAAGCCTCGGACGTCGCGCAAGAGTCTCATGGGCCGTCCCACGCACCCATTGTTTCGGTCCCCAATTGGTAGGGCCCCGCGTTGCTACCATCAGGCAGCAAGCCCTTTGCGGGCGAGCTGGCGCTGGGGAAGTAGGGCTTGGTATTGCTGAACAGTGAGCTGGAATACGCCACAAATTTGCTTGCAGCATCTGGGCCATTGAAGCCCAGGGAGAATGACCCAGCATCCGTTGCTGCTTGCCACGCGGCAAGCGTGGGATACTGAACTGACGTTGGCGAGTATCGATCCATCACCGCGCTGAACGAGCCGACGAACACGTTGTGATTTGATTTGGTGAGGTTGGCGTAAATGGTGTTGCCATATTTGATGGCTTCAATCGATAAGCCACAATTTATGAAAATGTTGCCGGAATACTGGGCGTTGTTCGATGAGTCGATCGTGATGCCAACCGGCGTTGCAGCAGTGCTGCAATCCACTAGATTGTTGTCAAACCTGAGTGAGGCACTCTGGGCAAAAGCCTCTGACATAGCGAATCGAAGGCCCGCTGGTTCGCCATTGACAATGCCGTTAATAATGTTGTGGTGAACATAGTTATGGCCTGCCTCTGGTGACTGGGTGCCACGAATCTGTATGAGGACGCCATAGTCTTTTGCGGTAATGGTGTTGTAGCGTATTTCTGATTCAACGACATGCTGACGGGTCGCCAGATCTTTGACGAAGTGGTCTTTCCACATGACCCCTGAGCTCACATTTCTGATGGTGTTGTGCTCAATCAGCGCGTTAATGACCCCGTAAGAACGAATACCCGAGCCGGTTGGTACGCCCTCCAGCAGATTGTTTCTGACGATCCAGTCTTGCGTGCTCCACATGCCTACGGTGGCGATGTTGTCGCCCGCATCCAAGGTGGTTACGCCGCTCAATTGGCAGTCTTCAATAATTACACCGATGCTGAGCAACGCGGGATCTGCAACAGCGTTCTCCGCCTGCCCTCCATTGGCAATGGCATTTTTAAGACTGTTCTTGATTGTCAGCCCGCGAAAGGTAATGTAGTCATGCGCTCGCATCATGATGCCGACGCGGGCATTTGCGTTGTCAAGGACCACACTACCCTTGGCAGCACCGGGTGCTGCGCTCACCAGAATAGGGTGTAAGGAGGTTCCGGACGATTGAATACACAGGCTTGCGACACCGTTAAACCAACTGCAGGGAGTGGTGTACACGCTGGACTGAGAGCTTTCGACATAAGTGCCCGGCTTGATATAAATGCGATCGCCCGGAGCTGCTAGGCTCAGTGCCTTTTGAATGCTGGCGCACGCATCGGTGGTTTCCGACAAGCAGCTTTTTGCATCGCTCCCTGATTTGGATACCCAGTATGTCTTGCCGTTGTACAGCGTGCCGTCCGTAGTGTTGAGGGGCGTTGGACTGGCGTTGAGAACCGCACTCGCCACAGACACATTACCTGCCGCGTCGATCGCTCGAACTGTCATCGCGTAACTGGTGGCAGCGTTCAGACCGGTCAGCGTAAAGTTAGTCGCGCTGGTTGCCCCGACCTGTATGCCATCTCGGTATACGTTGTAAGCCGCTACACCCACATTGTCGGTACTGGCTGTCCAGCTGATGCTCAGGCTTGTGCTGGTTGCGGTGCTTGTGGCCAGACCTGTCGGTTCGGTGGGGGGCGTCGTGTCGGACGTAGGCGTGGCAGGCGCAGATGCAGTGCTGACCACGACGGAGGCGCTGGTACCCGAGGCATTGCCTGCTGCATCAAAGGCCTTGATGGTTAGGGTGTACGTTGTGCTGGCAGTCAGGCCGGTCAATGTAAAGAATGGCTGCGCGGTGCTGCCAATCAGGATCGTGCCGTTGCGGTACACCTCGTAACGGGTAACGCCGGTGTTGTCGGTGCTGGCCCCCCAACTGACGGTCAGGCTCGTCGCGGCCACTTGGCTTGCAGCCGGCGCTGTAGGTGTACTGGGAGGGGTGGTATCGACCGAACTAGTGATGATCTGGGTGCGCACATTCAGATCTGCACCAAACGCGGAGAAATTGCCTGCGGCGTCCACAGCGCGTACAGCATAGGTGTAATTTGTGCCAGGCGTTAATCCGTTGTCCTGAAAGGTGGTTTGATTTGCAGGCGTGGCCTGAAGGCGCGTTCCGTTGCGCCATATTTCGTAGCTGACGACGCCCACACCGTCGGTGCTGGCCAGCCAGCCAATCGAGATGCTGTCGCTGGTGCTGCTGCTTGAAGTGAATGCCGCAGGAGCGCTGGGGGCTGTTGTGTCTGCCGTGTCTGGGACCGCTACTGCGGGGCTGGCCAATGTGGAAAGGTTTGGAGTCACCACAACTGCAGCCATGGGCGCCGGAGGAGTCGCACTAGGAGGGGCGCTACCACCGCCGCAGGCTACCAAAACAAACGCAGAAGCAAGGCCGAAGGAAATCAGGTGGAGCTTCATATGAAAAGAGAGTGGATGTTTGTGTTGGACACGGCTGGTCACCGAAAGGCATGACCCAATAACTTCGCACATCGGGCAAACAAGAGTCCCGGATTCTATGGAAGTCCGGCGATTCGGTCTTGAATTCACACGATGTTTGCGCCGTGTTTTTTGTAACTGGGCGTTACCGGTGGCACGAACCTTTTGCGCGCGTTGGCGCGTCACACCGTGCAGCGAATCAGCGAATCAGCGAATCAGATCCAAAGCCACCGCCTCGGCCACCTTGATCCCATCTACCGCCGCTGACAAAATGCCCCCGGCGTAGCTGGCCCCTTCACCCGCCGGGTACAGCCCCGCCACGTTGGTGCACTGCAGGTTGTCCCCGCGCGGAATTTTGAGTGGTGACGAGGTGCGTGTCTCCACGCCTGTCAGCACTGCATCGGCCATGTCAAAGCCTTTAATTTTTTTGCCAAACGCTGGCAATGCCTCGCGGATGGCTGCTATGGCGTAGGGCGGCAAGCTGCTTGCCAGATCACCCAAGGTGACGCCCGGCTTGTAGGACGGCAGCACACTGCCAAATGCGCTGGAGGCTTTGGCGGCAAGGAAATCTCCTACCAATTGACCCGGCGCCTGGTAGTTGCTGCCACCCAGCGTGTAGGCATGCGATTCCAATTGCCGCTGCAGTGCAATGCCAGACAGGGGGTGCGCGGCTTCAGGGTCTTTGGCCCGAAGAGCTGCGGCTTGCTGTGCGTACCGTGCTCCTTGTTCAGGGCCAAATGCGGCGATGAAGGCAGCAGCGTCTTGCGGGTAGTCCGCGGGGTCAATGCCCACCACAATGCCAGCGTTGGCATTGCGCTCGTTGCGCGAATACTGGCTCATGCCGTTGGTCACCACACGGCCCGGCTCTGACGTGGCAGCCACCACAGTGCCACCCGGGCACATGCAAAAGCTGTAGACGCTGCGCCCCTTGCCCGCACCCTGTTCGGCGTGGTACACCAGCTTGTAGTCGGCCGCACCCAGCATGGGGTGGCCCGCATGGCGGCCCCAGCGCGCACGGTCGATCACGCTTTGCGGATGCTCGATGCGAAACCCCACCGAGAATGCCTTGGCCTGCATGGCCACTCCCCGGTCGTGCAGCATGGCAAAGGTGTCGCGCGCGCTGTGGCCCAGCGCCATCACCACATGGCTGGCGGGTAGTATGCTCACGCTACCATCATTGGTGTTTTCGACCGATAGCCCTCGTAGAACGTGCGTAGTGTGCTCACTATTTAATAGCACATCAACCACGCGTTGTTCAAACCTCACCTCGCCGCCTAACGCAATGATTTGCTCGCGGATGCTCTCCACCACCTTCACCAGTTTGAACGTGCCAATGTGGGGGTGCGCCTCGTACAAAATCTCGGGCGGTGCACCAGCGGCTACAAATTCCTGCATCACCTTGCGGCCCAAAAAGCGCGGGTCTTTAATCTGGCTGTAGAGCTTGCCGTCCGAGAACGTGCCGGCTCCGCCTTCGCCAAACTGCACATTGCTGTGGGGCTTGAGTGTGTTCTTGCGCCACAGGCCCCAGGTGTCTTTGGTGCGCTGGCGTACCGTGGTGCCACGCTCCAGCACGATCGGTTTGAAACCCATTTGCGCCAGCACTAGCGCTGCAAACATGCCGCAAGGGCCAAAGCCCACCACCACCGGGCGCAGCGGCAATGCAGCAGGCGCTTGGCCCACCATGCGGTAGTTCATGTCAGGGCTGGGGCTGATGTGCGGGTGCTTTTCGTGGCGCTGTAGTAGCGCCGCTTCGTTGTTGGGCTGGGCCAGCGCCAGGTCCACGATGTAAACCACCAGCAAATCGGCCTTGCGGGCGTCAAAGCTGCGCTTGAAAACTTCCAGTGTGGCGATATCGGCTGGAGTAATGCCCAGCGCCTGTGCAGCCAACTTCTTTAGTGCGTCAACAGGGTGGGGCGCAGGGGCGCGGTCTGCCTCGGTTTCGGTGGGCGCATCGGCGGCGCGGCGCGCCTCTATGGGAACGGCAGAAAGTGGGAGTTTGAGTTCGGTAATGCGGATCATGGTTTGGCAGGCTCGTGGTTATCAAGCAAGGCGTGATGATAAAGCGTGGTTGGCTTCACACGGGGGCAGGTAGCTGTGTGCTTTTGATGGTGTCTAGAAACGCGCGCAAGGTAGCTGTCGGTTGGCGGCGGTTGGGATAGTACAGGTAGAAGCCGGGTATGGTGGGGCACCAGTCGTCCAGCACGCGGATGAGCGCACCGCTTTGCAGTGCTGCTTGGGCATAGGGTTCATAAAGGTAGGTAAACCCGACGCCTGCCAGTGCGGCTTGCAGTAGCAGCGGCATTTCTCCGGCTGTCAGGCGGCCTTCCACATCGATGGTCAATTTTTCGCCCGCCTTTTCAAATTCCCACGCGTAGCGTGCACCACTGGGGAAGCGAATGCGCACGCACGGTAGCTGCAACAGGTCCCGCGGCGAGGCCGGTGTTCCCACGCGTGCGAGCAACGCGGGCGACGCCACTACGATCAAGCGTTGCGCCGGCCCCAGTGGCGTGGCGACCATGTCCTGTTGCAAGCTCTCGCCATAGCGCACACCCGCATCGAAACCAGCCTCAACAATGTCGACAAAAGCGTCGTCCAACACAACTTCCACTTCAACCTCTGGGTAGCGCCGTAAGAATTCGGCAACGATAGGGCCCAGCACTAGCTCACCCGCCGGACGCGGTGCGTTAATCCGCAATAGCCCTTGTGGCGAATCGCGAAACGCATTAATGCCATCAATCGCCGCAGAAATGTCTTGCAACGCTGGTGCAACGCGCTCCAGCAGTTGCCTGCCTGCGGGTGTCAGCGCCACGCTGCGCGTTGTCCGGCTAAACATGCGGACACCCAGCTTGGCCTCGATCAAACGGACCGAGTGACTGATAGCCGAGGCTGTTAGCCCCAGCTCTTGTGCCGCCTGGCGGAAGCTCAGGTGCTTTGCAATGGTGTTGAGGAGCTTGAGGTCAGCCAGTTCCAGATTCATTTGATGAAAATTTTTCACTAGATTAGAAAATTATCCGCCATTTATTTATTTTTCATTCATCAATAGACTCGTGCCGGTTTCGCACTTGAACAGGAGAAATGATGCAAAACGATTGGAATCTAGCGGGGAAGACGTATCTGGTAACCGGCGCGTCGTCTGGCATTGGGGCAGCTACGGCCCTAGCACTGGGGCATCAAAAGGCCAACGTCGTGTTGGCCGCACGTCGGCAAGCGCAATGCGAGGACGTTGCGCAGCAGGTGCGCGAAGCCGGTGGTTCGGCGCTGGTCGTCCCACTTGATGTGACACAAGAAGCCAGTGTGGAGGCAAGCGTAGCGGCTGCAGTGAAGCACTTTGGCCGTCTCGATGGTGCGTTCAATAACGCCGGGGTCATGGGGCAGGCCGGCCCCTTGCACACACTGGCAGGGGCCGATCTGCAAGCAACGCTGCAGGTCAATACGATGGCCGTTTTGTATGCCATGAAGCACCAGATTGCGGCTATGCTGCAAACCGGCGGGGGCGCCATTGTGAACAACTTGTCAATCTCTTCTGAGATTGGCTATGCATACATTGCCGCTTACACCGCCAGCAAGCACGCCGCCCTGGGTCTTACCCGCAATGCGGCGCTGGAGTATTTCAAACAAGGCATCCGTATCAACGCCGTGAGCCCAGGGCCCACGGTCACGCCCATGGCGCTGGCGGGCTTTGGTACGGAAGAAAACATGCACGGTGCCATGCAAGCCTTGGCCCCGGGGCGTGCGGCGCAGCCGTCAGAAATTGCGGGCCCTGTGGTGTTTCTACTGTCGAATGCAGCAAGCTTTATCAGCGGGCACAACTTGGTGATAGACGGCGGCTTTACGGTTTAGAAGGCGCATGGGACGCCCACGATTGTGTGCGAACCTGGCGCGTGAGCATCATTCCCAGCATTTCTGTGGCGTTGGCCTGGTTCGTCAGAATCACGACGCCGGATTTGCTGGCTTCGTCGATAGCGAGGTAGGCGGCATATCCGCCCACCATGCCGTTATGCCACACCACACCGCGGTTGCCAAAGAGGCGATCCAGGAACCCAGGCTGAGCCCATCCAATGCGAGAGTCTCCGTCAAACTGTGGCACGCGCATTTTTTGAAAGCGTTGTGACGCTGCGCTGCCGCTTTGCAGGCTGGCTTGGATAAACGTCACGATGTCTTCGGCGCTGGAACTGTAGGCACCGGCACCCGCGAGTGCTGCAAACCTCCACACCGGCGTGGGAAGGCCTTTTTCTGTGTACCCTTGGGCCAGTTGCGCCCGCATTTCTGGCGTCAGGGTGATTGCGGTGCTGGTCATGCCAAGGGGAAGCAAAACCTTTTCTTTGACCAGGGATTCGTAGTCTCGCCCGGTCACCTTTTCGAGGACGTGTGCCAGTAGTCCCATGCCATAGTTGGAGTACTCAAATCGCCCGGCTTCTCGTTTGTCCTGTGCAGTGGCCAAATAGTCAAAAACATACGATGGCCCCAAGTGGCTATAGGGGTCCAGCAACAGTTTGTCATTGCCAGCCACCTGGGTTGCTTTGTCTTCAAGCGATTGGGGAATGCTAGGGAAACCAGAGGTGTGTGTAACCAGCTGTCGCAATGTGACGGATTGGACCGCGGGGGACAACGGCATCGAAGTGCCAAGCAGTTCATTCAACGTTGCATCCATAGAAACAACGCCTTCGTCACACAGCGATTGCAGCAGTGAAGCGGTCAAGAGTTTGCTGACCGATCCGATCTGGAATAGGGTTGTGGACGTTGGAACTGCCGGCGCATCTTTCTTGACGGTTCCGTAGCCCTTGATGAAACTGCGTCCGTCTTTGTAGACGCCAACCACGATACCCGGAAACTGCCCGCTTGTGAGGGTTTTATTGACTTCTGCGTCAATCGCGGCTTCAAGATCTTTCTCGTCACGCACGTTGTCGATCCGATACTTCAGATAGACGACAGCGGACACCGCTACAACGAGAAACACCGTAAAGAGGAAGTTGGAGATCTTCATAAAAAGTCGTTGAGTTTTCTAACGCAATACAGCGGTGGCACTAGGGCGGCCGTTTAGGGGCGCGATGCTTGGTAGGCCACTATCTCAGCCCTTGCCGCTTCGGCCAGTTGAGTGGTGTCGACGCCCAGCGCTTTCAATGCGCGAGCCGCGACCCCAAACTGCGTAGTGCTTGCCGCCAGAATGACATGCGCACCCAATAAGGGCGCTACAGCGCCGCCGCCAGGCGCTGTGCGTTTGATGCCGTGCAGCGTATGAATCAAAGCGGCAAACGATGCTTGCGCGTTAAATGGGTCTTGGCTTGCGGCCACGGACGTCGCATCATCCGCAAGCGCGCCCAGTGGTGACATCGCAATCCCCACGCTGTGCAACGCGTCATCATATTGCTGGGCAATGGCAGCGCGAAAACCGTTGGGATCGGCATGTATGCGCGCAAAGACATTGCGCGCGGTCCCGTTGGGCAATTCGAGTGCGGACAAAACCAAGTGTTCTGCGCCCGGTTGCTGTTGCCCACTGGCGTTGGCGAGTGCTTCCGCAGTTTTGCACAGCGCGCTGATCGTGTGCATGTCACGGAAACGTTGTCTTAAGGTGTTGAACATCATCGCTCCTACTTCACGGTGGGTTTGAAAAAAGAATGGGCCAGCCTCTTGTGCGCTGCCTGCTTGGAGACTCCAAGGGCTTCTGCAATTTGAGACCATGACCATCCTTGTTCAAGCGCCGCTTGCACGGCGTTGCCCTCCAGCTTGTCGGCCATCAATCGCAGGGCGACGACGGCAGCCAAGGCTTCGGCAGGATCTTGGGGAGATGGGATCGAAGGAAGTTTGGTCATTCGTCAATCATAGTTGACGAATGATCTATTGTCAACAAGTGTTGACGAGCATTTAATTCACTATGCCGGCAAGAACCCCTCAATCGACAAATAGCGCTCACCCGTGTGGTAATTAAAGCCCAGCACGGTAGACCCTGGTGGCAGATCGGGCAGCTTCTGCGCAATGGCGGCCAACCCTGTTTTGAGGGGGGGCTCACCGGCTGCATTGCGCCTATCTCCATGCACCTCTGGCGGAGCGCGTAGAGACCGGTAGTGGGGATCGTGTGGCGTGTTTGCGGCTATCAAGCATCGCGCTGTGACAAAACGTTGCGCGAGGGGCAACACTGATCGCCCGCTCGCACGACATATTGCGGTTGGTTCGATATGGCGTAGCCCCACTAGGCGTGTCGCCGGCGCTGCAAGCTCGCCAAAAGGGGCATCAATCGATGGTCAACTTGGATTTACCGCCTCTGCCGGAAAAGAACACCATTTTTTGGCCGTCTTCTTCAATTACGTAGAAACAAAATGAGGTCCAGGAAACGAGCGCAAGGCATATCGCATCGTCCCGTATATCAAAACTGCCCATCGATCCGCCAATCTTGTTCGTTCCCTGAACCTTAGTATCGGAAAACACCAGTTCTGTATTTCCGTTCTTTTCAAAGTCTGTGGGATGAGGGTAGCGCCAAGTGTGGCCACGAACCATATCCAGCGTTATGTGTAGGGGCTTGCTTGGCCTAAAGGGACCCAGTACCGCTGCCTTTGCCTCCCGCGGGCGCGATGCGCTTTGAGCAGGCGGCGAGCTGGTCGTGACTTGGGCCATTGCCGGAAACACTGGCTTGGTCTCCGCGATGCCTTTCTTACCCGTTGTGCTATCCACCACACTCAACTTGCTTCTGGCGGAACCAAACCCCATTTTGACTTCCTGCCATATGTAGGTGATTGTGCCCGGCAGCGTTTCGACTTCAATCGACTCTGTGTTCTCTGCTTTGGAGACAACGATATGCTTCCCTGGGGCCACTTCTTTGTACAAATAGGTCTTGGCAGAAGTCTGACCGAGTGGATCGTCGTCCACTAGCACCTCCATTTTTACGAATGCCCCCATCCATTCGTCGCGATAAACGTAAATTCCGGATCGGTCTGGTGGCAAGCTTGTGCCTTTCGACACAATTGCAGGGACCGTGGCGCGCGGAGTCATTGTCGGCTTTGGCTCTAACGCATTTGCAGCCACCATGCCTTGGGCTGCAATTGATGAGAGCTCATTCTTTGATGGAGGGCTCGATTGGGCTGTGGACTGTGTAGGGGGTTTGTACCAGGCATTCCACTCATTTGGCAGGAGGCAAGTCCGAAAAACAAGCCGTCTCAACTCATATTCATCCTCATCTGTGGTGACACGGTAGACCATTGGAACCAGTAAGTCGATCAAATCGTCTGGGTAAACCGCTTTTGAACTCTTCTCCACATAGCGCTTGATTTTGGCAAGCGCTTCTGGTTGAGGGTCACCACTGCGGTGGAAGTCATTCACATAGAAGACGACATCCTGCCGTGCCAGACAAACCTTTGCCCCGTCGAGGTTCTCTTTGATTGGGAGTCCTTCACGCTTTGTGCATTGGTAGAACTTCTTTGCGGCAAACTGTCCATGCTCTTTGGAGCCTGTCTTGTCAATCTCGTCGAACAGTTCATTGATCGTTTCGATTTGGAATGCGCCGTTTGACTTAACCTCAAGCAATGACTGTCGCGTGTTGTTGAGGTGCATACCGTTGCGAGCGATGATCAGCGATAGGAATGCTTCGCCCTCGCATTGTTGATAGGCAAGGTTGTCCATCAACAGCGGTTCCGCATTGACTGCGGAAACAACAGCCGCGAGCAGAGAAGAAAGTATCTTGAATGAGGTTCGCATTGTTGGAATTCCAGGTTGACCAGCTTGATCGGTCTATTCGATCGTTAGTTTTACTTTATTGCCCCGGCCTGTAAAGAAGGCCATTTTTTGACCATCTTCTTCCACAACAAAGAAGCAATACGAGGTCCAAGACACCAAAGAAAGACAAAGGGCACCATCGCGTAGTTCAAAGGTACCCATAGACCCACCAAGCTTGTTCGTCGCCTGCACACCGGAATCAGAAAATAAAAGTTCAATATTTCCATTCTTTTCAAACTCTGTGGGGTGCGGGTAACGCCAAGTGTGGCTGCGCACCATGTCCAGCGTGATTGGCAATGGCTTACCAGGCTTAAATGGGCCCATCACCGCTGGTTTTGCTACTGCCGGGCGTGCAGGAGGTTGAGTTGCTGGGGCGCTGGTGCTGGCTTGCACTGCTGTCATGGGCGCTTGTTTGATCGCTGGCCCCCGTGCGGGACTGTTGTCGGTTTGGGGCTGCAGTGTCGCAACTGAAATTTTTTCTGGCGTTGTCGTCAGGTTGCTGTTGGCCTGAGCACCTACAGCAGCAACCGGATTGCCGCCAGGCGGGACTTCAATTGGGCACGATCGCAATATCTGATCTTCTTTCAATTTGTTGGCCAATTCGAGCGCCAGTGCCTCCCCAACCGTGACGGCCATTCCAAAGCCACCACGCGTGTTTATGTTGGCCCGCCAGACTACTTTGGTTGATTGAACATCAGTCAGCCTCACGTCAAAATTGGCTTGAACTATCACACCATTCGGATCTTTCGTTCCGCCAGCTCTTCTTATAGCGAGGAGCGAATCGGGGCGATATGCTTCGATCTTTTTGGCGTAGATACTTTCATCCAATTCGAGCGCAGAAAGGTAGACTGACTCAGTATCGATACCGCACCTTTGGAAAAGGGCAGCAATTTTTCGTTGAAACCCCACTCCAAAACCTTTGCCCATTTCGTCGCCGATGTCAGACAGCACAAAGATTCTTTTTGGCTCACGCGTGAAGTCCGATGCCTTGTTCGTCACAATTCTTGTTTGAGGTGCGCAGGCGGCCAGAAGCGCGCAACAGACGGCGAGTGTTGTCCATTTGATGGCGGTCAAATTCATTTTCATCCCTGAGGTACGTTAAGTTGAAGTTGATGGATGCGCTGACCGGAGGTACAGTCATCCACATTCGCGTGCGTCACTATAGCCGAGCAAACGCGGCGTTCGGAATGACCGTTCTATGGGCCGGATCTGCTCTCAAAATTTCTAAACTGCGTTTGCTATACCGCTGACAGATCACTATCCACAGTTCCTGCTGCAATTGGTATTACCATAGTAGTATTCCCAAAAGGAGCCCCCAACCATGCCCACCCTCTCCGTCAAATTGCCTGAAGAAACCAAACAGCGAGTCCAGGCCCTAGCCCAAAGCCAGGGCATTACAGCGCACGCGCTGATGGTGAACGCCGTTGAGGCGGCGCTAGCCACTGGCGAAAGCCACAACGCCTTGGTGGCGACGGCGCTGCGCGCACGGGAGCACGTGGTGGCTACGGGTAAGGTTATCGATGGGCAGGCCTTTGGTGACTACCTCAAGGCCAAAGTGCGGGGCGAGGTAAGTCGTAGGCCCAAGCCAATTGATTTGAAACGCAACGTGGCGCGTCGCTGATGGCGCGATGGGTACTGAGCCCGTCCGCGGCAGAAGTCCTGGAGCAGTTGGCGGATTTCTTGTTGGAGCGCATGCCCGAAGATGCTGTCCGCATAGTGGATCTGGTGGTCGATGCACTGCATATTTTGGAGCAGCACCCTTGCATTGGACGACCGTTGGAGCTTGCCTTGCGGGAGCTGGTGATCTCCCGGGGCAAGACTGGCTACTTGGCCTTGTACGAATACGACGAGGCAAGCGACTTGGTCATCGTGCTCGCGGTGCGCCACCAACGCGAGCAGGATTACCACTATTCCTTAAGCCGGCAAGAACCCTTCAATCGACAAATAGCGCTCCCCGGTATCGTAATTAAAGCCTAGCACGGTAGACCCGGCGGGCAGATCGGGCAACTTCTGCGCGATGGCGGCCAGCGTGGCGCCGCTGGAGATGCCTACCAAGATTCCTTCTTCGCGGGCGCAGCGGCGGGCGTATTCGCGGGCGGGTTCGGCTTCTACTTGGATCACGCCATCGAGCAACTCGGTTTTCAAGTTGGTCGGGATAAAGCCTGCACCAATGCCCTGTATGGGGTGGGGCGCGGGTGCCCCGCCGCTGATCACGGGCGAAGCACTGGGCTCCACGGCAAAGACCTTGAGGTTCGGGAACTTGGCCTTGAGCACCTGGGCCACGCCGCTGATGTGTCCACCGGTACCCACACCGGTGATGAGTGCGTCCAGCCCATTGGGAAAATCGGCGAGGATTTCTTGCGCGGTAGTGCGCACATGCACGTCGATGTTGGCGGGGTTTTCAAACTGTTGGGGAATCCACGAGCCGGGCATGCTCAGTGACAGCTCATATGCCCGGGCGATTGCGCCCTTCATGCCCTTCTCACGTGGTGTTAAATCAAACGTGGCCCCGTAGGCCAGCATCAGGCGGCGGCGTTCGATCGACATGCTGTCGGGCATGACCAGAATCAGTTTGTAGCCTTTCACAGCAGCCACCATGGCCAGACCTACGCCGGTGTTACCCGAAGTGGGCTCGATGATGGTGGCGCCCGGCTGCAGTGCGCCGCTCTTTTCGGCGTCTTCAATCATGGCCAGCGCAATGCGGTCCTTGATGGAGCCGCCGGGGTTGCTGCGTTCAGATTTGACCCACACATTGTGTGTGCTGCCAAACAGCCGGTTGATACGCACGTGTGGTGTGTTGCCAATGGTTTGCAGGATGTTGTCGGCTTTCATGGGTGGCTCCAAAATGGTGAAACGGCTCGGGGTGAATATGGGGTGGATAATAGCGCCCGTGAAGCCCACCAGACCACCGCTGGTGCAATTTGGGAAACCAAGCACTGGAGGAACGTCCGGACTGCATAGGGCAGCGTAGCAGCTAACGGCTGTCCACTGACAAGCTTTCCACGCAAGTGGCGGGCTCTAAGGTGAGGATTAGAGCAACAGAGACGAGCCGCTTTAGTGCGGGTGAAACGGGCAATCTCTACGCGCAGCAATACCAAGTAGGCCAACGTTGACGGGGCCCCCGGAGTTGGCGGGTAGGTAGCATCGAGCCGTTTGGGTGACCAGCGGCCCAGAGTAATGGTGGTCACATGCAGGGCAACCTGCGTGCACAGAATCCGGCTTATCGGTGGGCTTCACACTTTTCACTGCGCAGGCGGTTTTTGTTGTATGGTTGGTTCTTCGTATGCTCAATTCAGGAGGCACCATGCGACCCATACTGGAACTGTTGAAAAAGCGCGACTCTGCGAACTGGAGCCTGAGTCCTCAAGACATCGTTTTTGACGCGCTGCAAACCCTGGCCAACCACAACGTGGGTGCACTCATGGTGCTCGACGGAGGCAAGTTGGTGGGGGTTTTTTCAGAGCGAGACTACACCCGCAAAATCGCGCTGGCGGGCAAGTCGTCCAAAGACACGCGGGTGCACGAGATCATGACGTCCAATGTCATCTCGGTGGCGCCTACCGTACGCACCCGCGATTGTCTGGCCCTGATGAGCCAGAAGAAGATACGCCACTTGCCCATCGTCGATGGCGACATGGTGTTGGGCATGATCTCGGTGCGCGACATCATGGACGACATCATTGCGGACCATGAGATGACGATCAGCCAGTTGCAGCACTATATTTCGAGCTGAGTCGCTCGAAACATGGGCTCTTTTAGGCCCTCAGCCCTCGCCGAATAAGGGTAATCAGCTATCAAATCAAGAGCGCGAAAAGTACCGCACTCTGTCCCGCATGCGCACCCGCACCATCCAACCAGCCGCTCCTAGGCTCACCAGCAGCAGCAACCACTCTTCGGGCTCGGGCGTGGCGTTTGCACTGAGCGGGTTGTGGGGCTTTTGCAGGGTCTTGATGCCGGATTCCGGGGCGCGATCGAACCGGTCATTGGCAGCTTCGGCTTTGGCAAGTGCCTGCTCTTGTTGGGTGTTGACCAAGACCAGCATGGATGAGTAGGGCGTGACCACGCTGTGCGTTTGTGCCATGGCGTGCAGGCGGCTGAGTTGTTGTACCGTCAGCGGCTCTGCGGTGCGTGCCGCCTGGCGTGTGGCATGGCCGATGAGCAGGCGCGCTGCTATCGGGGCAAACGCGGCATCGTTGGCGAGCACGGTGGGTGCCTCATGTACCGTGAAGGCATAACCTCCGCGTTGCATCAGAAAACCCGGACCCGCGTGCTGTTGCCGGGCGAAGTGCTCCCACGCTTCTTCAATGGTCGCAAAAGCAGATCCGCCGCTGCTTTGCACGGTTTCCAGCGTTGCATCGTCATACACCGGTGCCATAGTGCCGCCCAAGTGCACCATGCTCAACATGCCGCCGGGTATGCGCGCACGGGTCTTGTTCACGTCCAGATCAAAAGCCCCGCTGTCGGTCAGTACCAGGGTCAAGTCCTGTGGCTCGGGCGTGTGGGTCACGGCCTGTTGCAGTATCTCTGTGGTTCGTGCGCCGCCCATGAAATCGGCCAGCATATCGTCGCGCAGCTCCTGCAAGGGGACTCTCTGGGTTGGCTGATGCATAACCGCCGTGGTGGTTAGCAAGACCGAAACCGTGTTGCCCGCCATCATCGTGCGGGCGGCGCGCAGGGCCGCCAACAGCTCGGCACGGTGTGCGGCCATAGACCAGCTTCGGTCTACCACTAGCAGCACCTTCTTGCCTTGCAAAGCGGGGGTCGGTCGTGCGCCGGGTTGCGCGCCTGCCGGGGCGACTGGCTGCGCAACCACCGTGGGGCCATCACCGCCCAGACGAAAGGCGTGGCTTGCGGCTGCCGATGGTTGCAGCACCGGTAGGGCGCGGGGCCACCACGTGGACAGGTCGCCGGGGCAGGGGCCACCATTGCAGCTGCGTTGGGTGTGCTGGTCCCATGCCACATTGCGTTTCTCAGCCAGCACTGGCAGTGGCCAGGTGCCTTGTTCTGCCAATGCTGTGTATTGCATGCGCAGGTACAGTCTTTCGCCGGGGCCTGCCTGGTCTGTTTCGCTCGCGTTGCGTCGCGCAGGCACTGGGAATGCGCGCAAGCGGTATTGCCGTGGCCCCACTTGTTCCAACAGGGCCGGGTCAATGCGGCGACTCACCTCGGCTTTGTACACGCGCTGCGCTGCGCCACGCGTAGCCACGGTATGGGGCCGCATGTCTTGCGGGTTGGTGCCCAACCACAGGCCCGTAATGGCGGCACCCTCTGGCAGGGAAAACAGGTAGAAAACTTCTTGCTGAATGGGGGTTTGGTTGACATAGGTTTCATCCAGTGTGATGACGGCCAAATCCCCTTTGGGCTGCACCTGCACGCGCTGCTCGGTCACCAGCACCTGGCGCTGGTCGATGTTGATCAAACCAGACTCGCGCTGGTCTTGGCTGTAAGTGGCGGAAAGGGCGTGGGCAATGGCATGGCGTTCGCCGCGCTGGATGGGGGTGTCAAAAAACTTCTCATACAGCGCGGCCGCACGCTCGGCGTCGCGCGACATCGATTCACCGTCATACAAGACGGGTTGGGCCAAGGTATTGAACGCGGCTTGTGGCAATGCTGCTAGTGCGTTCGGCAGGGCCAGCATGCTGCGGTACAGCTCGCTCACGAGCGTGGACTCAGTGCTGGATGATGCGTACCGGTAGGCACCCAAGTAAGCATTGAGCAGGCCCGCACGCAGACTGCGCTCGTTCTCGCGAAACTGTGCCGGTGTCAACGTGGGAGATTCCAGCAGCGCAAATGCCGCGCGCTGCGGCTGGTGGTTGACGTACATGAAGCCCCCGCTTTGCGCCACCAGCATGGCCAACACAGCGGCGGTGCGATAGCGTGGCAGCAAGGGCCCTTCCTGCCATGCCTGTGCCCAGGCACGCAGGCACAGCGCCGCCAAACACAGTGGCATGGCCATCAGGCTTGCCACGGTTAGTACAACGAGTATGGCGGCCAGCGGCATCAAGAAGATCGACGGCGGACTGGTGATGGCAACCGTGAGCACGCGCAGCCAGTTGAAGGGGTTGATCACCTCCCACGCGCCACGCAGCGCCACGGGTGTCCCAGTCAACAACACCAAGGCACCTGCGTACAGGGCCGCCAGCGCCAAGCCAGTGATAGCCATCAGCTTCAGGGCGTGCCAGATTTTGGACTGGGGCAGTGGGCGAATCACGGCGTCTATGCCATACACGCACAAGCCCACCACCGCCATGGCCAGCCATTGGGTCACCGATGGTGTGAGTTCGCGCATGGCGAGCAGCCGGTACAGGCTTGCGCAGTAAAACGGCCCTTCCACCGCAAAGAAGAGAAAAACCAGCGCCTGCGGGCGACCGCGCAACTTCGTGATGGCCAACACCACACACAGCCAGGGCATCACGATCCAGGCCAGAAAAATGAATGCGTAGTCAGCAGGCACGTCTGCATGCCACCACTCCTCTAGCAACTGCCCCAACGCGGGGAGAAAGGGAAGCGTGGTGCAGATGAACACAACGTTCCAGCACCAGAACAACACCACCGCACATTTAAGGACAAAGGGCCAGGCCTTGGAGCGTAGGGATTTCATAGGGTCTTTCAAGGTGAGTTTTTGACTACGGCGTGCACGGCGTGGTGCAGGTCGTGTGCGGCGGAGGCGGACACGGCACCATCGACCACGATGGTGATGAGTGACCACTTTTCGTGTGGATTGCGCAACTGGGACCACCAGCGTGCACCCAGGTCCGGCAGCACGCGGGCGTCGGATTGAAACCAGGTTAGGGCCGTTTGGCTGCCGGCCTGCATGGTGAGCAAACGAAACGCGCCGTTTGGTGTGTTGATTTGCGTTTGCTGCTCCAGGTGCGCGCCTTGTGCCAGCAGGCACAGCTCGGGCGCGTGGTGGGCGCGCCAGTCCAGGCTCTGCACCACCAACAGGCTGCCGCGCATGCCGTGGAAGTTGAAGCGGTGTTTCTCGGCAACCGTGGCGCCGCGCCCCAGCACCAAGTCACGCTCAGTAGCAGACATCGGGACTGGCTCGGTATGCAGCGCCGCAGGCCAGGTAAGGGCTTGCAGGGGTGCGGGGGGCGTAGGCTTGCGCGCGGGCGATGGCAGCAGTGCCACAGCGCACATCAAGCCAGCCAGCAGCAGGTAGGTTGGTTGTGCCAGCTGACGGCTGTGTGGATGCTGTGGGGGTGGCGCAGCAATGGTGGCAACAACGGGAATATCAGCGTGTGCCGCGAAGGGTACAGCAGCAGAAGATGTGTTGGTACAGGTGCTGGGTGCGCGGCACAGCAGCCAGTTGATGCTTCCTGCCAGCGCCAGGGCCAGCAGCCCCAGCGCGGCGTGGGCCATATCGGCCAGCAGCGGCGGCGCTTTGTGGTGCAAGGCCAGCACCAAGGCGGCCACCCGCAAGGCATTGAGCCCCACAGCCGCCGCCACGCTCAACAGTCCCGCCAGCGCCCAGCGCCGCGCAGACGCCTGCGGCCACACCAAGCGCGCGCCCAACCACAGGGCCACTGCGTACCACAGGGTGCGCACACCGCTGCACACGCTGGCGACATCGGACACGCTGTTCTCCGTCACGATGATGGAGCCTACGCTCACGCTCTCCACCCCCAGCGCCTCCAGCAGCGGTGCCACCACGCTGGCTGTCCATAACCGTAAGGGCAAGCCCAGATGGGCATCCACGTGCGGCTGAATCGGCAGGCACAACAGCACAGCCGCAACCAATACAAAACGTTGCCGCCACGCCCGTGCATCGAGGAAGGTGGCACTGAGTGCATGCAGCAGCAGCAAGGCTGCCCCTGCGTGAATGAATTGGATGTCGGTCCCGACGCGTGCCACAGTTGCTACTGTGATACCAAGCAGCACAATCGGTACAGCACGCGGATGGACTTGTGCTGCCTGTGGCTGGCGCACCCAGTCCATCAACGCCAACACCGCCAGGCACAGCAAGACGCCGCGCTGCACCACATGGCTCGGCTGTGCCAGCGCAAACACCATCCAGCGCAAGGGTGCTGCACAGGCCAGGCCCCACGCAGCCAGCAACAAGTAGCGCATGGCGCGCGGGCTGGGCTGGAAGGTTGGCATGCGCAGAGATGGCACCAGGTGGGTCATCGGGGCAGTGTAGGGACTGCCGGTGAAATGAAAATGAGGTCAGTGTGAAGTCAATGTGAAGTCAGCGCTTTCGCAGTCCCCTGCCTATGCCAAGACACTCCTAAAATTTCTCATGTGGCGCCAAATACCGCCACTGCCCCACGGGCAAATCACTCAGCGCCACACGACCCAGGCGGATGCGGCGCATGTCCAGAATCTCCAGCTTGGCCCGCTCGCACAAGTGGGCAATCAGGCCGCGGTGTGCGCCTTTGATGGCAAAGCGCAGCTTGCTGCGCTCGGGCGTTGTGCTGTTGATGCTCACCTTGACCAGAGGCAGGTTTTCATCTGCATCCAGCGTGCGGTTGAGCAGGTGCAGGGCTTGGGCTGACACTTCGCCCGCAATATCCACAATCACTTCGTGCTCCATAGAGCCCAGCTCCTCGCTGAGCTTACGCTCTATGCGCCAGTCTTGGGTGAAAACGATCAACCCACTGGCAGCGTTTTCAATGGGCACCAATGCGCTCAGACCTTTGAAGTGGCGCTGCAGCAAGCGGATGTCGGACGGGTCTTTAGCCATGTGGTTGGCAGCGGTCAGCAGGGTGCGGGCATCGTCAAAGTGGGCGCGGCGCGCGTTGCGGTTGAGCTTGGCGAGCGACTCTTCTGTGCCATCTACCCAATCAGCCGGTTTGTGCAGCAGTATCGTGATGCTGTTGAGTTCCAGCAGGCTGGCATGGGGGTCGATGGTGATGGTGTGGTGTTGCACACGGGCCTGCGGCTCTTCTACCACCTTGCCATCCACACGCACCCAGCCGCCTTCAATGTACTGCTCGGCCTCGCTGCGCGAGCACGGCACCATGGCCGCCACGCGCTTGGCCAGACGGTCGCCTTCGGCCACTGCGGGTTGCGGGGGCGCTGCTTTCTTGGCGCTGCGCGGCACGGGCGCCTCCATTCTGGGCTTTGCCAGGCGTGGCTTGGCCGTTGGCGGGGCGCGCTTGGGCTCACGCGGCGCGGTGGCGGGTGCCAATGCTGCCGACTGTGATGCCGCAACGGCAGCAGCTGGTTTCACGGCGCTGGGCGCAGGCACGATGTGGTCCAGCTTGGGCTTGGCCGCGTGCGGTATGGCGGGCTTGCCGGGGCGCACGGGTCGCCGTGGCGCGGTTGCCGCGGGCTTGGCGGGCTTGGCCGTCAGGCGCAGGGTGGATGGGGATTTGGGCGAAGTCATAGCGTATTGTCTCTTGTGGTCGGAACTTGGAGATGCTCCAGGTGGGCCAACAGGGATCGCTTGGCCACGGGCCATGCGCGCGCTGGCACATCGTCATAGGCCAGGGGCAGCCAATCGTCCACCGTGCCGTGCGGGTGGGCGGTGACGATTGCCGCGATCTTTGCTGCACGCTTGAGCCTGTGCGCCTTCAGGTGGCTGATGGCAGCTTTGGCTGCGGTGGTTGATCCGCCCAAGGCATGCCCATGGGCTGGCAAGATGAACTGCACGGCGTGCGTGTCGCAAGCGGTCAGCAGCCGGTCCAGCGAATCCAAATAGTCGCCCATGTTGCCGTCGGGCGGGTCGATCACAGTGGTACTGCCGTTGAGGATGTGGTCGCCCGAAAACAGCAGGCCATCTTCCACCAGCAGCAGGCACACATGGTTGGCCGCGTGGCCGGGTGTGTGGATCACTTCTAGCGTATGGTTGCAAGCAAAATTGCCTTCTAGCCCTCGTGGAATAAGCGCAATGCGCTCTCTATTTTGTAGCACTCTATCGGGTGCAAACACACTGGCCGCCCCTGCGGTGGGCGCAGACGGCAGGCCCAACACCGGTGGTCTATGTGGACAAAGCGCCTGCAGCGGCCAGGCACCGGGCGCGTGGTCGGCGTGCGAGTGGGTGCATACGATCATGGCAATGTTGCCGCCGCTGCCATCGGGGTGCACGGCAGCCTGCCACAGGCGCTGGACGTGGTCTGCGTCCGCCGGGCCGGGGTCAATCACGCAGAAGCCCGTGTTGGCGTCACCCACCAAATAGCTATTGGTGCCAGGGCCAGTCATGAAGCCCGGGTTGGGCGCAGTCAGGCGCAGCACATTGCGCAGCAGCGGCACGGCGTGCGCGGACTGCCAGTCTTGCGGGGTGGTGGGGTCCAGCCGCGCGCGCAGCCATTGGTGGGGTCGTACCATGCGGGCATTTTGCAACACCGCCTGCAACACCGGTTCGGGCCAAGCGGCTGTGGCCTGATAATCGGCCCCATGCGCATTCCATTTACAAAAATGCAAGGAGCCGGCAACGACTTTGTTGTGCTCGACGAAACCCGTGGCCGCCTGGGCCTGACGGCGGCCCACTATCGCTACCTGGGTGACCGCCACTTTGGCGTGGGGGCCGACCAGATTTTGACGGTGCGGCCGTCACCTGCACCCGGTATCGATTTTGAATACATCATCCACAACGCCGATGGCGGCGAGGTCGAGCAGTGTGGCAACGGCTCGCGCTGCTTCGTGCGCTACGTGCATGACCGTGGCTTGACCGACAAAACCCTCATTCGCGTCAAGACCCAAAAGGGCAATATCGAATTGCAACTGCGGCCCGATGGCCAAGTCACCGTCAACATGGGTGCACCGGTGTTTGCCTTGGACCAGATACCGTTTGACGCGACCGGTCTCACGTTCCACAACCAAGGTAGTTGGGGAAATTGGCCGCTAGCCCTCGCAAAACAAGCATCACTAGCTACGGTTTTGGTAGCACCTGTCTCTATGGGCAACCCCCACGCCGTGCTGCTGGTGGACGATGTGGACCTGGCCCCCGTTGGCACCCTGGGCCCGCAGGTGCAGGCCAGCGCGCATTTTCCGCAGGGTGTCAATGTGGGCTTCATGCAGGTGCAAGACCGCAGCCACATCCGCCTGCGTGTCTTTGAGCGCGGCGTGGGCGAAACGCTGGCGTGCGGCACCGGCGCATGCGCGGCCGTGGTGGCCGGCATACGCCTGGGCCTGCTCGACGCCGAGGTACAGGTGCAGGTGCAAGCCCGTGGCGGCGTGCTCAGCATTGCCTGGGCGGGCGATACTGCACCGGTGATGATGACCGGCCCCGCCACATCCGTTTTCCAGGCTGAAATCGACATACCCGACAACCTATGAACTCCAACCAAGCCATGAACAACCCCATCACCGAAGACGACATTGCCAACTACCTGAGCAACACCCCCGACTTCTTCTTGCGCCACGCCGAGCTGCTGGCTGCGGTGCAGTTCACCAGCCCGCACAGCCACCGCACCGTGGGCTTGCAAGAGCGCCAGGCCGAAATGCTGCGCGAAAAAATCAAGGGGCTGGAGCAGCGCATGATGGAGATGATTCGCCATGGCAGCGAAAACGTCATGCTGTCCGACAAAATCTTGCGCTGGGCCCGCAGCTTGTTGATGGCAACCGACTTGCACGCCTTGCCGTCTGCCATTGAGCAAGACATTCAAAACCAGTTCTCCGTGCCGCAGGTAGGCATTCGCTTGTGGGGCATGGCCCCCGAATACGCTGGTTTGACCGCCACGCAAGAAGTCAGCGACGACGCCAAAGTCTTCGCCTCGTCACTCATGGAGCCATTCTGCGGACTGAACACCGGTTTTGAATCCGTGGGCTGGCTGCCAGACCCCACCACCGTCACCTCGCTCGCGCTCATCCCCCTGCGTGGCGGCGCACCCGGCAGCATCAACCCCGCCTTTGGCATGATGGTGCTGGCATCGCCAGATGCCCACCGTTACCACAGCGGCATGGGCACCGACTTTCTGGCCCGTCTGGGCGATCTGGTTGGCGCTGCGCTGTCGCGGTTGAAATAAACCGTGGTAACGGACGTTGCATTGGTCGAGGCTTACCTCGAATACGTGCGCGTCGAAAAGCGGCTGGCTGCCCGCACGGTGGAGCTGTATGCGCTAGACCTGCTGAAGCTGCGCGACTACGCGGCCAAAGTACCGGTGACGCTCACCGACGTGCGCAGCACCCACATCCGCCGCTGGGTGGCGCACATGCACAGCGGTGGCCGCAGTGGGCGCGGCATCGCACTCATCATGTCGGGCTGGCGCGGCTTCTACACCTGGCTGGGCCGCCAGGGCCTGGTGGCCAGCAACCCCGTGCAAGACGTGCGCGCCCCCAAAGCACCCAAGCCCCTGCCCAAGGCCCTAGGCGTGGACGAAGCCGTGCAACTTGCTAACTATAAAAACGATAGCGCATCACGCACATTCCACGAGGGCTACAGCCCAGAATCGCCTCAACCCATGGCGCCGACAGGCCCGCGCGCTTCTGCCGAAGCGGCCTTTCTGGAACTGCGCGACGCAGCCATGGTGGAGCTGCTGTACTCCAGCGGCTTGCGCGTGGGTGAACTGGTGGGGCTGGATGCCCAGGCCAGCGCGGCGGGCAACGCAGCAGGCCAGGGCTGGATCGACCTGCAAGCCGCCCAGGCCCATGTGTGCGGCAAGGGTCGCAAGTGGCGCGCGGTGCCAGTGGGCCGCATGGCGCTGGCGGCGCTGGAAGCGTGGTTGCAAGTGCGGACAGACTTTGCGGCTACGCATGCTGGCACTACCGGCGCTGCGCTCTTCATTGGCCGCAACGGTACGCGCCTCACCGCCCAATCCGTCTGGGCCCGCCTGCGCAGCCGCAGCCTGCAGGCCGGGCTGTCCACCCCCGTGCACCCGCACATGCTGCGCCATTCCTTCGCCAGCCACATGCTGCAGTCCAGCGGCGACCTGCGCGCCGTGCAAGAGCTGCTGGGTCACGCCAATATCAGCACCACCCAGGTCTACACACGGCTGGATTTTCAGCATCTAGCCAAAGCCTATGACGCGGCGCATCCGCGGGCGCGGGTGAAGGGTGGCAAGGGGTGATGGTGGGTGGGTGTGGCTTGTGGCTGCAGGCCTGAGTTAGCAGAGTTTGGGGCCGGGGCCCGCGCCTCATACTGTCAAACGCCCAGAAATCGGCGCGGGCCCCGACCCCAAACTCTGCGGGTGGCGTTGTGGGTTGCGAAGTTGGTTGATGACTCTTACAGACGCAAAGGCGACCTACACCGATTTAAAATGCTTACCCGATACCGGATGTACTTGTCCGACGTTTCCAAGTCGGTAACGTTGCCGATTTTCAGGATATCAATACGAAAGGTCGCGTACGGATGACTGATGATAGAAATACGAGTCCGGACCATATACCGAATCCAGCGCGCCTCGCCCAGATTCGGCTACTGACTCGGAAAGCTAAACGCCTTTTCCAGTTCTTTCCATGCAATGCTATTGCCGTGAAGGCGCCTTCCCTTTTCAAAAGGTGAATCACCGTTGGAACCGATTTTCTTTGGATCGGCACCTGCCGCAACTAGCAGGTTGACAATCTGGAAATGAACTGGAATCATGAACTGAGATACCACCCCGTATAGCACTTCATGTCCATCGGGATTTTTTGCATCGGCGTGAGCACCGTGAGCAAGTGACCACTTAACGGAACGGACGCAATTCCCCTTTATTGCCAGCAACAAAATGCCGTCTGCGCTTGGCGAACGAATGTTCAGCTCTTGAAACCTATTTAGCCAAGCCTCATCCTCTTTTCTTTCCCAAGAGCAGCCATCCAGCATGTATGAGTAAAACCGTTCAGGAGCGCCGTCGCACAGTGCCGGTGATGCACCAAGACCAATCAATTCATCAAAGACGTCCAATCTGCGGGCCAATGTTGCCTGCAGGAGCGGGCAATTGTGTGCTGGCTTATTCACGTTGGATCGGGTGAACGGCGAGCCAACACAAGGCGCGTAACTACCACTGATGTAACTACCAACAGGATCAATTTTGCACTGATCTCTCCACGCTTGGCTGAGCACATACCGCGGTACAGCCTGAACAGCGTAGCCGTTGCAGGATGCAACTAGCATTGATGCAAGTATGGTCAAACTACATACAAACAGTAAGTGAATTGAAGGTTTCAAGGCCAGGTCAGATGAGTAGTAATTGTGATAGGTTCGTGCCGAACGTCTCAGTGTATGCGTAGTGCCTTAATAGGATTTGCGTCAAGGTATCGATTTAGAAGCGAGGGATGGAAGTCCTGTTTGGAATTCGGATTCAAACGGTCAAGTACCAAAAAGCTGACATCGGGATAGTTCCGCTCCCGCCCCAAAGCTGCGACGATAACAGACGCGTACCCCGCCAAAAATATCAAGTTAGCGTAAATGGCCTCTGCCGCCGGCTGCGGGGACGTGTGTAGCTTTCCAAAGGCATGCGCCCATCAGGTCAACGCTTACGGCGAGGTCGCGCAGCAAAGTGGATGACGTCATGCAGTAGTCCGATCACAGCAATGCTGTTTGGGCGTCGAATTAACTTCCGTGTGCTGCTACACAGACGTCTCTGGCGCAGTCTCTTACGCTGCAACTTGGCCTTCACTACAACCCTTTTAGGACAATCATGAAAATTTCACCGTATCTGGCAGCCTTGCTGATCACATCTAGTGTGGCGGCTTGCCAGCCTGCAAGTTCACCACCCGCGGTGGTGATGGTTCCAGGCCCTGCAGGTGCCACTGGAGCGACCGGAGCGACCGGAGCGAATGTGCCCGTTCCCGGTCCCACAGGTGCGACCGGGGCCACCGGCGCACAGGGCTACGACGGCAGCACAGGCGCGACAGGGGCCACGGGAACTTCAGGTGCCACGGGCGCAACCGGGTACGACGGTGCAAAGGGTGACACGGGTCGCACCGGCAAGTCGGGGGAAACAATCGTGGTCGTGCCAGTGGAGACAAAGTAAGCGCGCCAATCGGCTCAAATGCCGGTCAGCGCCACAAGGGCGCTCTTTGACTCCATCGGCGGCAGTCTAGTACCCAATACTTGACATTCGCGAATGCCCGCAACGGGCCCGAACCAGAGACTGCTTCTCAACCCCATTCCAAATCCCAGATTAAAGGGATTTCCAATGAGGCAAGCGATGTTGGTTTGTACCGCTGCGTCGATTTGGCGTCACCACCGCGATGATCACGGAGTGTCTATAACTGGTTGATTCATTATTGAATTGCTGTGACCGTGCACCCGATTCATTTGTGGGCAATGGGATAGGTCAGTTCGGAGCTCCATGAAATCCTTTTACGAGACGCTTGAGGTTAGCCCCAACGCGAGCAACGATGTGATTCGGGCCGCCTACCGCTGTCTGGCGCAACACGACCATCCAGACAAAAACCCAGATTCCGAAGCTGCGGGTCAAAATATGACGAACATCAACCGTGCGTATGCTGTGTTGTCAGATATTGATAGGCGGAAAGAGTACGACCTGGGCCAGCGCATCGCGCAAAAATCTTTGGAACGCCGCGGCTTAGGCCCGGCATCGCGTGCGCAAGGTCAATCGCGTGGCAAAGAGCCTTGTGCTGATCGACTATTCGATTTTCGACCATTGGTTTGAACCCGGCCAGTCACTGGCCGCCGGATTCGCTGCGGTCGCAAGCTCAGGCGACAATCCCCCCATGAAAACCATTCGCCTGCGCGCCGGCAAAGAGCGCTCCCTACAGCGCCGCCATCCCTGGATTTTTGAATCAGCCATCGCCAAAGGCGGGGGCGACAGTGGCGAAACGGTGCGGGTGGAGTCGGATAGCGGGGCGTTCTTGGGCTGGGCGGCGTTCAGTCCGCAGTCCAAAATCCGCGCGCGGGTCTGGAGCTTTGACGAAACGCAGCGCATAGATGCTTCGTTTTTTATAGCAGCTGTCGCACATTCCGTGAGGGCTAGAGCCCGATTTGATATACAAAGTGACGGCATGCGGCTGATTCATGGCGAATCCGATGGCTTGCCGGGCCTGATTGTGGACCGCTATGGCGACACCTTGGTGGCGCAATTCACCTCGGCAGGGGTGGAGAAGTGGAAGGGCGTAATTGCCGATGCATTGTTGGCCGCCACAGGCCTTGCCAATCTGTACGAGCGCTCCGACGCCAGCAGCCGCGCGCTAGAGGGCTTGCCCGAGGCTACCGGCTGGCTGCGCGGCGGTGGTGCCGATACGCCCACAAGCCTGGTGCTGCGCGAACACAGCTGGCAGCTCGGCCTCTCGATTGCCGATGGGCACAAAACCGGTTTCTATTTGGACCAGCGGGACAGCCGCAAAAAGTTTGCCGACTACGCCCAGCGCCTGGGCTTTGCGCGCGTGCTCAATTGCTTTTGCTATACCGGTGGCTTCACCGTGGCGGCGTTGGCAGGCTTGCGCGCGGGGGGCTTTACCGGTGGGCATGTAACGTCCATCGACTCGTCCGGCCCGGCGCTGGCGCAGGCCGCAGCCAATGTGGCGCTGAACGGGTTTGATGCCTCGCAGACCACGTTTTTGGATGCCGATGTGAATGCCTCGTTGCGCCAGTTTCTGGACCAGGGTCGCACCTTTGATGCCATCGTGCTGGACCCGCCCAAGTTTGCCCCCACTGTGGCCCATGCCGAGCGCGCAGCGCGGGCCTACAAGGACATCAACCGCCTGGGGCTCAAGCTGCTGGAGCCGGGCGGCGTGTTGTTCACTTATTCCTGCTCGGGCGGCATCAGTGCCGATCTGTTCCACAAAATCGTGGCAGGGGCGGGCTCAGACGCTGGGGTGGATGGCTACATCTCCGAGCGCATGGGTGGCGCGCCCGATCACCCGATGACGATTGCGTTCCCAGAGGGTGAATACCTCAAGGGGCTGGTCGTCATGCGCCGCTGAACAGGGGGGCCGCGCTTCACCCTCTGTAAGCGTAGTGTCTTGAAAGCCCCAGTACACTCCCCAGTTGCTGAATTTTGGATCCCCCATGAGTTTGATTCCTGCCACCATCCTGACCGGCTTTTTGGGCTCGGGCAAAACCACGCTCCTCAAACGCGTGCTGGCCGAGGCGCACGGCCAAAAGATCGCTGTTATTGAAAATGAATTCGGCGAAGAAAACATCGACAGCGACATCTTGGTAAGCGACACCAACGAGCAGATCATCCAGATGAGCAATGGCTGCATCTGCTGCACCATTCGCGAAGACCTGCGTAATACCCTGCAAATGCTGGCCGCCAAGAAGCGCCAGGGCTTGCTGGACTTTGAGCGCGTCGTGATCGAAACCACTGGCGTGGCTGACCCCGGCCCTGTGGCGCAGACTTTTTTCATGGACGACGAGATTGCCGAGTCGTTTTTGCTGGATTCGATTCTGACGCTGGTGGATGCCAAGCACGCAGAGCAGCAACTCAACGACCGCCAGGAAGCGCGCCGTCAGGTGGGTTTTGCCGATCAAATCTTTATCAGCAAAACGGATCTGGTGTCACAGGAAGAAACCGCCGCCCTGATGCACCGGCTCAAACACATGAACCCCCGTGCCCCGCAAAAGGCTGTGCATTTTGGCGAGGTGGCGCTCAGCGAGGTGTTTGACCTGCGCGGCTTCAATTTGAACGCCAAACTGGACATTGACCCCGATTTCCTGAAGGACGACGCACACGAGCACGACCATGGGCACGACCATGATCACGATGACCATGCCGGCCACGATCACGCTCCCGGCGAGCACTGCGACCATCCTTCGCACGCACATGGTGCGGGTCACCACCATCACCATGACGACGATGTCAAAAGCTTTGTCTTCAAGTCCGACCGGGCGTTTGATCCGGCCAAGCTGGAAGACTTTTTGGGCGCCATTGTCAATATTTACGGCCCGCGCATGCTGCGCTACAAGGGGGTGCTCTATATGAAGGGCACGGACCGCAAGGTCATCTTCCAGGGCGTGCACCAGCTGATGGGCAGCGATCTGGGGCCACCGTGGGCCGAAGGCGAGCAACGCTGTAGCAAGATGGTGTTTATTGGGATTGATTTGCCCAAAGACATACTTTTGCAGGGCATGGAGCAGTCGCTGGTGTAGGTCTTGCTAGACGGTTACGGTCTTTGCTGACCCCAATTTTGACTTTATTTCCTTCAGAATGAACGCCAAATGATTGTCTCGATTTTGCAACTGATGGGTTTTCCCATGGGGAAGCCTGTACACTCGCGCGCCGGAGAACTCCCGCCACAGACCCAATCCAAACGCCCTGGCGGGAAAGCAGGCCCCACCGACCATGTGCAGGAAAAACCTGCCAGGAGACAAGAAGTGAAAGCTAAATCTGGAAAAGTCAGCAAGACCGAAGCCGCCGCCAAAAGCAAAAAGGCCGTTGCCAGCAAGCCCAAGGCGGTTGCAAAACCAGCCAAGCCAGTGGCCAAGGTCGTTTCTAAGGTGGCAGCCAAGGCTTCTGCCAAGCCCGCAGCAAAAGTAGCGGCGAAGCCTAAATCGGCTCCGGTGCCACAAGCAAAGGCAAAAGGCGCAGGCAAAGTGGGGGCCAAAGCTGTTGCAAAAGTTGCGGCCAAAAAGCCTGCCAAGCCAATCGCCAAACCTGCAAGCAAGCCTGCAGCCAAACCAGCTAGCAAGACCGCTGCCACCAAGCTGGCCAAGCCAGCAGCCAAGCCTGCAACCAAGGCCGTGGCAAAGCCCGCAGCGCCTGCCAAAAAAGCTACTGCCAAAGTGGCAGTCAAAGTACCCGTTAAAGCAGCTCCAAAAGCTGCAGCTAAAGTTCCGGCAAAGGTGCCGGCCCCAGCCAAACCCGCGGCCAGTAAAGCCGTTGCCCCTCCTGTTTCCAAATCTCGCGCTCCAGTCAGCCCCCCCGTTCCAATGCCTGTTTCCAAATCGTCAGCCAAGCCAATGCAGACCGCCTCTCCTTCCAAGTCAAAAGCCCCAGCTGCCCCCAGCGCAGAAGTTGAAAAAAGTGCACCCGCCGCCGCGCCAGTTGCGGCTGCCGTGCCTGCCAAAGCAGGCCGCCCATCGTCACGGTTGGCCCAGTTGACAGTGCCTTCCATTGCGCAAAGCGTTGCGTCTACCGCGGCCAAGGCCAGTTACACGCAGTCCGCACCAGTGCACCTGATCGTTCCAGCACTGCCTTCGTCTATCAAGAAAGACCCCAAACTGGCCAATAACTGGAAGACGACTGCCCCCGCTGACTTGACCGATGCAGAGTTGATGGCCATGCCCGACTCCGAGTACATGAACGCCGTGCAATTGGCTGTGTTTCGCCTCAAGCTGACCAAGCTCAAGCTCGATATCCTCAACAGCGCGGGTGAGACGACCGAGCATTTGCGCGAAGATACTTCCGTGGTGCCGGACCCGGCCGACCGGGCAACGATTGAAGAAGAGCACGCCTTGGAGTTGCGTACGCGCGACCGCGAGCGCAAGCTACTGAAAAAGATCGAACAATCCATTACCCGCATTGACGCGGGCGACTACGGCTATTGCGACGAAACCGGTGAAGCCATTGGTGTGGGCCGCTTGCTGGCGCGCCCCACGGCCACCTTGTCGCTAGAGGCGCAACAACGCCGGGAGCTCAAACAGAAAATGTTTGGAGATTAAAGCGATAGTTGTTTGACGTACCCCCTCGTTCGGTAAACTGAACCATGGCCACCAAAAGCGATCGCCCCGGACTACTGTCCAAAATGGCGATGTTCGTCCGCAACCCGACCAAAGACTGGTCGGAGCTGGACCGCCCCCAGGCCGAACAGGACAGCGGCTACGACAAACAAGTGCTCAAGCAGATGATTGAGCGCAAGCGCCAGAATGACTTCATTCGCAAGCGCGAGTTTGACCAATTGCGAAAGTTGCGCAGCCGCGGTGTGTCTGCGGTAGCCGGCACGGGGCGGCCTTCGGTCTTTCAGTCGAGTATGGCTACCGACCCCGATGGTCGGGCGGTCACACTCAAGAAGATCGATGAGATCGAAGCCCAGATGTCCAAACAGTGGTGGAAGGGCAAACAGGACGCAGCCAACGGGCAAGGCGGCAGCTTCCCGGTAGCGGGCGGAGCGCCCGTGCATCCTGACGCCATGGCACCCACTCGCCCGGCATCCTTTGACGAACAATTTGACGCTTCGGGTGGCCCAGGTCATTCTTCTCAAGCACCGGGTGCGGCAGAGTTTTCGGCAACAGAAATGGGCGATGGCATGGAGCCCGCGCCACAGGCACCACCGGCACGCCCGAGTGCCGGCAAGATACCTATCATGGGTTCGCTGGCCCAAAGTTATGACGGCGTTGAGGTGGGTTTTTCGACGTCCAAGTTGTTTGCTATCGACGTAGACGATGTCGCCAGCGATCCTGAGCTTGAAGAGGCTGCCATTCGTTTTGCCAACGGTGATGACGAAGGAGCCGAAGGCGGGTTGCTGGATGCGTTGCGCGCAGATGCAGCCGATCCCCAGATGGCCGCATTATGGGCAGTCGCCTTGTTAGATTTGTACCGCGTAACGCAAGACCAGGCGCGCTTTGAGCAGGCCGTTGCCGAGTTTTCGCATCGCTTTGACGGTGCCTTGCCACAGTGGGGCACCCCTGGTAAAACAGCTTCCGTTGTGCCGGTTGCACCTGCAGCTACGGCAAGTGCCGCGAGCCACGCAGAACCCGCACCTGACTATTCGGCGGGGGCTATTTGGGTCAGCCCGTCTGCGTTGCATGCCGATTCGATGGAGCAACTGCGTGACGCCATGGCTTCCAACCCCACGCCGTGGCATCTGGACTGGACCCGATTGGAATATATCGAAGACGATGCCGGTCCCTTGCTGGCCGGGCTTTTCGGTAGTCTGTGTGATGAACCCGTGGCGCTGCGTTTTAGCGGAGCCAGTCACTTGGTAAATGTATTGCGCACCATGATGCCCTCGGGCGACCAAAGTGTCGACCCGCAATGGTGGACCATGCGGCTCAATGCGTTGCGCACCATGAAGTTGCAAGATGACTTTGAGTTGGCTGCGCTGGACTACTGCGTTACCTATGAGGTGTCACCTCCGGGCTGGCATCCGGCGCGCTGCGCGTACGAAAATGTAGAGGCGGGCGATGCGCCGGCCGCTCGGATTGAGGCCACGGGCTGGGGGTCTGGTTTTAGCCAGATGTCTACTGTGCCTGTCAATTTGGAGGGCTCACACGTAGTCCACGTTGAACTCACAGGCAGTGTGCTGGGCGATGCCAGTCAACTCCTGGCCAGTTTCGATGCTGCGGGCACGCGAGGGGATACGTTTGTCGTGTCCTGCAAGGGCTTGTTGCGTGTCGATTTTTCTGCAGCCGGCAGTATTTTGAATTGGGTGGCCATGCGCCAGGCCGAGGGCAGCCATGTGCAGTTCCGTGAAGTGCACCACTTGGTAGCTGCATTTTTTAACGTCATTGGCATCAACGAGCACGCCCGGGTGGTACCGCGCGCCACTTAGTCAGCATGGAACCGTACCACGGCACGACAATTATCAGTGTGCGTCGCAAGACTCCCGAAGGCTATTCAGTTGCCATTGGGGGCGACGGGCAGGTCACGCTGGGCAACATTATTGTCAAGGGCACTGCGCGCAAGGTGCGCAAGCTTCACCATGGCAAGGTGCTGGCTGGTTTTGCCGGCGCCACAGCCGATGCGTTCACGCTCTTTGAACGATTCGAGGCCAAACTGGAAAAGCACCAAGGGCATTTGGTGCGCGCAGCTATTGAGTTGACCAAGGACTGGCGTACAGACCGGGTACTGCGCAGGCTGGAGGCCATGCTCGCCGTGGCGGACCAGAGCGCCTCGTTGATCATTACCGGTAACGGTGACGTACTGGAGCCTGAGAATGGCATTGTGACCATTGGTTCGGGTGGAGCCTATGCACAGGCCGCCGCTGTGGCGCTGCTCAACCATACGGATTTGTCAGCCACCGACATCGTCAAGCGCTCGCTGGAAATTGCTGGCGAAATATGCATCTACACCAACATGCAGCACACGATAGAGACTCTCTGAAACTCTATGAGACTTTGCGGTACACACCGCAGTCCCGCAGTGCAGGCTCTGTCGCAAACTAACCTATGAATCCCCAAGAAATCGTTGCCGAACTGGATAAACACATTGTGGGTCAGGCGCAGGCCAAACGCGCAGTCGCCATTGCGCTGCGCAACCGCTGGCGCAGGCAGCAGGTCGCAGGCGATTTGCGGGGCGAGATCACACCCAAGAATATTTTGATGATTGGCCCCACGGGTGTGGGCAAGACTGAAATTGCACGCCGCTTGGCCCGGCTGGCTGATGCGCCTTTCATCAAGGTGGAAGCCACCAAATTTACCGAGGTAGGCTATGTCGGCAAGGATGTCGACTCCATCATCCGCGACCTGGCAGATATTGCGGTCAAGCAAACGCGGGAAGCCGAAAAACGCAAAGTGCGTGCACGTGCCGAAGATGCGGCAGAAGAGCGCATCCTCGACATCCTGATACCCCCGGCCCGGGGTGAGCTTGGCATTGCACCCAGCGATGACCAGCCGCAGAGCACCGCACGACAATCGTTTCGCAAGAAGTTGCGCGAAGGCACACTGGCAGACCGCGAAATTGAAATGGACGTCGCCGTACCTGCGCCGCAACTCGAAGTAATGGGGCCGCCGGGCATGGAGGAAATGACCGAGCAGTTGCGGGGCATGTTTGGCCAAATGGGTAACAACAAGCGACAGACCCGCAAACTCAAGATCCGCGAAGCGCAAAAATTGCTGGTCGACGAAGAAGCCGCCAAACTGGTCAATGAAGACGATATCAAGACACAAGCGATACACATGCTGGAACAAAACGGCATTGTGTTCATTGACGAAATTGACAAGGTGACATCGCGCAGTGAAGGCAGCGGTGCAGAGGTGTCCCGTCAAGGCGTGCAACGTGATTTGTTGCCGCTGGTGGAGGGTACGTCGGTCTCGACCAAGTATGGTGTGGTCAAGACGGATCACATTCTCTTTGTGGCGTCGGGTGCTTTTCACTTGAGTAAACCCAGCGATCTGATTCCCGAGTTGCAAGGCCGCTTTCCCATTCGCGTGGAGTTGCAGTCCCTCTCGGTGCAAGACTTTGAAGCCATCCTGGTGCAAACCCACGCATCACTTGTCAAGCAGTACCAGGCGTTGTTGGCTACCGAGCAAGTGCAGCTTGATTTCACCGCAGAAGGCATCACACGGTTGGCGCAAATTGCTTTCGACGTCAATGAACGCACCGAGAACATTGGTGCACGTCGCCTGGCAACCGTGATGGAGCGTTTGCTGGACGACGTCAGCTTTGACGCCGTCAACATGGTCGGTCAAACTGTGCAAATCGACGCCGCGTATGTAGACACCCGGCTAGGCGCGCTCAGCCACAACGAAGACCTCTCCCGTTACATCCTGTGACACTTGGGTGCTGCCGCGCACTGGATGCGCAGAGAACGATAAAAATCCTTAACGCTAAAGCATTACTTTCACAGGCAGCGCTAAGTCCTTCATTTAGAACAGTTTTTGCGTCAAATTTCGATGCAATATCGCTTCTAAGTCCTTGATTTCATTGGAAAAAATTCTCGCAAGCCCTCTTGCGAAATTCACTTTTGCTGATACAGTGCAAAAAAGTGCAATTAAGTGGTGAAAAGTGCCTGTGTGGGCGCCTTTTGCGCACACGTGCAAGAAAAGGTGGATTTTGGTGTTTCAAGGCGCTTCGTCTCTCAGTCTGGATGCAAAGGGTAGGCTTTCTGTGCCAACCCGGCATCGTGACGTCCTGAGTGCGACCGCGGCTGGCCAATTGACCATTACCAAGCACCCCCATGGCTGCCTGATGGTGTTCCCACGCCCCGAGTGGGAAAAGTTTCGCGAACGCATTGCTGCGTTGCCTATGTCTGCCCAATGGTGGAAGCGCATTTTTCTGGGCAATGCCATGGACGTCGAGATGGATGCGACCGGCCGCGTGCTGGTGTCACCCGAGCTGCGCGAAGCCGCGGGCATTGCCAAGGACACCATGCTGCTGGGCATGGGCAACCACTTCGAGTTGTGGGACAAGGCAACATATGACGCCCAAGAGGCCAAGGCCATGCAAGGCGATATGCCGGATGTCTTCAAAGACTTTTCCTTTTAAGGCCGCCCGGTGGAAACTCCTTGGACCCACGCGACAGTTCTACTGAACGAAGCGGTGGATGCACTCTTTAGCAACGACGCAGAGCCGACATCGGCCGTTGCGGATGGCACCTATGTGGATGCCACCTTTGGTCGCGGTGGCCATTCGCGATTGATTCTCTCGCGGCTATCGTCTATCGGCCGCCTGATTGCGTTTGACCGTGATCCGGAAGCAGTCGCGCAAGCCAATGCGATCACGGACCAGCGGTTTTCCATTCGGCACGAGGCCTTTTCTCATTTGGTTGATTTGCCTGCAGGCAGCGTTACCGGGGTCCTGATGGACCTGGGCGTCAGCTCGCCGCAAATTGACAACCCGGTACGTGGATTCAGTTTCCGTTTCAACGGACCACTGGACATGCGCATGGACACCACGCGTGGGGAGAGTGTGGCGCAATGGCTGGAGACAGCTGAAACCAATCAAATCGCGGAGGTGATACGTGAATATGGTGAAGAACGGTTTGCTGGCCCCATTGCAAAGGCGATTGTTGCTCGCCGACAGGAACGGGGCCCAATTTCAACCACCACCGATCTGGCCCAACTCGTGGCTGACACGGTCAAAACCCGCGAGCCGGGCCAGAACCCTGCAACGCGCACATTTCAGGCTTTTCGGATTTTCATCAACGCCGAGCTTGAAGAGCTGCAACAAGCGCTAGAGGCTTGTCTGCATGTGCTGGAGCCGGGCGGTCGACTGGCGGTGATCAGCTTTCACTCGCTGGAAGACCGCATCGTCAAGCAGTTCATTGCCAAGCACTCCAAAGATGAGTACGACCGCCGCGCGCCGTTTGCTGCGCCCAAGGTCATGAAGCTCAAGGCGCTGGATCGCATCAAGCCCAGCAAGGCTGAAGTCGACGGCAACCCGCGCTCACGCAGCGCCATCATGCGCGTGGCGCAGAGGACGGCCGCGTGATTCGGCTCAACCTGGTTCTGCTGGTCGCTGTCATGGCGAGCGCGCTGTATTTGGTCAGCGTGCAATATGACTCGCGCCGGCTGTTTACGGAGCTGGATAAAGCCAAGACAGAGTCGCATCGCCTGGAATTGGAGAATGAGCGGCTACAAGTGGAAAAGCGGGCGCAAACGACGCCTGCTCGCATTGAACGCTTGGCCCGTGAAAAGTTGCAAATGCAGCAAGCCAAACCGGGCGTCACAACCTATGTGACCTACACCGAGCCACCCCGGCCAGAAGCCCCATGACGCGCGCCGCACCCTACACATCCAGCCCATTGCTAGCCAGCCGCACGCCGGTTTGGCGCAGCAAATTGGTCGTGGGTGCCATTGCGTTGGCATTCTTTGGCTTGGCTGCGCGAGCAGCCTACATCCAGGTTGTGGCAAATGATTTCTTCCAGCACCAGGGTCAAGTTCGCTTCGCGCGTACGTTGGATTTGCCTGCGAACCGTGGCCGCATCCTTGATCGCAACGGCCTGATCTTGGCTTCTAGCGTGCCCTCGCCGAGCATCTGGGCGATCCCGGAAGATGTGGATATCGACAAGGCCCAATTGCAACAACTTGCCAAGTTGCTGGAGATGCCAGTTGCAGAGCTGACCAAAAAATTTGCCGACGAAGACAAAACATTTGTCTGGATCAAGCGCCAGGTCGACGAGCCAGTGGCCAAGCAAATTGCTGCCATGAATATCAAAGGCCTGTACCAGCGCAAAGAGTACAAGCGCCAATACCCGGAGGGCGAGTCCGCAGTACATGTGGTTGGCTTCACCAACGTGGAAGACAACGGGCAAGAAGGCGTCGAACTCACCTTCAACAAGGAGTTGGGCGGCCGTAACGGCTCCCGCCGTGTGATCAAGGACCGGTTGGGCCAGGTGGTGGAAGACGTGGGCAACCAGATTCCGCCCGTTGATGGCAAAGATTTGCAACTGAGCATCGACAGCAAAGTGCAGTTCTTTGCATACCAAAAATTGCGCGAAGCCGTGCTGGAGCACAAGGCTAAAGCTGGAAGCGTCGTGGTATTGGATGCCAATACCGGTGAAGTGTTGGCGCTCACCAACTTTCCGAGCTACAGCCCCGACAAACGCCGCAACCTGACTGGCGAGCAATTACGCAACCGCGCGTTGACCGATACGTTCGAACCCGGCTCCGTGATGAAGCCTTTTACGATTGGACTGGGGCTGGAGACCGGACGCGTAACGCCACAAACCACCATTGATACGTCCCCAGGGCGTATTTCCATTACTGGTTCCACCATTTCAGACTCGCACCCCAATGGCCTATTGACCGTTGAAGGCGTGATCCAAAAATCCAGCAACGTGGGCACCACCAAAATCGCCATGCAAATGCAACCCCATGAGATGTGGGATCTGTTTACAGCGGCGGGATTCGGGCAAAAGCCGCAAATCAGTTTCCCCGGCGCTGTGTCCGGCAAATTGCGTCCTTACAAAACATGGCGACCCATTGAGCAGGCCACCATGTCTTATGGGTATGGGCTGTCTGCGTCGCTGTTCCAGATGGCGCGCTCCTACACCGTGTTCTCACACGATGGCCAAATCATTCCCGCCACACTGACCAAGACCTCAGAGCCAGCCATCGGTGTGCAGGTGCTGTCTGCACGCACTGCAACGCAGGTGCGCAAGATGTTGCAAATGGCCGCAGGACCCGGCGGCACAGGGCAAAAGGCGCAGACCATTGGCTACTCGGTTGGTGGCAAATCGGGCACCGCATACAAGCAGATTGGCAAGGGCTACGGCACCGACAAGAACCGCAAATACCGAGGTTGGTTTGTCGGCATGGCACCCATCGACAACCCGCGCATCGTGGTGGCGGTCATGATTGACGAGCCCACCAATGGCAAATATTTTGGTGGCGATGTTGCTGCGCCGGTATTTGCCGAAACCGTGCAACAGACGCTGCGTATCTTGGGTGTTCAGCCCGATCTGGCCGTGCGCCCACAAATTGTGGCTGAAGCGGCGCAGGAGAGCTTTTGATGTCAAAACTCACTGTGCAACAACTCCACACCACACACCAGGCTGCGCAGTGGCTGCGCGAGCAAGTGACCGGCACCCTGCGTGCCGATAGTCGCCAATTGGTTGCGGGCGATGGATTCATTGCCTGGCCCGGTGCGGCAGTCGATGCGCGTCAATTTGTAGCCAATGCATTGAAGGCCGGGGCTGGTGCGTGCCTCATAGAGCACGACGGTGCCTCCAAGTTTGATTTCGACGACGCACGGGTTGCCAGCATGAGTGGTCTCAAGGCGGCGACAGGTGTGATTGCAGCCGAATTCTTCGGCGCACCCTCTGCCGACTTGGCACTTGTCGCAATCACCGGAACCAATGGCAAAACCTCGACCGCGTGGTGGCTCGCGCAAGCGCTGTCTGCGCTGCCGGGCGAAGCGGCCCTGCCGTGCGGCCTGATTGGAACCTTGGGTGTTGGCCGCCCACCCGCATGCGATGCCGAGCAGGACGCCCAAGGATGTGGTGGCATCGTTTCGACTGGTTTGACGACACCCGACCCTGTGCTGCTCCAGCGCACCTTGCGCCAGTTTGTGGACGATGGATTGAAAGCCTGCGCGATGGAGGCATCGTCCATCGGCATCGAAGAACACCGCATGGACGGCACCCGCGTGCAAGTGGCCGTCTTCACCAATTTGACGCAAGACCATCTCGACTACCACGGCAGCATGGAGGCCTATGCACAGGCTAAACGCAAACTCTTCTCGTGGCCGGGTCTGCAGTGTGCGGTGGTCAATGTAGATGACGGGCATGGGCTTGCGCTGGCTGACGCTCTGGCGCCTTCTGACCTGGATGTCTGGACCGTATCGTGCCAGCGCGCCGCTCGGCTGCAGGCGCGCCACATCAAGTACGAAGCGGCTGGGATGCGTTTTGAAGTTGTTGAAGGCAGTGCCGTGCACGCTTTGCAGACCCGATTGATCGGCACGTACAACGTTGCCAATCTGATGGGCGTGCTCGCGGCCATGCGTGGCTTGGGCGTTCCGTTGGATATGGCAGTGCAAGCCTGCAGCCGTTTGCATCCCGTGCCGGGTCGTATGGAATGCCTGGGCGAGCCCGGCGAGCCGTTGGTCGTGGTCGACTATGCCCACACGCCTGACGCGCTGGGTCATGCACTGGCGGCATTGCGCCCCCTCACCGCACAACGTGGTGGCCGCTTGTGGTGTGTATTTGGCTGTGGCGGCGATCGTGATACCTCCAAGCGCCCTCTGATGGGTGCCATTGCGTGCCAGAAGGCCGATCAGGTGGTCGTTACCAGCGATAACCCCCGCAGCGAAAAAGCAGAGTCCATCATTGCGCACATTTTGTTGGGCCTGACGAACAGCAAGACGGTTGATGTGCAGACCAATCGTGCATTGGCCATTGCCGATACCGTTGCCCGTGCGGCTGCCCACGATGTCATTTTGATTGCCGGCAAGGGCCACGAAGCAACCCAGGAAATAGGCGGATTCAAGCACTTCTTCTCAGACCGCGCACATGCCCAGCAGGCGCTGCGTGCGCGCCAGCACGCTGCGCTGGAGGCTCGCACATGAGCATGGCAATCCACCCGATGATGACCGTGAGCCAAGCGGCACAGTGGTTGCCCGCATCGCGCCTGCAGGGCGACGGCGCTGCGTCCGTTCTGCGCGTGCACACCGATACCCGTACCATCGCCCCGGGCGACTTGTTTGTAGCACTCAAGGGCGAGCGATACGATGCCAATGCGTTCTTGCTGGAAGCCCAGCAGCGCGGTGCCGTGGCGGCCATCTGCCACCCTGGTGCAGACCGAACTGGATTGACGCATATGGCGTTGATTGAAGTGGCAGACACCCGGTTGGCGCTGGGTGCGTTGGCACATGCCTGGCGGCAGCAGTTCACTTTGCCGGTGATCGCGGTGACAGGCAGCAATGGCAAGACAACGGTCACCCAGATGTTGGCGTCCATTTTGGCTGCACACCGGCCCGATGGCGGGTCACTGGCCACGCGCGGAAATCTGAACAACGATATTGGTGTGCCCCAGACCCTGTTGCGGCTGCGCAGCGAACACCAGATTGCCGTCATCGAATTGGGTATGAACCATCCGGGCGAAATCGCCACCCTGGCAGCCATGGTGCAACCCACGGTGGCAATCGTCAACAACGCGCAGCGCGAACATCTGGAGTTCATGCACACCGTGCGGGCGGTTGCACTCGAGAACGGATCGGTGATCACGGCTGTTGGTTTGCATGGGGCTGTGGTGTTTCCGCGCGACGACGCGTTCACCAGTGTATGGGAAACCCTGGCCGGCCACCGCCGCGCCATCACATTTGCAATGGACGGCCTGGCGGCCGACAACGCGCTGGGTTGTGTGCATGCGCAATGGGTTGCCGGTGCATGGCAGGTGCATGCGCGGGGCATGGGGCATGAACTGCGCTTCCGCTTGGCAATTGCCGGTCGGCACAATGTTAAAAATTCCTTGGCCGCTGCAGCAGCGGCACTTGCGGCCGGTGTCACTGCAGACGCTGTGGTCCAGGGGCTTGAGGCCTTTGAGCCCGTCAAAGGGCGGTCCAAGGCCATGCTGCTGGCGGTTCAGGGGCGCGAGGTAACCCTGGTGGATGACACCTATAACGCCAACCCGGATTCGGTGCGTGCAGCGATTGATGTGCTGGCCGATCTGCCCGGGCCCCGTTTGCTGGTGTTGGGGGACATGGGCGAGGTGGGTCATCAAGGGCCGCACTTCCATGCTGAGGCGGGCCGCTACGCGCAGGCAAAAGGCATTGAGCATTTGCTGACCGTTGGCGAACTGGCGCAGGTGGCTGCCAACAACTTTGCAGGGGCATTGCACTTCAATGCACACCAGGGCCTTATCGACACGCTGCTGGACACATTGCCCCGCTTGCACAGCGTGCTGGTCAAGGGGTCACGCTTCATGCGCATGGAGCAAGTGGTAGATGCCATGCGCGTCATGGCCGTGCACACCACCGACCAACCGGAGCAACACCATGTGCACTAAAAAATTAACGGGAGTGACCCCATGTTGTTGAGTTTGGCCCAATGGCTGCAAACCCTGTCGCCAGAGTTTGGCTTTTTCCGGGTCTTCCAGTACCTGACCTTCCGCGCCGTGATGGCCGCGCTGACCGCCTTGCTGATTGGCTTGGCGGCGGGGCCCTATGTCATCACGCGGCTGCGCGAACTCAAAATCGGCCAGCCGATTCGCGGCTATGGCATGGAAACGCATCTGGCCAAGAGTGGTACGCCCACCATGGGCGGCGTGCTGATCCTGTTGGCCATTGCGACGTCGACACTTCTCTGGATGGACTTGAGCAACCGGTTTGTCTGGATCGTGCTCTTGGTCACACTGGCCTTTGGTGCCATCGGTTGGGTGGACGACTGGCGCAAGGTGGTGCACAAAGACCCTGAAGGTATGCAGTCACGTGAGAAGTATTTCTGGCAGTCGGTCGTGGGTCTGGTGGCCGCGCTCTACCTGGTCTTCAGCATTTCGGAGAACTCCAATTTGCGGGTGCTGGAGTTGTTCTTCAACTGGGTAGGTTCGGGCTTTGATGTCAACCTGCCGCCCAAGGCAGGCTTGCTGCTGCCCTTCATCAAAGAAGTGAGCTATCCGCTGGGTGTGTTTGGCTTCGTGGTGTTGACCTATCTTGTGATCGTGGGCTCCAGCAACGCAGTCAATCTGACCGACGGGCTCGATGGCCTGGCCATCATGCCAGTCGTGCTGGTGGGTTCTGCCTTGGGCGTTTTTGCTTACGTGACCGGTAGCGCGGTGTATTCACGCTATCTGTTCTTTCCACACATTCCGGGATCTGGCGAGCTGATGATCTTTTGCGCCGCCATGGCCGGCTCGGGCTTGGCGTTCTTGTGGTTCAACACCCATCCTGCACAGGTGTTCATGGGCGACGTGGGGGCATTGGCGCTGGGTGCTGCGCTGGGCACCATCGCCGTCATCGTGCGGCAGGAAATTGTGCTGGCCATCATGGGCGGCATCTTCGTCGTCGAAGCGCTCTCCGTCATGTTCCAGGTGAGCTATTTCAAATACACCAAGAAGAAATATGGCGAAGGGCGCCGCCTGTTGAAGATGGCACCTTTGCACCACCATTTTGAGAAAAGTGGATGGAAAGAAACCCAAGTGGTGGTCCGCTTCTGGATCATCACCATGCTCTTGTGTCTGGTGGGCCTTTCCACCCTGAAATTGCGATGAACCCTGACGAGCCATTAGCGCAAATCCCCGAGCCCGCGCCTTCGCAAGAAGGTGTGGTTGAGGCTGCGCCTGTGGTATCGCCCGCAGTGGTGGAGGAGAGAGCGCCGGTCGCCACGGCAGTTGTAGATAAGGTTCGCGCTTTGCCCACCACATTGACGGCTGCCGCGGATGCAGCGGCGTTTGTAGCGCGCATCTTTGCCGATGATGCCCCCGCAGCATCCTTGCCTCCCGTCGTCGTAACGCCAGGAGGTTCGGAGGCAGAGGGCTCTGCGCAGGTCAAGGGGGAGCCCGCGCAGCGGGCGGAGGACACGGAGCAGAGCCCTCTGCCTCCGAGCCTCCCGACTGAAGCAATGCAAGGCCAGAACATTCTGATTCTTGGCTTGGGCATCTCAGGCTTGGCCATGGCGCGCTGGTGTGTGCGCTGTGGTGCGGCCCAGGTTACGGTTGCCGACACCCGTGACGCGCCCCCCCAGCTGGCCACCTTGCAACATGAGCTGCCCCAAGTGCGTTTTGTTGCCGGGCCTTTGCATGCGACATTGGTTGAAGGCAATGACCTGTACGCGGTGTACCGTTCACCCGGTCTGAGCCCCGAGTTGGTCGCTCCTGTATTGATAGCTGCTCACGCAAGTAATACGAGGGCTGGAGGCGAATTAGACCTTTATGCAATGGCCTTGGGCCATTTGCGCGACCAGTGCGGTTATGTACCAGCCGTGTTGGCTATCACCGGTACCAACGGCAAAACCACGGTGACGTCGCTGACCGGCCAACTCGTCGCCCATGCGGGTAAGACGGTGGCGGTGGCTGGCAACATTGGCCCCTCTTTGCTCGACACCCTAGCGCAGCATCTGGATGCCAATACCTTGCCAGATGTGTGGGTGCTGGAGCTGTCCAGCTTCCAGCTCGATGGTGTGACGGGTTTTGAGCCAACCGCTGCCGTGGTGCTCAATGTGACCCAAGACCATTTGGACTGGCATGGAGACATGCAGGCCTATACGCAGGCCAAGGCGCGCATCTTTGGTGGCACCGGTTTGATGGTGCTCAACCGTGACGATGCGGCAGTAATGAAGATGCTGCCCGAGCCAACCCGCGCCAAGCTGCAGCGCCCGGTGGAGCGTGCCCACACCACCTTCGGCACTGACATGCCTCAGCGCCCGGGTGACTTTGGCATCGAAGAAGTCAATGGCATGGTGTGGCTGGTGCGTGCGCTGGAGGCTGACGAGACACGGCGTAAAAGAAAAGAAGCTGCAGAAGAACTGCACTTCCAACGTCTGATGCCGGTAGACGTGCTGCGCATTCGCGGCCGCCACAACGCCAGCAATGCGCTGGCTGCTTTGGCACTGGCTGCGGCTGCGGGCTGTGCGCTGGGTCCCATTCTGTTTGGCCTACGGGAATACCGTGGGGAGCCGCACCGGGTGGAGCCTGTTGGGATCCTCAATGGCGTCGAGTTCTTTGACGACAGCAAGGGCACCAATGTGGGTGCAACTGTTGCGGCCTTGCAAGGCTTGGGGGCCGACCGCAAGGTGGTGCTGATCCTGGGCGGAGATGGCAAAGGCCAAGACTTCGCACCACTGGCTGCACCGGTCGCCCGCTATGCCCGTGCGGTAGTGCTCATTGGGCGCGATGCGCCGTTGATTCGGCAAGCCATTGAAGGCACGGGTGTCACGCTCGTGGATGCCGACTCCATGCAAGCAGCCGTGCAACTGGCCAACCAGCGCGCCCACGCGGGAGATGCCGTGCTGATGTCGCCCGCCTGCGCCAGCTTTGACATGTTTGACAACTACGAACACCGGGCACGGGTGTTTTGCGCTGCGGTCGCTGATTTGGCGCTGGAGCTGGGCGTTGATATGGGGTCACCAATATGACCGCATGGGCCCAGTCAGTCTCCGGGTGGTTCTCATCCAAAGTGGCGTCGGCCGACACGGTGTTGCCGGTGCGCCTGGGCGGGCGTGGTTCGTTTGCGTCCACCACCACGGTGGCCCCTGTGCGCGGCTTTGACCAGCCCCTGGCCTGGGTCGTCGTGGCTCTCTTGATGTGGGGGTTGGTGATGGTGTATTCCGCATCCATTGCCATGCCAGACAACCCCAAATTCGCCAAGTACACGCACACTTACTTTTTGGCACGCCACGCCATGTGGGTGGCAACTTCTTTTGTGGCAGCCCTGATCGCATTCCAGGTCCCCGTGTCCGTATGGGAGAAGTCAGCACCGTGGCTGTTGGTGGCGTCGCTGGTGCTTCTCATCGCCGTGCTGATCCCGGGCGTCGGCAAGGTGGTCTATGGTGCACGGCGCTGGATATCGGTAGGGCCGTTCAGCTTTCAACCGTCGGAGCTGGCGAAGCTGGCCGTGTTGCTCTATGCAGCTGACTACATGGTGCGCAAGATGGACGTGAAAGAGCACTTCTTCCGCGCGGTGATGCCGATGGGCGTAGCGGTGGCGGTGATCGGCCTTTTGCTGCTGGCTGAGCCCGATATGGGTGGCTTCATGGTGATCGCGGTCATAGCCATGGGCATTCTGTTTTTGGGCGGCGTGAATGCGCGCATGTTCTTCCTGATTGCTGCAATTTTGTTGGTGGCGTTTGGCTTGATGATCGCCTTGTCGGAATGGCGGCGCGAACGCATCTTTGCCTATCTGGATCCCTGGACCGAAAAGCATGCACTGGGCAAAGGCTACCAGCTGTCGCACTCGTTGATTGCCATTGGGCGCGGCGAAATATTTGGCGTGGGGCTGGGGGGGAGTGTGGAAAAACTGCACTGGTTGCCCGAGGCGCACACCGACTTTTTGCTCGCGGTCATTGGCGAGGAGTTTGGTCTGATGGGCGTGCTGGTGGTCATTGGCTTGTTCCTATGGCTCACCCGCCGCCTGATGCACATTGGCCGCCAGGCCATTGCGCTGGACCGCGTGTTCGCCGGGCTGGTGGCGCAGGGCGTGGGTGTGTGGATGGGCTTTCAGTCCTTCATCAACATGGGCGTGAACCTGGGTGCCTTGCCCACCAAAGGCCTGACCCTGCCACTCATGAGCTACGGTGGCTCGGCCATTCTTTTCAACATGATCGCCATTGCGGTCGTGCTACGCATTGACTACGAGAACCGCCAACTCATGCATGGGGGCCGTGTATGACAAGTCAAGCCAAGTGCGCGTTGATTATGGCCGGCGGAACCGGCGGGCACATCTTCCCGGGGCTGGCGGTGGCTGAGGCGCTGCGCCAAAAGGGCTGGCGCGTGCATTGGCTGGGCGCACCCAACAGCATGGAGAGCCGGCTGGTACCACCCAAAGGCTTCACACTGGAAACTGTGGACTTTTCGGGTGTGCGCGGCAAAGGGTTGAAGGCCATCGTGGGCCTGCCGCTGCGCATGGCGCGTGCGTGCTTGCAAAGCATTGCTGTACTGCGCCGGGTCAAACCCGACGTATTGGTGGGCCTGGGCGGCTACATCACCTTTCCCGCGGGCCTAATGGGTGCGCTGATGGGTAAGCCACTCGTGTTGCACGAGCAAAATTCCGTGGCGGGCATGGCGAACAAGGTGCTTGCCGTTGTGGCGCGCCGCGTGTTCACGGCCTTCCCCAATGTGTTCGCCAAAGGCCAGTGGGTCGGCAACCCCTTGCGTGCTGAATTCATGGTGCAACAAGACCCACAAGCCCGCTTTGCAGACCGCACCGGCCCGCTGCGTGTGCTGGTGGTAGGTGGTAGCTTGGGTGCCAAGGCGCTCAACACCGTGGTGCCGCAGGCGCTGGCTCTTATTCCACCAGAGCAGCGTCCCACCGTGATGCATCAGAGTGGAGAGAAACAAATTGAAGAGCTGCGCAACAACTACGCTGCTGCTGGCGTGCAGGGTGATTTGACGCCGTTTATTGATAACACTGCACAAGCCTTTGCAGCTGCCGACTTGGTCATTTGCCGCGCCGGTGCCAGCACCGTGACCGAGATCGCCGCCGTGGGTGCCGCTGCACTGTTTGTGCCTTTCCCCTCCGCCGTGGACGACCACCAGACCCACAATGCCCGCTTCCTGGTGGACCAGGGCGCGGCATGGCTGGTACAGCAGCGCGATCTCACTCCCGAGTATCTGGCCAATATGCTACAAAATACAGAGCGCACTATGCTTGTTCTACGAGGGCTAGAGGCCAAAAAGCTTCAAAAACTTCACGCAGCAGATGCCGTGGTTGCCGCTTGCGAGGAGCTGTGCGCATGAAGCACGCCATTCAACACATTCACTTCATTGGCATTGGCGGGTCCGGCATGTCGGGCATAGCCGAAGTGCTGTGCAACCTGGGCTACACCATTTCGGGCTCAGACCTGTCAGACAGCGCCACGCTGCAGCGCCTCTCGTCATTGGGCATCCGCACCTACGTTGGGCATGCGTCCGGCAATGTGGAAGGAGCCCATGCGGTGGTGACATCGACCGCCGTGCATGCCGACAACCCCGAGGTGCTGAAGGCGCGTGAGATGCGCATCCCCGTGGTGCCCCGTGCCCTGATGCTGGCGGAGCTGATGCGTTTGAAGCAAGGCATTGCCATTGCGGGCACCCACGGCAAGACCACCACTACCAGCCTGGTGGCCAGCGTGCTGGCCGAGGCGGGGCTGGACCCCACCTTTGTGATTGGCGGGCGGCTTAACAGCGCGGGCGCCAATGCGCGGCTGGGCAGTGGCGACTACATCGTGGTGGAGGCTGACGAGTCTGACGCGTCGTTCCTGAACCTGCTGCCAGTGATGGCTGTGGTGACCAATATTGATGCCGACCACATGGAGACCTACGGCCATGATTTTGGTCGCCTGAAAAAAGCGTTTGTGGATTTCTTGCACCGCATGCCGTTCTACGGCGTGGCCATTTTGTGCACGGATGACCCTGCGGTGCGCGACATCGTGGACCTGGTTACCTGCCCGGTCACCCGCTACGGTTTCAATGCCGACGCGCAAGTACGCGCGGTCAACGTGCGCGCTGTTGACGGCGAGATGCATTTCACTGTGCAACGCCGCGAGAGTGAATTGGGCGAACCAGACAAGACCAATAACGATAAGTCCACTGCGCGGCCGGACCTGGAGGTAGTACTCAACCTGCCCGGCCAACACAACGTGTTGAACGCCTTGTCGGCGATTGCGGTGGCCGACGCGCTCAACATTGCCGATGAGGCGGTGGTCAAAGCGCTGGCAGAGTTCAAAGGCGTTGGCCGACGCTTTCAGCGCTACGGCAATCTGTCGTTGGCTGCCGCAAAGGGGGCTGACACTAACCAAGCAACCGATGCGCTGGTGACCGTTATTGACGACTATGGGCATCACCCGGTGGAGATGGCGGCCACGCTGGCCGCTGCGCGTGGGGCATTCCCTGGCAGGCGCTTGGTGTTGGCGTTTCAGCCCCACCGGTTTACCCGCACGCGTGATTGCTTTGACGACTTCGTCAAGGTCATGGGGCAGGCGGATTCGGTACTACTGGGCGAGGTCTATGCCGCTGGCGAAGCTCCCATCGTCGCGGCAGACGGCCGCGCGCTGGCACGCGCCTTGCGCATTGCCGGCAAGGTGGAGCCCGTGTTTGTCGACGACATTGCTGCCATGCCCCAAGCCATTGTGGACAACGCCTTGCCCGGCGATGTGGTGCTGTGCATGGGCGCAGGCTCCATCAGTGCGGTACCTGGCAAAGTTGTCGATTTGCTACAAAAAAATGAGCTGCTAACGCAGGAAGGACGAGGGCGATGAGCCAATTTGATAATGAGTCGAGCGCAGCACACGCAGTGGCAAGCATGGGGGCCACACTCGGCAAAGTAGCTGTACTGATGGGCGGTGACTCGTCGGAGCGCGAGGTGTCGCTGATGTCGGGCGCAGGCGTATTGGCGGCCCTGCTGTCCAAAGGTGTGGATGCACATGCTTTTGATCCGGCCGAGCGCGATTTGTCGGAGCTCAAGCGCGAAGGCTTTGACCGCTGCTTTATTGCCCTGCATGGCCGCTTGGGTGAAGGCGGTGCCGTGCAGGGTGCGCTGGAGCTGCTGGGCATTCCCTATACCGGCTCCGGCATCATGGCCTCCAGCATTGCGATGGACAAGGTCATGACCAAACGCATTTGGCTGTCCGAAGACATCCCTACACCACGCTATACGGTTTTGCGCCGTGGTGCATTTGACCGCCGCCAGGTGATCGAAGTGCCCGATACGCTGGGCCTGCCCGTCATCGTGAAGCCTGCGCATGAAGGCTCGTCCTTTGGCGTGACCAAGGTGGTGGGCTACTCCGGCATGGCGCAGGCCGTGGCTGAAGCCGGCAAGCTGGACTCTGACATCTTGTGCGAACAATGCATTGAAGGCGACGAAGTGACGTGCCCCGTGCTGGGCAGCGGTGACAGCGCGCGCGCCTTGCCCGTGATCCGCATCGTCGCCCCCGACGGTAACTACGACTACCAAAACAAATACTTCACCGACACCACCCAGTACCTCGTGCCCTGCGGTCTGCCCGCCGGTGAAGAAGAAGCCATTCAAGCCCTGGTTCTCAAAGCTTACAGGGTGCTGGGGTGCAGGGGCTGGGGACGGGTTGACGTGATGATTGACGGCAAGACCCGCCAGCCCTACCTGCTGGAGATCAACACCTCGCCCGGGATGACGAGCCACTCGCTGGTGCCCAAGTCCGCACAAGCGGCTGGTATCAGCTACGAAGACCTGTGCGTGCACTTGCTGTCGCACGCCGCGCTGGACGTCAGTGAAAAATGAACACAGTTGCCGCACCATTCGACGTGAAGCTAATGAACATGACCGCCATGGTCTTGTTGTTGGCCTTCGTCGCCATGGGTGCGCTGGCATCGGTGCGCTGGGTGGTCCGCTTGCCGGTGTTTGATGTCAAAGGCATCACCGTGACAGGTGACGTCAGCCACAACAACGCCGTGACGCTGCGTGCCAATGTGGCTCCGCGCCTGAACGGCACCTTCTTCAGCATGGACCTTGCCCGTGTCCGCGCGGCGTTTGAATCGGTTCCCTGGGTGCGCCACGCCGTGGTGCGCCGCCAGTTCCCTAACCGCCTGCAAGTTGTCTTGCAAGAGCACCAGGCCGTGGCCTACTGGGGTGTCGATAGCGAGTCGCGTCTTATCAACAACTATGGCGAAGTGTTTGAAGCCAACGTGGGTGAGGTGGAGCAAGACACCCTGCCCCGCCTCAATGGCCCCGAGGGGCAGGGTGCCGAAGTGCTGGCCATGTACCGCGCGCTGGTGCCATTTTTTGAGCCGATTGACATGCCAGTGGATGAGCTGGAGCTCTCTAAGGGCGGCAGCTGGCACTTGCTGTTGGACACGGGTGCATCCATTGAACTGGGGCGCGGCAGCGTGGCTGAGGTGACAGCGCGCGTACGCCGTTTCTTGGCGACGCTCACACAGGTTACCTCGCGCTATGCGCGGCATGCAAATGCACTCGAATCGGCAGACTTGCGGCATGACAACGGTTATGCCATTCGGTTGCGCGGCGTCAGCACCGTGGTCGCGGCAACCCCCAAGAAATAGCGTCACTAGAAATCAGCAGGACTTTATATGGCAAAAGAGTACAAAGACTTGGTCGTAGGACTGGACATCGGAACCGCCAAGGTCATGGTGGTGGTGGCCGAGGTATTGCCGGGCGGCGAGCTCAAGCTGGCCGGTCTGGGCGTGGCCCCCAGCAATGGCATCAAACGCGGTGTGGTGGTCAATATTGACGCCACCGTGCAAAGCATTCAGCAGGCCCTGCGCGAGGCCGAGCTGATGGCCGACTGCAAAATCACGCGGGTCTACACCGGCATCACGGGCAGCCACATCCGCGGCATCAATTCCAGCGGCATGGTGGCCGTGAAAGACCGCGAAGTCACGCAGGCCGACGTGGCCCGTGTGGTGGAGACCGCCAAGGCCATCAACATCTCTACCGACCAGCGCTTGCTGCTGGTGGAGCCGCAAGAGTTCATCATTGACGGGCAAGATGTCAAAGAGCCCATTGGCATGAGTGGCATTCGCCTGGAGGCCAAGGTGCACATCGTCACCGGGGCACAGAGCGCGGCGGAGAACATCATCAAGTGCGTGCGACGCTGTGGCCTGGAAGTGGAACAGCTCATGCTCAACCCACTGGCCAGCAGCCTGTCGGTATTGACCGAAGACGAGCGCGAACTGGGTGTGGCACTGGTTGACATTGGCGCGGGCACGACCGACATTGCAATCTTTACCAATGGTGCTATCCGCCACACGGCAGTGATCCCTATCGCGGGTGACCTGATCACCAGCGATATTGCGATGGCACTGCGTACACCCACCAAAGACGCGGAAGAGATCAAGGTTGAAAGCGGCCATGCCAAGCAACTGCTGGTGGACCCGGAGACGCAGGTAGAAGTACCTGGCCTGGGCGATCGCGGCCCGCGCATGCTGAGCCGCCAGGCACTGGCCGGAGTGATTGAGCCGCGCATTGAAGAAATCTTCTCGCTGGTGAACCAGGTCATGCGCGAGTCGGGCTACGAAGAAGTGCTCTCAAGCGGAATTGTGCTCACCGGTGGCAGCTGCATCATGCCCGGCATGGTGGAGCTGGGTGAAGACATCTTCCTCAAACCCGTGCGCAGGGGCATCCCCAAATACTCCAGCGCCTTGGCCGACATGGTGGCCCAGCCGCGTGCCGCCACGGTCATGGGCCTGCTGGAAGAGGCTCGCATCGCGCGCATGCGCGGCTACAAAGTGGCCCAGAAAAACGGCTCCATGAAAACAGCATTCGGATCAGTCAAAGACTGGTTCATTGGGAATTTTTAACCATGGCAAACAAGATTTGGCTTGCGCGGGGTAGCCCACACAGATGGTGTCGATGCACCGATCCGCCGCCGCGTGCGGCACCTTCATAAGACACCTAAGCAACTGCAAATTAATTACTGTATTGAATTCAAGGAGAAAAACATGGCCATCGAAATGATTGAAGAAGAGAGTTTTAACCAAGGCACGCAAATCAAGGTCATTGGCGTGGGCGGCGGCGGCGGTAATGCTGTGGAGCACATGATTGTCTCCAGCGTAGGTGGTGTGGAATTCATCTGCGCCAACACCGACTCGCAGGCGCTGAGCCGCAGCACCGCGCACAAGACCATCCAGCTCGGCGCGGGTGGCTTGGGTGCTGGCAGCAAGCCTGACAAAGGACGCGAAGCGGCCATGATGGCCGAGGCGGACATCCGCACCGCCATTGAAGGCGCACACATGCTCTTCATTACCGCAGGCATGGGTGGCGGCACCGGCACCGGCGCGGCACCTGTGATTGCGCGTGTTGCCAAAGAGATGGGCATCCTGACCGTGGGCGTGGTCACCAAGCCGTTTGACTTTGAAGGCGGCCGCCGCATGAGCAATGCCGACAACGGCCTGGCCGAGTTAGAGGCCAATGTGGATTCGCTCATCGTGGTATTGAACGAGAAGCTGCTCGATGTACTGGGCGATGACGTGTCGCAAGACGAGGCTTTTGCCCACGCCAACGACGTGTTGAAAAACGCGGTAGGCGGCATTGCCGAAATCATCAATGTGCCAGGCCATGTGAACGTCGACTTTGAGGACGTGCGCACCGTCATGGGCGAACCCGGCAAGGCAATGATGGGTACGGCCCTGGCCAGTGGCCCTGACCGTGCACGCATTGCTGCTGAGCAGGCTGTTGCCTGCCCGCTGCTGGAGGGCATTGACCTTTCGGGTGCCAAGGGTGTTCTGGTGCTGATCACCGCTGCCAAGGGTTCACTGAAACTGAGCGAGTCCAAGCTGGCCATGAACACCATTCGCGCCTATGCATCGCCCGATGCCCACGTCATCTACGGTACAGCCTATGACGACGTGCTGGGTGATGACATCCGCGTCACCGTGGTCGCTACCGGCCTCTCCCGCCAGGGCATCCGCCGCACCGCACCTCCGCTGCAAGTGCTGCGCACTGGCACCGACAACGTACCCTTCCACGTGCCCACACTCAGTACGCCAGTGGCAGGCTCTGCTTCGGCGGCGAGCGCGCCCTTGGGTGCGGTCCAGCCGGACTACGGGAGCTCTGGCATTCCAGCTGTGTGGCGTGGCCGTGACCGCACCACGGCGGCAGCGCGTGTGGATGCGCTGTCTAGTGGTGGCATGGATGACTACGAAATCCCTGCGTTCCTGCGGAAACAGGCTGATTAGTAAAATAGTCGGGTGCTGAAACAACGAACCCTCAAATCCCTGACCCGCGCGGTCGGTGTGGGGCTGCACAGCGGTCAGCGGGTGGAGATCACCTTGCGGCCTGCACAGCCCGACACCGGCATCGTCTTTCGGCGGGTGGATTTGCCGGTGCCGGTGACCATTCCCGTATCGGCCACCGCGGTGACCGATACGCGGCTGGCCTCTACTTTGTCCAATGGACCGGTCAAGGTCCATACCGTAGAACACCTCATGTCCGCCTGTGCGGGCTTGGGCGTGGACAACCTGTTTGTGGACATAACGGCAGAAGAGGTGCCGATTCTGGACGGCTCGGCCGCCTCGTTCGTCTTCTTGCTGCAAAGCGCGGGCATCGAAATGCAAAACGCACCGCGGCGTTTTATTCGTCTGCTCAAACCGGTAGAGGTTCGCGAAGGCACAGGCCCCGCTGAAAAAATGGCGCGGCTGGAGCCCTACCACGGCTACAAGCTGCGCTTTGAGATTGATTTCAAACACCCCGCCGTGGATTCCACCGGTCAGAGCGTGGAGTTTGATATGAGCGTGGACACGTATTCCAGAGACATAGCCCGCGCACGCACCTTTGGCTTCACCAAAGACGTGGAGATGATGCGCGCCAACGGCCTGGCGCTGGGCGGCGGCTTGGACAATGCCATCGTCATGGACGACTACAAGGTCCTCAATGCCGAGGGCTTACGCTACGACGACGAGTTCGTCAAACACAAAATCCTCGACGCCATGGGCGACCTGTACATCGTCGGCAAACCGCTGCTGGCTAGTTACAGCGCCTTTCGTTCAGGCCACGCGCTGAACAACAAGCTGTTGCGCGAACTGCTCTCCCGCCCCGATGCGTGGGACGTGGTCACTTTTGCCGACGAGGCGCAGGCGCCCCAAGGGTTTGCGCAATTGGCCCCGGCTTGGTAGCCTGTTAGCGGCACACTCCCGACACCGCGATGGCCTTTCTCCGTTGGCTTGTTCTTGCCCTATTGCTGGTTGCAGCCGCTTGTTTCGTTTGCTTTGCGGTGACGGGTCAGCAGCGCTTTAAAAACTATGGGTTGCGCATTTTGAAATGGACCTTGGCGGGGGCGTTTGTGTTCTTTGGGGTGTTGATTGTGGAGCGACTTTGAGTAGAGCGACTTACCCCGTATGGAAGCAAATGTTGATCTTTGCCTTGCTGGGGCCAGTGCTGGGTCTGGTTGCCTTTTTTTCGCAGGGTGATGAGACTACGCCGGTGCGGTCTGTGTTGGGCGCTATGACGCTGCCTGAGCTTTTGCGCCTGGTTTATTGGGCCTACCTGGTGGGCGTTATTCCGGCTGCACTCACGGGCCTCGTGGTCGCGTATGGGCGGCGTTTCTTTCCCCAAGTGGGCATGTCCAGCAGGCTGCTGCGTGTAGGACTCGCTACCGGGCTGGGTGCCGGTATCAGCGCCGGTCTTGGTGTCGTTGTTTTGGGGGCCGACAGCACCATGGCGTTCGTCGGCGCAATTGCGGCTTTGGCATGCATGGGGCTGGTGGAGTGGCGGGCAGCGCAGCCAACGGGCAGTGCACAGCGGGTCGTGCAATTCAGACGCATTGCTTTGTGGAGCTTGGTTGCGGTGCTGGTGGGCGGTGTGGTGTGGAGCATGCAATGGCCCGCTCGCACCGGGTGGGAGAGCGCCAGCATCGGGCTGGATTCGCAATCGTCGATCGTCATAAGCCGCAAGCGTGCGCATCCGTTTTTGGCCGAGTATGCGAGACAAGTCTCGGTGGTGCGCTCTGGAGAGCAGTTGGCAACTTTGGATTACCCTGAAGACACAGGGGGTGGGTTTCCAATGCAGGTGCGCTTTTATGTGGATGGCACACAACGCCTCGTGCGGTTGACCGACCGGCTGTATGACCGATTGATCGACCTGCACACTGGGCAGTTTACTGGAGACCAGACACATTCCATAGGGAAGGAGATGGTTTCGTTTGTACGGGAGTCCGATTTGCCGCCGCTGCAGCGCCACTTTGTGATTGGTAGCCGAATGGAAGTGATTTCGAGGTGACAGTTTGGCCGCGAAACAGGGCGCGTTGGGACAGTGTTAAAGAGGTTCTGTAAGACGATTTGACCTTTGCGCCGAGAGATTCTTGGCTATTGTCAGCGACCCCGTTTGGCTGCTTTAAGCGGCTCACAATATTGAAACCCCCCGGCTTTTCCGGGGGATGGATATTCGCTTCAAAGCCATTCGCTTCCGGCACGCCGAGCATGCCGCCGTCTTCCCCACATTTTGTATCTATTGGTAATTTCGCCATTCGGCCGACAGCTTTTGTGCTGAAATTCGTGGCCCCACTAAATAACTGTCCAATAGTTTTCAGAAGTTCCTGTGGGGTCGCAAGAAATTAGACGGGGTGTTGTTTATGGTCTCTGCTTCAATGGGTCGGTCCTGGATGGTCGTCGCGGGCGCAAGCCTGTTATTGACGGCCTGCGGCGGCGGCGGTAGTGCATCGCCCGCGTTGGTTTCGGTGCCACGTCCCTTACCGGCTAGTACGGCTGATTCAGGGGGCTTGACTTTGGTCGCAGCGAGCCCAACATCGGCATCCACTGTTGGAGCGGCGGTACTGCCCGTCGCAGTAGTCGCCCCTGTTGTAGCTCCCGCGCCAGTTGTAACCCCGGCACCGGTTGCAGCTGCGACGCCACTTCCTGCGCCAACCCCCGTCGCACCTGCCGCACCATTGGTTGTTCCTGCGCCTGTGGTCACGCCGGCCCCGGTGGCGGTTGCGACAACCTACAGCATTACTGCGTCCGTAACTGGACTGGGCGCAGGCAAAACGCTTGTCTTGCAAAATGGCGCAGATTCCCTGAGCTTTACCAGCAACACCAGCAGTAGCTTTGCCACCAAACTTGCCACTGGCGCTGGCTACGCTATCACGGTCAACACCAATCCGGTAGGTCAAAGCTGCGGCGTCACCAATGGCAGTGCAACCGTGGCCGGCGCCAATGTGACGAATGTCATGGTGAGTTGCTCTACCCCCAAAGCCGCTCCCGCCTTATTCAGTGATGGCTTTGAATCTCAAGGGCTTGGGACAGTTAGTAACAATGTGCAATGGAGCTCTTCGGTTGCTGTTCAGGTATCTAATGAGTATGCAAAAGACGGCGCTTACAGTTTAAAGTTTACTTTTCCCGCAACAGATGAAACCAGAGATTCATGGTCTGAACAGCGTTTTAGCCTTGGGAAACCATATAAGGAAATTTGGATTAGTTATGATCTTCGCGTGCCGGAGAACTACTATCACCGGGAACCGGCGAGTGGGAGTAGCAATAACAAAGGATTTCTAATGCTATGGTCCGGAGACTATGGAAATCCGTCGGGACCACTCATTGGTACTGAGTTTTGGCCAGAAAGTGATGGCTCAAGTACTGCCAGCGTAAGGCTGTACGGCGTTGGTTTTGACAAGCATTTTTGGGGAGCTTGCCCTGGAATCGTGAAGATCAGCGACAGGGGCAAGTGGATCAAAATTACCACGCATACCAAGTATGCTTCCTCCGCAAATAATGATGGTATTGCGCGTTTGTGGAAGACATACAGCGACGGAAAGACCGAGTTGGCTTGCAACATCACAAACGGGGCTTGGTATGCGCCCTCTGCTCAAGGTTTTGATAGCGGATATTTGATGGGGTGGTCAAACTCTGGATATGCCACAGAAACCCGTTTCTTTATCGATAACTTTGTGGTTTCAGAGACACCTTTGATGAGTTCCCCCTAAAACGGACGCACGGCTTACCCTGGTTAGGTGCAACGTGGCCGCCTTTGAGCGTTTTGGGGTCAAGCTTGTGAAGCCGTTCGTCGAACAATCTGCGTAAGTCCTTGATCTCTAAATGTTCGCCTGTTGCTTTTCAATTTTGAACTTTCAATGGTGAATGGAGTGGCGGCCCTCTCGGACGACGCGGTCGGTCAATTCATCTACCGGCTCCTGCCTGCCTTGTAATTCCCCCCAATCTTCCCCCCCAGCCCAGTGGCAGTCGCCAGCCGTGCCATGGCTGCACCGGCGTGCGCGTGGGTGATGGCCAGGCCCAGGGCGTCGGCAGCGTCGGGGCCCGGCAGCCCGGGCAGTGACAGCAGGCGCTGCACCATGGACTGCACCTGGGCTTTGTCAGCCCGCCCATAGCCCACCACGGCTTGCTTCATTTGCAGCGCGGTGTACTCCGCCACCGGCAGTTCGCTGGAAACCAGTGCGGTGATGCAGGCCCCACGGGCTTGGCCCAATAACAGGGTGGATTGAGGGTTGACGTTGACAAACACAATCTCCACGCAAGCGCAGTCCGGGCTGTAGCGCGCTACCACTTCACGTATGCCATCAAACAGCACCTTCAGCCGCTGGGGCAGCGCGCCCACATCGAGGTGCTGGGTGCTGATCGTGCCGCTGGCCACGTAGGTGAGTGCAGAGCCTTGCACGTCTACAACGCCAAAGCCTGTAGTGCGCAGTCCCGGATCAATGCCTAGTATTCGCATGCTATTGTTTTAGTAGCTGCTAACGCAATGGATACGAGGGCTAGTGGCATGTTTGATCTTAGATGCCAAAGTACCAGCGCGCCGAGTGAAAAAACACGGGGGCGGCAAAGCACAGCGCATCCACCCGGTCCAGCAGGCCACCGGCCCCGGTGACCGATTCACCTTGCGCGCCCCAGCTAGGGATGCCCCGGTCGCGCTTGAGCGCCTTCATGACAAAGTGGCCCAATGAGCCCGCCACGCAAGCAATAAACGCTGCAGAAAACGCCGTGCCTTGCCCCCACGGGGTGATGCCAGCCAGCATGGTGCCCACCAGACTGCCCACCGCCACGCCCATGCCCCAACTGCGCCAGTTAAAGCTTTGGCTGATGGCCGGGGCCACCGGCGGGCGCTTGAGCTTGCGGGATGCAAAGTGCTGGGTCACCATGCAGGTCTGCACCACAATCACCAGAAAGAACACCAAAAACGCATTGCGGTTGTGATAGCCGGGGAACTTGAGCAACATCAGGGCCGGCACATGGCTCATGCCGTAGATGCACACCATGATGCCCCACTGCAGCTTGGCGTTGCGCTCCAGAAAACGAAGAGGGTCATTGGCCAAGGCGCTGGCCAGCGGCAAGGCCAAGAATGCATACACGGGGATGAATACCGAGAACATGTCGAAGTGCCCCGTGCCCACTAGCCAATATTGCACGGGCAGTACCACAAAGAACGCCAACACCAGGCTGCGATGGTCACCCAGGCGGGTGGGGGAGAGCGTCAAAAACTCACGCAGCGCAAAGAACGACACGCCTGCAAACAGCATCAGCGCCACCCAATTCCCGGTGACCCAGCTCATCCAGAACACCAACACCATGAACCAACTGGTGCGCAAAATAGAGTCAACGCGCTTGAGTTCGGTGCGCCATTGCTCGGCACGGGGCGAGTCGCCACGGTCCCGCACCGACAGCAGAAAGGTCGTCGCACTGGCCAGCAGCAGCAAGCCAAATACGACCATGAACAAGACGCCCACCAGCTGGGTGGGCGACAGGTTTTTGAGCACGTAATACGGGTCCATTTACGGGGCCATCCATCAAACATCCCGCAGTGCAACCACTGCTGCGCGCGCGCGTTCCAGAAAGGCACGGCGATCTTCACCCGCGCCAAGTTGCATAGGCGCGCCAAACGTTACTGAGCACAGCACCGGTACGGGTACTACTTCGCCCTTGGGCAGCACATGCTGCACGTTGTTGATCCACGCGGGCACCAGCACCACGTGGGGGAACTTCATGGCTAGGTTGTACAGCCCGGCCTTGAAGGGCTGTGGCTCACCCGTAAAACCGCGCGTGCCTTCGGGAAACAGAATGATGGAATCGCCATTGGCCAGCGCGTCAAACAGCGGCTCCAGCGGGTCTTCGTCCGAGCTGCGGTCGCGCGAGACATAGATCACATTGAACACCGCCGTAGTCAGCCATTTTTTGAACGGGGTCTTGGTCCAATAGTCTTTGGCCGCAATTGCGCGGGTCACATTGCGCAGGTCGTGTGGCAGTGCGGCCCAGATCATTACCAGATCGGCATGGCTTTGGTGGTTGGCAAAGTAGATACGCTGCTCGGCCTTGGGCGGGCAGCCGTGCCAGCGGGCTTGGCTGCCAGTAAGCACCCGAATCAAACCCAGCAGAAAGTAACCCATTAACTTGGCAAGCATGGGGCGGATGATACAGAGCTAGTTTGTCTGTTTGCGTGCCAGGTTGGTTGCCACCTTGGTTGGCGCTGGATGCAGAGGCTGCGTGCTCTGCGCCGTTCGTGTCCCCCGGCCGCAAGCGGCCTCCTCCTTGACCTCACTTTGCAGAACACCCAGCCTCTGCATCCCAGGGGTCGGCTCGCTGAGGGGGAGTCAGTGCTTCAAGGTCACCGCGCCGCGTGTCTCGTTGAGAATGGGGAGGTCTCTGTTGAGGCTACACCTCAACGGCAATATCTTGAAAGGCCATGGCTGCCTTGAAATTGCGAAGCATATCGGCCTGTTTTTCTTGCGAGTTTGGGGTCCTGTAGTTGTCCCAATATTCAAAAGCGCTAGTCGGTATGCTGATAGAGGAACTTCCGCCAACGAAGCCATGTTCAACCGGAATAGTCACAACCTGTCCACCCTCTCGATACTCGATTTCGATGCGACCTACACCTTGCACCACCAACCCCTCAGAACTTCGAACGCCTTGTTTCCCAATCCAAGTGAATGTCATATGTTTCAATTTAATGTGAAGGTAATACGGTGTGCATTGGCCGGACACTGAATTGGATTTGAGTTGGGTGGTACGAGCTTTGTGTTGCCAGTTTTCTCAACGCATTTAGGCATTCTGACAGACAAGTAAATACCAAACACCCAAGCAAAAGGCCCCAAGCGCACGCCAAAGCAAGGTCAAGGAGGAGGCCGTAGGCCGCGGGACACGAGCGGCGGCGTGCGCCTGGGGCCTTCTGCGGGCTCAAGAAAGAGTCGCAATATGCCCCGCACGAAGCGAAGCAACAGTCAGGGCAACTGCGCCCCGCCCATTCGCCCCACAATCACCTCAGCCCGGCTAGCCAAATACCCCGAGTTAGGCAGCTTCTCAAAATACTTGGGCCGCGGCAACATCACCGCCAGCCGCGCGGCCTCGGAGGTGTTCAGTTGCGATGCAGGCTTGCGAAAGTAGTGCTGTGCCGCAGCCTCTGCACCAAACACCCCTTCACCCCATTCCACACTGTTGAGGTAGATCTCCAGAATGCGCTGCTTGGTCAGCAAGTGCTCCAGCATCATGGTCAACACAAACTCTTGCCCCTTGCGCAGCAGCGTGCGCTCGCCCGACAAAAACAGATTCTTTGCCAACTGCTGCGTAATGGTGGAGCCGCCCACCACCTTGGGCGGCTTGGGTTGTGCGGATTTGGCGGTGCTCGCATTGGGCTTGGCAGGTGCCTGCTTGGCAGCGCGGGCCTCGGCCTTGGCGTTCTTCTCCCAAGCTTTCTCCAGTGCGTCCCAGTCCACGCCGTCGTGGATGGTGAAGCTGTCATCTTCAGAGGCGATGACAGCGCGTTTGAGGTTGTCGGAGATCTGGGCGTAGGCAACCCATTGCTGCCGCCAGCGCAGCGTGTCTTTTTCGTGGGCTACGCGCCAGGCTTCGGACCGCTCAAAGCTGGTGGACTGCGGTGCCACGACGGCCATGGCTGCGATGCGCACCACGAAGTACAGCTGCAACGCAATCAGCGCGATCAATGACCACCCCAACCAACGTGCCAGCGCTTTCATTGTTGGGTCGAGATGGAAGCTTCCAGCGTTTCGTCGCGGGTGAACTTAAAGCGCGAGACCACCAGGATCTGGTCGGCCTGTCGCCGCATGGCGGGACTGAAGTGACCGAAGGGTCCGGCGGAACGGACGATGGCAGCCGCGTGGCGATCCAGGGTGCGATTGCCCGAAGTCTCAACGACTTCGGTGTCCAGTACGCGTCCGTTGTGGTTAACGGTGACGATCATGGTTAGCTCGCCATACAACTTCTTGCCACCGGTTTGCGGGAAATTCTCAGTGCCTTTGTCTTCAATGGCATGGCGCAAAGCGTCGTAGTACACGGCATAGACCGCTTCACGTGCGGCGGGGCTGATGTAGCGCTTTTTCGGGCGGGCGTTTTCCTGGTTGATGCGGCGTTCAATTTCAGCCAGTATCTTCACGAGCTGCCGTCGCTTTTCTTCGCGCTCCATTTGCTCGGCTTTGGTCGCTGCTTGCTGTGGGTCGGGCGGGGGCAGGGCGCGCAATTGGCTCTTGACCTGTGCCAGTAACAAGGTTTGTTGCTCGTGCAGAGTTTCCACTTTGCGGGCCGATTCCTCTTCGGAAGAGTCGCCAAAGTCAGTCAACGCGGATGGAGGCAGTGGGCTGGTGGCTCGCCCCTTCTCGGCATCGCCGCCACCGGCCAGTGATGACTGGGCAATCACTTGGGCTTTGTCGGGTGTTTCGTTGGACTTGGCGTTGACCAGAATTACTTCCAACGGCGTGTCTTGAAACACACGGTTGAAAGACTCGGGGTCTACAAAACGAATGGTCAACAGCACCGCATGCACTGCGGCTGAGGCCAGCAGGGCAAGCTGAAGTGTGCTGAAAGACCGCAGGAGTTTCACGGAGCAGGATTATCGTTGGTCGCCAGTTCAACGGCGTCTGCGGTTTCGGCGGTATCGCTTACGTCCACCGCAATGGCAATGGGGCCTGCAACTTCATCGTCGTCTGCATCGTCATCCGTGTTGTCGTTTGCGCTATCGGACGCACTGGCGTCGGCCATAGTCGTATCGAGTCGCTCGACGACGGTGCCGTGGATGTCCAGCGTAATCAGGTCCACTTCCCCCAGCTTGACGCGCACGCGCGCACCGCGTGGCAGGTTTTGCCCGCCCATGATGGGCATCACCAGTGGGAGCGTGTCGGCACGCACCAAGTTGTCCTTGAAGACGGTGGCTTCCAGTTCGGTAATGCTGTTTTGTTCCAGGTATTTCAGGGTCCAGAAGCGCTCCATCGCACCCTGGTAGCCGTTGTAGGCGCTGTAGGCTTCGTCAAAGCTGGAGATGATCGAGAACAAACTGGCGTCTTTGGGCTTGAAGGGTGCCACCAGCGCCGCAGTGTTGCCGCGCTGCACGCAGGCAATGATCTGCCACTGGTTTACCAGGTCTACATACCGGCGCAGTGGGGAGCTGCTCCAGGCATAGCTTTTGACCCCAATGCCAGCGTGCGGCAGCGCCTTGGTGCCCATGCGCACTTTGACGCCAGGGGCCAAGCTGGCCTGGCTGCGGTAAATGCCGGGCACGCCCAGCTCCGCCATCCAGCTGCCCCAGGTGCTGTTGGCCAGGATCATGGCTTCGGCCACGATCAGGTCCAGCGGCGCACCGCGTTGGCGGGTGGTGATCTGCACGGTCTCATGGCCCCGGGGCTCATTCCCGTCATTGCCCACCAACCGGAAGTTGTAGTCCGGCCGGTTGAAATTCTCGGGCTTGCCGCGCACTACTTCGCGTTTGGCCTTCAGGTCTTTTGCTAGGCGGTATAAAAATGATAGCTGCTCACGCAATGACGGCAAGGGCTGTGGCTCATTTTCGTGATTAAAGTTTGGGTCTAGCAACCACGACTCAGTCACGACCGCATCGAGCTGGTCGTGGCGCAGGTTGTGGGCGATGAATACGCGTTCGATACGGGATTCATGGCTCTTGATCTCCAGTGTTGCCTCATCCAGCGTCACGTAGAGCGATAGCGCAGGGCACGCGCGCCCGGCTTGCAGGGTGTAGGTCTGTACCAGCGCATCGGGCAGCATGGTGACCTTGTAGCCAGGCATGTAAACAGTGGACAGGCGGTTGCGACCAATCTGGTCCACGGCGTCGCCTGGTTGGATGGCCAGACCCGGCGCGGCAATGTGGATGCCCAAGGTGATGGTGCCTTGCCCCAGGCCCTGCACCGACAGTGCGTCATCAATCTCGGTGGTTTGGGAGTCATCGATGGAGAAGGCCTGTGAGCTGGACAGGGGGAGGTCTTCACTGGAAATGGTGGGCGCAGTTAGTGGCGGAAAGCCCGTGCCTTTGGGGAAATTCTCCAGCAGAAAGCGCTTCCAGTGGAACAAGTACGGGGAGGCAATAGCGCCGGCTTTCTGCAGGAGCGCCAGCGGTGCGGTCTGGGTGGCGCGGGCGGCTTCAACGACTGCTTTGTATTCAGGGGCGTTTTTGTCGGGCTTGAACAGGATCTTGTAGAGCTGTTCGCGCACTGGATCGGGGCACTGGCCATTGCCCAGTTCGGTGGCCCATTGCGTAATCTGCTGTGCAATGGCCTTTTTCTTCTCGATGGCAGCCAAGGCTTGTGCAATGACTTCGGCCGATGCTTTGCGAAAGCGCCCTTTGCCGGCACGGCGAAAGTAGTGGGGCGAATCGAACAGCCGAAACAGCATGGCGGCTTGCTCTGACAAGGGGGCCTGGGCTGAAAAATAATCGCGCGCCAGGTCGGCAAAGCCAAATTCTTCGTCGGGTGCAAATTCCCAGGCCATTTCCAGTTCGATCGACTGGCTTGCAGCCTGGGCGGCAGCCATGAACTCGGCAGGCGCTGGCTTTTCAAACTTCAACAGCATATTGGCGGCCTTGACCTTGACCCGCTTGCCACTGTCTAGCTCCACCTGTGCCGAAGCTTCCGCCTCTGACAACACGCGACCGGCCATGAATTTTCCGGCTTCATCAAACAATAAAAACATAGGTCGGCATTGTCCCACGGCTGCGGGTGCACCCCCGGCAGATGTAAAGCCAGCCGCATTTTTGGACGGCAACCCGCACATTTAGCCGATATGCTCTAGGGGTGACTGGTCTGGCGCCGTAGTGGCGACGGGGGCTGTCGAAAAGGGATATGCTGTGTGGCGCGTTTTGATTGTTGAAGATAACTCACAAATGCGAGAGTTTTTCGCGGCCAGCGTGGAGCGCTCACCCAGCCTCACATTGGCCAGCAGCGTGGGGACGGTCGCTGATGCGATGGCCCTTTTGCGCAACCCTGAGTTTGTGGTGGATGTGCTGTTGACCGATTTGGGCTTGCCTGATGGCAGCGGCTTGGAAGTGATCCGCTTTGCGCGGCAGTCGCATCCCAGCTGTGAACCGCTGGTGATTTCGATGTTCGGCGATGAGGATAACGTACTGGCCAGTATTGAGGCCGGTGCATTGGGCTATATCCATAAGGACGCAGCACCCGAGGATATTGCCAAGACCATCCTGGAGATGAAAGCGGGCGCATCGCCCATTTCTCCGATGATTGCGCGAAGGGTTCTCTCCAAATACCGGTCTTTGCAGCCAGATGCTGTCATTGCCCCCGTGGTGGCGCCAAAGGATGCTATTAAAGTGGAAGCAAGTGACTACAGCAAAACCTTGTTGTCCCGGCGGGAGCAGGAGGTGCTGGAGATGGTGTCCAGGGGCTTTTCCTATTCCGAGATTGCGGAGATGAAGGCCCTGAGCGTGCACACGGTGCAAACCCATATCAAAAGTCTGTACAGCAAGCTGGAGGTCCATTCCAAAATGGAAGCTGTGGTGCAGGCGACCCGTATGGGCTTGTTGCCACAGAAGGCATAGTGCTGCGGGATAATCGCTGCACTCTATGGCTTCTGTATTTGACAAACCCTCTATTTGGCGGCGCATCGCGCCGTGGTTTCATGGATTTGATGGTCCACTAGCGTTTGCCGTGTTTTTGCTGGCATGCGCGGGCATGCTGACCATGTATTCGTCGGGCTTTGACCACGGGACCCGCTTTGAAGACCACGGGCGCAACATGCTCATTGCCGCCAGCATCATGTTTGTTGTCGCGCAAATTCCGCCACAGCGCCTGATGGCATTGGCTGTGCCGCTATATATGTTCGGTGTGGCGCTGTTGGTCGCCGTTGCGATTTTTGGCATTACCAAGAAGGGTGCCCGGCGCTGGATCAATATTGGCGTGACCATTCAGCCCAGCGAAATCCTAAAAATCGCCATGCCCTTGATGCTGGCCTGGTGGTTTCAAAAGCGGGAAGGCCAGTTGCGACCGCTGGACTTTGGCGTTGCGGCGGTCTTGCTCGGCATGCCGGTAGCGCTGATCATGAAGCAGCCTGATCTGGGCACGGCGTTGTTGATTCTGGCGGCTGGCATGTCAGTGATTTTTTATGCGGGCATGAGCTGGAAGCTGGTCTTGCCGCCCTTGGTGTTAGGGGTCATTGGCATCGCGCTGATTGTGGTGTTTGAACCCGCGTTATGTGCCGACGGTGTGAGATGGCCCGTTTTGCACGACTACCAGCAGCAGCGCATTTGCACCCTGCTGGACCCTACGCGTGATCCCTTGGGCAAGGGGTTTCACATCATTCAGGGCATGATCGCCATTGGCTCCGGGGGGGTAACGGGCGTTGGCTTCATGAAAGGCACGCAAACGCATTTGGAGTTCATTCCTGAACGGACGACCGATTTCATCTTCGCGGCCTATTCGGAAGAGTTCGGCTTGCTGGGCAATCTGTTTTTGATTAGTGCGTTTCTCTTTTTGATTCTTCGTGGTCTGGCCATAGCGCTAGATGCGCCCACACTGTTTTCACGCCTGTTGGCTGGCAGTGTGACCATGATTTTCTTTACCTATGCCTTCGTCAATATGGGGATGGTCAGTGGCATCTTGCCCGTGGTGGGGGTGCCCCTTCCCTTTATCAGCTATGGCGGCACTGCCATGGTGACGCTGGGGCTGGCTGTGGGGATATTGATGGCAATTGCCAATTCCCGGCGGTTGGTGCAGTCGTAGCTTGTCGCGGGGCCATGCGTCCGATACCCCGATACCCGGTGGCCTCATCAGTCCCTGCTGGGCCAGCAAATCGGCCACCGGCCCCCGCGTTCACAGGCCGGGGATATGTCTACCAACAACGCAGTCTTCTCCGTGCAGCCTAGAATCGCTGCATGATCTCTCGCGAACCCACCATTGAACGCTTGGCCCTGGCCAAGCAATTGCTCCTCACCCCATTCGGTTTGGACGAAACCCATTTGGCGCGTGCCCTGAACGAAATCAAAGCCCACCGGGTGGATGAGGCGGACCTTTATTTCCAGTACACCCGTTCTGAAGGCTGGAGTTTGGAAGAGGGCATCGTCAAAACGGGCTCCTTCAGCATTGACCAGGGCGTGGGGGTGCGTGCCGTCAGCGGGGAAAAGACGGCCTTTGCCTACTCGGACGATATTTCAGAAGCCAGTTTGCTCGATGCAGCGCGCACTGTGCGAACAATATCGGCTGCAGCCCTCGCGAGAAAAGCATCTGTAGCTACTAAAAAGATAGCAAAATCACGCTCGCTGTACAACGGGGTAGATCCCATTTCCACATTGGACAGTGCTGCCAAGGTGGCCTTGCTGGGCAGAGTGGAGACCATGGCGCGCGCCAAAGACCCGCGTGTGGCGCAAGTGATGGCTGGTTTGGCCAGTGAATATGATGTTGTGATGGTTGCCCGGGCCGATGGTACGTTGGCTGCTGACGTGCGCCCGTTGGTGCGCCTGTCGGTTACGGTCATCGCTGAGCAAAAAGGCCGCCGCGAGGTGGGCTCAGCTGGCGGCGGTGGTCGATTTGGCTTGGCCTATTTTGACGACGCGCAAATCGAAAAGTATGTCAATGAGGCTGTGCATGCCGCCCTTACCAATCTGGATGCGCGCCCAGCGCCCGCTGGTGAAATGACCGTAGTACTGGGGCCCGGTTGGCCTGGAATTTTGTTGCACGAGGCAATTGGCCATGGGCTGGAAGGCGATTTCAACCGCAAAGGGTCCAGCGCATTCAGTGGACGTATCGGGCAGCGCGTGGCTGCCAAAGGCGTGACGGTGCTGGACGACGGGACCATTGCGGACCGCCGCGGCTCGTTGAATGTGGATGACGAAGGCAATGCCAGCCAGCGCACGGTGTTGATTGAGGATGGCATTCTGAAAGGCTACATTCAGGACGCCATGAATGCCCGGTTGATGGGCGTTGCACCCACAGGCAACGGGCGGCGCGAGAGCTATGCGCACATCCCCATGCCGCGTATGACCAATACTTACATGCTGGGTGGTGATAAAGACCCGAAAGAAATTGTGGCCAGTATCAAGAAGGGGCTCTACGCCACCAACTTTGGCGGCGGTCAGGTCGATATTACGTCCGGTAAATTTGTGTTTTCTGCCAGCGAAGCGTATTGGGTCGAAAACGGCAAAATTCTTTACCCGGTCAAAGGCGCGACGATTGTTGGCAGCGGGCCAGAATGCCTTAAACGCGTGAGCATGATTGGCAATGACATGCAACTCGACAGCGGCGTAGGCACCTGTGGCAAAGAAGGCCAGAGTGTGCCAGTCGGTGTGGGGCAGCCAACCTTGCGCATCGACGGTTTGACAGTAGGCGGAACTGCTTGACAGGGGTGTGCGGGTCGTGTGAGCATTGGCTTTGCCATGAACACTGATCCAAAGACCTCTCCATCTGCTGACGCTGGACACAACGATTCATCGCAATTCCCGTCAGTTGTGAATTCGGCAGACATGCCGACTGCACCCGGGCACAGCGCAATGCCTTCGGAGTCCGCATCCCAGTCGCAGTCACATAGTTTTCAATCGTTCGGAGAGTACAGCCAGTTTCTGCGTTCGGCCGTTGCCGACGAAGAGTCCCTGCAGGTGGGTGAAAGTCTGCAGTGTTTGGCGGTGCAGATTGAGGCGTTGTCTGCACTATTGCAGCGGCCAGGTGATCCGGCGGACCTGTCACTTCGGTTGATCAACTTGGTGGGTGATTTGCGAACCCACCGGGCATTGCTATTGGCGCTGGGTGGAGACTGGCACAGCAACTATGAGTTCGATGCCCATTTTGCAGCACTCAACCAGTTCAGAATTCTGGTCACCCAATGGGCCATGGAAGCCGCTCCTCCGCGGCATGTCGTGCCCGCATTGGCAGATTTTGAATTGGTTGCCTGGCGCGTATTGGGTGCGGGGTCGCTGCTGTTGGATGTTTACGAACAGGCCCGGGCGGCCACAACGACCCGCGATGAAGTGCGAGTCGTGCCAACTGCTTGGGGTCGTTGGAGTGCATGGTGGAAGCGCCGCCAGATCAAGCGCACCGTGGTCCGTCAAGAGGGTCGACGCGGACGGCGCAAGTCCGATTGATGGGGTCTGTGGCGCTTGATTTCTCACATGATTTTTCGTGTTTTTTGCCACCAAAAGCAACTGTGCTACAGTGTTGCCATGCATTTCGGACGTTTTTACTTTAGCTACTTTTGGTTCTCACGCGCTTTTGGCGGTAGAGAGATCTGAACGTACCTGACACCCAGACGTCCCAAATCCTCACTAAACCGCCGGCACTACCGGCGGTTTTTTTTTGCCACGATTTTTTGATTTCATTGACTCAGGAGCCACCCATGAATGCAAAAGCCGCTTCCACTTCCGACGTTTGGTTGCCTCACGCAGCCCAGCAGACGGACCGTACCAGCCAAACCGATGACGAACGTATCAAGGACATCACCGTGTTGCCCCCTCCCGAGCATTTGATCCGATTCTTCCCCATCCAGGGAACCCCCGTTGAAAAGCTGATTACCCAGACACGCCATTCCATTCACAACATCATGCGTGGAAAAGATGACCGCATGCTGGTGGTCATTGGGCCTTGCTCCATTCATGATCCGGCAGCAGCGCTGGACTATGCGCGGCGCCTCAAAGAGCAGCGCGAGAAATACAAAGATACATTGGAAATCGTGATGCGGGTGTATTTCGAAAAGCCGCGTACCACCGTCGGCTGGAAAGGGCTGATCAACGATCCCTACCTGGATGAGAGCTTCCGTATAGATGAAGGATTGCGCATTGCGCGCCAATTGCTCATTGAAATCAACCGTTTGGGCCTACCCGCAGGAAGTGAGTTCCTCGACGTCATATCACCCCAATATCTTGGAGACCTAATCGCATGGGGTGCCATTGGCGCACGCACCACAGAAAGCCAGGTGCACCGTGAATTGGCTTCTGGCCTTTCTGCGCCTATCGGTTTCAAGAATGGTACCGATGGCAATATCAAGATTGCCACAGATGCTATTCAGGCAGCAGCAGGAGGACATCACTTTCTGTCAGTGCACAAAAACGGCCAGGTTGCCATTGTGCAAACCAAAGGTAACCGCGATTGCCACGTCATCCTGCGCGGCGGCAAGGCACCCAACTACGATGCCGCGAGCGTTGCGGCGGCTTGCAAAGATTTGGAAAAATCCAAACTACCCACAACTTTGATGGTCGATTGCAGCCACGCCAACAGTAGCAAACAACATGAAAAACAGGTTGATGTGGCACGCGACATTTCAAACCAAATTACTGCTGGCTCACACAGTATTTTTGGTGTGATGGTGGAAAGCCACCTGCACGCAGGAGCGCAAAAATTTACCCCCGGAAAAGACGATCCGGCGGCGTTGGACTATGGCAAGAGCATCACCGACGCGTGTCTGGGATGGGATGATTCGATCCAGTGCCTTGACTTGTTGTCAGATGCAGTGAAGGCACGACGTGGCTAAATTGCAGGAACAAACCGCCCCATCAATTACTGGGGCGGTTTTGCATTACTGGGAGATTCTGCTCACGCCGCCTTGCCCAATGGCTATATATTGGCCCAGTCCACTGATGACTGCATGCAGATTCGCACTGGTGCCACTGTTGCGTGTGGTCCAGGTGATGCCGTCAGGACTTGTCAAAATTGCACCACCGCTGCCGGTAGCGACAAATTGATAATTGCTTGGGTTCACCGATAGCAAATTCGCAGTGGTGCCAGATGTCTGCGCAGTCCACGTGAGGCCGGCATCCGCGCTGCGCACAATTGCGCCGTTGTCACCCGTGGCCACAAATACATAGGATGTCACAGCCTGTACCGCCAATGCCCTGAGGTCCGACGTCGTGCCAGAACTTGCCGTGGTCCAGGTCGCGGCATCGTTACTGAGCAACAATGTGCCGCCTGCACCCACTGCCATCCAAATGCCACTGCTGGAGTAGCCGACGGCGTAGAGGTTTTTAGTCGTTGGGGAAGTTTGCGATGCCCAGGTAATCCCATCAGCAGATGTGCGAATGGTGCCGTTGTCACCCACCGCGACGGTCAATGCGCCGTTGCTGGCAACACTATTGAGTGTCTCTGTTGTGTTTGACGTGGCAACGGCCCAGTTCACCGTGTCTTGGCTATAGCCAATCGTGCCATTGCTTCCAACGGCAACGAACTGCGTCAGTGTGAAGGCCGCGGAATTGAGGTTGATGTTGGCGGCGGCAAACGGTAGCGGATTCCATGTGATTCCGTCCAGGCTGCGGTAAATGCTTCCGGCGTCTCCTACCGCAAGGTAGTAACCTACGAGGTCCGCAGTGACACCAAAAGTAATGCTGCGCAGGGTATTGGTGCCAATGGTCGAGCCTGCAGTCCAGATTTCCCCCCCTGGGCGCGGCACGATCGCCACCGACGGGCTACCGTTGCCGCCAGGGCCATCTCCGTTGCGGCCATTAATGGTGAACGAGTAAGTCACCCCATTGATCAGGTTCGGGATGACCAAGGGCGAGGTCACATCCAGAATGGCTCGGCTGCCCGGTACATTGAGCCAATCGGTACTTGAAATGCTTTTCGATGGTGCATAAAACAGCCAGTACTTCACCCCTGGCGTCATGGCCCAAGTAATCGTGGCCTTGCTGTCGCCGGGCGTCACCGTGATGCCATTGTTTGGCGGTGGTGCAGAGCTGCCGCTGCTGCCGCCGATGCCGCCACCGCAGGCAGAAACCAGCAATGCAACCATGAGGACAGCCAGTGCCCGGCGAATAGAGAAAAGGGACATGAGGAAAACCACCTAGAAGAAGTAGATCGTGGATTTTACAAGTGCTGGCGAAGTGCCTGCATTCGGCCGTAATTCTTTACATAGAAACCGGCCAGTAGTCTCTAGGGTCTGCTCAGAGCCTGCGCCAATTTCTGGTGGACTCCACCAAACCCCCCGTTGCTCATACACAGAATATGGTCGCCGGGGCGGGCATGTGCCACAACTTGACTAACCAAGGCGTCCACACTATCCGCGACAAATGCTCGACTTCCCAAGCTAGACAACGCGTGGGCAGCATCCCAATCGAGTCCGCCGGTGTGGCAAAAAGCTAGATCGGCTTCTTCGAGGCTCCAAGGCAGTTGCGATTTGACGGTACCCAATTTCATCGTATTGCTGCGCGGCTCGAAGACTGCCAAGATGCGCGCAGCCCCTACTTGTCTGCGCAAACCGTTCACCGTGGTGTGAATCGCGGTCGGGTGGTGCGCAAAATCATCGTAAATGACGATTTCAAGATCGTCCGAAGTCCCTTGGCCCACCGTGGAGTGTGAAATACGGGCACGGACTTCCATGCGTCGTTTGACGTTTTGAAATTGCTGGAGTGCCCGTGCAGCAATTTCGGGCGAAACGCCGACATGCTGTGCCGCCGCAATGGCTGCCAAGGCATTGAGTTGGTTGTGTACACCGCCAAGTGTCCAATCGACATGGCCTACAACCTTACCAGCCTCCATCACATCAAAAGCCTGCGGTTCGCCAACGGCTGAGAAATCGGAATCCGTGCTGCCAAAAGTACGAATCTCGCTCCAACATCCTTGGTGGAGAACCCGAGTCAGACTTTCCTCCAGGCCATTGACGATCAGTCGGCCCGCTGAAGGAACAATGCGGATTAGATGGTGGAATTGGCGTTCTATTGCCGCAATGTTGTCAAAAATGTCGGCATGGTCAAACTCCAAATTGTTCAAAATGGCGGTGCGGGGACGATAGTGAACAAATTTACTTCGCTTGTCGAAGAACGCCGTGTCGTATTCATCGGCTTCGATGACAAAAATGGGGCCGGAACCCAGCTCTGCAGATACTCCGAAGTTCAGCGGCACGCCGCCAACAAGAAATCCTGGCTCTATTCCGGCGCTGGACAGAATCCAGGTCAGCATGGCGGTCGTTGTCGTCTTGCCATGGGTGCCAGCGACTGCAATGACATGACGTCCCTGTAGGACGTGCTCAGCCAGCCACTGTGGCCCGCTCGTATACGCGGCCCCTGCATCCAAAATGGCCTCCATCAGCGGAAACTTGGGGCGTCCATCGGATAGGCGCGCGCGACTGACAACATTCCCAACAACGTAGAGATCGGGCTTAAGCTCCATCTGCTCTACGCCGAAACCGTCCACCAGCTCGATTCCCAGAGCACGCAGTTGGTCACTCATGGGGGGGTAGACGGCAGTGTCACAGCCCGTGACTTTGTGTCCTGCTTGCCTGGCCAATGCAGCCAGACCGCCCATGAATGTTCCGCAAATGCCAAGAATGTGAATATGCATGGGAATATTCTAGGTGTCGGCCGCTGACTTTCGTTGCGATGGCCGACATTTACGGGCCATCTGCGGCAAGTAATGTGCGAACGACGCAAAATGGGGGGATGGAATCACTAAAAGTAGAAATTGCAGACACCGCTGCTCGGTTGATTGTTGAGGACGGCATGGAATATGGCGTCGCCAAACGCCAAGCGGTCAAAATGTTGGGGTTGCCCGCCCGAACAGGGCTACCGGACAACGATCAGGTTGCGTCTGCCGTAGAAAGCTACATCGCTATTTTTTGCGCCGACACCCAACCCCGTGAGCTTAAAGCGTTGCGAGGGTTGGCTTTGGAGTGGATGATTCGGTTGGAGACATTTCGTCCCCACATTGCAGGCGCAGTCTGGCGTGGAACGGCCACCCGAAAATCTGACATCTACTTGCAGCTGTTTTGTGACGACTCGAAATCGACAGAAATCAGCCTGATTGACATGCGGGTGCGCTATGAGTCCCGAAGGGTTAATAGTTTTCGGGGTGAGCTGGTGGATGCGCTCAGCGTACAAGTCTTTTGCAATACATTGAATGAATACGTTGGCCTGCACTTGCTCGTGCATGATTTTGACGATCTGAGAGGGGCGTTGCGTAGCGATAGCCGCGGCCGCAAGCCGCGAGGGGATACCAATGCCTTGCGCAACTTGCTAAATGAAGGGATGCCATGAATCAAGACGAAACGCCAAAGACAACGCGCGAACGGGTGGTAAGTCGCCGCTTGCTCGTCGGGGGCGCCGCTGGCGTCGCTGCACTGTCGGGTGTAGGTGTCGCGTTGTGGAATGGCGGGCCAACAAAGACGTCGGTCGCTGAACCACCCATTGAAGGGCTGTGGTCCATGCAATGGGATACTCCCCGGGGCGGGACAGTTGCCATAGCAGCGTTCAAAGGGCGTCCCCTGCTTGTGAACTTTTGGGCAACGTGGTGCCCACCTTGTGTTGATGAGTTGCCGTTAATCAATGACTTTTATCGACAAAACAAGTCTAACGGTTGGCAAGTCTTGGGTTTGGCGGTTGATCGGTTGGCACCCGTGCAGGCATTTCTGCAAAAATTACCATTGGAGTTTCCCATTGGTATGGCGGGATTGTCTGGCGCGGAGTTGGGCCGAAGTTTCGGCAATGTTTCAGGTGGGTTGCCATTTACCGTCGTCATCGGGTCGGACGGGTTGGTCGCACAACGAAAACTGGGGCGCGTGACCGCTGGGGATTTTTCCAGCTGGCTTCGACTAAAATGACGCTCCTTGTCATCCCTCTAGATTGAACTCCTCTTCACTTTGCTTGGAGGGTATGTTATCCGTGGATGCGGGCATTGCGTGAATTGACTAAAATTACAAAGATTTGTCGACAGATAGGGTGTTTTGTTGTAAATTAGCGCCCTACTAAATTACGGTTGTTGGAGATGACATGGATTTGCGCAAACTCAAGACACTGATTGACCTGGTGTCCGACTCGAATGTGTCGGAGCTGGAAATAACAGAGGCAGAAGGAAAGGTTCGTATCGTCAAAGGCGGTGGCGCCGTTGTGCATAGCTATGCACCAGCACCTGTTTATCCGGTTGCCGCTCCCGCTGGTGTTTCAACTGGTCCTGCGCCGGTCGCTGTGCCTGTTGTGGCAGAACCTGCTGCCGGTCACACCGTCAAGTCGCCAATGGTTGGCACGTTCTACCGTTCATCGTCACCCGGCGCCAAGGCGTATGTGGAAGTTGGCTCGGTAGTCAAAGAGGGTGAGACTATTTGCATCATTGAGGCCATGAAGATCCTCAACGAAATTGAGGCCGACAAGTCTGGCACCATCACCCGCATTCTGTGTGACAACGGGCAAGCCGTTGAATACGGTCAGCCATTGTTCATCATTGAGTAAGACCGGCGCACATCATTCCCATGTTCAAAAAGATCCTAATCGCCAATCGAGGCGAGATTGCGTTGCGAATCCAGCGAGCTTGTCGCGAGTTGGGTATCAAAGCTGTGATGGTGTACTCGGAGGCTGACCGAGATGCCAAGTACGTCAAGTTGGCCGATGAAGCAGTTTGTATTGGGCCAGCCCCGTCAGCGTTGAGCTACCTGAATGTACCGGCGATTATTTCTGCTGCCGAAGTGACTGATGCAGAGGCCATTCATCCTGGGTACGGATTCCTGAGTGAGAATGCCGATTTTGCTGAGCGGGTCGAAAAGAGTGGCTTCCAGTTTATTGGGCCAACACCTGATTCAATCCGCATCATGGGTGATAAGGTTTCTGCCAAACAGGCCATGATCCGCGCAGGGGTCCCTTGTGTGCCTGGTTCCGAAGGCGAATTGCCCGATGACCCGGCAGTGATTCGACGCATTGCGAAGGCCGTTGGTTATCCGGTCATTATCAAAGCAGCTGGCGGCGGAGGTGGGCGCGGCATGCGGGTCGTCCATACCGAGGCAGCGTTGATCAATGCGGTTGCCATGACGAAGGCGGAAGCTGGTGCTGCATTTGGAAATCCAGCGGTATACATGGAGAAATTTCTCCAAAACCCGCGCCACGTTGAAATTCAGATATTGGCAGACAAGCACAAAAATGCCGTGTACTTGGGTGAGCGTGATTGCTCCATGCAACGGCGTCACCAAAAGATTCTGGAAGAAGCGCCGGCGCCCGGTATCAACCGAAAATTGATCGAGCGTGTTGGCGAACGATGCGTTGCTGCGTGCAAAAAAATCGGTTACCGCGGCGCAGGTACTTTTGAGTTTCTCTACGAAGATGGCGAGTTTTACTTCATTGAGATGAATACCCGGGTCCAAGTTGAGCATCCGGTGACTGAAATGGTGACGGGTATCGACATTGTTCGTACCCAAATCATGGTGGCAGCCGGCGAAAAGCTGCCCTTTACGCAGCGGCAAATCGAAGTTCGTGGGCATGCAATTGAATGTCGCATCAATGCAGAAGATCCGTACAAATTTACACCATCACCTGGTCGCGTGACCACGTGGCATGCCCCTGGTGGTCCTGGCGTGCGTGTTGACTCCCATGTTTATACAAACTATTTTGTGCCACCCAATTACGATTCCATGGTGGGAAAAATAATTGTGCACGGAGATACCCGCGAGCAGGCTTTGGCGCGCATGCGGACCGCGCTGGCTGAAACTGTCGTAGAGGGTATCAATTCCAATATCGCGCTGCACCGGGAGCTCATGGTGGATGCTAAATTCATGACCGGCGGCACGAATATTCACTATCTTGAGCAGTGGCTGGATCAGCGCAAACGATAGTTCGGGCGGATATGTACGAACTGATTCTGATGTGCCCGGAAGGCCGGATTGAAAATGTAAGTGACGCGTTGGAAGCTTTGGACGCTTTGAGCGTGAGCGTAGAAGATGCTGATGCGCAAACCGATGCGGAGCAAGCGTTGTTTGGCGAGCCCGGCATGCCACCTCCTAAAGAGGGTTGGCAGCGTTCGCGTGTGACCGCCCTGTTTTTGGAAGAGTCGATTGCGCGCACAGCGGCCCAGTTGCTCCAAGCGCAGGATTTTTTTGAAGACTGCCAGGTCTTGGAGTTATCTGCAGTTCCTGACCAGGATTGGGTACGACTGACCCAGTCACAGTTCGCGCCCGTCGAAATTACACCGGATTTCTGGATTGTCCCGACTTGGCATGAGCCACCATCCGCAGCGCGTCAGATCATTCGACTGGATCCAGGCTTGGCCTTTGGTACCGGCACACACCCCACAACACGCATGTGCTTGCGCTGGGTTGCAACGCATAAAGTTGACGGTCGTGTTTTGGACTATGGATGCGGATCCGGCATTTTGGCTATAGGTGCAGCAAAGTTCGGCGCCGTTGAGGTCATGGCTGTAGACATTGATCCAGCGGCTATCCACGCCACTGAATTGAATGCAGCCGCAAATGAGGTGGTTGTGAACGCTGGAATGCCAGAGCTGGCGCAAGGCAAGTTCAGCGTCGTATTGGCTAATATTCTGGCGACACCGCTCAAAGTCTTAGCACCTCTGCTGTGCTCTCTTGTTGAGGCCGGTGGGTATTTGGTTCTCGCTGGCATATTGGAGCGTCAAGCGGATGAGCTGATGGAAGCGTACGCACCGTATTGCAAATTGGTTGTTGCTGATCGTGAAGATGGCTGGATATTGATGACCGCATCCATGTAGTGATGTTTTGCGGGTCTCTACAATCGCACTTTGATGAGCCTTATTACCCGATGCCCCGCTTGCTCCACGATGTTCAAGGTCGTGCCAGACCAGCTTCGCGTGTCGGATGGTTGGGTGCGGTGTGGGCAATGCAATGAGGTTTTTGATGCCAATACTCACTTGCACAATGGCCCGGCGCTGGATCAAGTCAAACATTCTCGGCCAGCAATATTATTAGACGCGACAGAGCATCCTGTTCAGAGTGTTGCTGTTGATGTTGATGAAGATAAAGTCAAACCGCCTGAAACCGAAGCACTGTCAGAACCATTTCTGGAGGTTAGTGCCAACGCGTTGCATATGGATTTGCATCCAGCGACAGATGAAACGGGGGACTCCGCGGTTCACGATGCATTGCAAATGGCTGTGCTTGCGGAGGGAAAAGAGCCTGAAGCGAAAGGTGAATCTGATTCGTCAATAGGCGAGCCGCCGGTGCAGACTTCGTTCATGCGACAAGTCCAGCGCCCGTCGCCGTGGCATCAAACGTGGGTACGCGTCACGCTGTCGGTGACTGCAACGCTGTTGGCGGCGGCACTCATCCTGCAAGTCACCATTCGTGAACGAGACCGCATTGCTGCAGTTGAGCCTGCTTCGAAACCATTCTTGGGCCCGTTGTGTGGGTTTGTGGGTTGCACGATTTCACCTTTGCGGCACATTGAGTCTGTCGTCATTGACAATTCTTCTTTTACCAAAGTTCGGGGCGATATCTACCGGTTGAGTGTGACGCTGAAGAATACGGCCCAAATACCGGTGGCAACCCCCGATCTGGAATTAACGCTGACTGACATGCAAGACCATGCGGTCGTCCGTCGAACTTTCCGTGCAAACGAATTTTTGAAGACGCGCGATGCTATGGATCCGTCGGCCGAAATCAGCCTAGCGATTCCTGTGTCGGTTAAATTGGCGGACCCTGTTGAACGCGTATCTGGCTACAGATTACTTTCGTTTTACCCATAAAAAAGCCCGGCACCTTTCGATACCGGGCTTTGTCGACCAATAACAGACCGGTTTAAGGTTTGTTGGCAGTCGGGAAAGGCCAAGCGGCCTGCGGGTTCAGGGTTGTCTGAGCAGCAGGCGCAGCGGGTGCAGACGCGGCTTTCGCAGCGGGTGCTTTCGCGGCTTTCTTCGCAGCCGGCTTTTTGGCTGCCTTTTTAGCTGCGGGCTTCTTCGCTACGGCCGCTTTTTTGGCGGGAGCCTTTTTGGCTGCTGCCTTTTTAGCGGGAGCGGCTTTCTTGGCTGGGGCTGCCTTTTTGGCTGCTGCCTTTTTAGCGGGAGCGGCTTTCTTGGCTGGGGCTGCCTTTTTGGCTGCTACCTTTTTAGCGGGAGCGGCTTTCTTGGCTGGGGC
>JACCDN010548600.1_pt1 | contig 82954 bp, 74 predicted proteins | sample 7441691 | NCBI WGS metagenome assembly JACCDN01 (sample SAMN15323439, study PRJNA562643) | freshwater metagenome | isolation source: river surface water | place: USA:Blue River Watershed | collected 2017-08-16
GCCTTGTGCTGCGACAGCAGGCTCGCACGTTCTTCGGCGGCGGCCAGGCTGCGTTGCGTTTGCAGGGTTTGCTGCTCGCGATGGTCGAGGAAGATGCGGAGGAAGCCGATGTTGATCAGTGTGATGGCGATGAACTGGCCCGTGATCAGCACGTACTGGTCGATACCGGGAGCGTAGATGTCAGCGGCGCCGAGGCCGGCCGCGACCATGATGCCCTTGAAGCTGATCGATGCCGTCAGCACGAAGCCCCCCAGCATCAGCACCCGGGGGCCGAGTGAGCCGGCTTGCATTTGCCGCCGCATCTGCCAGCCGACCATGAAGTATTCAATGCAGATGATCGCGTAGAACGCGTGATACGCGATTTCCAGCGTGTGTTCGGAGATGCCGCTGAAGAAGGCCAGCGCAAAGCTCACGTAAAAAACGAGGGCGATTACCAGGTGTGCGATCGCAGCGCGCCGTACCGGCGTCCGCAAATAGAGGCGCAACGCGATGATGCGTCCTGCATTGCCCAGCACCATGCCGAGCTGGCCCGCATGGATGAAGAGCAGGTCGCCGACCTGATCGCGCATGGACAGAAAAATGATCGCCACGCCGGACAAGATGCCGGACACACACCACAGCCTGACCTGGTTGTTGTCGTACTCCGACAGCGCGAACCAGACCGATGCGTGCAGCAGCAGGTACACGAGGCAAATCATGAAGATCGCGGTCTGCACATGCAGCGGCATCAGCGGCTCTCCTCGGTTCGGGCAAGTGATTTCATGTTTGGCAAGCGCAGCGCCGAGGCGCGATGGTGGAGGCTAGCAGTGCCCCTTGTAGCCGGCAATTGCCCCCAAGGGCAGCATCACGGTGTCGGGAATGGGGCGTGATAGCATGATTGGCACCCATCGTCGATCCGTCCATGCATCCTGATCCGTCCTCCGACCGGCACCCGTATCCGCCACTGTCGCGGCCCGGCACACGCTGGCTGGCCGCGCTGCTCGTGCTACTGGCCTGCGCGCTGATGCCGCTGCTGCATGCGGCAGCACCGTCCTCCTCCGCATCATCGTCACCGCTCGATGTCACCGAAATCGCACCCGGCGTGTTCGTGCACCAGGGCGTCCATGAAGAATTCGGCGAGGGCTATCACGGCGATATCGCCAACATCGGTTTCGTGATCGGCGAGCAGGCGATTGCCGTCATCGATACCGGTGGCAGCTACCGTACCGGCAGCGCGTTGCGTGAAGCGATACGCGCGCGCTCGGCGCTGCCGATCCGCTATGTGATCAACACCCATGTGCATTCCGACCATATCTTCGGCAATGCCGCGTTCGCGCAAGACCAGCCGGCATTCATCGGCCACCACAAGCTGCCGGCGGCGATGCGCGCACGGGGTGCGCAATATGAAGAGAACCTTGCCCACATGCTGGGCGACGCGGCACAGGGCAGCCGCATCGTGCTGCCGACGCGCACCGTGCAGGACACGCTGAGCATCGATCTGGGCAGGCGCACGCTCAAACTGCGCGCATGGCCGGCAGCGCATACGGACCACGACCTGAGCGTGATGGATGAGCGGACACGCACGCTGTGGGCCGGCGACCTGTTTTTTGTCGAGCGCGCGCCATCGCTCGAAGGTGACCTCCCAGGCTGGCTGGACGTGATGCAAAGCCTCGCCGCAGCGGGTGCGACGGTGATGGTGCCCGGGCATGGCCCGGCCGTGAAGGATGTGCAGGCGCGGCTCGCGGACCAGCGGCGCTACTTGCAGGCGCTGCACGACGATGTGCGGGCCGGCATTGCTGCCGGCCACAGCCTGCCGCAGGTGACCGCGCGCGCTGCGGCATCGGAACGCGCGCGGTGGACGCTGTTCGACAGCGTGAACCCGCGTAACGCGGAACATCTGTACCTGAAAATGGAGTGGGATCAGTAGCCCGCGTCATCAGGCGCCGGCTGGCGCCGGTGCCTTATTTGCATGCGCCCTTGCCACCCCACTGTCCGGTGGTGATATCGCCATTCAGCTTCATCGGACGGAACCAGCCGGTCTCGCGTGCATTCGCGAACTTGCCGGTGCCACCCTTGCGCGCATACTTGCCCTGGCTTGCGCCACGCCCTTGCGTGAATGCATAGGTGAGGATGTCGCCTTCCACATCTTCGACCGCGCACAAGCCTTCGGCCTCGACACTGCCATCCGGATAGATCAGCGCGCCGCCGGTGCACTGGCCGGTGAGCTGGTTGAATTTCGAGCCATCGGGCGCCTGCATCTGCGTCGATGAACGGAAATGCATGAAGGTGGTTTTCTTGCCCATGTCGACGGTGGACTCGCCGAGATCGATGCTGGTGTATTCGCCGCACAGGTCGGCATCCTTGGCCATCACCTGCGCAGCCAGCAACAGGCCGAGTGCGGTCGTCAGTATTTTGCTTGTCATTGTGTCTTCCTCTCGTGGGTGGGGGTGCTGGTGGTTGAGCTCAGAACGGTACCAACAGGTCGAACGACAGGTAGCGGTACCAGTAATTCGGGTCGGATGATGCGAGGCTGGCTGAATGCAGGTAGCCCGCGCGCAGCCGCAGTGCATAGCCATCCATCTGCCGCTCGGCCGATGCTTCACCGAGACGGGTGGTGGTGGCGTCGTTGCTATCGATGCGCTGGCGGCCGACACCGGCTGTCAATGCGGTGCGCCAGTCTGCAATGCGCTGACGCCAGCCCAGCGCCAGCATCAATTCGTCATACGTGCCCGGATTGAAGTAGGCGCCACCGACCTGCGTCTTGCTGCTGTCGAACCAGCGGTAGCGCAACTGCGTCGTCAGGCCAAGATCGAGCGAAGGCTGGAAGATCAGCCGGCCGCGCAGGTGGCGGCGCTGGTTACCATCGGAGAAATTCTGGATGCCGGCCAGGCCCACCGTGGTCCATTGCGGCAGCCATTGGTAGTCGAACGACGCGCCGGCAAAGTCATAGGAGAGCCCATTGTCGATCGCAGTCGCGGTCTCGACGAAATCGCGGGTCGCAAACAATTCATATGCGCTTCCCGGGGCCAGCGTCTGCCGCCAGCTGGCATCCAGTGTCCACAGGTCCTTGTTCGCGGCGCGGAACAGGCCCGACTCTACCGACCAGCCTTCCAGCGTCTTGCGGTCAAAGCGGTTTGCCACCAGCCGCAGTTGCTCGCCACGCCGGCTCCAGCCTGCGCGTGTGAATGCGTAATCGGTGTAGCGCAAGCCGACCTTGTTATCGAGATGCTGGTACAGGCCCATGCCCTCGGCCGACAAGCGACGGCTGCTGAAGCCTTCGCTGTCCGTCGAATGATAGATGCCACCGCCTACAGCGCGCAGGCCCTCGGCGGCTGACGTCGCGGGCACGGCTGTCAGGCCGAGCGCCGCCACCGCCAGTAGCACCACCTTCAGTGCCACCACCTCCAGCATCGTCGTGATACCGATCGCGCTGGCGACATCGCGCAAGCGCAGCGCCATGCCGGTGCTGGTGCTGGTGCTGCGGGTTGTGATGCGGGTTGTGCTGCTGGTTGTGCGGGTGCATCGTTTCATTTGGTGCCCCAGGTTTTGCGCAAATTGAGTACTTCGGCCGCATAGCCGGCCAGCGACACCGGCTGCATGATCAAGCTGTAGAACAGCGAGTAAATGAAAAAGCCGGAGGGGTTGAAGCGCACCGTCAGACCTTTTTCAACGAACATGCGGCGACCGATCCGGTACATGAAGTAATTCATCGCCATCGCCATCGGCACCAGCGCCAGCGTGATCGGGCCGGCGATCCAGTAATAGCCAAACAGCGCGAGCACCAGACCGGGAATGAACACCGTAGTGAACATCAGGTCGAGAAAAGGGAAGAACAGGTTCCACCACACGAAGGTGGTTGGCAGCGATGGCATCAGCAGCGTGCCCGGATGCTTCTTGAAGGCTTCGATCATGCCGCGCGCCCAACGCTTGCGCTGTCGTGCAAATTGTCCCAGCGTGGCCGGTGCATTGGTGAACAGCAGCGCATCTTCGCAATGCCCGATCCGGTAGCCCGCTTTGAGGATGCTCCAGGACAGCACGATGTCTTCGCCGACGCAGTCGGGCCAGCCACCGACCTGCCGCAGTATCGCCGTGTCGTACAGCGAAAACGCGCCCTGCGCGACCATCGTTCCCTGGTACAGCGACTGCACACGCTTGATTGCCGCGATGCCCTGGAAGTAGTCCCATTCCTGCGCGCGCGTCATCCAGCTGTCGCGTGAATTGCGCACCAATACCGCGCCCGCCACCGCGCGCGTGTTCTTCGGGTCATGGAAGTAGCGCTCGACGATGCTGGTCAGTGCATCGCGGAACAACCAGGAATCGGCATCGACGGTGGCCGTCAGCGTGTGCGACACCTGCTTCAATGCCGCATTCAGCGCGTTCGCCTTGCCGACGTTCTGCGGCAGGTCGAGCAGCCGCAGCCACGGGTACGTGGGCAGCAGCGCGCGCACGCGTTCGGCGGTGCGGTCGCGCGAGCCGTCATTGGCGACGATCACTTCCAGCGGCCCCGGGTACTGCTGGCGCGCGATGCTTTCGATGGTCTCGACGATGGTGGCTTCTTCGTTGTACGCAGCGACCAGGATGCTGAGACCCGGATAGCGCTCCAGCGGCGCATGGGTCGGGCGTCGGTCGAGCGCCAGGCTCACCAGCATGAACGCATTCATGAAGCCCGGAATCAGCGCGATGCCGGCCACGATGGCCCAGGCCAGCGGCAGGCTCACCCACAGCCCGAGATGCGCGGCCCAGGGGCTGGCCAGCAAGACCGACAGCCACATCCACGCAAGGGCAGCGGTGAGCGCGATCACAAACTTGACCCGCACCGGCAGATACCAGCGTGAGCGCTGCGCATAGCGATCCGTGTTGCGCGTGGGCAGCTCGACAACCGACAGCGGTGGGCTTGCTTCGCGGTCGGGCGCCTCGTTGAGCTGGAACATGGGCAAAGGTCTGGGCAGGGGATGGAAGTCGGAATGATGCTTGAATTTCGGCAACTTTGTCATGAGTTAACTTTTTGCCATGCTTGTGCGATGCCGGGCCGCAGTAGATGTCCGGCATGCAAGCGTCCCTTGCGTTGATCGGCCGGGCCGAAGGCCGGCCGCAGCGCAGGCGGGGCCAGCGGAGACGGGCGGCAGCGGGGGCGGGCGGACGGTGGCAGGAGGGCGGAGGGCGGCAGCAGGGCGGCCTCGCCATGGCAGGCAGCACTTGCGCACGCGCGCCGGGCTGCGTAGGCTTCGGGCTCCCCGATTACGGCGCGCCGCGCGTGCCTGTTGAATCCATGCGCACCCTGCAGTCAGTCCATGTGTTTTGCGAGGTCATCGACAACTTCGGTGATGCCGGCGTGTGCTGGCGGCTGTCGCGCGCGCTGGCGGCGCACGGGCTGCAGGTGACGCTGTGGATCGACGATCCCGGCCGGCTGCAGCGCCTGCGTCCCATGCTCGACCCGACGCGGCCAGAGCAAGTCATCGATGGATTCCGGCTGCGGCACTGGCGGCAAGCGGAGGCCGAGCCGCTCACAGCGGACGCGGAACGGGGTGATGCTGAAGGAGGCAATGCTGAAGGAGGCACTGCGGCAATCGCGGATCTGGTGATCGCTGCCTTCGGCTGCCGCTTGCCAAAGGCGTATCTGACGGCGATGGCAGCGATGACAGCCAAGGCGGTGCCACCGGTCTGGATCAATCTGGAATACCTGTCGGCCGAGGATTGGGTCGAGCGCAGCCACGGGTTGCCGTCACCGCATCCGCGTCTGGCACTGACCGAGCATTTCTACTTCCCCGGCTTCAGCGCCGGCACCGGCGGGCTGCTGAAGGAGGCGGCTTATGACGCGGCGCGCCTGGCCTTCGATGCCACGCAGCGGCAAGCTTTCCTCGGCCGCCTCGGCGTGCGGCGGGCCGACGGCGCGCCGGTACCCGAAGGCGTGCCACTACTGTCCCTGTTCTGTTACCCGGGTGCCGATGTGGCGGGCTTGTTTGCGGCGCTGGCCGCCGGCGCTCCGGTGCATTGCGTCGTGCCCGAGGGCGTGACGCCACTGGCGCCGCCAGCCGGCGAGTCGCGCAGCGTGGGCGCGCTCACCTTGCATGGCGTGCCGTTCCTGGCGCCGGATGATTATGACCGGCTGCTGTGGAGCTGCGACCTGAATTTCGTGCGCGGCGAAGACAGCGCGGTGCGCGCACAATGGGCATGCCGGCCCATGGTGTGGCAGTTGTATCCGCAGCAGGATGGCGCGCACCAGGCGAAGCTCGATGCCTTCCTCGCGCGCTACACGGCCGGTCTGCCGCCGGCAGTGGCGGCCGTTCAGACGCTGGCCATGCGCGCCTGGAATGGCGTGCCAAACCAGGGCAGGGATGCTGATGCCGGCGACTCGCAAGCATCCCGCGGCGAGGCGCTGCATCCGGCTGGCACGGACAGCAGCACGGTCACTGCGGCGACGGCGGGCAGCCGTGCACCCGACTGGGCGGCGCTCTGTGCCGCATTGCCGGCCTTGCGCAGCCATGCGGCGCAATGGGCCACGCAGCTGGGCACACAGCGCGAGCTGGCGGCTGGTCTGATCGAGTTCGCTCGCAAAATCGGGTAGAATGCGTGCGCTTTGATTCCCGTGTGCTGACAATTCAGACAACTTCGCCGACAACTTCGTCTCCGACGTCCGTCTTCAACGCCATCTGGGCCACGACCCGCACAGGCGCGCACGTATTCCGAACTTTTTGGCTATCTCACTATGAAAACCGCACAAGAACTCCGCGCCGGCAACGTGTTCATGATCGAAGGCAAGCCCTGGGTCGTGATCAAGACCGAATTCTCGAAGTCGGGCCGCAATGCGTCCGTCTGCAAGATGAAACTGAAGAACCTGCTGACCGGCGCAGCACAGGAAGTGGTCTATCGTTCGGACGAGAAGTTCGAAGTCGTCGTCCTCGAGCGCAAGGAAGCGACCTATTCCTATTTCGCCGATCCGCTGTATGTGTTCATGGATGCGGACTACAACCAGTATGAAGTCGAAGCCGAGAACATGGGCGACGCGATCAGCTATCTCGAAGATGGCATGGCATGCGAAGTCGTGTTCTATGACGGCAAGGCGATCTCGGTCGAACTGCCGACCACGGTCGAGCGCGAAATCACCTACACCGAACCGGGCGTGAAGGGCGATACCTCGGGCAAGGTGCTGAAGCCGGCGAAGATCGCTACCGGTTTTGAAGTGTCGGTGCCGCTGTTCGTGAACCAGGGTGACAAGATTGAAATCGACACCCGCACCGGCGAATACAAGCGTCGCGTGTAAACCTCACACGGAGCGCACACAGCTGCGCTTCATGCAGGCATCAAAAAAACCGCAGCGCAGGCTGCGGTTTTTTTTCGTCTGCGAAAAATTTTCTGTGCAGCGGGGGAACTTTGGTCTCCGGCAAAAGCCCAAGCAGCAGTGCGCGGCTTTGCGCCACCCATTTATCCAGGAGATTCCATGCTGAAGTCAGAAAAATTTTTCGGCAAGCGCGACAGCGTCGCTGATGTGAAGGCCGTGCCGATCAGTGACAAATCGGGTGCCGACAAGGCGGGCAGCAGTCTGTCGATGGCATCGACGATGTCGGGTGCCGGCGCGGCATCCACGTCCCCGGCGTCCGCATCGTCGTCGGCATCGTCTTCGCTGATATCGCGCGTCGTACCGGCGTCGATTGCCACGCCGCCGCTGGCGGTGGCGAGTACCGTCAGCGCCGCCAGCGATGTGCGCAGCAAGCTCACCGTCGGTCCCAATATCAAGCTCAAGGGCGTCGAGATTACCGACTGCGACACGCTGGTGGTTGAAGGTCGGGTCGAAGCGACGATCGATTCGCGCGTGATCCAGATTTCCGAGAAGGGCGCGTTCATTGGCAGTGCCGAATTCGACATCGCCGAGATACGCGGCGAATTCGATGGCGACCTCACCGTGCGCCAGAAGCTGGTCGTGTACGCCAGCGGCCGCGTGACCGGCAAGGTCCGGTATGGCAAGCTGGTGATCGAAGAGGGCGGCCAGTTGTCCGGGGATGTGCAGCTGTCATCGTCCACGGCTGCCGCGTCTGCGTCCGCATCCGTGAAGGGGCTGGCGGTTGCGCTCGGCTGAGTGCAGCGCAGGCAGTCCCGCGAAGCGGCACTGACTATCAGCGCTGAACATCAGCGCTGAACATCATCGATAAACATCGTCGATAAACATCGTCGATAAACATCGTCGATAAATATCATCGCCCGAAAAAACGGCGGGACCTCGTGCGGCATCATCCGCAGGGCGGTCCCGCCGTTTTTCTGTCAGCCTTGCTCGCGTTGCGTGGCAGCGCGCGTGAGGAAATTCTTCGAACGGAACATGCACACGAAATCCAGCCGCACTTCACCGGCCGAGCCCGGCACCACGGACTGGAAGCGCAGGCCCGACACCGGTTTCTCCGGCTCCTGATGCACCGGCGTGCCTTCCGGCTCGGCAGTCGCATAGTAGGCGTTCGCCGTGTACGCAATCTTGCGTGCATCGCAATCGAAGTAATTCAGGTAGGTTGACGACTGATACGCGGTACGGTCTGCCGCATATTGCGGTACCGACCATGAGGTGCGCAGATACGCGCGCAGGTAATCATCGTCATGCACGATGCTGGTCATGTCCACATACCAGCTGATGATTTTTTCCGGGTCTTCGGTCTCGGAGATCAGTTTCCAGTCGGCTGCCGCAGCCGCTTGCGGTGCCGGCAATGCCAGCAAGGCAAGCGAGGTGAGTGGTGTCAGCAGCGACTGTCGCGACAGTTGCGACAGTCGCGCTGGTGGCACCAGCCTCGGCAGTCGCAGCAATTGCAGCAGTCGCGGCAGTTGCAGCGGTTGCACCATCCGTGATCGGGTCTTCGGCAACGCAAGCCGCACGAATCGGGTGCAGGCCCGCACGGGCATCATCATCGTGGTCATGGGGGTCTCCGGCGCCAGCGCCTTCCTTGTTCTGGTTTGCGGCTGATCTTACCGGAATCGCTTTTTGGCCGCAGGCGCGCGCATGTTTCCAAAAATGTCCGTGCGCCACGCATCGCGGTTATGATTGCGAAACTTTAAGACGGGCACAACCCGCTACCAGGGAGACGGCATGGAAGAAGCAGTATTCGCCGGCGCATCGGAGGCGCAGGCGACAGCAGTCACGCCCGCGTTCGGTCCATGGGGCCGGCGCCTGCACGGTGTGACGCGCGCATTTGCGATCGCCGGCGGCATCGGTTTCATTGCGCTGGTCGCGATGTCGATCGTGTCCATCGTCGGCCGCAAGCTGGCCGCAGCGCCGGTGCCGGGCGACATCGAGATCATGCAGATGGGTACCGCCGTGGCGTCGGCCGCGATGCTCGCGTACTGCGAGATGGAGCACCATCATCTGCGCGTGGATTTCTTCACGACCCGTCTGTCGACGGTGGCACGGCATCGGCTGGATGCGTTTTCGCATCTGCTGCTGGCGCTGGTGGCGGCTGTCGTCGCCTGGCGCACCGGCGCCGGTGCCGCATCGCTGAAAGAAGCCGGCGAGGCATCGATGCTGTTGCTGTGGCCGGTCTGGACCGTGGTGGCGGCGATGGTGCCCAGCTTCGTGCTGCTGGCGCTGGCCGGTCTGTACAACGCCGGCCTGTACTGGTCGGCCGCATCGACCGCAGGTAGCGATGGCCAGCCACAAGGTGTGACCGCATGAGCGCACTGTCGGGCATGAGCATCGGACTCATCATGTTTGCGGTGCTGCTGGTGATGCTGGCACTGCGCATCCATATCGGTATCGGCATGTTCATCGTCGGTGCGGCCGGCTTCCTGGTGATGAATGATTTCGTCTGGATGCCGGTGCTGTCGTCGCTGAAAAATGTCGCGTATGCGCGCTTTTCCAATTACGACCTGGCAGTGATCCCGCTGTTCATGCTGATGGGCCAGTTCGCGACGCATGGCGGCTTGTCGCGCGCGTTGTTCAATTGCGTGAACAGTTTCGTCGGCCATTTCCGTGGCGGCGTCGCGATGGCGTCGGTCGGTGCCTGCGCCGCGTTCGGCGCGATCTGCGGTTCATCGCTGGCGACCGCTGCCACGATGGGGCAGGTGGCGCTGCCCGAGCTGCGCCGTTACCGCTATGCCGGTTCGCTCGCGACCGGCGCACTGGCGGCCGGCGGCACGCTCGGCATCATGATCCCGCCATCGGTGCCGCTGGTGATCTATGCGGTGCTGACGCAGGAATCGATCGGCAAGTTGTTCATGGCCGCGGTCATTCCGGGCATCATTGCGATGCTCGGTTACATGATCGTGATCCGCATCGTGGTCGCGCTGAAGCCCGAGGCCGGTCCTGCCGGCGAGCGCGTGCCGCTGCCGGTCGCGCTGCGCACGCTGGCCGGCGTGCTGCCCATCCTGCTGGTGTTCTTTGTGGTGATCGTCGGTATCTACGGCGGCTGGGCCAATCCGACCGAGGCCGCATCGATCGGTGCCGCTGCCTGCGGCGTGCTGGCGCTGGCGGGCGGTATGCGCATGGACGGCGTGGTGAAGAGCATCACCGGCACCGCGCAAGCGACGGCGATGATCTTCCTCGTGCTGCTGGGCGCGGACATGCTGAACGCCGGTCTCGCGATCACGCAGATGCCGGCCGAACTGGCAAGCTGGGTGAAGGACAGCGGTCTGCCGCCGCTGTCGGTGATTTTCGCGATCCTGCTGATCTACATCTTCCTCGGCTGCGTGATGGATTCGCTGGCGATGATCCTGCTGACCATCCCGATCTTTTATCCGATCGTGATGGGGCTGGACTTCTGGGGCATGCCGGTGGCTGACAAGTCGCTGTGGTTCGGCATCCTGGCGTTGATGGTGGTCGAGATCGGTCTCGTGCATCCGCCGGTCGGCATGAATATCTACATCATCAACCGGCTTGCGAAGGATGTGCCGGTGATGGAAACCTTCAAGGGTGTGCTGCCTTTCCTGGCGTCGGATCTGGTGCGTATCCTGCTGCTGGTATTCTTCCCGGTGATCTCGCTGTACCTGGTGCATGCCCTCGGCGGCTGACGCCGGCCATGCGCAAAGAGGGTGTGCACGAGACCTGCAATCCACAGAGTTCCGACCAACAGAGTTCCGACAAACAGAGTTCCGACAAACAGAGTTCCGACCAACCGAGTTTCAATCCACAGAGGACGATAACGATGGCCTTCCGTACCCGTCATATGCTTCGCAAGCTTGCGCTGCTGGCGCCGCTGTTTCTGGCGGCCGCAGGTGGCGCAGCCTCGGCCCAGACCATCACGCTGAAAGTGCATCATTTCCTGCCGCCGGGTTCGACCGCGCACCAGAATTTCATGCTGCCGTGGTGCGACAAAATCGCGAAGGATTCGGGTGGCAAGCTGAAGTGCCAGATCTATCCGGCGATGCAGCTGGGCGGCACGCCGCAGCAATTGTTCGACCAGGCCAAGGATGGCGTGGCCGACATTGTCTGGACCGTGCCCGGTTACCAGGCGGGGCGCTTCCCGGTGTCGGAAGTCTTCGAGCTGCCCTTCATGGTGTTCGATTCCGAACGCGCCAGCCGCGGACTGTGGCACTACGCGACCAAGAATGCGATGGCCGAGTACAAGGGGGTAAAGCCCATCCTGTTCCATGTGCATGACGGTTCCTTGCTGCACACGACGAAAAAGCAAGTGAAGACGATGGAAGATTTCCGTGGCCTGAAAGTGCGTGCGCCGACGCGCCAGGGCACCAAGATGGTCACCGCGCTCGGCGCGACGCCGGTACCGATGCCTTTGCCGCAGGCGGCCGAGGCGATGTCCAAGGGCGTCATTGATGGCGCACTGATTCCCTGGGAAGTGGTGCCGTCGATGAAGTTCGAAGAAATCACCAAATTCCATACCGAATCGCCGGCCGGTAGCCCGCAGATGCTGAACACGGTCTTCCTGTTCGGGATCAATCAGGCGAAGTACGACAGCCTGCCGCCGGACCTGAAGAAGGTCATCGACGCCAACAGCGGCCCGGACAAATCGGCATGGGTGGGCAAGGTGTTCTGGGATGATGCGGCGCCCGGTCGCAAATCTGCCGAAGCACGCAAGAACACCTTCTATACGTTGCCCGACGCCGAGCTCAAGCGCTGGATCGCGGCGACCGCAAAGCTCTCCGATGAGTGGGTGGCCGACATGAATGCGAAGGGTTTTGACGGCAAGCGTTTGCTCGAAGAAGCGAAGGCCGCCTGCAAGTAAGGGACGCTATCGACATGTCGCTGGCTGCGTTGGATTGCGTGGCCAGCGACTGCACCGCGCGGCGCTCATGCTGAAAAAGCCGCCGGGGTTTTGTGCACGCGTTTATGCGACGCAAATCCATTCCCGGCATCAGCCCCCGTTCACGGGGGTTTTTTTTCGCCGGTCGCCGACACCGGACAGGACGATGCGACGGCATTTTCCGGGATTTTCCGGGCAGGCTTTCGGAAAATCACAAATCATTGATTTAAAAGAGAAAATCAGATGACCGTCAGTGAATTGATTTTCAAATGGATAAGGTTTACGCAATTTTCCGGGTTAGCAGACAAATATTTTTCAGCAAACCCTTGAAAATGTTGCCCCGATGACATATAAATTAGCATTCGAGTAATTGCTCGTGGGTAATGGTTCTAAAAAATTGATCATTACCACTCACACTAACTCCTGGGGAGAGAGACGTGATGGACAAACATCCTCTGGTATCGCAGGAAGGCTACGATCCGAATCGCCTTCTTGATGCACTGATCCAGAAGCTGAACCTGAAGAACGATGCGGCACTGTCGCGTGCACTCGAAGTGCGCCCGCCGGTCATCAGCAAGATCCGCCATCGTACTTTGCCGGTGGGCGCATCGCTGCTGATCCGCATGCACGAAGTGACCGACCTCAGCATCCGTGAACTGCGTGAACTGATGGGCGACCGTCGCAAGCGCATGCGCATGAGCGAAGTCGACGGCAAGCCGAAAAAGACCGACGAAGACGGCGAATAAGCCGTCCTGAGGGGACAGCGCGGCCGGCACCCGGCCGGCCCGGCGCTCGGCTTCAGCCGCGCAGGTTGGCGCCGATCACGGTAGTCATCAGGGTCAGCACGACCACAATCGTCAGTCGCTTGCGCAGGTCCAGCAGCCATTCCGGCATCTGATAGGCGGGATACAGCTGCTGGTCCACTTTCAATGCGGCGATAAAGCCCGCCATCAGCACGGCAAATCCGAAACCGCCGAACAGCGTCGCGCTCCACGCGATCAGCGACGGCGTCACGCCCCACATCAGTGCTTTCTTAGTGTCGAGCGCCGACAGGTGCTGACACAGCATGCCCGCGCCCCAGTGCACGCCGCCAAGGAAAGACAGGATCACGATCCCGTACGCCAGCTGGCCTTTCACGAAATCCTGCAGCCAAGACGCATCCGCAAACCAGACGCCGAACAGCATGATGATGAAAGGCAGCAGCCCGGCATAGCCAAGCTGGTGCGACAGGCGTTTGTTCAGGAAGTGCGGGTTCATGCGGCAGGTCGGGTGAATGTGTTCGGTGGCTGGCGTTGGCTTCAGCTGGCTGTCGCTGGATTTAGGTGGCTCTCGTTGGAATTAGGTGGCTCTCGGTGTTCCAGCGCCGCAGGCACAGCAGCCGCCATTGTACGGAAGATCGTCGCTGATGATCGTGACTGCGGATCGAGCCTGCAGGGCATGACCGCAGATCGGGACGGCAGATCGGGACGGCGGCCAGCAACCCGGTTCAGGCGTGCGCGCTGACGAAGCGCTGCACCGCCGCTATCACTGCCTGCGGCTGGTCGCGGTGCGGCGTATGCCCGCAGTCCGGCAGCGCCAGCACCTCGGTCGCCGGCACGCGCTCGCGGATGCCGTGGACCTGGCGCAGGGTGCCGTATTCATCCTGCTCCCCTTGTATGGCCAGCAGCGGGCAGCGTATCGCGTCCAGCTCGGCGTCGATGCGCCAGTCGCGGAACGCCGGCGACAACCAGATCTCATTCCAGCCGTAGAACGCGGAGTCCACGTCATCGTGATAGCGCGCGAGCCGTTCGCGCAGGCCGTCGCTTTCATACGCGATTCTGGCTTGCGCGATGCTGGTCACGCTCAATTCCTCGACGAAGATGTGCGGCGCCAGCACGATCGCCCCGCGCAGCGCATCCGGGAACATGGCTGCATGCAGCAGCGCGATCGTGCCGCCATCGCTGTGGCCGAACAACCAGGGCCGCGCGATGCCGAGCGCCGCCAGCAAGGCCGGCAACACGTCGTGCGCCTGCTGGTGCATGAAGTCGGGCGCCCAGTGTTCATCGGGCGCGCGCGGTGTCGAACGCCCGTAACCGGGGCGCGACCACACCAGCCCGCGCATGCCGAGCGCGGCGCACAGGGTGTCCGGAAAATCTTTCCACAGCGCGACCGAACCCAGACCTTCGTGCAGGAACACCATCACCGGCCTTGCTGCGGCGTTGGTGCCTTGTGCGGCTGCTGATGCTGATGCTGATGCTGATGCGGCATCGTCGCTGACGGCGGTCCAGCGATACTCGATCGCGATGTCGCTATCCTGCCAGCGCAGCGGCAGCAGTTCAGTGTGCATCCTGCTCGCGCAGCTTGAAACGCTGTATCTTGCCGGTCGCCGTTTTCGGCAGCTCGGCGGTGAAATGAATCTCGCGCGGGTACTTGTGCGGCGTGAGGCGCGTCTTCACGAAAGCCTTCAGATCGGCCTCGACCGCATCGCCCGCATGGTGGCCCTGGCGCAGCACCACATAGGCGACTGTCTTGGTCAGGCCTTGTGCATCGGTCTTGCCGACCACGGCGCATTCCAGCACCGCGTGATGGCCCATCAACGCGGATTCGACTTCGATCGGCGAGACATACTGGCCGCTGACCTTCAGCATGTCATCGCTGCGGCCCGCGTAGGTGTAATAGCCGTCGTGATCGACTACATATTTGTCGCCACTCTTGACCCACGGGCCCTGAAAGGTCGCGAGGGTTTTGTCGCGATTGGTCCAGTACAGGTGGGCCGCACTCGGTCCCTTGATGTACAGGTCGCCGACATCGCCGACGGCCACCGGGCGTCCGAGTTCATCGCGCAAGGCCACCTCATAGCCGGGCACCGGCTGGCCGGTGGTGCCATAGCGCACCGCACCGCTGCGGTTGGACAGGAAGATGTGCAGCATCTCGGTCGAACCGAGGCCATCGAGAATGTCGCAACCGGTATGCGCGGTGAATTTTTCTCCGACCTCGCGCGGCAGTGCTTCACCGGCGGAGGTGCAGATGCGCAGCTTCAGTTGTTCGGCCGACGGCAGTTGGTCGGATGCGAGCATCGCGACATACAAAGTGGGCACGCCATAGAACACGGTGGGCTGTGTTGGCTGTGCATCGAGCAAACGCCGGAACACGGCATCCGGCGTCGGCCGTTCGGCCATCAGGATCACGCTGGCGCCGACGGACAGCGGGAAGGTCAGGGCATTGCCCAGTCCGTACGCAAAGAACAGCTTCGCCGCAGAAAACACCACATCGTCTTCGCGCAGCCCCAGCACCGGCTTGCCGTACAGTTCGGCGGTCCAGTACAGGTTCGCATGCGAATGCACGGTGCCTTTCGGTTGCCCGGTCGAGCCGCTCGAATACAACCAGAATGCGAACTGGTCTGCATGCGTGTCTGCTGCATCAGGCAAGGGATCCTGCGCGAGCAGTGCGGAGAAGGGCTGGCCGGCATCGCCTGGCTTGCCGGCTATGAACAGTGGCACTGCGTGCCCGGATTGCGGTGATTGCGCCAGCGCCTGTTGTACGGTCGGCAGCAACAAGTCGGACACCACGATCAGCTTTGCATCGCAATGCGCAAGCATGTACGCATAATTCTCGGCCGGAAGCAGGGTGTTGACCGGCACCGGTACCACCCCCGCATACAGCGCGCCGAGGAATGCGACCGGCAGGTCGATGGTGTCCAGCATCACCAGCAGCACACGCTGCTCGGGTTGTACCCCTTGCTTCAGCAGACCGGCCGCAAAGCGCCGCACGCGCTGGTCGAGTTCGCCATAGCTGAGTTCGGTGCTGTCATCGCGATAAGCCAGCTTGTGTGGGCGGCCGCTGTTGACGGCCAGAATATGGCGCGCGAAATTGAAGCGCTCCGGTGGTGGCTTGCGCTCGGTGTGCATGGGGTCTCCTCCTGCGGCAGCATCTTTCTTGTCTGTGTGGCTGCCGTCTCTGTCTGATGTATCGCTGTGCCAGTGCGCCGGCCTGTCTGCCGGAGCCGCTGCCGCTGCCGATGCCGATCTTGCGCCGGCTTCTCGGGTTGTTGGTGTTGATCGTGTTGATGGTGCCTGTGATGCTGATGGTGCTGATGTTGCTGAGCGTGCAGATGATGCTGAGCGTGGCTATGCCAACGACGGCTCAGTAGCTCAGGGCAGTGCTTCCCTGTTTCGCCATGTCGATCGCTGCTGCCGGTCCCTGCACCGCGCTCTTGCGATGGTAGAAGCCGAGCGCGCGCAGGCCGCCGAGTTCTTCGCCGCCGCCTGCACGACCGGGGCCGCCATGAATCGACGCCGGCATCACATTGCCATGACCGGTCTGGGTCTTGCCCACTTCCGGGCTCACCAGGTGCACGCGGCCATGCGAGGTCGCCAGTTCATTGGCGCAGCACGCGAGCAAGGCATGGTCGGCGCTGTACACCGAAGCGACCAGCGAACCCAGACCGCGATGCGCGATAGCCATCGCATGCGCGGTGTCGCGGTAGCCGATCAATGACGAAACAGGGCCGAACACTTCATGGTTGTGCACCAGCGTCGCCGCATCAGCATCGCGCACGCCGAGCAGCGTGGGTGCAACGCAAGCGGAATGGCTGTCGGCATCCAGCAGCGGTTGTGCGCTGCCGTCGAACAGCACACTGGATTCGCCTTTCAGCAGTGCCAGGCCCTGCTGCACGCTGTCATATTGTTCACGGCTCACCAGCGCACCCATCGCCACGTCGGCATGGCGCGGATTGCCGACACGGATCGCCGCCAGTTTCGCGGCAGCCGCTTCGGCCACTGCATGCATCAGCGCCTTCGGCACCAGCGCACGACGCGGCGCGGTGCAGCGCTGGCCGCTCTTGATCGTCATGTCGCGCACCAGATTGTCCACATACAGCTCGAACACGTCAGAGCCCGGTTGCGCATCGTCACCGAGGATGGAGACGTTCAGGCTGTCGGCCTCGATATTGGCGCGCACCGAATCGCGCGCCAGCGCAGGGTGGCCGCGAAGGGTGGCGGCAGTCTCGGCCGAGCCGGTGAAGGACAGCACATCGAACGGGGTCAGCGCATCCAGCAGGCCGACCGAGTTGCCGCATACGATCGAGATCGCGCCCGGCGGCAGGATGCCGGCCTCCACCACATCCTTCACCATCTGGTGCGTGAGCCACGCAGTGACAGTCGCCGGCTTGACGACCACCGGCACACCGGACAGCAGCGCCGGGCCGGCTTTTTCCCACAGGCCCCAGCTCGGGAAGTTGAACGCATTGATGAACAGTGCGAGGCCACGGATCGGCACCATCAGGTGCTGCGACTGGAACAGCTGGTCTTTCGACATGACCGCAGCGGCGCCATCGGTCAGGGTCCGCGCATCACCGAGCGCCGCGCCCAGCTTGGCGTAGAAGCCAAGCGTGAAGATGCCGCCATCGACATCGACACCGGAATCCGCCTTCGTGGTGCCGGAGTTGGCGAGCGAGATTGCGTAGTAGTCGTCGCGCTTCGATTGCAGCAGCTTCACCATGTCGGCCATCATCGCCGCGCGCTGGCCATAGCTCATTGCCTGCAATGCCTTCGCGCCTTCGGTGCGCGCGAACGCAAAGCCTTCTTTCAGTCCGCTTGCTGCGCCGGCGGTAGTGGCCAGCGCTTCACCGGTGACCGGGTCGCGCAGCGTGTGCACGGCGCTGCTGCCTTGTTGCCATTGGCCGCCGAGGTAATTGTTCAGAAAAGTGGTCATGCGGGTTCCCGTGGTTGGGCAGCGTCAGGCGGCTGCCTTGGTGAATTCGATCGCGCCTTGCGGCAGCAGGTACAGTACCAGCGCGCGCCCGTCGGAGACGGTGGGCTTGTGCGCACTCCCCGGACCATACACGCACCAGCCGGCCGGGTGGCCATCGAAGCGTGCGCCCTCGGTCAGCGGCATGATGAGGTCGATTTCGCCTTCCGGATGCACATGGTGCGGGCCGACCACATTGTCCATGTCGACCACGTCCACCGAAAAGCCATGCGTGTCGGGCAGGGCCTTGATCACGCGGCCGTAGCGAATGCCGCCGCCTTCATGCTTGCACATCCAGCCGTCTGCAATGCCCGCCTGGCAGGCGTCGAAGATCTGGCGGTACAGCGGACTGTTGACGCCGTGATGCTGGTTCAGGTGTTCGGCCAGGCTGGCGTCGAGCGGGCGGCCGGCGATCTCGGCCGTCAGCGTCGCAATCAGCTGCTGGAATGCTGCTTGCCCCATGGTGTGGTCTCCTCCCCCTGATCGGCGTGCTCGTCGGTGCGAGCCAGCCTCCTGATTTTGTTAATTGCGGGGCATGAATTTATAATGCATCTGGCGCTGATGTTAAATGCAATATGTTGCGTGCGTCAAGAAAACTGCGTACAGCGCAGCGCACCCTTCGACCGCGACCACCCATGCCCTCGACACAAGATACCGACAAGGACCCGTTTCTCACTGCACTGGGCGAGCGCGTCAGGTTGCTGCGCGCGCGGCGCGGACTCACGCGCAAGGTGCTGGCGCAGCTGGCCGACGTGTCGGAGCGCCATGTGGCGAATGTCGAGTCCGGCGTCGGCAATGCATCGATTCAGTTTCTGCGCCAGCTGTGCGGTGTGCTCAATTGCTCGCTGGCCGAGATGACCGGCGACGAAACTGCGTCTTCGCCGGACTGGCTGATGATCCGCGAGATCCTGCGCGGGCGCAGCGACGAAGAGCTGGCGAACGCGCGAGCGGTACTGGGCGAATTGTTTGCATCGACCACCAGTGAAGCGAGCCGCCGGCAGCGCATCGCGCTGATTGGTTTGCGCGGTGCCGGCAAGTCCAGCCTCGGCAGCATGCTGGCTACCAGCATCGGCGTACCTTTCATCGAGCTGTCACAACAAGTGGAAAAGCTGGCCGGCTGCAGCATCGCCGAGATTCATGCGCTGTACGGTCAGTCTGCGTACCGCCGCTATGAGCAGCGCGCGCTGGAAGACGTGATCCACCAGCATCCGCGTGTGGTGATCGCGACCCCCGGGGGTATCGTGTCCGAACCCGCCACCTTCAACCTGTTGCTGTCGCATTGCTACACGGTTTGGCTGAAGGCGTCGCCGGAAGACCACATGAATCGCGTGCTGGCCCAGGGTGACCGACGCCCGATGGACGGCAACCGCGAAGCGATGGATGACTTGAAGCGCATCCTCGACAGCCGCGCACAGTTCTACTCCAAGGCCGACCAGACCGTGGACACCAGTGACATGTCGGCAGACCTCGCGTTTGGTCGCTTGCGACAACTGGTCGGCAGCTGATCAGCGCTTGGCACGGACGGGCTGCAAGTCTTTGGGCGCGTGCCAGTGATCGCCGTGCGGTCGATCGAGCGCGATATGGCCGCCGACGGGCATCAGCCCGAAGCGTGCCGGTCGTGGGTTCGCATCGATCGCATCGATCGCGGCAGACAAGTCGGCTGCCGGTTGGAACGGTTCTTCATCGCCGAGCTGGAAGGTGCCCCAGTGAACGCCGAACGAGCCTGACGCCTGCAGCAGCTGATGCGCATGCAGCGCTTCGTCCGGATCGAGATGCTCGAAGCGCATCAGCTGGCGCGGCTGGTAGGCACCAATCGGCAGCGCCGCGATATCGATGCTGCCGACGCGCTGCCGGATGTCCGAGAACAGTTCGGCGACAAAGGCGGTATCGCCCGGAAAGTAGAACTGCTTGCCTGCGTGCCGTATCACCCAGCCACCCCACAGGCTGGTGTTCTTGTGAAAGGCCGAGCGACCGCTGCCGTGCTGCGCAGGCACGAACTGGAAAGTCGTTTCAGCGATACGCGCTTCTTCCCACCAGCGGAACTCCCGCGCGCGGCTGCCAACCTGACTGGCGAACCAGCTGCCCAGCCCGCTGCCGGTGAAGAAAGCCGGCGCGCCGCCGGGCTGCTGCGCCAGCGATTTCACTGTGTTCAGGTCGAGATGGTCAAAGTGATCGTGCGAGATCAGCACCACATCGATGTGCGGCAGCTCGCCGTCCGCGAAGGGCAGGGGCGTCAGTCGCGCCGGACCCAGCCCCTGGATCGGGCCGGCTGTGTCCGAGAACACCGGATCGACCAGCACCCACAAGTCGCCGGCGCGCACCAGCAGCGACGCATGGCCCAGCCAGGCCACGGCAAAGCCACTGTTTTTCATCGCATTGAAGTCCAGCGGTATCGCCGGCGGCACATCGGTACGAGACAGATCGCGTGTCAGTTGCACCCATGCGCGGTGGAAAAAGTAAGTCCACCGCGCGCGCTCGCCACGGTCCTCGGGCTGCGCATACAGATTGTGGAAACGCTGCGGTGGTTCGGCGCCGGCCTGCGGTTCGCGCGTGGCGATCCATGCGCACGAACCCAGGGCAACCACGATCGTCAGCGCTGCGATGAAGGCGATGGTTTTTTTTGTTTTGCGCATGCGGCAACCTGCAGATCGGTCAGGGTAGGCGGGCGGTGGAGGGTAACATGGCCCGCATCGGGCAACCCGATCCCCTCGGCGCCGACGCCGCTCAGGTTTGCCCGGGGCGGAGGTTCTTCCGCGTCGGCCACCGGAAAAGCGGCCAGTTCGGGCGCGGCGCGCCCGGCAGATTGACGGAGCGGGGAATATGCAATATAGTGCGGCCTTGGAATTTAGATGCAAAATATTGCAACAGGAGACCCATGAGCGCGCCGTCCGCCGACCGATTCGTCGTCAATTACGAAACTTCGCCTGACCAGTATCGTCACTGGACGCTGGCCACCGACGGCGCCATCGCCACGCTGACCATGAAGGTCGACGAGGATGGCGGCCTGCGTGACGGCTACAAGCTCAAGCTCAATTCCTATGATCTCGGCGTCGATATCGAACTGCACGACGCAGTGCAGCGCATCCGCTTCGAGCATCCGGCAGTGCGCACCGTGGTCGTGACCAGCGGCCGCGACCGCATCTTCTGTTCGGGCGCGAACATCTTCATGCTGGGCAAGTCCTCGCATGCATGGAAGGTCAATTTCTGCAAATTCACCAACGAGACCCGCAATGGCCTCGAAGACTCGAGCGAGCATTCGGGCCTGAAGTTCATTGCGGCCGTCAATGGCGCCTGCGCTGGCGGCGGCTATGAACTGGCGGCAGCCTGCGATGAAATTATCCTCGTGGACGACCGTTCGTCGTCGGTCAGCCTGCCGGAAGTGCCGCTGCTGGGCGTATTGCCGGGCACCGGCGGTCTGACGCGCCTGACCGACAAGCGCAAGGTGCGTCATGACCATGCAGACATTTTCTGCACCACCTCCGAAGGCGTGCGCGGCCAGCGCGCAAAAGACTGGAAGTTGGTCGACGAGATCGCGAAGCCCGCGCAGTTTGCCGAGGTGGTGCGCGCGCGTGCGCAACAACTGGCCGCGCACAGCGATCGCCCGGCCCAGGGCAAGGGCGTGAAGCTGACGCCGCTGAAGCGTCAGTTCAGCGACAACGGCGTCGCCTACGAAACCGTGGCGGTGACGATCGACCGCGCCGCACGCAACGCGACGATCACCGTGAAAGCGCCGACGTCGGCGCAGCCGATGGATGTCGCCGGTATCGAAGCTGCCGGTGTGCAATGGTGGCCGCTGCAGATGGCACGCGAACTGGATGACGCCATCCTGCACCTGCGCACCAACGAAATCGACATCGGCACCTGGCTGTTGAAGACGGCCGGCGATGCAGCGCAGGTGCTGGCCTGTGACCAGGCGATGGAAGCCAATGCCTCGCACTGGCTGGTGCGCGAAACCATCGGCCTGATTCGCCGCACTTTCGGTCGTATTGATGTGTCGTCGCGCAGCCTGTTCGCGCTGATCGACGAAGGCTCATGCTTCGCCGGCACGCTGGCCGAGCTGGCGTTTGCCGCCGACCGCAGCTACATGCTGGCACTGCCGGACTCGCCTGCACAAGCGCCGATGCTGACCTTGTCCGGCATGAACTTCGGCTTGCTGCCGATGGTGACCGGGCAGTCACGCCTCGCGCGCCGGTTTTATGAAGATGAAGCGCAGCTCGCCGCAGCCAAAGCCACCATCGGCCAGCCGCTGGATGCGGATGCGGCTTACGCGCTCGGCCTGGTGACCGCGAATCCGGATGATATCGACTGGGCTGATGAGATTCGCATGGCGCTGGAAGAGCGCGCCAGCATGTCGCCCGACGCATTGACCGGCATGGAAGCCAACCTGCGCTTCAATGGCAAGGAAAACATGGCGACCCGCGTGTTCGGCCGTCTGTCGGCATGGCAGAACTGGATCTTCAATCGTCCGAACGCGGTCGGCGAACTGGGTGCATTGAAAGTCTACGGCAGCGGCAACAAATCCAAATTTGACTTTGACCGGGTGTAACACGCGGGTGCGAACCCCTGTACCGCACAACCTCTGAAAAACAGCAAGACAGCGATAGCGAGGAGAACCCATGAGCTCGATCAACTACAGCGACAAGATCCCTAACAACGTCAACCTGTCGGAAGACCGCACGCTGCAGCGCGCGCTTGAGCATTGGCAGCCCAACTACCTGCAATGGTGGAATGACATGGGCCCGGACGGTTCGCAGAATTTCGATGTGTATCTGCGTACCGCGATCAACACCACGCCGGACGGCTGGGCACAGTTCGGCCATGTGAAGATGCCGGACTATCGCTGGGGCATTTTCCTCGCTGCGCAGGATGAAGGCCGTCAGGTGAATTTCGGCGAACACAAGGGCGAGGCCGCATGGCAGGACGTGCCCGGCGAACACCGCGCCAACCTGCGCCGCATCATCGTCACGCAGGGCGATACCGAGCCGGCGTCGGTAGAACAACAGCGCCACCTGGGTCTGCCCTGCCCGTCGCAGTACGATCTGCGCAACCTGTTCCAGATCAATGTCGAGGAAGGGCGCCACCTGTGGGCGATGGTCTATCTGCTGCACAAGTACTTCGGCCGCGACGGTCGCGAGGAAGCCGAAGCGATGCTGCACCGTCATTCGGGTTCGGAAGACAATCCGCGCATTCTCGAAGCCTTCAATGAAGAGACGCCGGACTGGCTGGCCTTCTACATGTTTACCTACTTCACCGATCGCGATGGCAAGTTCCAGCTGTGCGCGCTCGCGGAGTCGGGCTTCGATCCGCTGTCGCGCACCTGCCGTTTCATGCTGACCGAAGAAGCGCACCACATGTTCGTCGGCGAATCGGGCATTTCGCGCACCATCCAGCGCACGGTCGAGATCATGAAGCAGCACGGCATCGAAGATCCGGAGCAGGTGCGCAAGCATGGCGTGATCGACCTGCAGACCCTGCAGCGTTACCTGAATTTCCACTTCAGCGTCACCATCGACCTGTTTGGCGCCGATCAGTCGTCGAACGCGGCGACTTTCTACACGTCGGGTCTGAAGGGCCGTTACGAAGAGACCAAGCGCACCGATGACCACTCGCTGAAGGGCGAGCACTACAAGATCCTTGAAGTGCAGGGCGACAAGCTGGTCGAGAAGGAAGTGCCGATGCTGAACTCGCTGAACGAAGTGCTGCGTGACGATTACATCAAGGATTCGATCGCCGGTATCGGCCGCTGGAACAAGGTCATCGAAAAAGCCGGCCTGTCGTTCCGCCTGCAGGCGCCGCACAAGGCATTCAACCGCCACATCGGCAGCTTCGCCGGCATTCGTGTATCGCCGGATGGTCGCGTGATTTCGGAAGCCGAATGGGCAGCGAATGTGCGCAACTGGTTGCCGACGGAAGAAGACCGTGCGTATGTGGCGTCGCTGATGGGCCGTGTGGTCGAGCCGGGCAAGATGGCCAACTGGATCGCGCCGCCGCCGGTCGGTATCAACCGCCAGCCTGTCGATTTCGAATACGTTCGTTTCAACTGAGCCGGGAACCAGCATGGGCGCGCCGGAAGCCGAGGTGCTGATACGTCAGCACCTGATCGACCCCGAGGTTTGCATACGCTGCAATACCTGCGAGGACACCTGTCCGATCGATGCGATCACGCACGACGATCGTAATTACGTGGTCGATGCGAATATCTGCAATGGCTGCAATGCCTGCGTGCCGCCTTGCCCCACCGGCTCGATCGACAACTGGCGTACGGTGCCCAAGGCCGCCGCATATTCGGTGGCCGAGCAATTCACGTGGGACGAGCTGCCACCGCAACAGCCGGTCGCGGCAGATGCGGTGGCGGTGACTGCCGGTGCCGCCACAGCCTCCGCAACCTCCGCAACCTCCGCAAACGATATTGCTGACGGTGGCGAAGCAGACCAGCCGCCGCAGCACAATGCCGCGGTGTCGCGTACGTCGCCCAACCCGCCGTGGTCGGCCGCACGTGCTTACCTGAACCTGTATGACATCCGAAAGCCGGTGACGGCCACCGTCGCCGGCAATTACCGTCTGACCGGCGCTGATACCGACAGCGACATCCGGCATATCGTGCTCGACTTCGGCCAGCAATTCTTTCCGGTGCTCGAAGGGCAGTCGATCGGCGTGATCCCGCCCGGCACCGATGCCTCAGGCAAACCGCATTACCTGCGCATGTACTCGGTGGCCAGCCCGCGTGATGGCGAACGCCCCGGTTACAACAATGTCGCGCTGACGGTGAAGCGGGTGGTCAGCGACCATGACGGCAAGCCGGTGCAGGGCGTGGCGTCGAACTATCTGTGCGATTTGCAAAAGGGCGATACGGTGCAAGTCACCGGACCCTTTGGCGACAATTACCTGATGCCGAATCATCCGGGCTCCAACCTGCTGATGATCTGCACCGGTACCGGCGCGGCGCCGATGCGCGCGATGACGGAGTATCGCCGTCGCCTGATGGCGGCCGGCAAACCGGTTGCGGGCAAGCTGATGCTGTTCTTCGGTGCGCGCAATCCGGACGAGTTGCCGTATTTTGGTCCCCTGCTGAAGCTGCCGCCATCCTTCATCGACATTCATCTTGCGTTCTCGCGCGTGGATGGCGAACCCAAGACCTATGTGCAGGACAAGCTGCGCGAAGCCGGCACGGCCGTGGCCGAGCTGCTGAAAGGGGACACCTGTCTGTATGTGTGCGGACTGAAGGGCATGGAGACCGGCGTGATGAGTGCGATGCGTGACATCTGCATCGCGTCCGGCATCGACTGGCCAGCCTTGCATGAGAAGATGGTGGCCGAAGGCCGCTTCCACGTCGAGACCTACTGACGCTGAAGCTGACGACTGAACCTTATTTCAAGGAACAGGCCGGCCCCGGTGACCTCTGCCGGGCCGGCCTTTGCACATGATGAGCAAATCACTTTCTGCACCCGCCGCCGTGGGCGTGATCGGTGCCGGCACCATGGGCGCCGGCATTGCGCAGGTGGCTGCAGCCGCCGGCCACCGCGTGTACCTGATCGACGCGCGTGAGGGTGCGGCGGCTGCCGCACGCGAGCGCATCTCCGCCGCGCTCGCCACCCTGGTCAGCAAGGGCAAGGTGGAGGCGGCGGCAGCGGATGCGACGGTCGCGCGCATCGAAGTCATCAGTTCGCTGGCCGCGCTGGCTGATGCCGCGCTGGTGGTCGAAGCGATCATCGAAGACCTCGCCGCCAAGCAGGCCTTGCTGCGCGAACTCGAACAGCATGTGGCCGCAGATGCAGTGCTGGCGACGAATACCTCATCGATCTCAGTCACGGCGATCGCGAATGGCATGCAGCATCCGCAGCGACTGGTCGGCATGCATTTCTTCAACCCGGTGCCGCTGATGAAACTGGTCGAGGTGGTGTCCGGCGCCGAAACCGATGCCGGCATCGCTGCCGCGATTGCGGCGCTGGCCAGGGCCTGGGGCAAAACGGCCGTGCATGCGGCATCAACCCCGGGCTTCATCGTGAACCGTATCGCGCGCCCCTTCTATGCGGAGGCCTTGCAGCTGCTGCAGGAGCAGGCCGGCACGCCCGCGCAACTCGACCGCGCGATGCGCGGCGCAGGTTTCCGCATGGGACCTTGCGAGCTGATGGATCTGATCGGGCATGACGTGAATTACTCGGTGACCTGCTCGGTGTTCGATGCCAATTACGGCGACAAGCGCTTCCAGCCCTCGCTGGTGCAAAAGGCACTGGTCGATGGCGGTCGTCTCGGACGCAAGGTCGGCAAGGGTTTCTATGACGGCTTGCCGGTGCCATTGCCCGACGCGGTGGCACACGCCGAGCCGGCGACGGTCGTCGTGACCGGCGACGATCCCCTGGCTGACCAATGCGCGGCACTGCTCGATGCGCGCGGCGTTGCCTGCCAGCGTGATCGTGCAGCGCCGTGGTCAGGCTTGCGCATCGGCCGTGTCGCGCTGCATTTTTCTGATGGCCGCACGGCGGCGCAATGCGCGCATGAACTGCGCGACGCCAATCTCGCGGTGATCGATTTACCGGTGAGCGCGAATCCGGATGCACTGGCGCTCGCTTATGCGCCGCGCGTGGCCGATGCGGATCGGCTGCAGGTGGAAGCGACCTTGATCGCTTGTGGTCTGCAGCCGGTGGTACTGCGTGATGTGCCGGGCTTGCTGGTCGCGCGCACCATCGCGATGCTGGTGAATGAGGCGGCCGATGCGGTGTGGCAGGGCGTCTGCGATCGCGACGCGGCCGACCTCGCGATGACGCTGGGCGTGAACTACCCGATGGGCCCGTTTGCCTGGCTGCAGCAGCTGGGTGTGAAGCGGGTGACGGGCTTGCTGGACCACCTGTTCGATGCTTATCGCAGCGAGCGCTATCGCATCAGCCCCCTGTTGCGCGAAATGGCTTGGAATTGACTTCCGGGTAAGTAATTCTTGTCGGAAAAATCCTTGTAAATCAAGGACATTCCAGCATGGTGCGGCGCAAGATGACGCGTCATTGTTTCACGTGCATGATGCGCTCCGCTGCACCAAAAAAATCTATCGCCAGGAAGAGCGAGAGGAGACTGAAGCCCGCCGTATGCAAGTACGGCGGGCTTGCCTTTTGTCGGCTGGGTTTTGTCCTACAAAACCCTACATGTTGCTCAGCAATTTTTGAGAAAAAGAAAGCTCTTCCGCGCAACCATTCGCCAAACTTATATCTGGCATCACCAATCGAAAGCAGACGGGCTTGGGGGCGGTTGATATAGTTCATCCCGTCTCCTCCAGCCTTCCAAAAAAGGATGGATTTAAACCCGACAGGCTAAGCGCCTCGTCGGGTTTTTTTTCGCCTTCGCCTCAGCCTTAGCCTTCGCTTCATCCGCTTGCCGGGCCCTCCGGCGACCGTTTTTCCACCGCCTGAGCTGATTTGGGTCAAGTCCGCAAAGTCGATATAAATCAATGATTTATCGAAGATCTACCCAGCTTGTCCACAGACCTGTCCACGAAAAATGTGAACAAGCGGGCAGCCAGTGGATTGCCCGGCGCGCAGACGAACGTATACTTTCCTAAAACTCAATATTGCTGAGGAGGCTGGCATGTACCAACGCATCCTGGTTGCCTACAACGGCACGCCGGAAAGCCACGTCGCATTGCAGGAGTGCCTGAAGCTGGCGCCGGCGGCTGGTGCCGATGTTCACTTGCTGGCCGTCGTGAGTCCGCCGCCCTATCTGCTGGTCGGCGAGTTCGCGGCAGCGGCGGTGCTGAGCGTGGAAGAAGGCCTGGCCGCCGAACGCGACAAGATGTCGGCCGAACTCGACAAGGGCGCTGCATTGCTGCGGGCCGGTGGGCTGGCGGTGACGCCGCACCTCGAAGTCGGTGAGCCGGTCAGCGTGATCGAGGAACTCGCGACCGAATTGCGCGTGGAGCTGGTGATCGTCGGTCACTCGCGCGCGAAGCCGATGGCGCTGCGCTGGTGGCGCGGTACCACCGATACGCTGCTGGTCGAGAAGCTGCGCTGCAGTTTGCTGGTCGCGTCGGAGCCGTCGGCAGCGAGCTGAGCGTTTCGGCCGCATGTTTTCATGTCGGCAGGCCATGCCGCCTGTCGTCGATACGGCGTCGCAGTCGCAAATCCCATTGCCCCAGCCACCAGCGTGCCAGCATCGGCGCGTAGCGCCATTGCTGCCAGCGGTCCCGATGCAGCACCACGTGCTGCAAGCTGTAGCGCTGCGCAAGGCAGCTGCGCTTGCTGGCGTAATGGCCACCCAGCAGATGAAAGCGTCGCGCGCCATTGCGTATCGCATGCAGAATCATCAGGTGGCGACAGAGATTGCCGGGGCCGATGCGGTCATGGTTCGGATCATGCGCAGTCACCAGGGAATACACATCATCGGCGATGCGGCAGGCGAGGGTGCCGGCGCACAGCTTGCCATCGATGCACAGCCGTCCCACCAACCCGCGTCCGCGTAGCAGCTGCTGCAGTTGCCGTGCAGCGTAGGCATCCAGTGCCGAGCGGCGCGCCTTGTTCGCCATGCGTGCATGGTTGAACGCGATGATCTGCGCGATCAATGCTGGGTCGGCGGCGCCAGCGCCGCAGATGACTTCATGCGACAGACCGCGCGTGCGCATCAAGCGCTGCCGCAGGGATTTGCGCGTGGCCTTGCCGAGCGCCTGCATGTAGGCCGTTTCCGTCGTCGGCAGGCTGAGCACGATGTCTTCGCTGCAGTCGAAGCGGGACACCGGCCAGTGCTGCGGCGTCCCTGTCATCCGGATGGCATGCCAGTGCACGCTGCGCAGCTCCGGCATGCGCGCGAACATCCGCGTGGCGAAGCGCTCCGCATCGACGGCGCTGATGCCCATGCCTTCATTGATGACGCGCAGCACATCGCCCTCATGCCGGTACAGGAAGATGGCCGTCGCTGTTGACAAGGTACCCGCGACATAGGTGCTCACACCCGACAGGCACGACAAGCCCGACGGTCCCGGCAACTGAAGTTGCGGCAGCGATGCATACAGACTGCCGTACAGGGTTTCCATCTGTGCAGCCGCGGGTGGCGGTATCTGTCCCTCATATACCGTGTAAGCATCATCATCGTCGGGAACCGTCGTCACAGACCGGGTGTTTACGATGGGCGATGCCGTGCGTGATGAAGGATGCGGTGCAGGATGCAGTGAAGTATGCAGTGCAGGATGGCTTGCACGCCCGGGTGCATGATGGGGCGCATGACGGGGCGCGGGTTGTGAGATAGGCAAGCGTCCTCCCGGAAGTGGCATGCCTTTTTGATGCGCACAGCGGGGCGAGTTCAGCCGGCCGCCATCGCCCATGCATGCATGTCAAGCCAGGGAACCCCGCGACCGTGCCAAGCGGCTTCGGGGTCCGCGATGCGGCAAATGCTTTACACTCTGGGTCTTTTTCCCCCGCCCGCCATGGCCAGCAATACCGAACCCCAAGCCGAGGGCCTCGATCCCGCATCCAGCCCGGACAATGACGCAGCGCCCGCGACGCGCACCGTGTCCCGTGAACAGATTGCGCGCGAGGTCGCGCGCCGCCGTACTTTCGGCATCATTTCCCACCCGGATGCGGGCAAGACCACGCTGACCGAGAAGCTGTTGCTGTTCTCCGGCGCGATCCAGCTGGCCGGCACCGTCAAGGCGCGCAAGAGCGGACGCCATGCGACCTCGGACTGGATGGAAATCGAAAAGCAGCGCGGCATCTCGGTCGCCAGCTCGGTGATGCAGTTCGAGTACCGCGACCATGTGGTGAACCTGCTCGACACGCCTGGCCACCAGGACTTCTCCGAAGATACCTACCGCGTGCTGACTGCAGTCGATTCGGCGCTGATGGTGATCGACGCCGCCAAGGGTGTCGAAGCGCAGACCATCAAGCTGCTGAACGTGTGCCGCATGCGCGACACGCCCATCATCACCTTCATGAACAAGATGGACCGCGAGACCCGCGATCCGCTCGAATTGCTCGATGAAGTCGAATCGGTGCTCGGCATCCAGTGTGCGCCGGTCACCTGGCCGATCGGCATGGGCAAGAACTTCCGGGGCGTGTATCACTTGCTGCGCGACGAGATCATGCTGTTCGCAGCCGGCAATGAGCGTGCAGACCAGAGCTTCGAAGTCCTGAAAGGTATCGACCATCCGAAGCTGGCCGAGATGTTTCCGCTCGAGATAGAGCAGCTGAAGATGGAAGTCGAGCTGGTGCATGGCGCATCGCATCCTTTCGATCTGGACGCTTTCCTGGCGGGTAAACAGACGCCGGTATTCTTCGGCTCCGCGATCAACAACTTCGGCGTGCGCGAGATCCTCGATGCACTGCTGGACTGGGCGCAGCCGCCGCGCGAGCGCGATGCATCGATGCGTACCGTGCGTCCGGACGAGCCGGGTTTTTCGGGCTTCGTGTTCAAGATCCAGGCCAATATGGATCCGGCACACCGCGACCGTATCGCGTTCCTGCGCGTCTGCTCGGGACGTTTCGAGCGCGGCATGAAGGTCAAGCACCTGCGGCTGAACCGCGACATCAAGGTATCGTCGGTGGTGACCTTCATGGCATCGACCCGCGAACAGGTCGAGGAAGCGTATGCGGGCGACATCATCGGCCTGCCCAACCACGGCAACATGCAGATCGGCGACAGCTTCTCCGAAGGCGAGCTGCTGCAATTCACCGGCATTCCCTACTTCGCACCAGACTTCTTCCGCTCGGTCCGTATCCGTAACCCGCTGAAGGTGAAGCAGCTGCACAAGGGCTTGCAGCAGCTGGGTGAAGAGGGAGCGGTACAGGTGTTCAAGCCGGTCAATGGCGGTGACCTCATCCTCGGTGCCGTCGGCATGCTGCAGTTCGAAGTGGTCGCCAGCCGTTTGATGAACGAATACGGCGTCGATGCCGTGTTCGAAAGCACCAGCATCAGCAGTGCGCGCTGGGTATCGTGCGACGACCGCAAGATGATGGCCGACTTCGAAAAATCATCGGCCGGGTCGCAACTGTCGCATGACGCTGCCGGTAATCTCGCCTTCCTCGCGACATCGGGCGTGAACCTGAAGCTGACCCAAGAGCGCTGGCCTGGCGTGACCTTCCACACCACGCGCGAACATGCAGTGAAGGTCGGCTGACCTGCACGCATGCGCCGGCTCGACGGGTGGCCAGTGGCCGCCCGTCAGGTTCGCCGCGGTGCTGCGCTGTTTGCGACCTCTCAAACAGCGGCATCGATCTTTTCCCTAGACTGTGAACCTCTGTCGCGACCGGTTGCTGCCGCGTCGCGCAACAGGCGTTCATCACGCACCAGTCCTGCGTGTTGCATCCGATGGTCACAGGCGGTTCCTGTGTCTGTCATGCGCTTGTCATGCCGTGATCTGGTGCTCATCAAACTTGTCGGGGGAAGCCATGTTGACTGCGACTTATTCGATCGTCGCGCTGAAGCTGGAGCAAAGCCGCGCGCGCTGGACTTTTTCATCGATACAGCAATACATCCTGAGCAGTATTCAGAATCTTCGATCGGCCGGCGGCATGGATGTCGAGGGCATGCTGAACCGTCTGGCGCAATTCGAGCAAACCTGCCACCAGCGCAAGATGGAAGTCTTCGTGATTCCGGCGCTGCGCCGCTTCACCCATGAAGCCGATGCCTTGCTCGACGAACTGCAATCCCTGAGCGAGACCAGTGTCGCCTTGATGAACACGCTGCGCGACAAGCTGCAGCATGCGCTGCGGCAGGGAGCGGCGGCGATCGAAGAGATCTGCCAATCGCTGGAGCATTGTTGTTCTACCTTGTACCGACGGCTGACGCGCGAGGAAGAACTGGTACAGATCGCCGAGCGCACGATCCCGAGCGAAGCCTGGTTCGGCATCGCCGCCGATTTCATGTCGCACGATGCGCGCATGACCAAGGCGATGACCCCGGTACACGACGACGAAGACGCCTGAGCTCCGGCCCCCCGGCGTGGGCGCAGGGCTGGCAAGCCGGGCGAGGTTGACCGCCGGCTTGCCATGCCCCGAAATGTTTGGCATCGTGGGCGCGAAGACATTTTTCGTCCCGGCCATGACCAAATACCTGAAATTCACCACGCTGTCGCTGCGCGACCTGTTGACGACGTTCGGCCCGGCGCTGCTGCTGTTGCTGGCACTGGCCTGGCTGGCGTATCGCATCATCGATCCTTTCCCGCCGAAGTCGGTGACGATATCGACCGGTCAGGAAAACAGTGCATACGAAGTGCTGGCCAAGCGCTACGCGGCAGTGCTGGCGCGTCAGGGCATTACAGTCAGGCTGGAGCGCTCGGAAGGGTCGTTCCAGAACCTGCAGCGCTTGCAGGACCCGCAATCCGGCATTGGCGTGGCGTTTGTGCAGAGTGGCTCGACCTCGCTGCAGAATGCCGAGCAGCATGAGCTGGTGTCGCTCGGCAGCCTGTTCGTGGAGCCGATCTGGTTGTTCTATCGCGCCGGCGTGAAAATCAATGGCATTCCGGACTTGCGCGGCAAGCGCATCAATGTCGGTACGCGCGGCACCGGGGTGCCGCAGATGATAGAAAAGCTGCTGGATGCGAATGGCGTAAAGCTCAGGCAATTGCGCCTGACCGAACTCGACAATACGCGCGCCACCATGGCGCTGCTGGCCGGCAGCATCGACGGCATGGTATTCAGTTCATCGCCCGAAGCGCCACTGATCCAGATGCTGTTGCAGACGCCGGGCATACGGCTGCTGAATTTCTCGCAGGCGGATGCGTATGCGCGTCGGTTTCCTTTTTTGACGCAGGTGAAGCTGCCGCATGGCATTGTTGATCTCGGGCGCAATGTGCCGGCGCAGGATTATCAGTTGATTGCGCCGACCGCGACGCTGGTGGCCAGGGATGACCTGCATCCGGCGCTGATGGACTTGCTGGTACAGGCGGCCGCCGAAGTGCATGGCAGCGCCGGCTGGTTCCAGAATCGTGGCGAGTTCCCGAACCCGAATTACACCGAGGTGCCGGTCGCGGATTCCGCAGAAAAGTTTTACAAGAATGGCCCGCCGCTGTTGCAGCGCTACATGCCCTTCTGGCTCGCGAATTTCTTCGAACGGATGTGGATCGTGATCGTGGCGTTCGGCGCGTTGCTGTTGCCGCTGTCTCGTGTGGTGCCGCCGCTGTATGTGTGGAAGGTGCGCTCACGCATCTATCGCTGGTATGGACAGTTGCGTGACGTCGAGAGTGCGATGGAGCATGCGGTCGAGCAGGGCGATCCGCGGGAGCATCAACACATCTTCAATGAGCAGATGACGAAGCTGGCGGACATCGAGCACCATGTGAACCGCCTGACGATACCGCTATCGTTTGCCGAAGAGCTGTATGAACTGCGCAGCCACATCAACTTCGTGCGCAAGCGTTTGAACTGGCTGATGCAGTCCGGCGCGAATGACCAGGCGCAGCAAGCGCCGCCAACGCGGCGAGCGACATAAACAGCGCGCACGCAGCGCAGTGCACCTGCCGGGTCTGCCGTCTTCAGGCGCCGGCCCACGGCAGGCCAGCCTGGCACCAGCCACCCACGGTCTGGCGATGGCCTGCGCCATCGCGGTCACCCTCGAAGCCTTCGAGGATGTCGTAGCAATGACGATAGCCGTGTACGGTGGCAGCCTCGGCCGCAAAGCGTGAACGCACGCCGGAGCGGCACAGCATCAGCAGCACATCGTCCTTGCCGGCGACTGCCTCCAGTTGCGCGATGAAGTCCGGGTTCCTGGCGCCGCCCGGGTACAAGGACCATTGCACGGCAAGGTGCTGAGGCTCGGCGATCAGCACGCGTCCCACCCAGTCGCGCTCGGCCTGCGTGCGCACGTCGAGCAGCTTGATGCGTGCATCGGCGGTCAGCAGCGCCATCGCTTCGGCTGGCGTGACCGCGCCGGCGTACGGCCAGCCAGCCTGTTCCTGACGTTGACGGGCGAGGGCGAGGATGGCGGAGGTATCGGTCATGATGGGTCGGTCACCAGCAAAAAATGGCAAAAGCGCAAGAACGATTATACGGCGGCCGGCCGGCGACGCATAAGCGCATAAATGCATCAAAGTGGTGCATAAATCCATAAATGCACCATAAAAGAGCGTACAAATACATTTGCACCAAGATGGTTGATGTGCGGTCACAGGCGGGGAGCAGTAAGCGTCCCGCAAGCCCTTGTTATGGCGAAAGTTTTTTGGCGCGGCGGCAGTGCCGAAAAGGGGCGGGGGCGGGCGGTTGATGGCATGGAATCTGCTATCATCCCGGGTCGAGTTCCGGTCACTTCCCTTGCGCAGCGTCATCCTGCCTGCGCCTGGTCGACTTCTGGCACCGCCCCAACAACGCAACCCAACAAGTAACCCTCCAGGAGATTTACATGGCAAAGACGGCCGCAGATGTATTGAAAATGGTGAAAGACAACGAAGTCAAATTCGTCGACTTCCGTTTCACCGACACGCGTGGCAAGGAGCAGCACGTCACCGTGCCGGTTTCCCATTTCGATATGGACAAGTTCGAGTCGGGCCACGCCTTTGACGGCTCCTCGATCGCCGGCTGGAAGGGCATCGAAGCATCCGACATGCTGCTGATGCCGGATCCGAGCACCGCCAACCTCGACCCGTTCATGGAAGAGACGACCCTGTTCCTGCAGTGCGACGTCATCGAGCCGGGCGACGGCAAAGGCTATGACCGCGACCCGCGTTCGATCGCGAAGCGCGCCGAAGCCTACCTGAAGGCCTCGGGCCTGGGCGATACCGCCTACTTCGGTCCGGAACCGGAATTCTTCGTCTTCGACAGCGTGCGCTGGAACGTGGACATGTCGGGCTGCTTCGTGAAGATCGACTCGGAAGAGGCATCGTGGAGCACCGGCGAGAAAATCGAAGGCGGCAACTCCGGCCATCGTCCGTCAGTCAAGGGCGGCTACTTCCCGGTTCCGCCGGTCGACAGCTTCCAGGACATGCGTTCGGAAATGTCGCTGGTGATCGAATCGCTGGGTATCCCGGTTGAAGTGCACCACCATGAAGTGGCCGGTGCCGGCCAGATGGAACTGGGCACCAAGTTCTCGACGCTGACCCAGCGCGCTGACTGGACCCAGGTGCAGAAGTACGTGATCTGGAACGTCGCACACAGCTATGGCAAGACCGCGACCTTCATGCCCAAGCCCATCGTCGGCGACAACGGCTCGGGCATGCACGTGCACCAGTCGGTCTGGAAAGATGGCAAGAACCTGTTCGCCGGCGACGGCTATGCAGGCCTGTCCGAATTCGCGCTGTACTACATCGGCGGCATCATCAAGCACGCGAAGGCGCTGAATGCGATCACCAACCCGGGCACCAACTCGTACAAGCGTCTGGTGCCGGGCTTCGAAGCACCGGTGAAGCTGGCGTACTCGGCACGTAACCGTTCGGCATCGATCCGTATTCCGCACGTGGCGAATCCGAAGGGCCGTCGTATCGAGACCCGCTTCCCGGATCCGTCGGCGAACCCCTACCTGTGCTTCGCTGCACTGCTGATGGCAGGCCTGGATGGCGTGCAGAACAAGATCCACCCGGGCGAGGCCGCATCGAAGGATCTGTACCATCTGCCGCCGGAAGAAGATGCAAAGATCCCGACCGTCTGCGCATCGCTCGACGAAGCGCTGGCTTGTCTGGACAAGGACCGCGAGTTCCTGACCCGCGGCGGCGTCTTCACCGACACCATGATCGACGCGTACATCGAGCTGAAGATGCAGGAAGTCACCCGCTTCCGCATGACCACGCACCCGGTCGAGTTCGACATGTACTACTCGCTGTAATTCCCCTCGGGAATTTCAGCCACGTCGGCAGACAAAACGGGGCGGCTTCGGCCGCCCCGTTTTTTTATTCGGGCTGTTGCTTTATTGGTAAATTCGCCGGGTGCAGTGGGGCGCAGTTCTGGTATACCAACGCATGTTTGCCGGCGGCCAGACGCTGGGATAATGGACAGGCTCAGTTAGCACAGCCGGCTCAGTCAGCACAGGCGGCACAGGCAACACAGGCAGCTCAACAGGAACGATCACGATGGCAGATTTCCGCACACCGATTCAACGCGCCACGATGGCCGCTGCGCTGTGGCTGCCGCTTGCTGCACCGATGCCAGTGCAGGCCGATGGCGTGTTCCTGTGCACGCAAGCCAATGGTGTGCGCGAGTATCGCAATACCGGCGACACCCGCGGTTGCCGCCGGCTCGACCTCGAGCCACTGTCGCAGATCCCCGGACCTGCGTTGCAGGCGAAGGCCGACCCGAGCTTCCCGCGTATCGACAGCCAGTTGCAGAAGCGCCGCGATCAGGACCGGCTGCAAATCCTGATGGACGAAGTCCGTGCCGAGGAAAACAAGCTGGCGGCGCTGCGCAAGGATTACCAGAACGGTGAGCCCGAACGGCTGGGCAGCGAACGCAATTATGCGAAGTACCAGGACCGCGTCGCCCTGATGCGCGACGAGATCGCGCGTACGGAAAAAAACCTCGAAGCGCTGAGGCGCGAGATCGCTCAATTAAAATAAAGACTGAAAAGCCCGGGCAGGACGCGAAGGCGCGTTTCTTGCAAGCCTGTCTGCACGCATCGCAGATTCTCCGTCCGGTCGCACCGGACCGCAGCCCATATTCATGCTCAATATCCTGTCCACATCGCTGGGCGGCCTCGACCTGCTGGCGTCGGCTGTCCTGATCCTCGATACCAAGGGGCGCATCGCTTATGCGAATGCGGCTGCCGAGACCCTGCTCGACAGCTCATTCAAGGTGTTCCACGGCCAGCGCTTGTCGGACCTGTTCATCAACGGTGAACGCCTGGTGAGCATTTTCGAGCAGGCGATGCAGCGGCAATTCGACGAGAAGCGCGAAGACATCGTGCTCGAACGCGTCGGGCGTCATGCGCTGCACCTGAACATGGTGGTGTCCGTGATCGACGATCCCGATCACCCGGTGCTGATCGAGTTGCGCGAGAACGTGCAGCAAGTGAAGCTCGATCGCGAAGAGCGCATCCTCGATCAGACCCAGGCCAACAAGGAGTTGATCCGCAATCTCGCGCATGAGATCAAGAACCCGCTCGGTGGCATACGCGGCGCTGCGCAATTGCTGGAGCTGGAATTGCCGGGGCAGGGGCTGAAGGATTTGCGTGAATACACGCAGGTGATCATCAAGGAATCCGATCGCTTGCAAACCCTGGTCGATCGTTTGCTCGCGCCGCATCGTCGCCCGCAGATCGTCGGCGATGTGAACATCCACGAAGTGTTCGAGCGCGTGCGCAGCCTGATCCTGGCCGAATTCCCGCAGGGCCTGAAGATCGTGCGCGATTACGATCTGTCGCTGCCCGAGTTCAGGGGAGACAAGGAGCAGCTGATCCAGGCGGTGCTGAACATTGCGCACAACGCGGCGCAGGCGCTCGCACCACGCATCGCGCAAGGCGATGCTGAACTCATCCTGCGCAGCCGTATCGCGCGCTCGATCACGATCGCGAAGGTGCGTTACAGGCTGGCACTAGACTTGCATATCATCGATAACGGTCCGGGCATACCGGCTGAACTGAAGGACAGAATCTTTTATCCGCTCGTCTCCGGCAGAGATGGGGGCAGCGGATTGGGGCTGACACTGGCCCAGACCTTCATACAGCAGCATTCTGGCGTGATCGAATGTGAGAGCCGGCCCGGATTAACAGACTTCCGCATCCTGATCGCGTTGCCATAAGCGCCGATCGCGTTGAGCCGCTGGCGGCGTTGCACCTCCTTGCCATCGTCCCAATCCGATTGGCGCCAAGTTAGTGCAAATAGTTTGCACTAAAATGGTGCAAAATCAGGCTGCAGCATCGCCCACAAGAAGGCACATGAAACCAATCTGGATAGTCGACGACGACGAATCGATACGCTGGGTCCTCGAAAAAGCGCTGGCCCGCGAAAACCTCGCGACCCGCAGTTTTGCCAACGTGAAGGATGCGGTCGATGCGCTGCAGTCCGGCACCCCGCAAGTGCTGGTGTCGGACATCCGCATGCCCGGCGAATCCGGTCTCGAACTGCTGCAGATCGTGAAAGCGCGCTATCCGGGCTTGCCGGTCATCGTGATGACCGCGTTCTCGGACCTGGATTCCACCGTCGCCGCTTTCCAGGGCGGTGCGTTCGAGTACCTCGCCAAGCCCTTTGACCTCGACAAGGCGGTCGAGCTGATCCGCCGCGCGCTGGCCGAGAGCCTGCGTGAATCCGGCGGCGAAACCGCTGCCGACGAAAATCCCGAAATCCTCGGCTCTGCCGCCGCGATGCAGGACGTGTTCCGTGCGATCGGCCGCCTGTCTCAGTCGAATGTGACGGTGCTGATCACCGGCGAATCCGGTTCCGGCAAGGAGCTGGTCGCACGCGCATTGCACAAGCACAGCCCGCGTGCATCGCAACCCTTCATTGCGCTGAACACGGCAGCGATACCAAAGGACTTGCTCGAATCCGAATTGTTCGGCCATGAACGTGGCGCGTTCACCGGTGCGCAAGCGATGCGGCGCGGTCGTTTCGAGCAGGCCGAGGGCGGCACGCTGTTCCTCGACGAGATCGGCGACATGCCTTTCGATTTGCAGACCCGCCTGCTGCGCGTGCTGTCGGATGGCCATTTCTATCGCGTCGGCGGCCATCAATCGCTGAAAGCCAATGTGCGTGTGATCGCCGCGACCCATCAGAACCTCGAACAGCGCGTGCGCGACGGTCTGTTCCGCGAAGACTTGTATCACCGTCTGAACGTGATCCGCCTGCGCCTGCCATCGCTGCGCGAACGTCGCGAAGACATTCCTGTGCTGGCCCGACATTTCCTCGCGCAGAGCGCGCGCCAGCTCGGTGTCGAAGCCAAGCGTCTGTCGGATCAGGCGATGCAATTCCTCAGTTCACTCGACTTGCCAGGCAACGTGCGTCAGCTGGAAAACCTGTGCAACTGGATCACCGTGATGGCGCCGGGGCAGACGGTCGAGATCAAGGACTTGCCGCCGGAACTGATTGAAGGCTCGGGTGGCATGGCAGCGGCCACCGCAATGCCGGCCGCTTATTCGCAATCGAGTGCGTCCGCTGCATCGTCAACAGCGTCCATGCCCATGCCTGCCATGCCTGTCGCAGGCAACGCGCACAGTGAAGCGCCCGCCGCGATGCCGGTCGCGCGTGAAGTGAACGCGCCTGTGATGGTCGGCGCGACGCAAGACAGGAGCAGCTGGATCATGATGCTGGAGGCCGAGGCCGCGCAAATGCTGTCAGCGGGCCAACCGGAAGTGATGGATGCGCTGGGTCGCCAGTTCGAATCCGTGCTGATCAAGACGGCACTCAAGCACACGCATGGCCGCAAGAATGACGCGGCGATCCGTCTCGGCATTGGCCGCAATACGATCACGCGAAAAATTCAGGAGCTTGGGATCGAGGGCGGCAAGGACGATTGATTATGGGTGGTTCATCTGCCTTGACGATCCAGTTGTTTGATAAGCTTTTTCAGCCTCTTGTATAACCGCCCGCTATTTGGTTAATGCTAGGCAGTTAACGCAAGTCGCTGGATCCCGGCTTGCGCCGGGATGACGTTTTAAGGCCGGTAGCTCTTGATCTGTCGTCCCGGCGCAAGCCGGGATCCAGTGTCTTTCGTTGAGCACCCGAAAATTTCGCCCTTAACTGGTCGGTATTACGCTATTCGGTAGGTCTGCAGCCGAGATTTCCTTCCGCAGTTCATCCTATGTGGCTCATCGCGACTATCAATATCTCGCTGCCGCCCAAGTCCCCCATTTCACTTTATTCCTGAGTCGAGTTCATCACTCGGAGCTTTCTTCCAATATCTGACCTCTGGGCAAAAGCGGGTAATGTCAGTCAGTTGAGCGCGAAATCTTCAGTAACGCATCAAATGATACTGGTGCCTGTCTGCGCAGGGATGACGAATTAAAGATTATCAGGATTAAAAATGTCATCCCGGCGCAGGTCGGGATCCAGCGACTTACCTTAATTGATTCGCATTGGTTAAGAGCGGTGGGCTTTGGAGAGTCTCGGACCTTGGATTGAATAACGGTATTAATACTGTAATATTCTCCGCTCGGGAACAAATTTCATGAAAAAGGGGATGTTTAAAATGAAAAGAATATTTTTTGTACTTCCGCTTGCGGTACTTGTTTGTAGTTGTGCCTCAATTACACAGGGAACGTCACAAACGATCATTTTCAATCTTGAGCCGAAGGGCGCAACGTGTACTGCAACGCGTGACGGTGATGGTGAGATCGGCTCGCTATCGGCAACCAACAACACTCTCAAGGTTTCCAAAGACAAGGACGACATAGTTGTCAAATGCAATGCCTCAGGCTACAAGCAAAAAGTTATTCGCCTCGTGAGCAAAACTCAGACAGCTGGTGTTGTAGGGGGTGCATTTATCGATCTTGGAATCACAGACATGGTTACAGGTGCCATGTGGGCCTATCCGAATGATGTCTCAATCACACTCGAGAAAGATGAGGCTGCCGCTGAATTGAAGCAGTGACCCATCCCATTGGTGATTTAATGGACGCTCTTACGCAAAGCCTCCTACAGGTTAAGGTCTCGGCGAGTGCCATCAAATACGTGATTTGATCCGCCGCCACAAGGTCGTGCGGCTAATTCCAAGGAAGGCAGCAGCATCGGCACGATTGCCATCGAATTGGCGTATCACCTCGTCAAGTTGATCTGCTGTATTTAATCTCTGCCTTTCAGCCGAGGTGCTACCAATGCTGTCGTTCGAACGGTGACTTGTGATGGACATCTCTGGCGTTAGCTTTGAAAGGAAGGCCGGAGTCAGTGCCTGCAAGGGCTCCACGGCAAGGAACAGCGCGACGCGCTGCATCAGATTGCGCAGCTCGCGCACATTGCCCGGCCAGCGCCATGTTTCCAGCGTGGCGGCGCAGGCCTGCAGTTCGGCATGCAGGTTCGCACTCGGACGCACACCGAGTTCTGCCAGCGATTGTTTCAGGAACCACTCGGCCAGCGGCACGATGTCGTCACGCCGCTCGCGCAGTGCCGGTATCGTCAGCCGTAGTACTCCCAGCCGATAGAACAGGTCGGCCCGGAAGCGGCCGTCAGCGACGCGTTCATCCAGTCGGCAGTGCGTGGCGCTGATGATGCGCACATCCACCGGTATCGGCCGCGTGCCGCCGACGCGCACGACTTCCTTTTCTTCCAGCACGCGCAGCAAGCGTGTCTGCAAGGGCAGCGGCATTTCGCCGATCTCGTCAAGGAACAAGGTGCCGCGATGCGCAGCTTCGAACAGGCCGGCATGGCCGCCACGGCGCGAGCCGGTGAACGCGCCTTCTTCATAGCCAAACAGTTCCGATTCCAGCAGCGATTCCGCGATCGCGCCGCAGTTGACTGCAACGAAAGGACGGTCATTGCCGCCGCGCTGGCTCTCGCGATGGATTGCTTGCGCGACCAGTTCCTTGCCGGTGCCGGTCTCGCCCTCGATCAGCACGGTGGCCGGTGACTTGGCATACATCGTCACCGTCTGCCGCAATGATTGCATCGCGTCCGAATCGCCGCGCAAGGCTTTCAGGCCATGCTTGGCGCGCAGGTCGGCAGCCACTGCATGCAGGCGGCCGCGCGGTGTTTCCTGTCGCGTTGCGCGTGCGATATCGAACGCATCTTCAAACGCCTGCCGGATCGAGCCTGCCGAATAGACGAACACGCCGGCGAGGCCGGCTTCTTCCGCCAGGTCCGTGATCAGGCCGGCGCCGACAATGGCCTTGATGCCCGCCGACTTCATTTCGCTGATCTGCGCACGTGCATCTTCCACCGTCACATAAGTGCGCTGCAGGATCGGCAGGCCGAAGGTCTGCTGGAATTCTTCCAGTTCGGGCAACGGTTCCTGATAGTTGATCAGCCCGATTTCGGGCGTGATCTTGCGTGCGCGCGCCAGCGCCTGCATCACGTCAAAGCCGGTGGCCTTCGCGATCACGACCGGTAGCGACAAATGGCTCTTCAGATATGCGCCGTTCGAGCCGGCCGAGATCACCGCATCGCAGCGCTCTGTCTGCAGCCGCTCGCGGATGTGCGCGACCGCTTCTTCAAAGCCTAGCTGTATCGGTTCGATGGTGGCGCGGTCGGCGAATTCGACCGAGATGTCGCGGAACAGGTCGAACAGGCGCGAAATCGATACCGTCCAGAACACGGGCGGTGAGGTCGCATCACGCGGGGGAGCCGGCAGTCTTGCCATGTTTCACCAATGTTTCATGTTTTACTCAAGGGTTCATATTGAAACACAAGTTGAAACATGGCGCGAGTACGCCGGCCACAGCCGGGGTTGCCCGCCGGGGCAAGCGTTTGTTTTCATGATGTTTTTTTGCTTGTGGATTTGCTAATGCCCACAGGGCTAAGGTGGCACAGCGATTGCAAATGAACCCTGCGTATTTTTCCACCTGAAACCGCAAGAACAGGACAACACTATGAGCCTCGCATCCCCGGGCGCCCGCTTCAGGCAGGCGATGAAGGAAGAGTCGCCGCTGCAGGTCATCGGCGCGATCAATGCCAACCATGCGCTGCTCGCCAAGCGCGCCGGCTTCAAGGCGATCTATCTGTCCGGTGGCGGCGTCGCGGCCGGCTCGCTGGGCTTGCCCGATCTGGGCATCTCGAACCTCGATGATGTGCTGACGGATGTCCGCCGCATCACCGACGTCTGCGACTTGCCGTTGCTGGTCGATGTCGATACCGGCTTCGGCTCGTCGGCGTTCAACGTCGCGCGCACGGTGAAGTCGATGATCAAGTTCGGCGCGGCCGCGATCCATATCGAAGATCAGGTCGGTGCGAAGCGCTGCGGCCATCGTCCGAACAAGGAGATCGTGTCGAAGCAGGAGATGGTCGATCGCGTGAAGGCGGCTGTCGATGCGCGTACCGACGAAAATTTTGTGATCATGGCCCGTACCGATGCGCTGGCTGTCGAAGGCCTGGAGGCGGCGATTGACCGCGCCGTGGCCTGCGTCGAGGCCGGTGCCGACATGATCTTCCCGGAAGCGATCACCGAGCTTGCCATGTACAAGCAATTCGCCGCTGCGGTGAAGGTGCCCATCCTCGCCAACATCACCGAATTCGGTTCGACGCCGCTGTACACGGTGGACGAATTGCGCGGTGCCGATGTCGGCCTCGTGCTATACCCGCTGTCGGCGTTCCGCGCGATGAACAAGGCGGCCGAGAATGTCTACCAGGCCGTGCGCCGCGACGGCACGCAAAAGAATGTGGTCGATACCATGCAGACCCGGATGGAACTGTATGACCGTATCGGCTATCACGACTTCGAGCAAAAGCTCGACGCGCTGTTTGCGCAGCAGAAGGCGAAGTAAAGCTCGCGCAGAGACTCGCTGCCTGTCGCCGGCGCTTTTCCGAGCACGTCGGCGTTGAGGCGGGACACACAACAGAGGAAAGACAAGGCCCTACTGATCCACACCGTCATGCCGGCGAACGCCGGTATCCAGCGACGTTCAGCAACGACACCGGGTTCCGGCATGTGCCGGCATGACGAATTCCATATCAAGGAGATAACAACATGAGCGAACAACAAGCCACCGGCTTCAAGCCCAAAAAATCCGTCGCCCTGTCCGGCGTCACCGCCGGCAATACCGCACTGTGCACCGTCGGCAAGACCGGCAATGACCTGCACTACCGCGGCTATGACATTCTCGACGTCGCCGATGCCTGCGAATTCGAAGAGATCGCGCACCTGCTGGTGCATGGCAAGCTGCCGACCGCTGCCGAACTGACCGCCTACAAGCAAAAGCTGAAAGCGCTGCGCGGCCTGCCCGCGAATGTGAAGGCTGTGCTCGAATGGCTGCCGGCCTCGTCGCACCCGATGGATGTGATGCGCTCGGGCGTGTCGGCACTGGGTTGCGTGCTGCCAGAGAAAGATGACCACAATACGCCGGGCGCGCGCGACATCGCTGACCGCCTGATGGCGTCGCTCGGTTCGATGCTGCTGTACTGGTATCACTACAGCCACAATGGCAAGCGCATCGAGACCGAGACTGATGATGACTCGATCGGCGGCCACTTCCTGCATCTGCTGCATGGCGAGAAGCCGTCGGCGCTGTGGGAAAAGGCCATGCACACCTCGCTGATCCTGTACGCCGAGCATGAATTCAACGCATCGACCTTCACCGGTCGCGTGATTGCCGGCACCGGCTCCGATATGTACTCGGCCATCACCGGCGCCATCGGCGCGCTGCGCGGTCCGAAGCATGGCGGCGCGAATGAAGTCGCGTTCGAAATCCAGAAGCGCTACGACAACCCGGACGAGGCCGAGGCCGACATCCGCCGTCGCGTCGAGAACAAGGAAGTGATCATCGGCTTCGGCCATCCGGTCTATACCATCTCCGACCCGCGCAACAAGGTTATCAAGGAAGTCGCACACAAGCTGTCCAAGGATGCCGGCTCGACCAAGATGTTCGACATCGCCGAGCGTCTCGAGTCCGTGATGTGGGACGTGAAAAAAATGTTCCCGAACCTCGACTGGTTCTCGGCCGTGTCGTACCACATGATGGGCGTGCCGACCGCGATGTTCACCCCGCTGTTCGTGATCTCGCGTACGTCGGGCTGGGCAGCGCACATCATCGAGCAACGCATTGACAACAAGATCATCCGTCCGAGCGCGAACTATGTTGGTCCGGAAGATCTGAAGTTTGTGCCGATCTCCAAGCGCAAATAATTGAAGCGACATGCCGGGGTCTGGCGAAAGTCGCTGGACCCCGGCCTGCGCCGGGGTGACAGTGTCGAGCGCGCCATGTCTCCGCACGGTCATCCCGGCGAACGCCGGGATCCAGCGTCTCTGTCCCGGGACATCAAGCTTTACCGACTGATTTTCACATCATCACGCCATGAATACCGCCCACCGCAAATCCCTGCCCGGTACGACACTCGACTATTTCGACGCCCGGGAAGCCGTCGAAGCGATCCAGCCCGGCGCCTATGACAAGCTGCCTTACACCTCGCGCGTGCTCGCCGAGAATCTGGTGCGCCGCTGCGATCCGGCGACGCTGAGCGCGTCGCTGACGCAGCTGATCGAGCGCAAGCGCGAACTGGACTTCCCGTGGTTCCCGGCACGCGTGGTCTGCCATGACATCCTCGGTCAGACCGCACTGGTCGATCTCGCCGGCCTGCGCGACGCGATTGCGGACCAGGGCGGTGATCCCGCGAAAGTGAACCCGGTCGTGCCGGTGCAGCTGATCGTCGACCATTCGCTGGCCGTGGAGTGCGGCGGCTATGATCCGCAGGCGTTCGAGAAGAATCGCGCAATCGAGGATCGCCGCAATGAAGACCGTTTCCATTTCATCGACTGGACCAAGCACGCGTTCAAGAACGTCGATGTGATCCCGCCGGGCAATGGCATCATGCATCAGATCAACCTCGAGCGCATGTCGCCGGTGATCCATGCCGATAACGGCGTCGCTTACCCGGATACCTGCGTCGGTACCGACAGCCACACGCCGCATGTCGATGCGCTGGGCGTCATCGCGATCGGTGTTGGTGGCCTCGAAGCCGAGAATGTGATGCTGGGCCGCGCATCGTGGATGCGCCTGCCGGACATTATCGGTGTCGAACTGTCGGGCAAGCCGCAACCGGGTATCACCGCGACCGACATCGTGCTGGCACTGACCGAGTTCCTGCGCAAGTCCAAAGTCGTCGGTGCCTACCTCGAGTTCTACGGTCCGGGCGCACGTGCTTTGACACTGGGCGACCGCGCGACCATCTCCAACATGGCGCCGGAATACGGCGCAACGGCCGCGATGTTCGCGATCGACGAGCAGACCATCCAGTACCTGAAGCTGACCGGCCGTACCGACGAGAATGTCGCACTGGTCGAGACCTATGCGAAGACGGCCGGCCTGTGGGCCGACAGCCTCGCGCATGCCGAATACGAGCGCGTGCTGCAGTTTGACTTGTCGACCGTCGTGCGCAACATGGCCGGTCCGTCGAATCCGCATGCGCGTCTGGCGACCGCCGACCTCGCAGCCAAGGGTATCGCCGGCAAGTGGGAAGAAACCCCGGGCCAGATGCCGGATGGCGCGGTCATCATCGCTGCGATCACCAGCTGCACCAACACGTCCAACCCGCGCAACGTGATCGCGGCCGGCCTGCTGGCGCGTAATGCGAACAAGCTGGGCCTGGTGCGCAAGCCCTGGGTCAAGTCCTCGCTGGCCCCGGGCTCGAAAGCGGTCACCATGTACCTGGAAGAAGCCGGGCTGATGCGTGACCTCGAAGCGCTGGGCTTTGGCGTTGTTGCGTATGCCTGCACTTCATGCAATGGCATGTCGGGCGCGCTTGATCCGAAAATCCAGCAAGAGATCATTGACCGTGACCTGTACGCGACCGCTGTCTTGTCAGGCAACCGCAACTTCGACGGTCGTATCCACCCGTATGCGAAGCAGGCCTTCCTCGCATCGCCGCCGCTGGTGGTTGCGTATGCGATCGCCGGCACCGTGCGCTTCGATATCGAGAAAGATGTGCTGACCGTGGTCGATGGCAAGGAAATCCGACTGAAGGATATCTGGCCGACGGACGAAGAAATCGATGCGATCGTGAAATCCAGCGTGAAGCCGGAACACTTCCGCAAGGTCTACGAGCCGATGTTCGCGATCCGTGCCGACAGCGGCACACAGGTCAAGCCGCTGTACGACTGGCGTCCGCAATCGACCTATATCCGTCGTCCGCCGTACTGGGAAGGCGCACTGGCAGGCGAGCGCACGCTGAAGGGCATGCGTCCGCTGGCACTGCTGCCGGATAACATCACCACCGACCATCTGTCGCCGTCGAACGCGATCCTGATGAACTCGGCGGCCGGTGAATACCTGCACAAGATGGGCCTGCCGGAAGAAGACTTCAACTCCTATGCGACGCACCGTGGCGACCACCTGACCGCGCAGCGCGCCACCTTCGCGAATCCGACGCTGGTCAATGAAATGGCCATCGTCGACGGCCAGCAAAAGAAGGGTTCGCTGGCACGCGTCGAGCCCGAGGGCAAGGTGATGCGTATGTGGGAAGCGATCGAGACCTACATGAACCGCAAGCAGCCGCTGATCATCATCGCCGGTGCCGACTACGGTCAGGGCTCGTCGCGCGACTGGGCCGCGAAGGGCGTGCGCCTCGCCGGTGTGGAAGCGATCGTTGCCGAAGGCTTCGAACGCATTCACCGTACCAACCTGATCGGCATGGGTGTGCTGCCGCTGGAGTTCAAGGCGGGCGTGAACAGAAAGACGCTGGCGCTCGACGGTACCGAGACTTATGACGTGATCGGCCAGCGCAAGCCGCGTGCCGACCTGACGCTGGTCATCCATCGCAAGAATGGCGAGAGCGCGCAAGTGCCCGTCACCTGCCGCCTGGACAGCGATGAAGAGGTGTCGATCTACGAGGCCGGCGGCGTGCTGCAGCGTTTTGCGCAGGACTTCCTTGAATCCTCGCAGAAGGCGGCGTAAGCCTGTAGCAAGCAAAGCGAAAGACACTGGACCCCGGCCTGCGCCGGGGAGACAGTTTGGCAGCCAATGCAGAATGAATCGCTAGTTTGGCTCTCGCAGCCCGTCATCCCGGCGAATGCCGGGATCCAGTGACGTTGAACCCAAGCACAACAAGCAGTGGAATAACGATGTCATTCAAACCTCAGATCAAAGTACCGGCCACTTACATCCGTGGTGGCACCAGCAAAGGTGTGTTCTTCAACCTGAAGGATTTGCCCGAGGCCGCGCAAGTGCCCGGCAAGGCGCGCGATGCGCTGCTGATGCGCGTGATCGGCAGCCCGGACCCGTATGGCAAGCAGATCGACGGTATGGGCGGCGCGACGTCCAGCACCAGCAAGACGGTCATCCTGTCCAAGAGCAGCAAGCCCGACCACGATGTCGATTACCTGTTCGGACAAGTGTCCATCGACAAGGCTTTCGTCGACTGGAGCGGCAACTGCGGCAATCTGTCAGCGGCGGTCGGCCCGTTCGCGATCAGCCATGGCCTGATCGATGCATCGCGCGTACCGAAAGACGGCGTTGCCACCATCCGCATCTGGCAAGCCAATATAGCCAAGACCATCATCGCGCATGTGCCGATGACCAACGGCGAAGTGCAGGAGACCGGTGACTTCGAGCTCGACGGCGTGACCTTCCCGGCGGCCGAAGTGCAGCTGGAGTTTATGGACCCGGCCGCAGAAGAAGAGGGCGCTGGCGGATCGATGTTCCCGACCGGGAATCTGGTCGATGATCTCGACGTACCCGGTGTCGGCACACTGAAGGCGACGATGATCAACGCCGGCATCCCGACCATCTTCGTGAATGCCGACGCGATCGGCTACACCGGCACCGAGCTGCAGGAAGCGATCAACGGTGACGCCAAGGCGCTCGCGATGTTCGAGACGATACGCGCGCATGGCGCGGTGCGCATGGGCCTGATCAAGGGCATCTCGGAAGCGGCGCAACGGCAGCACACGCCGAAGGTGGCATTCGTCGCGCCGCCGAAAGACTATGTATCGTCAAGTGGCAAGCCGGTGAAAGCAGCGGATGTGGACCTGCTGGTCCGCGCGCTGTCGATGGGCAAGCTGCACCATGCGATGATGGGCACCGCAGCAGTCGCGATCGGTACGGCGGCTGCGATACCCGGCACGCTGGTCAATGCCGCTGCCGGCGGCGGTGAACGCCAGGCAGTGCGCTTCGGTCATCCGTCCGGCACGCTGCGTGTCGGTGCGGAAGCGAAACAGCACAACGGCGAGTGGAGCGTGACCAAGGCGATCATGAGCCGCAGTGCCCGCGTGCTGATGGAAGGTTGGGTTCGCGTGCCGGGAGATACGCTGTAAATGCCCCCGTCATAGCGGACGGGAAAGCACCATCGCCGCTCACCAGCGAAGCGATGCGAAATGACATCAAGCGAGGGGTCGCCTTATCCGGGTGACCCCGAGCCAGGAAGTTCAGGCAACACCTGCAGTCTCCGAAAAAAACCAGCAAAGAATGTCGTAATGAACTGGAGGGGATATGAACTACGACGCGTTCTACCGCAAGTCGATTGACGATCCTGAGGGCTTCTGGACCGAAGAAGCGAAGCGCATCGCGTGGCACAAGCCTTTCACGCGCGTGGTCGATGACAGTCGTCCGCCGTTTGCCAACTGGTTTGTCGGCGGTGAGACCAACTTGTGCCACAACGCCGTCGATCGCTGGGCGCAAACCCAGGGTGAGGCCACTGCGCTGATCGCGATCACGACCGAGCAGACGCCGGATGGCTCGCCGGTCGAGAAGACCTGGACCTTCAGGGAACTGCAGCGCGAAGTCGAGCGTACTGCCGCGATCATGCAGGCGCTGGGTGTCGGCAAAGGCGACCGTGTCCTGATCTACATGCCGATGATTGCCGAGGCCACGTTCGCAATGCTGGCTTGCGCGCGCATCGGCGCGATCCACTCGGTGGTATTCGGCGGTTTTGCAGCCAACAGCCTCGCGACCCGCATCGATGATGCGAAGCCCAAGCTGGTCGTGTCGGCCGACGCCGGCTCGCGCGGCGGCAAGCCGATTCCGTATAAGCCGCTGCTCGACGAGGCCATCAATTTGGCGAAACACAAGCCCGACCATGTGCTGCTGGTGAACCGCCACATGGCGGAAATGAACCTCGTGGCGGGTCGCGACGTTGACTATGCATCGCTGCGCGAGCAGCACATCGATGCGCAGGTGCCGGTCACCTGGCTGAAGTCGGACGATATCTCGTACATCCTGTACACATCGGGCACGACCGGTACGCCGAAGGGCGTGCAGCGCGATGTCGGCGGCTATGCCGTGGCACTGGCATCGTCGATGGAACACATCTTCTGCGGCAAGCCGGGCGAGACGTATTTTTCAACCTCCGACATCGGTTGGGTGGTCGGCCATTCATATATCGTCTATGGCCCGCTGATCGCCGGCATGTCGACCATCGTCTACGAAGGCACGCCGCTGCGCCCGGATGCGTCGATCTGGTGGCAGATCGTCGAGAAGCACCAGGTCACGCGCATGTTCTCTGCGCCGACCGCCGTGCGCGTACTGAAAAAGCAGCCACCGGAACTGATGCAGAAGCACGACCTGTCGTCGCTCAAAGCCTTGTACCTCGCCGGCGAACCGCTGGACGAGAGTACGTCGGCCTGGATTGCCGGCCAGCTGGGTGTGCCCATCATCGACAACTACTGGCAGACGGAAACCGGCTGGCCCATCCTGTCGGTCGCCAAGGGCATCGAAGACAAACCAACACGACTGGGCAGCCCCGGCGTACCGATGCCGGGCTATCGCGTGAAGATCCTGAATGAAGCGACCGGTGCGCTGTGTGCCGCGAACGAAAAGGGTGTGGTCGTGATCGAAGGTCCGCTGCCACCGGGTTGCCTGCAGACCGTGTTCGGCAATGACGAGCGCTTCATCAAGTCCTACTGGTCCAACTTCAAGACCGAGCAGGTGTACTCGACCTTTGACTGGGGCATCCGCGACGAGGACGGTTATTACTTCATCCTTGGTCGCACCGATGACGTCATCAATGTCGCTGGCCATCGCCTCGGCACGCGCGAGATCGAAGAGAGCATCTCCAGCCATGACAATGTGTCCGAAGTCGCCGTGGTTGGTGTCGAGGACAAGGTCAAGGGCCAGGTCGCGGTCGCGTTCGTGATCCCGAAACATTCGGAAAAAGTCGCGACGCCGGAGGCGAAGCAGCAGATGGAAAAAGAGATCTTCGGCGTGGTCGACCATCAGCTGGGCGCGGTGGCGCGTCCGGCACGCGTGCATGTGGTCACGCTGCTGCCGAAGACCCGCTCCGGCAAGCTGCTGCGCCGTTCAATTCAGGCCATCTGCGAGGGCCGCGATCCGGGCGATCTGACGACGATCGAAGATCCATCGTCCTTGCAGCAGATACGGGAAGCGATCGCCTCCTGACCAGCACCATCAGGCCAGCGTCGCAATCACCGGCGTATGGTCTGACGGCTGCTCCCACTTTCGCGGCAGCTTGTCGATCTCGCACGCGGTGCAGCGCTCGGCCAGCGGCGGCGTCAGCAAGATGTGATCGATACGCAGCCCGCGATTGCGGCGGAAGTTCATCTGCCGGTAATCCCACCAGCTGTACAGCTTTTCTGCTTGCGGGAACAGGCGGAATGCATCCTTCATCGGCAGCGCGCACAGGCGCTGGAACGCGGCACGCTCGGCATCCGAGCACAACACCATGCCCTGCCATTCGACCGGGTCATAGACATCGGCATCCTCGGGCGCGATGTTGTAGTCGCCCAGCAGCGCCAGATTCGGGTGCTGCGTGACTTCGTCGGCCAGCCAGTCATGCAAGGCGTCCAGCCAGCGCAGCTTGTATTGGTATTTGTCGGAGCCGACTTCCTGGCCGTTCGGGATATACGCGCAGACGATGCGCATGCCATCGATGGTCGCGCTGATCACGCGCTGTTGCTCATCCTCGAAACGCGGGTTGTTTTTCACCACGTCCGCCATTGGCAGCTTCGACAGAATGGCCACGCCGTTGTACGTCTTTTGCCCGGTGAACGCGACCTGATAGCCAGCGGCCTCGATCTCGGCGACCGGGAATTTGTCATCGGTCAGCTTGGTTTCTTGCAGGCACAGCACATCGACCTGCGACGAGGCCAGCCATGTCAGCACCTGCGGCAGGCGGACTTTGAGCGAGTTGACGTTCCAGGTGGCGATTTTCATGGGTGCGAGAAGGTCAGGATGTTAAGAAAAAATGCATGAGCGCATCGGTGCGGTAGCGCTTGCTGCATGCGATATCAGCGCTAACGCGCGATCAGACGATCCGAAAGCATCTTCTGATTCGTACAGGCGATTTCTTCTTTCAGCTGGCAAGCCTGATCGAAATACCCGGACGCGAGGGGGAGGTCGGCCTTCATGCCATCGCCCGTGCCGTACAAGACACCCAAATTATTGCAAGCGGCGGCAGAGCCCTTGCTACAGCCGAGACGATACGCTTGCGCGGCCTTGGTCTTGTCTTGAACCGTCATGTCGCCGGTATCGTAGATCATGCCCAGATTGAAGCAGGCCTGGCTTTCGCCGCTGTCGCAGGCGCTGCCGTAAAACAGGATGGCCTTCGTGACCAGATTGCTGTACCAGACTTCTTTTTCGGCAGGCGTTGTCCGGATGAGGTGAAGGTCCGACGTCGGTGCCGCATTGTCGGCAGTGGCCGTCCCTGTCGCGAATGACAACAGCATCAAAATCATCAGCAGACGTTTCATGCGTGGCTCTCGTTGCTCAGTGTGCTCATCCAGTGCCCGGTTTTGTGTTGCATCACCACGTCAACATGCCACTGACGCGCGGTCGATCGGATGTGGTCTGGCGGCAGCATGAAGAACACTTTGGTCAGCGCATCGGCCAGCATACCGCTGTCGGCCAGCACGGTGACCGACGACCAGTGGGTCGGCGAATAGCCGGTGCGCGGATCCATGATGTGATGGTGCCGGTGGTCCGGACTGAACGTCGTATGCGCATCGGACGACGTCGCCATGGCGCGACCGTCGAACACCAGCGCCGGCGGCGGCTCGGCCGAGCGCTGCGCCGCATCTTCGATGCCGAATTGCCACACCGATCCATCGGGTGCCCGGCCCAGCAATGAGGTTTCGCCGGTATCGATCATCGCATGTTCAATGCCACGGGACTGAAGCAGGGTCTTGACCCGATCCGATGCATAGCCCTGCGCAATGCCGTTCAGCGACAGCGCCATGCCAGGCTGGTTCAATCGGATCATGGCCGACGACGCTTCGACTGCACGCCAATTGACGCGATCACGCGCGCGTCGGATTGCGTGTGAAGATGGCAGCGCCCCTTGCATGCTTGCCTGCGACCACAGGCGCCAGAGGGGCTGCATGCTGACATCAAAGGCCCCTTTGCTTTGTGCCGAGATCTGTGTGGCCAGTCCGAGGACGGTCAGCAGGGCCGGATCAGGCTGTCGCAGCCTGCCGTGCGCGTTCAGTCGCGACAGCGCACTATGCGGGTCGAACAGGCTCATCTGCCGTTCGATGTGGCGAATCGTAGCGACGGCCTCGTCCAGTGCGGACTCGAGCACGTCAGCATTTGCGTGCGCTGCTTTCAGCCACAGCGTCGTACCGAAACCCAGCATCGCGCGCTGACGCCAGACCAGCGGCGCCTGCTGCGGCGATGCTGTCGCGAGCAGCGGCGGCGATACCCCGGCAGCCGCCAGGCCGAACGCAACGCGTATGAATTGTCGACGTGGAGGCATCATGCGTGTTCTCCGACAGGTTGGATCGCAATCACCGTGTGCTTGCGCTTTTTCTGTTGTATCAGTGGCAGACAACGCTGTTCATCCTGGTAGATGGACACGCAATCCAGGCACTGGAAGCATTCGCGGTAAGTGATCTTGCCCGATGGTTCGATGGCCTGATATTCGCAGCGGTGACGGCAGCTCTGGCAGGGTGTGCCGCACTCGGCGCGGCGTGGCAGCCATGACCAGGTGCGCAGGAAGCTCATCGACGCCAGCGCCGCACCCAGGGGGCAAATGTAGCGGCAGTAGCCGCGATAGACAAACACCGTCAGCGCGATGCAGGCACTGGCCCACATCACATAGGGCCAGGAGCGTACGAAGTACAGACTGATCGCGGTCTTGAAGGGTTCGATCTCGACCGCCCAGCTCGCAAAGCCCGGCGCGACGAAGACCGACACGATGATCAGTGCCAGCAAACCATACTTCACCCACTTCAACTTCGCATCCAGCGCCGCGCGTAAACGACGCTGGCGCACGCCGATCGCATTCGCCATCAGGCTGACCAGTTCCTGCAGCGCACCGAACGGGCACAGCCAGCCACAGAAGGTGCCCCGTCCCCAGACCAGCAGCGTGATGCCCGTGAAGATCCACAGAATCACCGAGATCGGGTCATTCATCAGGAAGCTCAGGTCATCGTCGGCCACCAGTGATTCGAGACCGGCAGTGACATTCACAATGGTCAGCTGGCCTTGGGCGGTCCAGCCGATGAAGCCGAGCGTGAACAGCAGGTACACCGTGCGCAGCACGCGCAGACGGCGCGGATGGCTGCTGAAGCGCTGCTGCGCCAGTAGCGCAATCACCAGCAGCACGAGTGCGACCAGTACCACCCCGATCTCGTTGCGCCGCTCGCGCCACTGTGCAAGCCAGTCGGGTTCCTCCGCTGCGGATACGGATGCTGAAGCGACAGCGCCATCGGTCGTGTTGGCCGATGCCACGCCGGCGATCGCCGTGCTCGCTTCAGTGCCGGTCGTTGAGGGCAAGTCGGCGGCCGTCGATGCCGCGTCGGCGTTTGCCAGCGTGCCGGTCGGCGTGTTGCTGTCGGCGCGTGCGACCCCATTGGCGACGTCTGCCGCGGTGCCTGCGGTGGGGTCGGCAGCGGCACCGGCTGCAGGTGTGCTCGCTTTGGTGGCTTTCGAGGATGCGGCGGCTGTGGCGTCACCGGCAGCATCTTTTGCGGGATCTTTTGCAGCATCTTTTGCTGCGGTGGCAGACGCATCGGCTGTCGACTCGCTGTGCGCAATCGGCGTGACCTGTGCTTCCGGGATCGTCAGATGCGCGGCGGTGGCGACATTGGCTGCGGCTGTCATCAGCGTACGTGAAATCGCTTTTGCCGAGATGGTGCCGGTCTGCACACCGGCGAGATAAGCAAACTGCGAGTTGTGGCTGGGGGTGTCGGAAGGGCGGCCCAGCTGAATCGAATGGCGCAGCGTCAGGCCTTTGTGCTGGTTCGCATAGGCCTGCAGTTTTGCGGTGCCCTCGGGGCGCAGGAAGATCGGCTCGCGATGATCCAGCAGCTGCGTATCGAGGAAACGGCCGCGCACATCGAGGATGATGAAGATATTGATCGGCTTGCCGCTGTAGCCACGTACGGATGCAAAGTCATTCGACTCGAACGCATACGCCTTCAGTTCAGGCTTCGCATCCGGCTGCGCGGCATGGGTCGCGAACAGCGGCCACGCAGGCATGTCGGGCTGCACCTCGCCCACGATGTATGTGTCGCCGGCCAGGCGCTGCACATCTTCTTTGCTCAGTGTGGCTGCGTTTGCGGCTGGTGCGGCTGGCAGCATGCACCCGACCATGGCGCCAAGCGCGATGCAGAGCGCCGCCAGTAGTCCCCGTCTATGCCCGTACATCGTCTGTGCTTGTCTCTCGTTGTTTGTTGTTGTTTGTTCTTATTTTTGCTTTTGTTTTTCGTACGACCAAAAAAGGGAGCCTAAGCTCCCTTGATTGTTTCCTGCAATGTCTGCTCAGCGTTTCGCGCGCGCCAGCAGGAAGGTGGTCAGCAGCGGCACCGGACGGCCGGTCGCGCCCTTCGCTGCGCCACTCTTCCACGCAGTGCCGGCGATGTCCAGATGCGCCCAGATGTACTTGCGGGTGAAACGCTCGAGGAAGCAGGCAGCGGTAATCGAGCCAGCCGGCGGACCGCCGATGTTGGCGATGTCGGCGAAGTTTGACTTCAGCTGCTCCTGATACGACTCTTCGATCGGCATGCGCCACGCGGTGTCGTTGGCAGCCTTGCCGGCGGTCAGCAGCTCATGGGCCAGCGCATCATGCGCCTCATCGTGCCGTGTGAACAGGCCGGTATTGTGATGGCCGAGCGCAGTCACACAGGCGCCGGTCAGGGTCGCGATATCGACCACGGCAGCCGGCTTGAAGCGCTCGACATAGGTCAGCGCATCGCACAGGATCAGGCGGCCTTCGGCGTCGGTGTTCAGGATCTCGATGGTCTGGCCCGACATCGAGGTGACGATGTCGCCCGGACGCGTTGCGCGGCCGGATGGCATGTTCTCGCAGGTCGGGATCACGCCGATCACGTTCAGCTTCAGCTGCATCTCGCCGATCGCACGGAAAGTGCCCAGCACCGATGCGGCGCCGCACATGTCGTACTTCATCTCATCCATGCCGAGACCGGGCTTCAGTGAGATGCCGCCGGTATCGAAGGTGATGCCCTTGCCAACCAGGACCACCGGCGCATCCTTGGTCTTGCCGCCCATGTGCTTGAGCACGATGAACTTCGGCGGCTGTTCGCTGCCATTGGTCACCGACAGGAAGCTGCCCATCTTCAGCGCTTCCATCTGTTTGCGGTCCAGCACCTCGACGCTGAACTTGTGGTCTTTGGCGAGCTGCTTCGCGGTGTTGGCCAGATAGGTCGGGGTGCAGATGTTCGGCGGCAGATTGCCCAGGGTCTTGGTGAGGTCCATGCCATTGGCCAGCGCTACCGCTTGTGCGACGGCCGTCTTTGCCGCCGCCTGCGCAGCGATGTCGACCGCGAAAGCGATCTTGCGCACGCCGGGCTTGGATTCATCCTTCTTGCTCTTGAGGCCATCGGCGCGGAACACGCTCTCGCGCAGCGCCGTCACTTGCGCACGCAGCGCCCAGTCGGCATCACGGCCTTTCACGCCATCCAGCGGCAACGCGAGCAGCGCATCATTCGCGCCCAGGGTCGCCAGCACGCGTGCGACCGCTTGTGACGCCGCGATGAAGCTGCGGTCGGACACGCTGTCTTCGTTGCCCAGACCAACCAGCAGCACGCGCTGTATCGCCGCACCCGGACGCTGCAGCAGCAAGCTGCTGCCGGCCTTGCCCGAGATGTCGCCGCTCTTGATTGCGGCGCTGATGAAACCCTTGTCGTCGAGTGCCTTGGCCTGTGCCGACAGTTTGCCGTTCTCGTACACAGCGACCACGGCGCAGCCGGTCTTGTGCTGGGCGATTGCGTTTTTGGTATTGAAGGCTTTTGTGCTAAAGTCCATGACCGCTCCTGTAAACCCTGCCCATTATAGTCCCCGAATGATTTTTCAGCGCGCCATACGCCGCGAGCTGCTGAACACGGTCGGCGCGGTTTTCACGACGCTGTTCTCCATCGTGATCACGGTCATGCTGATCCGCATCCTCGGTGATGCAGCCGCCGGCAAGGTGGCTTCCGGCGACGTGGTCGCGCTGCTCGGTTTCTCTGCACTGATCTATTTGCCCGTCATCCTGTCGATGACGGCCTTCATTGCCGTGTTGCTGGTCGTTGCACGCAGCTATCAGGATTCCGAAATGGTGGTCTGGTTCGCCTCCGGCCTGTCGCTGATGCGCTGGATACGCCCGGTGATGCAAATCGGTTTGCCATTGGTGCTGCTGACGGCTGTGCTGTCGCTGTGGCTGACGCCATGGGCAAGCCGGCTGTCGTCCGAATACAAGGAACGTTTCCGCAATCGCGAAGATATCTCGCGCATCTCGCCCGGCAAGTTCCAGGAGTCTGCGTCGGGTGACCGTATCTTCTTCGTCGAAGGTCTGTCATCGAGCGCGACCAAGGTAAAGAACGTATTCGTCAGCCAGCGCGAAGGCGGGCAGCACAGCGTGGTGGTTGCGCAAGAGGGCGCGGTCACCCTGGACGAGCGCGGCGACAAGCTGCTCGAACTCGACCGCGGCCGTCGCTACGATGGCGAGCCCGGTGGTCAGGATTTCCGCACGATGGATTTCCGCCGCTATGTGGTGGTCGTGTCGCGCAATGAAAAAGAGCTGGTGGACAACAAGTCCGCGCGCGTATTGCCCACGCTGGACCTGGTACGCGAACCGACGCCAATGAACATGGGCGAGCTGTTGTGGCGTATCTCGGTACCCCTGATGTGCTTCATGCAGATGCTGCTGGCGATACCCCTGGGCTTCGTCAACCCGCGTCGCGGTCGCACACTGAATCTGATGATTGCGCTGGTGCTGGCGGTCTCTTACAGCAATGCGGTCGGCATCATGCAGGCGGTGGTCGCGCAGGGCAAGCTCGGCTTCATGGCCAGCTGGTGGCCGCTGCATGCAGCGGCACTGGCGGCCATTGCGCTGCTCTTCGTCTGGCGTAACAACACCAACAGCTACTGGCACCCGGCGCGGCTGCTGGCGCTGGTGCGGCGTGCGCTGCTGGTCCGCAAGACGGAGGCCGCATGAGGGTCTTGCGCCGCTATTTCTCCAGCGAGATCTACCGCTCGGTCTTGTTCGTGCTGGTGGCCTTCCTGGCGCTGTTCTCGTTCTTCGACATCATGGGCGAGGTACGCGCCGTGCGCGGCCCGTACCGCATCGAGCATGCGTTCCTGTATGTGACACTGGGCTTGCCGGCCTATGCGTATGAACTGATGCCGATCGCGGCACTGATCGGCACCATCTATGTGATGGCGCAGTTTGCATCGCGCTCCGAGTTCACGGTGATGCGGGCCTCATCCTTGTCAATGACGGGCGCGATGCGCTTGCTGCTGCGGATCGCGGTCGTGCTGTCCCTGCTGACCTTCGTGTTGGGCGAGTTCATTGCACCGCGCTGCAGTGAGTTCCGCGAAACCTTCAAGCGCCGCATCGAAGGTGCGGCGATCTCGGCCGAATTCCGTACCGGCCTGTGGGCGAAGGACGTGCTGCGCGATCCGGCCACGCGCGAAGCGATCGGCTCGCGCTTCCTGAATGCGCGCAAGGTCGATTCGGATGGCGTGCTGCGTGGTGTGCAGGTGTATGAATTCGACCGCAGCATGAACATGCTGGGCATGGTCACGGCCGACGAAGCGCGTTATGCAGGCGACGGCCTGTGGCAGTTGCGCAAGGTGGACGAGCTGCGCTTGCAGCCGGTGACATCACCGGCCGAACAAAAGCAGCCGGCCGTCACCTCACGTCGCAAGCTCGATAACAGTGTGATGAGTTCCGAAATTACGCCCGACATCATGGCCGTGCTGGTAGCGGAGCCGAACAAGATGTCTGCGGTTGACCTCGCATTGTTTAGTCGCCATCTGCAGGAGAACAAGCAGCGTACCGACCAATATGACATCGCGCTGTGGTCCAAGCTGCTCTATCCGTTCGCGGTATTCGTGATGATGGCCGTCGCATTGCCGTTCGCTTACCTGCAAGTCCGCAGTGGCGGTCTGTCGTTGAAGATTTTCATTGGCATCATGATCGGCGTCTCCTTCCAGCTGATCAACAGCCTGTTCTCGCACATCGGCTTGCTCAACACCTGGCCACCGATTGCCACCGCCGCCTTGCCCAGCGCCTTGTTCCTGCTGGCGGCAATCATGGCCTTGTGGTGGGTCGAGCGGCATTGAGCCGGTCGAATTCGGCGCAGATCGTCTCAGGTCTGCGTGCCCGGTCCGCGCAGGATTTTCATGGGTGTCGGATAATGCATCGCACGAGCGGGCGTCGAATTCCATCGGCCTGAATCGTCTTCCACCCATCAACGACACATGAACACTCCCAAGACCCAAGCCCTCGTGCTGTTTGCCCATGGTGCCCGCGACCCGCGCTGGGCCCAGCCCTTCCAGAAACTGCAGCAGCGCGCGCAGGCCACGTTGCCCGATGCCGAGGTGGTACTGGCCTTTCTGGAACTGATGGAGCCCCGACTGCCGGCAGTGGTCAATGATTTGGTGGCGAAGGGCATCACTCAGATCAGCGTCGTGCCCGTCTTCCTCGGTCAGGGCGGGCACGTGCTGCGCGACCTGCCGCCGATGATTGACGAACTCCGCGCCGAGCATCCGAACCTGCAGCTGAGCGTCAGTGATGCGGTCGGGGAGAGCCCGGCAGTGCTGGACGCGATTGCGGGCTATTGCGTAGGGACGCTCGGTACCCGGTAAATGCATGGGCCGGTATCGACAGCTCTCCATGGTGACGGTCTCTGGTCATGCCGGCTTGCCCGGCTTCCCAAATCCGCTCAGGCCGCTAAAATGCGGGCATGCGCCTCTCCAAAGAAGAAATCGATGCGATCAAGAACGTCACCCGCGAATGCGCCGGGGCGGATGCGACTGTTCGTCTGTTCGGGTCGCGCGCCGATGACACCAAAGCGGGCGGCGATGTCGACCTGATGGTCGAATGCCCGTCCCCAATCGAACGACCGGCCTTGCTGGCAGCGACCCTGTCCGCGCGCCTGTCGCGGATCATGGGAGGACGCAAGGTCGACGTCCTTCTGGCTGCCCCCAACCTGCTTGATCAGGCAATTCATGCTGCCGCCCGTGAGCACGGAGTGTTCCTGTGACCGATGCTCGTCAGCTTGAGAGGTTGGCCTTCCTCGTCCGCGTGACCGGACGCGAGCTTGAGCATTTGCTGGCCACCGACGCTCGTTTGTTCGTTAATCCATTCAACCGTGAACTAGCCGCCGGTTTGTCGGCTGACATCGATCTTGCCGAGCGAGTCGATGCGTTTGTCGGTCGCTTCGCAAGATTGCAGGATACGGTAGGCGACAAATTGATACCTGCGTTGCTGGCGATCTCGGGTGAGCCTGTGTCGACCTTTGTCGATAACTTCGATCGTGCCGAAAAATTCGGTTGGGTCAGCTCAGCCAGCAGCTGGCTCGTGATGCGCAAGTTGCGCAACCAGATGATCCACGAGTATGTCGAGGATCCGGTGATTCTGGCGGATGCGCTCAATCGTGGGCATGAGTTCGTCGAGGTCCTGGTTGAAGTTGCGAGGCGCTGTGTAGAGGAAGCACAGCATCAACTAGCAAAGGCTGGGCCGTAGGCAGCATTCCTCTGGCTGGCTCCGGGCATTGGCAAACATCTGCCGATTTCAAAAGACCCTCTGCCGGCATCAGCCCCGGCGACGCAAAGCCTCACCAATCATCACCAGCACCGGCCCCGAGCAATCGGGTATACCTTCGGCCATCTGCGCGAGTGACATGCGCATCACGCGCTGATCAGAGCGGCTGACATTCTCGATGGCGATCACCGGGGTGTCGGATGGCTTGCCGGCGTCCAGCAGACGCTTCGCGGTGGCGATCGCCTCGGCACCCCCCATGTACTGCACCAGTGTGTCGCAACCGGGCAGCGATGCCTGATCCGGTTCGCCGGGGGCGGTGGTCGATGTGAAGAACGCGACATTGCGTGCCACACCGCGCTTGGTCAGCGGCTGGCGGATGGCAGCCGCCGCGGCAAAGGCGGTGGTGATGCCGGGCACGATGTCATACGGGATGCCGGCCGCTTCCAGCGCAGTCAGTTCTTCATCGGCGCGGCCGAACAGCATCGGGTCGCCGCCTTTCAGGCGGACGATGCGGTCATAACGGAATGCGCAGTCGATGATCTGCTGATTGATCAGGGGCTGTGCCATTGAGCGCTGGCCGCTGCGCTTGCCGACGGAGATCAGGTCGGCCTGCGGGCACAGCGCGAGTATGTCGGGCGTCACCAGTGCGTCGTGCAGCACGACCTCGGCTTCGGCGAGAAGACGGGCGGCGCGAACGGTGAGCAGATCAGGGGCGCCGGGGCCGGCGCCCACCAGCCAGACCTTGCCCGGTTGAGGGCGGGCAGGTCGGCCAAGTACGTCAGTCATGGGCGATGTCAGAGCCGGATCATGCCCGCAGCCACGGTCTGGTGCGAGATTTCATCGATCAGGATGAAGCTGCCGGTTGCACGGATCGCGTCATACGCATCGGCGGCCAGCGGTTGTTGCACAGTGAGACTGATGCTGGCGATGCCATTGAGCTTCAGCTCGCCGCCTTCGTGACGTTCCTGCGTATTGATGTCGAGCAGCGAGTCGATGGACTTCACTTTCGCGGCCACCTGACGGGTGGTGTGCTTGAGCCAGTACTTGCGGCGCAGGTCGAGCGGCTCTTCCGACAACCAGCAGACATCGGCCTTCACATCTTTCAGCACGGTGGCCGGTGCATCGGCAGACACCAGCATGTCACCGCGCGAGATATCCACGTACTCTTCCAGCAGGATGGTGACCGACTTGCCGGCCGATGCCGAGTTCAGCGAACCATCGAGCGTGACAATGTCTTTCACGGTCGCGGTCTGGCCGGCTGGTAGCACGGTGACCTTGTCGCCTTTTTTCACGGTGCCGGCTTCGATGCGGCCCATGTAGCCGCGGAAGTCATTGGCTTCATGGCCATTGTGGCGTGCAACCAGTTGCACCGGGAAGCGCAGCGCAGCGGCATGCTCGTCGTCATACACCGACAGCGATTCCAGCAGCTCGATCAGTGTCGGACCCTGGTACCAATCCATCTTGTCGCTGCGGACGACGACATTGTCGCCGGCCAGTGCCGACATCGGGATGGTGTGTATATCTTTCAGGCCCAGTGCCGCCGCGAATTCGCGGTAGGCGGCAACGATGCAGTCATATACGCGGCGATCGTAATTCACCAGGTCCATCTTGTTGACGGCGACGACGATATGCTCGATCTGCAGCAGTTGCGCAATCGTCGAATGACGCTTGGTCTGGATCAGCAGCTCGGCGCGGCCGGCTTCGTCGATCTTCACCTTCGACACATCGACCAGGATGATCACTGCGTCTGCGGTCGAGGCGCCGGTCACCATGTTGCGGGTGTACTGTTCGTGGCCCGGCGCATCGGCAATGATGAACTTGCGCTTCGGGGTCGCGAAATAACGGTACGCGACATCGATCGTGATGCCTTGCTCACGCTCGGCTTCGAGGCCATCGGTCAGCAGCGACAGGTCGATCATGTCGCCGACAGTGCGCTTGTGGCGCGCGCGCGAGATCGCATCCAGCTGGTCGGCGAAGATGCCTTTGCTGTCGAACAGCAGGCGGCCGATCAGGGTGCTCTTGCCATCATCCACCGAGCCGGCAGTGATGAAGCGCAGCAGGCCGCGACCTTGGTCTCGGTCTTGCACGTCGGTGCCGGCGATGTTCTTGTCTACGACTGCGTTCATTTAGAAATACCCTTCTTTCTTGCGCTTTTCCATCGACGCTTCGGACGTCTGGTCGTCCATGCGGGTCGCGCCGCGTTCGGTGATCTGGGTGACGGCCGTCTCGGCGATGATCGCTTCGACGGTTGCCGCATCCGATGACACCGGGCAGGTGCAGGAGATGTCGCCGACGGTGCGGAAGCGCACGGTCTGCACTTCGATGGTCTCGCCTTCTTTCGGCGGGGTCAGCGGCGTGACCGGCACCAGCAGGCCATTGCGTGGGATGACTTCGCGCTGGTGCGCGAAATAGATGTTCGGCAGCGCCAGCTTTTCACGGGCGATGTATTGCCACACATCGAGCTCGGTCCAGTTCGAGATCGGGAACACGCGCATGTTCTCGCCCGGGTGCACGCGGGTGTTATACAGGTCCCACAGCTCAGGACGCTGTGCCTTCGGGTTCCACTGACCGAAGTCGTCGCGGAACGAAAAGATACGTTCTTTCGCACGGGCTTTCTCTTCATCGCGGCGCGCACCGCCGATGCAGGCGTCGAACTTGTGCTCGGCAATGGTCTCGAGCAGCGTGACGGCTTGTGCCGCATTGCGCGAATCGGTGTCCGGGTTGCGCAGGCGCACGGTGCCGCGTTTGATCGAATCTTCGACGGAACCCACGATCAGGCGCTCGCCCAGTTCGGCGACGCGACGATCACGGAATTCGATCACTTCCGGGAAGTTGTGACCGGTGTCGATGTGCACCAGCGGGAAAGGGAATTTGCCCGGACGGAAGGCTTTCTCGGCAATGCGCAGCAAGACTACGGAGTCCTTGCCGCCCGAGAACAGCAGCGCCGGGTTGCCGCACTCGGCCGCCACTTCGCGCATGATGTGGATGGACTCGGATTCCAGCCAGTCGAGATGGCGATTGCTCGCGGCATCGATGAAATGGGTGTTGTCTACAGCGGTATTCATGGTGTTCTCAGTTGGATTCTGCGAAGTTTGCCGGGGTGCGGGCAGGCAGTGGGCGACGGCCGTTCGCTACGCTCACTTAACGCTTCCTTCGGAAGCCTTAGCCTGCGCCGAAACCCGGATCAGTCGGGTTGTGCCATCGGCGTTGGTGACCACGTGGAGGCCGCACTCTTTCTGGTCCGGGTTTTCCCACCACCAACGGCCGGCGCGTACATCTTCACCGGGCTGAATCGCGCGCGTGCAGGGCTCGCAGCCGATCGACGGATAGCCCTGGTCATGCAAGGGATTATACGGAACCTGATGGCGCTTCAGGTAATGCCAGACTTCGGCCTCGGTCCAGTCGGCCAGCGGGTTGAACTTCTGCATGCCGTGCGCGGCATCGTCTTCCTGCACCGCCAGTTCGGCGCGGGTGGTTGACTGCGCGCGGCGCTGCCCGGTGATCCACGCTTTGTTGCCGGCCAGCGCGCGGTTCAGTGGCTCGACCTTGCGGATGCGGCAGCATTCCTTGCGCATGTCGACGCTGTCGTAAAACGCGTTCAGGCCATGCGCCGATACATACGCATCGACGGCCGCAGGCTCAGGCTTGTACAGGGCAACCTCATAGCCGTAGGTGTCGCGAATGCGATCCACCATGCCCAGCGTCTCCGCATGCAGGCGGCCGGTCTCGAGCGTGAAGATGGTGATCGGCAGCTTCGCGCGCAGGATCAGGTCGGTCAGCACCATGTCCTCGGCGGCGAGGCTGGACGCAAACACCGCCGGAGAGAACTCAGCCGCGATGCGCGCCAGCGTTGCCTTCGCTTCAGCCAGCACCTGATCGAAGTGCTCGCTGTCGATGGTGCCTGCAGCTTCGGCTGCAGTGGTGGTGGCGGCGCTGCTCATCAGGCTTCCTGCGCGGCCGGACGTGCGTGGCGGCGGAACAGCGGCGTCTTCTGGTCCCACGAGGTCTGATACACGTCCGAGAAATCGGACAGGCCCTTCAGTGCTTCGTCGATCGAGCGGTCTTCACGGGTCGCGAACGCATTGAAGCCCACGCGCGCCATGTAGAACAGCTGGTCGCGCAGCACGTCACCCACGGCGCGCACTTCACCGGTATAGCCGAGGCGCGCGCGCAGGTTGTACGCGATCGAATAACCACGGCCATCGGCGAAGCTTGGGAAATCGACCGCGATCAGCGGCAGCGCGGCAGCGTCTTCCTTCAGTTGCTCCGGGCGCTCGTCGCTGGCCAGCCAGACACCGATCTCGCCGGCGCCCGCGCGCGCCGCCAGCGCGGTCTTTTGCGCGAGCCACACCGCCAGCGGCACGATCTGCTTGCCCGCCGGGACAGTGACGCTGTCGGCCGCATCGCCGTCAGCCAGTTTGAAGAGGTTCCAGTCGTCGCTGACGATGGCCTTGTCCTTGATGATCTTACGCATATGCGTCTTCTCCTGCCTGGTACGGATGGCCCTCGATCGGGGTCGCATACACATGAGTCTTGAATGGTTCGACGCCGATACGGTCCACCGTGTCGATGAAGCGTTCTTCATCCTGGCGTTCGCGCACATACACGTCGAGCAGGCGGCCGATCACTTCCGGCATCTGGCCGGCCGAGAACGACGGGCCGATGATCTTGCCGACCTGGCTGTCATTGCCCTGACGGCCACCGATCGATACCTGATACCACTCCGAACCATCCTTGTCGACACCGAGGATACCGATGTTGCCGATGTGATGGTGGCCGCAGGCATTGATGCAGCCCGAGATATTGAGGTCAATGTCGCCGATGTCGTGCTGGAAGTCCAGGTTGTCGAAGCGCTCCGAGATCGCCTCGGCAATCGGGATCGACTTGGCATTCGCGAGCGAGCAGAAGTCGCCGCCCGGGCAGCAGATCATGTCGGTCAGCAAACCCAGGTTCGGGGTCGCGAGGCCGTGTGCCTTCGCTTCCTGGAACACGGCCAGCAGGTCAGACTGTTTCACATCGGCCAGCACCAGGTTCTGTTCATGCGTGACGCGCAGCTCGCCAAAGCTGTAACGGTCGGCGAGGTCGGCGACAAAGTCGATCTGCTCGGCGGTCGCATCGCCCGGCGGCGTGCCGGTTTTTTTGAGCGACAGCGTGACGATGGCGTAGCCCGGCACCTTGTGCGGCTTCACATTGCGGCCCAGCCAGTTCGAGAACGCCTTGTTCTCGCTGCGCTGTTGCTGCAGCAGCGCATCGCTGTCGGTCAGTGTCTCGTACGCCGGTGCCGTGAAGTAGGACGCCACGCGTGCCAGTTCGTCGGTCGTGATCGTGCTCGGGCTGTCCTTCAGGTCCACCCACTCGGCTTCCACCTGACGCGTGAATTCCTCGACGCCCAGTGCCTTGACGAGGATCTTGATGCGCGCCTTGTACTTGTTGTCGCGACGGCCGTACTGGTTGTACACGCGCATGATCGCTTCGGTGTAGCTCAGCAGATGCGGCCACGGCAGGAATTCGCGGATCACGCTGCCGATGATCGGGGTACGACCGAGGCCGCCGCCGACCAGCACCTGGAAGCCCAGTTCGCCGGCATCGTTCTTCACCAGGTTCAGGCCGATGTCATGCACCTGTACGGCAGCACGGTCTTCGGCAGCGGCATTCACTGCAATCTTGAATTTGCGCGGCAGCCACGCGAATTCCGGATGGAAGGTGCTCCACTGGCGCAGGATCTCGATGAAGGCACGCGGATCGGCCAGCTCGTCGGCTGCCACGCCGGCAAACTGGTCGGTGGTGATATTGCGGATGCAATTGCCCGAGGTCTGGATCGCATGCATTTCGACCGATGCGAGGTCCGCGAGGATGGCCGGGGTCTGCTCCAGCTCGATCCAGTTGTACTGGATGTTCTGGCGCGTCGTGAAGTGGCCATAGCCGCGGTCATATTTGCGCGCAATATGCGCAAACATCCGCATCTGCTTCGACGACAGCAGGCCGTAGGGCACCGCCACGCGCAGCATGTACGCATGGCGCTGCATGTACAGGCCATTCTGCAGGCGCAGCGGACGGAATTCGTCTTCGGTCAGTTCGCCGGACAGGCGGCGTTCGACCTGGCCCTTGAACTGCGCGACACGTTCCCTGACGATCTGGTGGTCGTATTGGTCGTAGCGATACATGATCTTCCTTTATGAATCTCTTTACAGCACGAGCTTGGCCGCAACGCCGGTCAGCGTCGTTGCGAGCAGCCCGCGCAAGAATTTTTCCGGCACCGCGCGCGCGGCGAACGAGCCGATGGTGATGCCCGGCAGCGAGCCCAGCAGCAGCATGCCCAGCAGTTCCCAGTTGATCGAGCCCAGCCACCAGTGGCCGAACGCGGCAATGGCGGTCAGCGGCACCGCGTAAGCGATATCGGTGCCGGCAATCTCGGCCGGCGACAGCTTCGGGTACAGCAGCACCAGGATGGTCGCGCCCACGGCGCCGGCACCGATCGACGACACCGTCACCAGCACGCCAATCGCAGCGCCGGCGATGATGGTGGCCACCGCCTGCTTGCGGCCATGGAACTGGCGGCTGGGATGCGCCTGCATCCACGCTTGCATGCGGCCACGGAAGATGATCGCGATCACGGTCAGCATCACCGAAAAGGCAATCGTGTAACGGATGATCTGCGTGATGTTCTTGTCCAGCGCGCCGTAATACTTCAGCGCCAGCGTCGCCACCAGTGCAGCCGGCAGCGCGCCCCAGCACAGGCGCTTCACGATGTCCCAGTGCACCGTATTGCGGATGCGGTGGGTCAGGGTGCCGGCGCTCTTGGTAATCGACGCAAAAGCGAGGTCGGTACCGACCGCCACGGCCGGATTGATGCCGAATAGCAGGGTCAGCAGTGGGGTCATCAGCGAACCGCCGCCGACGCCGGTCAGGCCGACCAGCAGGCCGACGGCAAAACCGGATGCTACATAAGTCAAAGTCATAAAACCTCGCGCGAAGAACCGCGGATAGTAATAAACTTGCTCCTTATTCCAAACAACAGAACTCTTATTTGCTTATATGCGGTTTGGATATATAAGCGACCGTGCGCTTGTCAGGCCGGCAACCACCCCGGCATTTGTTTCATGAATGGTAATTTTTGATGCCGTGAATCCCGGCATCGGCCGTGGACATCACAGAAAAACAGCAGCATTCCGCCGCCGGCGGCGGGAAGAAAGCAGGCCATGAACCTCCATCAGTTCCGCTTCGTGCGCGAAGCCGTCCGCCAGAACTTCAACCTGACCGAGGCCGCCAAGGCGCTGTTCACATCGCAGCCGGGCGTGTCCAAGGCCATCATCGAGCTCGAGGAAGAGCTCGGCATCGACATCTTCACGCGCCACGGCAAGCGCATCCGCGGATTGACCGAGCCCGGCAAGCAGGTGCTGAAATCGGTCGAGACCATCCTGCAGGAAATCGAGGGCCTGAAACGTATCGGCAAGGAATTCGCGTCGCAGGATGCCGGCAGCTTTACCATCGCCACCACCCACACCCAGGCGCGCTACTCGCTGCCGACCGTGGTGCAGGCGTTTTCGCAGAAATTCCCCAAGGTGCGACTGTCGCTGTTGCAAGGCAACCCGAAACAAGTGGCCGACATGGTGCTGAACGACCAGGCCGACCTCGCGATCGCGACCGAAGCGATCGCCGACATCGACGGCCTGGTGTCCTTGCCCTGCTTCCAATGGGAGCACATGGTCGTGGTGCCGCCATCGCATCCGCTGGCCGCAGCAAAGTCGATCTCGCTCGAAGAACTCGCGAGCTTCCCGCTGATTACCTATGACGCCGCATTCGCCGGCCGCAACAAGATCGACCTCGCGTTCCAGCGCCGTGGTCTGAAGCCCGACGTGGTGCTGGAAGCGATTGACGCTGACGTGATCAAGACCTATGTCGAACTCGGCATGGGGGTCGGCATCATCGCCGGGCTGGCGTTCAATGCCAGCCGCGACACCGGCCTGAAGGCAATACCCGCCGGGCAGCTGTTCGGCATGAACCTGTCACGCGTGGCGCTGAAAGAGGGCGCCTACCTGCGCGGCTATGTGTACACCTTCATCGAGCTGATGGCGCCCAACCTGTCGCGCAAGCTGGTCGAGCAGGTGCTGGCCGGCGAGCGCGACAGTTACGAGCTGTGAAACGAGCTGTGAAAATTTTTTTCACTGTTCCCCTAAATCGGCGGTCACGCCTGCCGTAAACCCGAGCAGCAGTCTCCAGCCGCGCCGCGTGTAAGACAAACACCGACAGCGCCGACAGCGCGGCGCTCACGAAAAATACCGTTTCCCGCCGATTTCAGCGTTGCAGGGCTTTCAGCACAATCCTGTTCAACGGGTCATGACTTGTCCCGGATTCCCCCACAAGGAGAAGATCATGAACATGAACGACATGCTGGCCGACATCCGTGACGCCAACCTCAACTACCTGATGCTCGCGCAGCAACTGGTGCGCGCCGATCGTGCGACCGCGATCTTCCGACTCGGCATCAGCGCCGAACTGGCCGACCTGATCGACCAGCTGTCGCCGGCGCAGGTGGTCAAGCTTGCGTCCAGCACCATGATGCTGGCGCGCTTCCGCTTCGACGACAGCGCCGTGCTCGGCATGCTGACCAGCCACTCGAAGGAACGTTCCTTGTCCCAGGCGCACGCCACCATCCTGATGGCAGCACAGCCGGTCGAAGAAATCGCCTGATGTTCCGCGGACTCGCTGCACCAATGACGGCGGGCCGATGCAAGCAAGTTCAACAATAAAAAGCAGCGCCTATCATTCCGTCACAACGAGCGCAGGAGCGAGTCATGGGTAACAAGAGCGTGGTAACCGAGGGGCGCCAGATCAAGCTGGCAATCGAGCTGATCGAGCTGGGCGCGCGCCTGCAGCTGCTCGAGACCGAGACCACGCTGTCACGTGAGCGCCTGCTGAAGCTGTACAAGGAATTGCGGGGCGTGTCGCCACCCAAGGGCATGCTGCCGTTCTCGACCGACTGGTTCGTCACCTGGCAGCCGAACATACACGCATCGATCTTCATGAACGTGTACCAGCACCTGGTGCGCCACGCACAGGTGAGCGGCATCGAAGCGGTGATCAAGGCGTATCGCTTGTATCTGGAGCAGATGCCGCCGGCCCCGGGCGAAGAGCCGTTGCTGTCGCTGACCCGCGCATGGACCCTGATCCGCTTCTTCGACAGCAAAATGCTGACCCTGGTCGCGTGCCGCGAATGCCACGGCCATTTCGTCAGCCATACCTTCGAGCTGCATCACGCGTACCGCTGCGGCCTGTGCCATCCGCCTTCGCGCGCCGGCAAGAAAAAGAAAATCGACCTTCACGAAGACGCCTTGCCAGCCTGAAGTCGCCACCACGCGAGACCGGTATCCGAAAGCCACCAGCGGCAGGACAGCTCCCAGCGTCCTGCTGTTTGCGTTGGTATCGCCTGACGAGACAGACTCTCAATTTCCAGCCAAGGTGCGCCGTAACCGATTCAGGTCAACCCACTTCACCGGAATCGGGAGCAAATCGTGCTGGTCATCCTTGGTTATCTCATCGTCATCGGCTCCGTGTTCGGTGGCTTCGCGCTGGCCGGCGGCCACCTCGCTGCGCTGTTCCAGCCGATCGAGCTGCTGATGATCGGCGGTGCGGCGGTGGGCGCTTTTTTCGTCGGCAACAATGGCAAGGCGATCAAGGCCACATTGAAGGCAATTCCGTCGCTGTTCAAGGGATCGGCGTACACCCAGGCGCGCTATCTTGAATTACTGGCGCTGCTGTCCGAACTGCTCGGCAAGATCCGCAAGGAAGGCATGATGGCCGTCGAGGGCGATATCGAAAACCCGTACGACAGCGCGCTGTTTGCGAATTACCCCAACATCCTGGCCGACCACCATGCGATCGACTTCATCTGCGATTATCTGCGTCTCATGGTCTCCGGGAACATCGATGTGTTCCAGATCGAGAACCTGATGGACAACGAGATCGATACCCATCATCACGAAGCGGAAGTTCCTGCGCACTGCATCGCGAAGCTCGGTGATGCGATGCCCGCCTTCGGCATCGTCGCGGCGGTGATGGGCGTGGTGCACACGATGGAATCCATCGGCATCCCGCCCGAAGAGCTCGGCATCCTGATTGCACGCGCACTGGTCGGCACCTTCCTCGGCATTTTGCTCGCGTATGGCTTTATCGGTCCGCTGGGTACGCTGTTGGAGCAGAAGGCGAATGAAGCCACCAAGATGCTTCAGTGCATCAAGGCAGCTTTGATGGCCAGCTTCCATGGTTGTGCGCCGGCGCTGTCGGTCGAGTTCGGTCGCAAAGTGCTGTACTCCACCGAGCGCCCCGGTTTCGCCCAGCTCGAAGAGCATCTGAGGAACGCAAAGTCGCGCTGACATGGCTGCTGCCGGCAAACCCACCATCGTCATCAAGCGCGTCAACAAGGCGTCCGGCGGCCACCATGGCGGCGCGTGGAAGATTGCGTATGCCGATTTCGTGACCGCGATGATGGCCTTCTTCCTGCTGATGTGGCTGATCAGCTCTACCTCCAAGGCCAAGCTTGAAGGCATTGCCGATTACTTCAAGACCCCGATCAAGGTTGCGATGCAAGGCGGCAGCTCGGTATCCGAGCGCAGCAGCGTGATCAAGGGCGGCGGCAAGGATGTGACAAAAAAAGACGGCGAAGTACGCAAGGTGATCGACCTGAAGAGTGCGCAGACCGAGCTTGAAAAGCGCGAAAAGGCACAGCTTGAAGCGCTGAAGGCGAAGATCGAAGCGGCGATCGATGCGAACCCGATGCTGAAGCAATTCCGCAAGCAGATCCTGCTCGACATCACCAGTGAAGGCTTGCGCGTGCAGGTGGTGGATGAACAGAACCGGCCGATGTTTGCGACCGCCAGTTCACAGTTGCAACCCTATACGCGCGACATCCTGCGCGAGATCGGCAAGATGCTGAACGACGTGCCGAACCGTATCGGCTTGTCCGGTCATACCGACAACGTCGTGTTCGCGAATGGCGAGCGTGGCTATGGCAACTGGGAATTGTCGGCCGACCGCGCGAATGCATCGCGGCGCGAGCTGGTGCAGGGTGGTATGCAGGATGCGAAGGTGTTGCGCGTGGTCGGTCTGTCATCGGCGGTGCCGATGAACAAGGACGATGCGCGCGACCCGATCAACCGGCGCATCAGCATCGTCGTGATGAACAAGCGCGCCGAGCAGGCAATCACGGGCGAGCCGGCATTGCTCGATGTGCGTGATGGTGCGGATCTCGGCGCCGGCATCGGGGGTGCACGACCCGCGACAACGAACGGAGGAGCGCGATGATGCAAGTCTTCTACGAAGAACAGGCGCCGACGGCACTGCACGATGATTTGCTGCAGCTCGATCTGCTGTTGAAAGAGGCGATCGCGAAGCTGTCCGCGAGTTTCATCGGTGCGCACCAGGCACTCACACGGCAGCAGGCCTTGCCCGATCACGGCAACCCCGAATGCGTCGCCCTGGCAAAAGTGGCCAATGCGCATCTTGATTCAGCACTGACGGCGCTGCAGTTCGAGGACATCGCCAGCCAGTTGATCGCCAGCGCGCGGCGCGAGCTGCGCAGCGTCAGCCGCGAGCGCCTTGATCGCAAGGAGGACGGCGATAGCAGCGATGGCATGGGCGGCTCGGTTGGCTCGGTTAGCTCAGTTAGCTCAGTTAGCTCAGTTAGCTCAGTTGGTACCGGTGGCACCGGTGGCGCAGGTGATACAGCCATGGTCTGTTGCAGCGGGCATGCCGCGCATGCAGTCAACCGCAGCGTGCCACAGCAGCACATGGAAAGCGGCAGCATCGAATTGTTTTGAATCACCCCAAAAGTAATACGGAGAATCACATGGGCAAAAAAATCCTGGCTGTCGACGACTCGGGCTCGCTGCGGCAGATGCTGACTTTTTCGCTGCGCAATGGCGGCTATCAGGTGGTCGATGCGGTCGATGGCGTGGACGGCCTTGCCAAAGCCCAGGCTGCGCAATATGACCTGGTGCTGACAGACCAGAACATGCCCAATATGGACGGGCTGACGCTGATCCGCAGCCTGCGCGCCTTGCCCGCCTACCGGCAGGTGCCCATCCTGATGCTGACCACCGAATCCAGTCCCGACATGAAGAACAAGGGTCGCGAGGCCGGCGCCAATGGCTGGCTGGTCAAGCCCTTTGATCCGCAGCGCCTGCTGGAAGTGGTCGGCAAGTGCATTGGTCCCGGGGTGCCGGCATGAGCGTCGAGATCAGCCAATTCTTTCAGGTCTTTTTCGATGAGGCCGAGGAGCTGCTCGCCGAAAAAGAGCGCTTGCTGCTGGGCCTGGATCCGGCAGCCTTCGACATGGCCGACATCGACGCCATCTTTCGCGTCGCCCATTCGATCAAAGGTGGCGCAGCGACCTTCGGTCTGGCTGACATGACGGGTGTCACCCATGTGCTCGAGTCGCTGCTGGACCGTCTGCGCAAGGGCGAGATGGCACTGACGGCCGAGCAGATCGATTGCTTCCTGCAAGCCAAGGATGTGCTGCAGATGCTGCTGCGCGGCCACCGTGATGGCGCCGACATCGCGATGGCTGATGTTGACGCCTTGCTCGCGCGGCTGAATGCGCTGGCACAGCAGGAGGCACCGGATGCGCATGATGCAGGGGCCACCGCAGCTGCCGGTGTCGCCGGTGTCGCTAACACAGCTGCGACCGCTGCGACCGCTGGCGCCGTCCTCCGCGCGCCGCAGCCGCCGGTCGCCGCCTCGCCGGCCATGCGTTGCGTGCAGATTGCGCTGCCGTCGATCTCCCGGCGCGATGCCGCAGCGCTGGCGGATGAACTGGCGCTGCTGGGCACGGTCACGGTCACGGACGAGCCCGACGGCCGTAAATCCTTCTTGCTCGACACTGCCGAATCGCTCGATGACATTGCCGCCTTGTGTGCTTTCGTGGTCGATCCGACGCTGCTGCAGATTGCCGAAGGCGCGGCCGTCAGCCCCGCTACCCGCGCGACCGAGCAACTGCCGTACGAGATTTTCGACCTGCCCGCCGTTCCGGTGGTCAGATCGGCTGTGCCCGCAGCGCAGGGTCCGGGGAAGGGCACGGACCAGGGCACCGACAAGCTCGCAGAAAAATCCGCCGAAAAATCCGCAGAAAAGCCCGCCGAAAAATCCGCCGAAAAATCCGCCGAAAAATCCGCCGAAAAATCCGCCGAAAAATCCGCCGACAAGGCGCCGGAAAAACACGGTGCCGCCGGCACAGAATCTTCGTCGATCCGGGTGTCGGTCGAGAAGGTCGATCAGTTGATCAACCTGGTCGGCGAGCTGGTGATCACGCAGGCCATGATAGAGCAGCGTACGCACGGACTGGATCCGATGCAGCATGAAAAGCTGCTCAATGGTGTATTGCAGCTGACCCGCAATACCCGCCATCTGCAGGAAGCCGTGATGTCGATCCGCATGATGCCGATGGACTATGTATTTTCGCGCTTCCCGCGCATGGTGCGCGACCTCGCCGCCAAGCTGGGCAAGAAGGTGGAGTTCGTCACCCAGGGCACCGCCACCGAGCTCGACAAGGGCCTGATCGAACGCATCATCGACCCGCTGACCCATCTGGTCCGCAATAGCATCGACCATGGCATCGAGCTGCCGGCAGTCCGCCAGTCTGCCGGCAAGCCGGCAGCCGGCACGCTGACGCTGTCAGCGATGCACCGTGGCGGCCATGTGGTGATCGAAGTGTCGGATGACGGTGGTGGCCTGAAGCGCGAGCGCATCCTTGCGAAAGCGCGCCAGCAAGGCTTGCCGGTCGCCGACAACATCAGTGACGCCGAAGTCTGGCAACTGATTTTCGCACCAGGCTTTTCGACGGCCGAGACTGTCACCGACGTGTCCGGCCGTGGTGTCGGCATGGATGTGGTGAAGCGGAATATCACCGCGCTCGGCGGGCAGGTCGATATCCGTTCTGTGGCCGGCGTTGGCACCACGGTATCGATCGCTCTGCCGCTGACGCTGGCGATCCTCGACGGCATGTCGGTGCGCAGCGGCGATGAAATCTACATCCTGCCGCTGAACTATGTGCTGGAGTCCTTGCAGCCGCGTGCGCAAGACATCAGCGACATCGCCGGCCAGGGACAGGTGATCCGCGTGCGTGGCGAGTACCTGCCGCTGGTGCCCTTGCGCCAGGTGTTCTCGACCCGGGGCCAGCAGGATGCGGCGCGCGGGATAGCCGTGATTCTCGAAGCCGATGGCTGCAAGGCAGCGCTGCTGATCGATGAACTGGTCGGCCAACAGCAGGTAGTCGTGAAGAACCTCGAAGCGAACTACCGCCGCGTTGCCGGCATCTCCGGCGCCACCATCCTCGGCGATGGCAGCGTCGCGCTGATCCTCGATGTGAGCTCATTGCTGCGCGCAAGCCGCGCGCCGGTATGAACAGCCGCAGAAAACCGGTCTTGCTCTGCATATTCCCGCTCAATCGGCGTCGCTAAGCTGACGTAAACGCATGCAAGGGCAGTCCGCGTGAAGCGGACTGCGCCACAGACAGCATCGCTGACGGCCAGCACCGCCTGTATCGCCTGTATCGCCGGCACGGCTCGCCACCCTCAACGTCCAACCAGGATATTTCATGTCGATTGAACTCCAAGATGCTCCCGACGACCTGTCGTCCACCGATCCCGCTTCGCGCGAATTCCTGGCGTTCAAGCTGGGCGCGGAAGAATACGGGATCGATATCCTGAAGGTGCAGGAAATCCGTGGCTATGAAGCCGTCACCCGCATCGCGAACGCGCCCGACTTCCTCAAAGGTGTGGTCAACCTGCGCGGCATCATCGTGCCGATCGTCGACATGCGCATCCGGTTCCGCCTCGGCGAACCCAGCTATGACCAGTTCACGGTCGTCATCATCCTCAACATTGCCGGCCGTGTGGTCGGGATGGTGGTGGACAGCGTGTCCGACGTCACCACGCTGGCGCCGGCGCAGATCCGTCCCGCGCCCGACATGGGCACGGCCTTCAATACCGATTACCTGATCGGCCTCGGTACGCTCGACGAGCGCATGCTGATTCTGGTCGACATCGATCGCCTGATGTCGTCCGAAGAAATGGGGCTGATCGATAGCCTCGCCGCGCATTGAATCGCAGCACCACTGACACCTCCCACCCGCTTTCGGAGCATCCATGAATCTCTCCAACCTCAATGTGGGCACCCGGCTGTTTGCCGGTTTTGCGCTGCTCCTGACCTTCCTGGTCGCGTCACTGCTGCTGGGCCTGAACCGCATGGCCGACATGCAAGCCAAGATCGACCAGATCTCTTCCGTCAACAATGCGCAGGTCGAGCAGATCATGACGATGCGTGCCAGTGTGTTCGATCGCATGATCGCGGTGCGTAATGTGGTGCTGTTGACGCAGATGAGCGATATGCAGGCCGAGATCGACCGTATCAAGGAAGGCGAAAAGAAATTCGCGACTGCCGACGAGAAGCTGGTGCGTCTGTTCGAGCACCCGAGCACCACCGAAGCCGAGCGTTCGCTGCTCAAGCATGTGCATGAACAGCACGCAGCCATTGCAGCGCCGATGGCACGTGCGATCGAACTGGGTATGCAGAACAAGAGTGCCGAGGCCATCAAGGTGCTGATCGACGAAGTGCGTCCGGTACAACGCAAGCTGATGACCGACCTTGGCGAACTGGCAGCGCTGGAATCCAGCATGTCACATCAGGCGAGTGACGATGCGCGCAGTGCGTATGAAGGCGCGCAGCGCCTGATGATCATCCTCGGCGTGATCGCTGTGCTGTGCGGCATTGCGGTCGCCTGGTTCATTACCCGCAGCCTGACGCAGCAACTGGGTGGTGAGCCGACGACTGCGGTGGATATTGCGTCGCGCATCGCTGCCGGCGATCTTGAGCTGCAGATCGATACCCGTGCCGGTGACACCAGCAGCCTGCTGTACGCGATGAAAATCATGCGCGAAAAGCTGGCCGACATCGTGCGCAATGTGCGCAATGGCACCGACACCATCGCCACCGCATCGAGCCAGATCGCGGCCGGCAATCTCGATCTGTCGTCACGCACCGAGCAGCAGGCGTCGTCACTGGAAGAAACGGCGTCATCGATGGAAGAGCTGACGTCGACCGTGCGCCAGAATGCCGAAAACGCCGGCCAGGCCAATCAGCTCGCGATCAATGCCTCCGAAGTCGCCCAGCGTGGCGGTCATGTGGTGTCCGAAGTCGTGCAGACGATGGAGCAGATCAACGCCTCTGCGAAAAAGATCGTCGACATCATCGGCGTGATCGACGGTATCGCATTCCAGACCAATATCCTCGCGCTGAATGCCGCCGTCGAGGCGGCGCGTGCCGGGGAACAAGGTCGTGGCTTTGCGGTGGTGGCGACTGAAGTGCGCAGTCTGGCGCAACGCTCGGCCGCCGCGGCGAAAGAAATCAAGTCCCTGATCGGCGACTCGGTGGACAAGGTCGAATCCGGCAGCAAGCTGGTGGCCGAGGCCGGCAGCACCATGGATGAAGTGGTTGCCAGCGTGCGCCGCGTGACCGACATCATTGCCGAGATCTCTGCCGCCAGCAATGAGCAGAGCGCCGGCATCGAACAGGTGAACCAGGCAATCACGCAAATGGACCAGGTCACGCAGCAGAATGCGGCGCTGGTCGAAGAAGCGGCTGCCGCTGCCGACAGCCTGCAGGAACAGGCCGGCCATCTGTCCGACGTTGTCAGCGTGTTCCGCGTCGCCGGCATGGGCCAGAGCGCAGCCCGTTCGTCGAAAAAGAAATCAGGCTCGACCGTGATCGCGATGCCACAGCGCGCCAAGGCACCGGCACCCGCGTCCATGCCGGCGCCGGCCATGCGCAGCGTCGCCGCAGCACCGAAGAAGCTCGCCGCCGGTGGCGGCGCAGATGAATGGGAAGAGTTCTGATGCAGCACCCGCCGCCGGTTGAGCGCCGGCGGCAGCCCTCCGCATCTGCAACCTGCCTGTCCCTGTTGAACCCATGTCCTCACCCAAGACCAAGGTCCTGATTGTTGATGATTCGGCGCTGATCCGCAGCGTATTGCGCGAGATCGTCAGCGAGCAATCCGATATGGAAGTGGTTGGCGTCGCCCCCGACCCGCTGGTCGCGCGCGAACTGATCCGGCAGACCAACCCGGATGTACTGACCCTCGATGTCGAGATGCCGAAAATGGATGGCCTCGACTTCCTCGAGCGCCTGATGCGGCTGCGACCGATGCCGGTCGTGATGGTGTCCTCGTTGACCGAGCGCGGCTCCGAGACCACGCTGCGTGCGCTGGAGCTGGGCGCGGTCGATTTCGTCGCCAAGCCCAAAATCTCGATCCAGAGCGGCATGCGCGACTATGCCGAGCTGATCGCCGACAAGCTAAGTACGGCCGCACGGGCGCGCGTCCACGCCCGCCAGCGACCGGTGCCGGCCGGGGAGGATGCGGCACGCGCGATGCCGGTGCTGCGCACGCCTTTCGGCTCCAGTGAAAAGCTGATCATCATCGGTGCGTCCACCGGCGGTACCGAGGCCATCCGTGAATTCCTGCAGCAGATGCCGTCCGACTGTCCCGGCATCCTGATCGTGCAGCACATGCCGGAGGGCTTTACGCGCTCGTTCGCGCAGCGGCTCGACAGCCTGTGCCGGATCTCGGTCAAGGAAGCCGAGCATGGCGACCGTGTGCTGCCTGGCCATGCGTATCTCGCACCCGGACATTCGCACTTGCTGCTCGCGCGCAGCGGCGCCAATTATGTGACCCAGCTCGACCAGGGCCCGCCGGTGAACCGGCACCGGCCTTCAGTCGACGTGCTGTTCGCGTCGGCTGCCGTCAGTGCCGGCCGCAATGCACTCGGCGTGATCCTGACCGGCATGGGCAAGGATGGCGCGGCCGGCATGCTGAAGATGCGCGAGGCCGGCGCGTTCAATGTCGCGCAGGATGAAGCCAGTTGTGTGGTGTACGGCATGCCGCGCGAGGCGGTGAGCGTCGGCGCAGTTCATGAGGTGGCGCCGCTGTTGCAGCTGCCCAGGCTGGTGATGGAACAGCTGGCACGCGATGGCGGACGCGCGCTGCGCGTCTGACATCCTGGCTTTCTGGCTTTCTGGCTTTCTGATTTTCTGATTTGCCTGACATCGAATTCAAACTCGGGATCGGGCTGCCGTAAACGAAGCAACGGCCACACTCACTTTTTATGGAGCGCCCCATGGCTGACCCCAAGACCAAATTCCTCGTCGTCGATGATTTTTCCACCATGCGCCGCATTGTGCGCAATCTGTTGAAGGAGCTCGGCTATTCGAATGTCGATGAAGCCGAAGACGGCGCGATGGCACTGTCCAAGCTGCAGAACGAGAGCTTCGATTTTGTGATCTCCGACTGGAACATGCCCAATATGGACGGGCTGGAGATGCTGAAGAACATTCGGGCTGACGCAGCAATCGGCAAATTACCGGTATTGATGGTGACCGCCGAAGCGAAGAAAGAAAACATCATCGCTGCTGCGCAGGCCGGCGCCAGCGGCTATGTGGTGAAGCCCTTCACGGCGGCGACCCTCGATGAAAAGCTGTCCAAGATCTTCGAGAAGCTCGAGAAGGTAGGAGCCTGACCATGGGTGCCGCGATGATGGAGGCTGCCACCCCCGCCGGCGATATGGCCCGGCATGATGAATTGTTGCTACGGGTCGGTCAGCTGACCCGCAGCCTGCATGAAAGCCTGCGCGAGCTGGGTCTGGACAAGGTGCTGCAACGCGTCGCACACGATGAAATTCCGGGCGCGCGCGACCGCTTGCTGTATGTCGCGAAGATGACCGAGCAGGCTGCGCAGCGCGTACTGAACGCCACCGACGCGGCGTCGCCATTGCAGGAACAGGTCGAGCAGGGCGCCAGTAGGCTGACAGCCGAATGGCAGTCGCTGTTGCGCGAGCGCGGATTGCCGCCGTCGCATGATTTGCAGTGCCGCACGCTGGCGTATCTGGAGCAGACGCGCGATGCGGCGTCGGCGACGCGTCAGCATCTGCTCGACATCATGATGGCGCAGGATTTTCAGGATCTGACGGGGCAGGTGATCAAGAAGGTCACCGAGCTCGGCCACATTCTGGAAACACAACTGGTGCAATTGCTGATCGATTTTTCACCGCACGATGCAACGCGCGACAGCGGCCAGGGCTTGTTGAACGGTCCGCAAATCAACCCGAACGGCAAGACCGACGTGGTCGCTGACCAGGAGCAGGTTGACGACCTGCTGGAAAGCCTGGGCTTCTGAACCCCGATGTCGGAACCCGGATGTCGTAACACGGACGTTGTGACCCGCGCTGCTGCACCTGGGTTGCTGAACCTGGGCCGCTGAACCCAGGCTGTTGAACCGGAGCGGCGCGGCATTGACGCCGACCGCGCAACGCATCGAAATCAGCCCCGAAAACCCCTCGTTGTTCACAGCATCGCAACGCGGGCTGCCATCGAATAATGCTTCCATCCCCACCCCGGGCAGATGGAGCAGTGCATGGCCGCGCAAGACAGCGACCTCGAAAAGACCGAACCCGCCAGTCCGCGCCGGCTGGAGCAGGCGCGTGAAGAAGGCAATGTGCCGCGTTCGCGTGAACTGGCTGCCTGCGCGTCGCTGCTGGCAGGTGGCTTGCTGTTGTGGCTGATGGGCAGCCAGTTGCAGGGCGCCTTGTCCGGCATGCTGCGCGAGACCTTGTCATTCCCGCGTGAACTCGCTTTCGAACCCCGCTTGCTGCTCGAGCATGGCGGTCAGATGGTCGCCCGCGTGCTGTGGGCATTGCTGCCCTTCGCGGCTGTGCTGCTGCTGGTCGTGATCGCGGCACCGCTACTGGTCGGCGGCTGGTTGTTTTCCGTCAAATCCTTTACTCCCCGTTTCGACCGCCTCGACCCGATCGCCGGCATCGGCCGCATGTTTTCCACGCAGGCGCTGGGCGAGCTTGGCAAGGCGGTACTGAAGGCGACGCTGCTCGGCGTGGTCGGAACCCTGATCGTGATGCATGAAGTCGATGCGCTGGTGGCGCTGGTCGTGATGCCCGCCGGTGATGCGCCGGCTGACCTCGGGCAGCTGATGTTTGCCGCGTTCGCGGCGATGGCCGGCGTGCTGGCGCTGATCGCCGCCATCGACGTGCCCTGGCAACGCTGGCAATACGCAAAGAAGCTGATGATGACGCGCGAAGAAGTGCGGCAGGAGCACAAGGAACAGGAAGGCAACCCCGAGATCAAGGGACGCATCCGTGCGCAGCAACGTGAGATGGCACGCCGCCGCATGATGGCCGACGTGCCGCAGGCCGATGTCGTCATCACCAACCCCACCCATTACGCGGTGGCGCTGCGTTACAGCGAGTCGCGCGATGCCGCGCCGATGGTGGTGGCGAAGGGGGCAGACGCACTGGCCGCAAAGATCCGCGAACTCGCCGTCGCGCATGATGTGCCACTGCTGGAAGCGCCGCCACTGGCGCGTGCGCTGTACCGGCATGTGGAGCCGGGGCAGGCGATACCGGAGCAACTGTATACCGCCGTCGCACAAGTGCTGGCCTGGGTCTTCCAGCTGCGCGCAGGTCATCGTGCCGAACGTCCGGCAAGCCTCGAGGTGCCGGCCGACATGGATATTCCGTTGCATCTGCGCAGCGCTGAGGGCAACCCGCACAGCCGGAACGGCTCAGCCGGAGGCGCAGCATGAACGGACTTCAAGGTTTCGGTCTTCCCGCCTGGATGAAAACCGGCGGTCCGCAGGCACTGGCCGCGCCGGCACTGATCATCCTGATGCTGGCCATGATGGTGCTGCCGCTGCCGGCGTTTGCACTCGACCTGCTGTTCTCTTTCAACATCGCGCTGTCCATCATCATTCTGATGACCAGCCTGTACACGGTGAAGCCGCTGGACTTCGTGGCCTTCCCGGCGGTGTTGCTGGTATCGACCATGCTGCGGCTGTCGCTCAATGTCGCGTCCACCCGGGTGGTGCTGTCCGAAGGCCATGCCGGCGCCGGCGCCGCCGGCCAGGTGATTGAAGCCTTCGGCCACTTCCTGATCGGCGGCAATTACACGGTCGGCATCGTGGTGTTCGTGATCCTCACCATCATCAACTTCACGGTCGTCACCAAAGGCGCCGGCCGTATCGCCGAGGTCGGTGCGCGCTTCGCGCTGGATGCGATGCCGGGCAAGCAGATGGCGATCGACGCCGACCTGAATGCCGGCCTGATCGGCGAGGCTGATGCGCGCGCACGCCGTACCGAAGTCGCGCGCGAGGCCGAGTTCTATGGCGCGATGGATGGCGCCAGCAAATACGTCCGCGGCGACGCGATCGCCGGCATCATCGTCACCGTCGTCAATGTGGTCGGCGGGCTGGTGGTCGGCATGATGCAGCACGACATGGCTTTTGCCGATGCGATGAAAAACTACACGCTGCTGGCCATTGGCGATGGCCTGGTCGCGCAGGTGCCGTCGCTGGTGATCTCGATCGCGGCCGGCGTGGTGGTGTCGCGCGTCGCCAACGAGCAGGATGTCGGTGGCCAGCTGGTCGGCCAGTTGCTGGCCAAGCCGCAGGTGCTTGGTATTACCGCCGCCATCATCGGCGGTTTCGGGCTGGTGCCCGGCATGCCGCATCTGCCCTTCCTGGTGTTGGCGGTGATCCTCGCATTCGGTGCGCGCCATGCGCAGCGCCGTCTTGAACAGCCGACGGCAGCAGACGAGGCACCCGCCGCGCCGACCGCGATGGCCGACAGCGAAGAAGCCGGCTGGCAGGATGTGGTGCCGGTCGATGCACTCGGCCTCGAAGTCGGGTTCCGGCTGATACCGCTGGTCGATGCGGCGCAGGGTGGCGAGCTGCTCAAGCGCATCAAGGGCGTACGCCGCAAGTTTGCGCAGGACATCGGCTTCCTCGCGCCGCCGGTCCATATCCGCGACAACCTCGAGCTACGCCCCGGTGGCTACCGGATCACATTGAAGGGCGTCGAGATCGGCGCCGGTGAAGCGCATGCGAGCCAGTTCCTCGCGATCGACCCCGGCATGGTCAGTGGCCCGCTGGAAGGCAGCAAGACCACCGATCCTGCGTTCGGTCTGCCGGCGGTCTGGATCGAGGAAGCGCAGCGCCCGCATGCGCAGGCACTCGGCTACACCGTGGTCGATGCATCGACTGTGATCGCGACCCATCTGAATCATCTGGTCGGCCAGCATGCGGCCGAGCTGCTGGGACGCATCGAAGTACAGCAGCTGATCGATCATCTCGACAAGGAAACACCGAAGCTGCTGGACGACCTGGTGCCCAAACTGATGTCGCTGACTACGCTGCAGAAAGTGCTGCAGAACCTGTTGTCCGAAGGCGTGCACATCCGCGACATGCGCAGCATCGTCGAAACCTTGTGCGAGCACGCCGGTCGCGTGACGGAGCCGGCCGAACTGACCGAGCTGGTGCGCGGTGCGCTTGGTCGCGCGATCGTGCAGCAGCTGTTCCCGTCCCCGGCCGAGCTGTCGGTCATCACACTCGATGCGCAACTCGAGCGCGTGCTGATGACTGCCTTGCAGGCCGGCGGCGCCGCGATCGAGCCGGGCCTGGCCGACACGCTGTCGCTGCAGGCCGAGCAATCCGTGAAGCGCCAGGAGCAGTCGGGCTTGACCCCCGTGCTGCTGGTGCCGGCGCCGCTGCGCCCCTTGCTGTCCCGTTTCCTGCGCCGCGCGCTGCCGCAACTGGCAGTGCTGTCGCACGCTGAAGTTCCCGATTCCCGCATGGTCAGGGTCACTGGCCTGATTGGAGCCCAATGATGAATGTCCTCAAATTCTA